>ERZ1026776.76-NODE-76-length-70601-cov-20.738369_pt1 | contig 70601 bp, 60 predicted proteins | sample MGYA00380125_ERZ1026776 | MGnify/ENA primary metagenome ERZ1026776 (study PRJEB33269, sample SAMEA4719761) | human gut metagenome | biome: human-associated habitat; feature: organic feature; material: feces | place: Cameroon | collected 2013-10 ...
AACCCACCACAGCGAAAGCTGATAGAGCAGAAAACAGAATAAGGAGGTACGAAGGTGAGCCTGCGTATAGATTGCTGCTGCAATCTGTATACAGGCTTGTTGTCGTGCAATGAAATAGCAGGAGATTTAACAAGGGAGGAAAAGAAAAATTATGATGGAAAATAAAACAAAAATTGAGCTGAAAAACAAAAGCATTTTTATCACGGGTGTAGCGGGTTTCATTGGTTCCAACCTTGCAAAGCGGCTGCTCTCCACGGTGGAGGGTGTCAAGGTCGTGGGTCTGGACAACATGAACAATTACTATGACGTGCGCCTGAAAGAAGCACGTTTGAAGGAACTGGAGCAGTTTGAAAAATTCAGCTTCGTAAAAGGCAATCTGGCTGATAAGGCTGTGATCGAATCTATTTTTGAGCAGTATAAGCCGGAAATTGTGGTAAACCTCGGTGCGCAGGCAGGCGTTCGGTATTCCATTACGAATCCCGATGCCTATGTGGAAGCAAACTTGATTGGCTTCTATAACATTCTGGAAGCCTGCCGCCATTCTTACGATGAGGGGCATACCCCGGTAGAGCATTTGGTCTATGCGTCCAGTTCTTCCGTGTATGGTAGCAATAAAAAAGTGCCTTATAGCACGGAGGACAAGGTGGATAACCCGGTATCGCTGTATGCGGCCACTAAGAAATCCAATGAGCTGATGGCCCATGCCTATTCTAAACTGTACAACATTCCTTCCACGGGTCTGCGTTTCTTCACGGTATATGGCCCTGCTGGTCGCCCGGATATGGCGTACTTCGGCTTTACCAACAAATTGCTGAAAGGCGAGACAATTCAGATTTTCAACTACGGTAACTGCAAGCGCGACTTTACTTATGTGGACGATATTGTTGAAGGTGTTGTTCGTGTAATGCAGGGTGCGCCGGAGCGCAAGAACGGCGAAGATGGTCTGCCTATTCCTCCGTATGCAGTTTATAACATTGGCAACCAGAACCCAGAAAATCTGCTGGACTTTGTACAGATTTTGCAGGAAGAACTGATTCGTGCAGGTGTTCTGCCGGAAGATTACGACTTTGAAGCACACAAGAAGTTGGTTCCGATGCAGCCGGGGGATGTGCCTGTAACCTATGCAGATACGAGCGCACTGGAGCGTGATTTCGGATACAAGCCGAGCACCAGCCTGAGAACTGGTCTGAGGAACTTCGCTGAGTGGTACGCTGAGTTTTATAAATAAAAGAATTAGAAGGATAGAGAAGGGCTAAAAGGAGTCAAAAAGAATGATAGAGTTAATTCGAAAAGTTTATTTAAAAATACTAATGTATATTGACCCAATAAAGGCTGCCAGGAAAAAGGGTGTAAAAATTGGGGGGGGGCACGGATATTAGGAACTGTCTCTTTTGGCAGCGAACCATGGCTTATTACTATTGATGAGGGAGTGCTGATAACTAAAGGTGTGACATTTATGACACATGATGGAAGTGTATCTACAATAAGAAAACTGAGTCCGAAATATTCGCGAGTGCAAAAGTTTGGCTTTATTCATATAAAGAAAAATGCGTTCGTAGGAAATGATGCATATATATTACCTAATGTCACTGTTGGAGAAAATGCGATTGTTGGCGCAAGAAGTGTTGTAACAAAAGATGTTCCTGATAACGCAGTTGTTGCAGGTGTTCCAGCAAAGGTTATATGTACAGTAGAAGAGTTGGCAGAAAAATATTTGGCAAACACACCGAAATATGATGACTGGCATTCAATGCAAGAAAAAATGAAAACATCAGAGATGATTGCAGTGTATGTGCGAGAAAAAAAGCAAAATAATTAAGGTGGATAACCCGGTATCGCTGTATGCAGCTACTAAAAAATCTAATGAGCTGATGGCTCATGCTTATTCTAAACTGTATAACATTCCTTCCACGGGCCTACGCTTCTTCACTGTATATGGCACTGCCGGTCGCCCGGATATGGCGTACTTTGGTTTTACGAATAAGTTGCTGAAAGGCGAGACAATTCAGATATTCAACTACGGTAACTGCAAGCGCGACTTTACTTATGTGGATGATATCGTCGAGGGCGTTGTCCGCGTAATGCAGGGTGCGCCGGAGCGCAAGAACGGTGAAGATGGTCTGCCTGTTCCTCCGTATGCAGTTTATAACATTGGTAATCAGAACCCGGAAAACCTGCTGGACTTTGTACAGATTTTGCAGGAAGAACTGATTCGCGCAGGTGTTCTGCCGGAGGATTACGATTTTGAAGCACACAAAAAGCTGGTTCCGATGCAGCCGGGTGATGTGCCAGTAACCTATGCGGACACGAGCGCGTTGGAGCGTGATTTCGGATATAAGCCCTCTACCAACTTGCGTGAGGGTCTGCGGAAGTTCGCTGAGTGGTACGCTGAGTTTTATAAATAAGGAAAAAGACAAATGAAGTGTGTTGAGGTTTATAGGGAATTATATCATCAGGAACCGTTTGACGTGGCGTTCTGCCCGTACCGTATCAGCCCCTTGGGGGCGCACATTGACCACCAGTATGGAAAAATCAATGGTCTGGCAATCGACAAAGGCATCCACATGGCCTACCATCCGAAACAGAACGGTGTTGTGGAGCTACAGTCACTGAACTTTCCGAAGCGCGCCCAGTTCTTTGTGAGCGCGGTGCCGGAAGAAAAGCAGGGGGATTGGGCAGATCATTTGCGCGGTGCGGCTAAGATGCTGGGCGAGAAGTACCGCCTGAAAGTTGGTCTGTCCGGCATTATCGAAGGCAGTTTGCCGATTGGTGGCTTGTCTTCGTCGGCTTCGGTAATTATTTGCTTTTTATCTGCACTGTGCAAAGTGAATGGCATCCATTTGGAGCCAATGGAGATGATTCTCACAGCAAAGGCGGCAGAGAATCAGTACGTTGGTGTTTCCTGCGGTAAGCTCGACCAGAGTTGCGAGGTACTTTCCAAGAAGAATCAGCTGCTGTACCTTGACACGAAAGACGATAGCTATGAACTGATTCCCACCAGTGAGAAGATGAAAACTTATAAGGTGGCAATTTTCTTCTCCGGCTTGGAGCGTTCTTTGAAAAACTCTAAGTACAATCTGCGGCAGGACGAGTGCAAGGCAGCGGCCTATGCACTAATGGGCTATGCAGGGATGGACTACGACACCTTTGCAAACACCCGACTGCGCGATGTGCCGTATGAGGTCTTTGAAGCCTATAAAGATCGTTTGCCGGAGTTGTGGCGCAGACGTGCAGAACATTATTACAGTGAGTTTGCTCGTGCCGAAAAAGGTGCAGAACTGTGGCGTAAAGGTGATTTGGAGGGGTACGGTCAACTCGTTTTCGAGAGTGGCAAGTCCTCTATTTACAGCTACGAATGTGGCTGCGATGAACTAAAAAAACTGTATGAAATCATGACTGATACAGACGGTATCTACGGTGGCCGCTTCTCTGGTGCTGGCTTCAAAGGCTGCTGCATGGCACTGATCGACCCGGAAAAGGCAGAAGATATTGAAGCTAAAGTAGGCTCTAAGTATTTGAAAGCATTTCCGATGTTGGAAGGAAGGTATAGTTTCCATCTGTGCGAGAGTGCCGATGGCGTGGAACTGTAAGGAGAATACATAGATGAAATGTTTGATTTTAGCAGCAGGATACGCTACACGGCTTTATCCGCTGACTGAGAATTTTCCGAAACCGCTTTTGAAAGTGGGCGAGAAATCTATTCTTGATTGGCTGGTGGATGATCTGGTGGATACCACTGACATTGATGAATTTGTGGTGATTTCCAACCACAAGTTTGCACAGCATTTTGAGGATTGGAAAAGCAATAAGAAAAGAACACGGCCTTATGAGATTACTGTAATCGACGACGGTACAAGCACCAATGAAACTCGTTTGGGTGCAGTCAAGGATATTCAGTTGGCGGTAGAGAAATTGAATCTGGCTGACGATTTGCTGGTTATGGCTGGCGATAATGTACTGGATTTCAGCCTTTCCAAGTTTGTGGAGTTCGCAAAGGAGAAGAATACCTCCTGTGTGATGTGCCACGAGGAAAATGAATTGAAAAAGCAGCAGAAAACGGCGATCATCACGTTGGATGGTAATGACCTGATTACCAGCTATGAGGAAAAGCCAACGGAACCAAAAGGAAATCTGGCTGTGCCGCCGTTCTACTGCTATCGTGCCTGTGATGTAAAGCGGATTCAGGAAGCTCTGGAGAACGGCTGCGGCTATGACGCACCGGGCAGCTTTGCGGCTTGGTTGAGCAAGCAGACACCGATGCACGCTTATCTCATGCCGGGAAAGCGGTATGACATTGGCGATATTAACAGCTACGAGTATGTAAAAAGTGTGTTTTCAAAATAAAAACACAAAGAGAGAGGAGAAAGTAATTATGAGAGATTTTAAGGATTTGAAAATTGCTGTGGCCGGAACTGGCTACGTTGGACTTTCTATTGCAACACTGCTGAGCCAGCATCATAAGGTTATGGCTGTGGATATTGTGCCGGAAAAAGTTGAACTTATTAACAGTAAAAAGTCTCCGATTCAGGACGAATACATTGAAAAGTATCTGGCAGAAAAAGAATTGGATTTAACTGCAACACTGGATGCAAAAGAAGCATATTCTGATGCTGATTTTGTGGTCATTGCAGCACCTACCAACTATGACAGTAAGAAGAATTTCTTTGATACTTCTGCGGTTGAAGCGGTTATCAAACTGGTGATTGAGTATAACCCGGAAGCAATTATGGTAATCAAGTCTACGATTCCTGTTGGCTTCACCGCGAGCGTCCGTGAAAAATATCACTGCGACAACATTATCTTCAGCCCGGAGTTCCTGCGTGAGAGTAAGGCACTGTATGACAACCTGTATCCGAGCCGTATCATCGTTGGCACGGATGTAGAAAACGCCCGTCTGGTGAAGGCTGCACATATTTTTGCTGAATTGCTTCAGGAAGGTGCAATCAAGGAAAACATTGATACCTTGTTCATGGGCTTTACCGAGGCAGAAGCAGTTAAGTTGTTTGCTAATACTTATCTGGCTTTGCGCGTCAGCTATTTCAATGAACTGGATACCTATGCAGAGATGAAAGGGCTGAACACTCAGCAGATTATCAACGGTGTCTGCCTTGATCCGCGTATCGGTACCCATTACAACAATCCCAGCTTCGGCTACGGCGGGTACTGCCTGCCCAAGGACACTAAACAGCTGCTCGCAAATTATGCCGATGTACCGGAAAATTTAATTGAAGCAATCGTGGAATCTAACCGTACTCGCAAGGACTTTATTGCGGATCGTGTGCTTGAAATTGCTGGTGCTTATGAAGCAAATGACAGCTGGGATGAGAGCAAAGAAAAAGAAGTTGTAGTTGGCGTTTACCGCCTGACGATGAAGAGTAACAGTGATAATTTCCGTCAGAGTTCCATTCAGGGTGTTATGAAGCGCATTAAGGCCAAAGGTGCAACTGTCATCATTTATGAGCCGACTCTGAAAGATGGTGAGAAGTTCTTTGGCAGCGTTGTGGTCAATGACTTGGACGAGTTCAAGAAGCGTAGCCAGGCCATTATCGCAAATAGATACGATAAGTGCCTTGATGATGTGAAGGAGAAGGTTTATACGAGAGACATTTTCCAGAGAGATTAATTGTTAGTTGAGGGTGGAGTAATGAAAATTGCAATAATTGGACATAAACGTATACCGTCAAACGAAGGTGGAATAGAGAAGGGCGTAGAGCAACATGCGGTTCGGATGGTGCAAAGAGGAAATGATGTCACAGTATATAACCGTGGCGGTCATAATGTTTTTGGAAAAGAATTTGATGGAAAGAAACTGAGAGAATATAAAGGCATTAAAATAGTAACGGTTCCAACAGTAAAGGGAGCAGCTTGTGTTCCGATTTATTCTTTTCTTGCAACTATCCATGCAGCATTCAGTCGGTATGATTGTGTGAGTTTCCGTGCATCAGGATCATGTGCTATGATTCCACTTGCTAAACTTTTGGGGTTACGAGTAGTAGCATCGTTACATGGTATAGATAGCCAAAGAGATAAGTGGGGCGGCTTTGCATCAAAATATCTTGAGTTTGGAGAAAGAATGGCGGCTACAAAGGCAGATGTATGTCTGGTTCTCTCTAAAAATATGAAACAATATATTGATACAAAATATGGAGTAAATTCAGTTTTATTTGCTAATGGCATTGATAAACCGGAAAATCATGATGTGGATATTATCAGAGATAAGTATGGTTTGGAAAAAGATAGCTACATCCTTTCGTTGGGAAGAATTGTTCCAGAAAAAGGATTGCAATATTTGATTGAAGCGTTCAAAAATTGTAAAACTGATAAAAAGCTTGTGATTGCTGGTGGTTCAGAATCAAACAAAGACTATTATAATCAACTGTTAGAATTAGCTGACGGTGATAAACGAATCGTTTTTACAGGCTATGTGTATGGACAAGAGATACAAGAACTTTATAGCAATTCCTATATTTTTGCATTGCCAAGCAACTTGGAAGGAATGGCAAATGCGTTGCTGGAAGCAATGAGTTATGGAAACTGTTGTTTGATTAGTGATATTCCAGAAAATACTGAAGTGGTTCATGAGAAAGCGATGTGGTTTGAAAAAGAAAATGCAAAGGATTTGCAGAAAAAACTACAGATGCTCTTAAATGATTCTGAACTTGTGAAAAAATATAAGACAGAAGCTGCACCTTATATTTTAGAAAGGTATAGTTGGGATATTGTTGTTGATCAGATGTTACGTGTTTATGCAGGTGATGTTGTAGATTACGATACTGTACTGAGAGAACGAGAATGCGGTAGTGGGGAAAAAGCATGAAAGTGGATTTTTACATAAGCAGCCTTTCTAGCGGAGGTGCGGAACATGTGTTGACAAATTTGGCGGCAAATTTTGCAGAACATGACATGGATGTTAGTATAACATCTTATGAAAAACGTCCGCAGTTTTATAGTGTTGCATCAAATGTAAAACTTAATAAGTATAATTTTACGAATAAAAGTAAGTTAGCAGAATGGCTCTGCGATTATCGCGCCACAAAAAAGTATCTTCAGAAAAGAAAAGCAGCTGTTGCGATTTCATTTTTAAGCAGATGCAATTTTATGCTGATTCTGGCAGGACTTTTTTCAAAGACAAAAATTATTGTCTGCGATAGAAATAATTTGCTGCGGAAATATCCTAAATATGTTTTTGATGTAACGTGTTTTTTGTACCGGTTTGCCGATGTCGTTTGTGTGCAGACTAATGAAATGAAAACTTTTTATCCACAATATTTGCAAAAGAAAATTGTGGTTCTGGAAAATCCGTTAGATTTTGATGAGATGGCAGCACAATGCGAGGGCCAGAGTATAGAAAAAGAAAACACAGTGATTTCGGTTGGACGGCTAGAAAGACAGAAAGATTTTGTGACACTGATTAAGGCTTATAAAAAAGTGGCCGAGTTATATCCCGACTGGAAATTAAAGATTTATGGACAGGGAAATCGAAAAGATGAACTACAAGATTTAATTGAAAAGGAGAATTTGACTACCAGCGTCAAATTATGCGGCGTGACGCATACGCCTTTTCTTGAAATGAAAAAGGCAAGGATTTTTGTGCTGTCGTCTTTTTATGAGGGATTCCCGAATGTGCTTTGCGAAGCTATGCACGCAGGGTTGCCATGTATTTCGACAAAATGTGAATGTGGCCCATCTGAACTAATCAATGACGGAAAAAATGGCTTCTTGGTGCAAATTGGAAATGTTGATCAAATGACCGAAAAAATTATAACTCTGGTAGAAAATGAAACTCTGCGGAGGACAATGGGAGAAGAAGCGGAAAGGTCAACGGAACGATTAAGCAGAGAGGTTATTTGCCAGAAGTGGAGAGAACTTGCTTATCGAGTGAGTGGAGAGGTTCAATAAATATGAGTAATATTGTAAAAAAAGCGATTGGCGTGTTGAAAAGCCCTAAAAAGAGAACGATTATTCTGGCACAGCATGGCTTTTTCAAAAATATGAGTGATGAAGATTTTTTGAAGATGCAATTTAAGAATGTTTTTGGGTATCCGCTGGACTTAGAAAATCCAAAAACATACAGTGAGAAACTTCAATGGTTAAAATTATATGATCGGAAGCCAGAGTACACTATGATGGTGGACAAGTATGAAGTGAAGAAGTATGTGGCTTCCAAAATTGGAGAAGAACACATTATCAAGACTTTGGGTGTATGGGATCATTTCGATGATATTGATTTTGCTCAGCTACCTAATCGGTTTGTATTAAAATGTACACACGATTCAGGTGGATTGGTTATTTGTACGGATAAATCAAAACTTGATTTGGCTGCAGCAAAAAAGAAAATAGAAAAAAGCCTAAAAAATGACTACTATATGCAGAATAGAGAGTGGCCGTATAAAAACGTAAAACGTAGAATTATCGCAGAAGAGTACATGGTCGATGAATCTGGGTATGAACTGAAGGATTATAAAATTTTTGCTTTTGATGGAGAAGCAAAAGCGATGTTTATTGCATCGGATCGCACAAATCCGAACGAAGAGACAAAGTTTGATTTCTTTGATATGGATTTTAACCATCTGCCTTTTACAAATGGTCATCCGAACTCCAAAGAATGGGATAAGATCAAACGTCCTAAGGGACTGGATGAAATGAAGAAATATGCGGAGATCTTGTCGAAGGGACTGCCGGAAGCGCGGATCGACTTTTACGACATCAATGGAAAAGTGTATTTCGGAGAGATTACCTTTTTCCATTGGAGCGGATTCGAACGCTTTGAACCGGCAGAATGGGATAAAAAATTTGGCTCTTGGATTACCTTGCCAACGAAATAAAAGAAGAATGAGGAGGCAAGAGCAGGAGTAATGGAAAAAAGAAATGTTTTATTTGTAATGAGCAGCCTAAGAAATGGTGGAGCTGAGAGAAGTCTGGTAAACTTATTACAGTTGCTGGACTATGATCGGTATAATGTGGATCTGCTGCTGTTTCAGAATGAGGGAATGTTCTTAAAGCAAGTTCCTAAAGCGGTGAATATCATCTCGAATTGCAATAAATTATATACACTGTATGATAATAACAAAGCAGAGGCGTTGAAACATCCATATCTTTCGGCTATTCATATGATAGGAACTTTTATCTCTCGCAAAAAAACAAACTCTGTTGCGAAAAGTCGCCAATACAGGTGGGAGCATTTTTACAAAAAAATTGTACCAGAACTCACAAAAGAATACGATGTAGCAATCGCTTATATGCAGCGCGAACAAACATATTTCCTTGTAGATAAAGTAAAGGCTGCAAAGAAGATTGCATGGGTGCATAATGAATATTCCCAGCTTGGGCATTTTAAAGAAATGGACCTTGAGTATTTTGAAAAAGTAGACAAGGTGGTAACGATATCTGATTTGTGTGCCAAAGACCTGAAGGAAAACTTCCCCAGCATCGCAGAAAAATTTGTGGTTTTACCTAACCTGACATCTTCTCAGGTTATAAGAAGCTTGGCAAAAGAATTTTATCCGCCTGAATTTAAAAGAGATATGTTAAATATCGTATCAATTGGAAGATTGAACGCGCAAAAAGGATTTGAATTTGCACTGGATGCGGCTTTGGAATTGAAAAAATCCAAAGTGAAGTTTCATTGGGTTGTTTTAGGAATCGGAAGTTTAAAGGAAGAATTAGAAAAAAAACGAGAAGAATTGGGAGTGCAAGACTGTTTTGAATTTATAGGGGCACGGGAAAATCCCTACGCATACATGAAAAATGCAGATGTGTTAGTTCAGACATCTCGCTTTGAGGGAAAATCCGTGGTTTTAGATGAAGGAAAAATTTTGTGCTGCCCGATTGTTACAACAAATTATCCTACGGTATATGATCAGATCAACAAGGATGAAGGCGTTATTGTAGGAATGAATGGCAAGGAAATTGCTGATGGTATCCTAAAAATATTGAAAGATCCTCATCAGTATTCGGAATACCTATCTCAGCATGAGTATGGAAATGAAAAAGAAATTGAGGGATATTATCAGCTTTTCAATTTGCAATAAAAGCGGAAAACAGTTTAAAGTATATGAGAGGTATTGCAATGTTTGATAAGAAAAAAAATACGATAAGAATTTTTATTTATGAAAATGTTATGTTGTATCCGCCAACAATCAATTTGATAGAATGCCTTTTGAACAATGACTATAAAGTGCATTTGGTGGCTGAGGGTGTTCGGGATCTTCCAGCAATAATTCAAGAAAATAAACAATTTTCGTATACAGAAATAAAGGCAGTCAAAAACAGTAACATATTTTTGCGCTTGAAGAAAAGAGGCGTAAAAACCAAAGGATATCGAGCGGCGCTGAAAGATACTATGGATGGAGATATCGTGTGGACTGTTAATCCGAGCGTTGTAAGAACTTTGGGAAAAGAACTGCTAGAATATAGTGACAGACATGTAATGCAGCTAATGGAATTGACAGATACATATCCGATGTTCCGAGGCGCAAAATTTTTAAAATTTAATATTAAGCATTATGCACAAGAGGCATGGAAAATTGTTGTTCCAGAAGAAAATAGAGCATATATACAAAAAGTCGGCTGGAACTTGGAAAAGCTCCCCTATGTTTTGCCTAATAAACCGTACTATCTCAAGAGTGGCGAAGTACAAGAGGATATGCTTCCTGTAATTGAGGAGATGAAAAGGGAAAAACGTAAAAAAATCATTTATCTGGGCGTTATCAGTGCAGATAGAGATTTGCAATCTTTTGCAGAAGCTGTCGAAAGAGTAAAAGAGGACTATTGCCTGTATTTGTTCGGCAAGTTCAGAGGAGATGGCGCAGAAGAATTTAAGAAGCTGTGCGATAGTTATTCTTCCTTAAAATATATGGGATTTTTCAATCCGCCGAAACATTTGGAGTTTTTAAAATATGCGGATATTGCGCTGGTTCCTTATAAGCCGGGGAAAATCGAAGGCAGTGGCTTTACAATTCTGAATGCGCTGTATTGTGCTCCAAATAAGATTTATGAGTATGCAGGATGCAGCATTCCGATGATTGGCACAGATGTATTGGGTTTAAAAGAGCCGTTTGAAAAATACAATATAGGCGTTTGTTGCGAAAATTTAAAACCAGAAACCATCATAGAAGCAATTAAATATGTGGATGCAAATCATGATCAGATGGTTATAAATGCAAAGGCATTTTATGATAGCGTTGATTTGGATTGTATTGTAAATTCAATAGTGAATGAGTAATTTGGTATAAAAAAATATTACTATCCTAGATTCCGTGGGTAGGGAGGAAAATACATGTGAGAGTGATTAGGGTTTCAAAACTATTTAAAATAATTATATATTTTTTGACATTATATATACTTGGTTTTGATAAAATAATTGCACTGCCGGGTAGTACTTTCATATATGATATTATAATTGTGCTGTTAGGAGTTGGTCTTGCTTTATACGTAAATCAAAAGTGTCTTTCAAACCAATATTTAAGAAGTCAGTGTAAAGAGCTATCAAGCTATTTGAGGTTGTATTTTGTAATTATTGTTATAGCAATGATCTATTCAATGATTGCATATGGATATAGCTTGACTCAATTATTAATAATTTCAAGAAAGTATTTTTTTGTTTTGTATGCATATCCTATTGTGTATATTTTTTCCATGGATGATGATATGTTTAAGTTCATAAATGGAATATATTGGATTTCCATGGTGCTGCTAGCAATCAAAACAGTTACATGGTATTTATATAATTTTAAAGGGATGACAATCTTTTCTGGTTTATTATTACAGTATTCAGAAGGATGGACACGTAATGGACTTGTGAGATTGGATGCGGGTGCGTTATTTGGAATAACATTGTGTTTGACCCTTTACTATTGTATGGTTAAGAAACAATTATTTTACTGGATAATGCTAGCGTTTATATATTTTTACTTGATTTTTGTAACCCAGTTTAGATTCCAGATAATAGTTTCAATTGTTATCACTGTATACTGCTATTATTATGCTTCGAATTCTAGTAAAAAAAAGGCAATAAGACTAATGATAATTTCTTTGGCGATTATTATTTTCATCCTTTCAGGTGGATTAGATTATCTGCTTGGTTTGTTTTCACTTAATGGAGTAGAAAAAGGATCTACGGAAGCAAGATTGCTGACAATTGAGCATTACTGGGGTCTGATTAAAAGAAAGAATGCTATATTGGGAGTTGGATTTCTATCATCATACACGAGTAAAGCTTTTGATATACTTAGGCGGTCTGATACAGACAGGTTTTGGTTAGAGGATTTAGGAATTTTAGGAGGATTTTTTACTTTTGGAGTTATGGCATTGGCATTATATGGAAAACTGTTTTATGCCTCTATAAAAAAAGTTATTGATCCTTGTAGTGATAGAATGACTAATTATGAAAGTTGCATTTTTGTAAAGAGCATAGTGCTATATATGATTATTTCCTGTGTCTTGCTTAATATTTTTGATGCACAACGTATATGGGGAGTGCCGTTTTATCTGAGTATTATATTTTTTAGTGAAAATGCATCAGAAAAAATAGTTACAAAAGAATCAACTAGACATATTAGGATTAAACTTTGAGACATGAAACTTTTAAAGCCTCATTTGTGAATAAGTAGAGCGAAGAGATTTGAGTATACCATTTTTCATAGAAGATTGTTGGCTGAAAGGCTTGCTGTTACAGAATGTCAGGAATATAACTGACAAAAACATAAAGTTTCTGTTAATACACGCAATTATTTTGGATTGTATGGATGTAATAAGAATCTGATTCTATTCACATCTCCTGAATTTTTAAATCGTTCGTTCATTAGAAAGATTATTTGTCTTCCTAGTGATTATACACAGAAATATAAGGAGTAAACTAAATGAAAAAGAAAGTAATGTTGGTCTTCGGTACAAGGCCGGAGGCAATTAAGATGTGCCCATTAGTAAATGAATTGAAGACAAGAAAAAACATAGAAACAATAGTTTGTGTTACTGGTCAGCATAGGCAGATGCTCGATCAGGTGCTGGAAACTTTTAATGTTGTTCCAGATTATGATTTGGCAATTATGAAACAGGGTCAAACATTGTTTGACATTACGACTGGTATTTTGGAAAAAATCAAAGCGGTTTTAGAGAATGTGAAACCTGATATCGTTTTGGTTCATGGTGATACCACGACGACCTTTGTAACAGCATTGGCTTGCTTCTATTTGCAAATTCCGGTCGGACATGTGGAGGCCGGTTTGCGTACCTACAATATTTACAGCCCGTATCCAGAAGAATTCAATCGTCAGGCAGTCGGAATTATCAGTAAGTATAATTTTGCTCCCACTGAACTGGCAAAAAAGCATTTGTTGGACGAAGGGAAAGATGCAACATCCATTTATGTGACGGGGAATACCGTGATTGACGCCATGCAGCATACAGTAATTGCGGATTACCATCATCCGGAATTGGATTGGGTAGGCGACAGTAGGATGATTTTTATTACTGCGCATAGAAGAGAAAATCTTGGCCAGCCGATGCACAATATGTTCAGAGCGATTCGGCGGGTTTTAAATGAACATCCGGATGTAAAAGCTATTTATCCGATCCATATGAATCCGATCGTCCGAAAAGCTGCCGATGAAGAGCTGGGAGATTGTAAACAAATCCATATCATTGATCCCATTGAGGTATTCGATTGTCATAATTTTGAAGCTAGATGCTTTTTGTGCCTTACAGATTCTGGTGGAATCCAAGAGGAATGCCCTTCCTACGGAAAACCGGTTCTTGTTATGAGAGATACTACGGAGCGTCCGGAAGGCGTTGATGCTGGAACATTGAAATTGGTTGGGACCAGTGAGGAAAAAATATATGAGTGGTTTACAAAACTGCTCGATAATGAAGAAGAATATGCAAAGATGGCACATGCTGCCAATCCGTATGGAGATGGCCATGCTTGTGAAAGAATTGCAGACATTTTGGAAAAAGGATATACTTCTATTTGATGTTTGCATGGAAATGACTGTATTGAGATAGTATCATTTTAACTCGAAAGAATAGATACTCTCAATTAGTAAAATGCATTCTATAAAGGAACTAAATTGATTTTATAGGCACATGTGGAATTGATGGATGAAGTGAATTCAATTTTAAATTCACTTCATCCGTTAATTTTAAGAAAATTCCTAAATACAAGAGAAAATCGAGAATTGAAAATGAAGGATAAGTTAAAAGTAGGATATTTAGTGAAAGGTTTCAAATGGAGATAATTGAATGAAGAAAAAAGTAATGCTAAATGTAGGCTGCACTATGCTATGTCAGTTGGTGACATTTATAAGTGGATTGATCGTTCCACGATTGATTTTAAGCACCTTTGGCTCAGAAGCGAATGGACTGGTATCGTCAATAACGCAGTTTTTGAATTATATTGCATTGGTTGAAGGTGGAATTGGCAGTGTGGTTCTTACAGCTTTATATGGACCACTTGCAAAGAAAGATGATAGAAAAATAAGCAGCGTATTGAAAGCGGCTGAGAACTTCTTCAGACAGATTGCATCTATATTTGTGTTTTACACCATCGCATTGGCATGTGTGTATCCGATTGTTATCAAATCGAGCTTTTCGTGGCTTTATGTGGCTTCGTTGACTGTGATTTTGTCATTTACTTTGTTTATACAATACTTTTTTTCTATTACGTACAAGCTTTTGCTGCAGGCAGATCAGAAAATGTATATTGTTCAACTGTGGCAATCGTTGATTACATTGTTGAACATCATCGCAGTCGTTGTTTCGATTAAGCTGTTTCCGGAGTTGCATTTTGTAAAGCTGTGCAGCGTGCTGTTGTTTGCAATACAACCGGTGGCTTATAGTAATTACGTAAAAAAACACTATAAACTGTATAATGATGTGGAACCAGACAAAAACTCGTTGGCTCAAAGATGGGCTTGCTTTGGACAGAATTTTGCCTATTTTATCCACAGTAATACAGACGTGGTTGTGCTGACGCTATTTAGCGACTTGAAAACAGTGTCGGTCTATTCGGTTTATCTATTGGTCGTAAAAAATTTGCAGAACCTTTTTAAGTCGTTTTCCAATGCGTTTAATCCGATGATCGGAAAGGCGATTGCAGTAAACGATTATAAACAAGCAAGCAAGTATATGGAAACTTATGAGTTTGTTGTATCTAATGTCGCGACTATAATATTTGGATGCTGTATCTATTTGCTGCCTAGTTTTGTGTTGATCTATACACATGGCGTGACAGATACCAATTATTATAGAGTGATTTTTTCAACCATAATCATTTTTGCAGAGTATATTTATTGTATTCGCGATCCTTATGTATCGGTTGTATATGCAGCAGGTAAATTCAAAGAGACTTCCAATAGTGCTTATATAGAGGCAATCATCAACATCGTTCTCTCTGTTATATTGGTCTTTAAATTTGGCTTGGAGGGAATTGCTGTTGGAACATTTATTGGTATGCTGTACAGAATGATATATCTGGTCTGGTTTATAAATAAAGATATTATGCCTTATCCGATTTCTAATATCGTTAAAAGATTGAGCCTTTCGATTGGCACGATTGTGATTTCTTGTCTCATTGTGTCGGTATTAGATACGACGGGATCGTCTACATTGATTTTGTGGGTCAAAAATGGAGTGTTGTGTTTTGGCGTATACTGTGCAGTTACTGTTGTTTTGAATTTTGCATTTGATAAAGAGCTGTTCTTGAACGTATGCAAGAAAGCTGTCAGAAGAAGAAAAGGGTGAGATATTATGCGCAAAGAAAAGGTAGGAATAATATCGATACATTATGGCGTCAACTTTGGATCAGCACTGCAAGCGATAGCATTGTCCCAGTATCTAAAACAGAATTTTGAATTTGAATGCGTTGATGTTATTAATTATATTCCGAAACGATTCAAAAGAATAAACCGATTGAAGAATATATCTGGTTATGGTGCAAAATATTTTATGCACGGCTTGATTAGAATGAGCCGGTTTGAAAAAACGAACAAAAAATACATATCTTATCTGAAAGAAAACACCTCTGTTTCTAAGCCGATTTATTCAATGGAGAAGGCAAAGACTGAATTTGGTGATTATGATTATTTGATTGCAGGAAGTGACCAAATTTGGAATAGTGAATATAATCAGGGCATTGATGCAATGTACTATCTTGGCTTTGCCTCTGAGCATACAACGAAAATTGCATATGCGGCCAGTTGTGGCAAAGAGGAATATTCAAACGAAGATTGGAATAAAATCTGTAAGTTTCTTGAGGGTTTTTCGGCGATCAGCCTGAGAGAAAAATCTTCAGCTAAAATTATGGATGAACATGGGATTCAGAATTGCAAATTTGTGCTGGATCCGACGTTCCTTTTCAGCAGAGCACAATGGAAGAACTATGAAAAAGAAGTTGTGGGATGCCCGGAAAAATATTTGTTGATTTACTTCTTGGATACAAGAGGAGAAGATATTGTAAAATTGGCAAAAAAGATTGCTGTTGCTAAAGGACTGCATACAGTTTTAATCCGGCCAGTATATAGCAAAATTGATTATGGCGTTGACCTAGTCGTTTCGGACGCAACTCCGGATAAGTATATTTGGCTATTCCGGCATGCTTCGTTTGTGGTTACAAATTCTTTTCATGGAGTGTCTTTTTCAATCAATATGGAAAGACAGTTTGTGGCATTGAAACGTGACAAATACAATTCTCGATTGGATAATATTATGAATGTGATGGGGTTAGCAGATCGATTTGTCACCACAAAGGAAGATGGTTTGATCGAAAGTGATATAAATTATAGTAAAGTAAATGAAAGAAAAAGTGCATTATTAAAATCTTCAAAAGAATTTTTGCAAAGCGCATTGCAATAATTTGTGCGTCGCAGAAAGTTTGGTGGAAAATATGCAAAAAATTTGTGAAAATAAAAAATGCTACGGTTGTGGCGCGTGTTGTACAGTGTGTCCTAAGGATGCGATATCACTGAAAGAAAATGAAACAACGGGGCATCTTAGACCGGTCATCGATCAGGGAAAATGTGTAGATTGCGGTTTGTGTTCTAAGCATTGTCCTGCAAATAGCGAGTATAAGTACAAAGATAATACAGTAACGTATGCAGCGTATAGAACGGATCCGGAAAAGCAAAATGGAAGCAGTTCCGGAGGTGTAGCAGCAGCTTTTTATGAGTTGGCAATCGATAAGAACTGGGCGATTGTGGGAACGATTATGGACTCCAACTTTAAGGCCAGAATGGAGCTTTCCTGTGATAAGCAGAACATTGAACAATTTAAAGGAAGTAAATATGTTCAAGCGTATCCAGTCGATGCATTAAATCAAGTAAAGAGCGTTTTGAAAGAAGGAAAGAATGTATTGTTCATTGGGACGCCGTGTGAATGTGAAGCGGCTCGTAGCATTGCAATGGACAACGCAGAAAGGCTATTGACGGTTGATTTGATTTGTCATGGAGTTCCATCATATAAAGTTTTACGCGATTATATCAAATGGATTGAGGTAAAAAAGAAAAGTAAAATTCAAAAAATTTCTTTTAGATCATCTTGGGGCGAGGAGATGATCCTCAACGATGGTAAGAAAAATGTATGGCATCGGAGGATGTGGTGGGATCCATATTTGGAGGCATTTAATTCCGGCATTATCAATAATGATGCTTGTTTTGAATGCCCATTTGCACGTGAAAAAAGATGCTCAGATCTTACGATTGGAGATTTTTGGGGAATTGGCTCAAAAGCTCCCTTTCATAAGCCAAATAGAAAAGTTTCGGTAATAGGAGTAAATAGCAAACGCGGATTTGATTTTTTAAATGAATGCAAATCACTAGTTCTTGAAAAAAGAAATTGGAGTGAAGCTGTTGCTGGTAATTCACAGCTTCGAGCACCTTTACCTAAAAGTTCTCAATACGATTTGTTTTGGGAAAAATATTATAAATATGGAATAGATGCTGCATTTAAGGCTACGGTTTATAAAAAGGTGTGTAAACGTTATTACAAAGAATACCCTATTATATTACTTAAAAGTATTATAAAAAAGTGTATTTGTTGGGATAGAAAAATTCAATGAGAATACAGTGTAAATAATTGAAGGATAAGGGGTTTGATGAATGACTAAAGGCGTAGATATCAAGAAAATGAATGATTACGGGGGGGGGTAAGAGGTGATTTAGGTATTAGTTTTTGTAGATATATTGCTATGAATTTCATTGTAGCATGCCATGTTTTACAATATTATGGTAACGAGCTAGCATGGTGGTTTAACTGCGGTGTTCAAATTTTTATTTGCATATCCGGCTTTTTATATGGACAACGAAGAATCGACAATGGATACAGCTTTATAAAAAGAAGATTTATAAAGATTCTTATTAGCTATTATGTTTGTTTATTAATTGATGTGGTTTTATTATATATATTTTCAGATCAAGTGGTTGATATAAAAGACATTATATTAATGGTGTTTTGTAAAGGAACTATAGCTGGTTTAGGACATTTGTGGTTTGTAGGAACAATTTTATTTTGTTATTTGTTAACACCGATATTATCTCAAGTATATGAGTTTCAAAATCGCAAAAACTTTAAAATAGAATTTTTCTCATTTTGCGTGTGCTTGTGTATTGTTGTTCAAATACATCTGCCACAATTTAATCCAATTTGGATTTTGTGTTATATATGCGGATATTCTATAGGAAAACTGAAACTGAAAGATGAAAAGTGGCTATATAAAGCGAGTCTGTTGTTTGTTCCAACGAGCATTATATTTAATATTGTAAAAATATATATGAAGTATATATTAAAAATCACATTAAAAAATGATGCGTTAAATTCGTTATATGCGCGATATGGGAACCTATGTCATTTATTACTGGGAGTTTCATTGTTTTTAATTTTATATGTGATATATAAAAAGTTTCTTCAACATATTTCAGGAATTGCTCACATACTAAAATTATCAGATAAATACTCATATGATATATACTTGGCTCATCATATATACATATTGGGACCTTTATCTATTTTAAGCTTGCAAATTTCTGCCTTTTCAAAAATCATTATATTAATTGGCTTGATTAGTGCTCAAAGTATTATAGTGCATAAGGCAAGTGCTTTGTTAAATCAATTGAAGATAAGTGATTAAACATATGATTATATCAGGAATGAAAAAATGTGGTTTGCTATTTCTGATATTTGAAAATTTCTCCTTTTAAGATAGAACAATAAGAGGTAATTAAAAATGGGTAAGTATTTTGGAACGGACGGCTTCCGTGGTGAAGCCGGAATTACATTAACAGCAGACCATGCCTATAAAGTGGGTCGCTTTCTGGGTTGGTATTACAATGCTCTGCGTGAGCGCAATGGTGACACCGACCCTGCTCGCATTGTCATTGGCAAGGACACTCGCCGCAGCTCCTATATGTTTGAATATAGTTTGGTTGCAGGTCTAACTGCTTCCGGCGCAGACGCCTACCTGCTGCACGTCACTACTACGCCCAGCGTGGCTTATATTGCTCGTGTGGATGACTTTGACTGCGGCATCATGATCTCTGCCAGCCACAATCCCTACTATGATAACGGCATTAAGCTGATTGACTGCTACGGCGAGAAGATGCCCGAGGAAATCCTGCTGCTGGTAGAGGACTACATTGACGGAAAGCTCCATGTCTTTGATAAGGATTGGACGGAACTGCCGTTTGCTCATCGTGAGCACATCGGCTGCACGGTGGACTACGTGGCAGGCCGTAACCGTTATATGGGCTATCTGATCAGTCTCGGCATCTATTCCTTCAAGGGTGTCAAGGTCGGCTTAGACTGCGCCAACGGCAGTTCTTGGAACATTGCTAAAAGCGTTTTCGATGCGCTAGGTGCTGACACCTATGTCATAAACAATAAGCCGAACGGTCTAAACATCAACAATAATGCCGGCTCTACGCATATTGAGGGTCTGCAGAAGTTTGTTGTGGAGAAGGGTCTGGATGCTGGTTTTGCTTTCGATGGTGACGCCGACCGCTGCCTGTGCGTAGACGAGAAGGGTAATGTCATCACTGGCGACCATATCCTGTATATCTATGGCTGCTATATGAAAGAGCGTGGCAAGCTGCTGACCAATACTGTGGTTACGACTGTCATGTCCAACTTTGGTCTGTACAAAGCGTTTGATGAGCAAGGTATCGGTTACGCCAAGACTGCTGTGGGCGACAAGTACGTATACGAGTACATGGCGAAGAACGGCTGTCGTATCGGTGGTGAGCAGAGCGGTCATATCATCTTCTCCAAATATGCCAGCACCGGCGATGGTATCTTAACCAGTCTGAAGATGATGGAAGTCATGCTGGCTAAGAAGAAGCCGATGAGCGAGTTGGCGGCACCGCTGAAGATCTATCCGCAGGTGTTGGAGAATGTTCGTGTAACCGATAAGAAGGCTGCACAGAATGATCCTGCTGTGCAGGAAGCCGTGTCTAAGGTTGCTGAGGCACTGGGCGATACCGGCCGTATTCTGGTTCGTGAGTCCGGCACTGAGCCGGTCGTTCGTGTGATGGTGGAAGCACCTGACCATGATACCTGCCAGAAGTATGTTGATGAAGTGGTCAATGTAATCGGCGAAAAGGGATATAAGGCGTAAAGTCAATGACGACTCTGGCAGTGTCCGGAGTCGTTTTGTATAAGTGGAAAAGTATCATAGAAAAATGAATAATAGGAGGGGCAAAACCTATGTGTGGAATCGTTGGATTTACAGGAAATCGACAGGCAGCACCGATCCTGCTGGATGGTCTGTCTAAACTGGAGTATAGAGGATATGACTCGGCTGGGTTGGCTGTCCGGGATGGAGAAGCACTGGCACAGGTCGTGAAAGCAAAAGGCCGCCTGTCCAATCTGATCGAGAAAACAGATGGCGGTAAGGCATTGAAAGGAACCTGTGGTATTGGTCATACTCGTTGGGCGACCCACGGTGAGCCGAGCCAAACCAATGCACATCCGCATGTTTCAGGTAACTGTACCCGTTCTGGTTCCGGCACAGTGGAGTCTGAGGTCGTTGGCGTACATAACGGCATCATCGAGAACTATACCGAACTGAAAGAAAAGCTGCTGAAGCACGGTTATACATTCTATAGTCAGACGGATACGGAAGTGGTCATCAAGCTGGTGGACTATTATTATAAAAAGTATAATCTCGGCCCTATCGATGCCATCGCTAAGACGATGGTGCGTGTCCGTGGTTCCTACGCTCTTGAGCTGATGTTCCGGGATTATCCGGGCGAGATCTGGGTGGCACGTAAGGATAGCCCGATGATCATCGGCATTGCGGATGGTGAGACCTATGTGGCTTCGGATGTCCCGGCAATTCTGAAATACACTCGCAACGTGTATTACATTGGCAACCTTGAGTTCGCAAAACTGACTCCGGGTGAAGCTCATTTCTATGACTTGAACGGTGATGAAATTGAGAAGCAGACCACCGAGATCAAGTGGGATGCAGAAGCAGCTGAAAAAGGCGGCTTTGAGCATTTCATGATGAAAGAAATCCATGAGCAGCCGAAAGCTGTTCAGGATACCCTTAACTCTGTGATCAAGAACGGCGCTATCGATCTATCCAGTGTGGAAATCACCGAGGACGAAATTAAAAACTTTGAGCAGATCTATATTGTTGCCTGTGGCTCTGCATGGCATGTGGGCATGGCTGCTCAGTATGTGCTGGAAGATATAGCGGATATTCCGGTGCGTGTGGAACTTGCATCTGAGTTCCGCTATCGTAAAATGCCGCTCAATCAGAAAGCACTTGTAATCGTTGTCAGCCAGTCTGGCGAGACAGCAGATACATTGGCTGCACTGCGACTTGCAAAAGAAAAAGGCATAATCACAATGGCAATCGTCAATGTGGTAGGCAGCAGTATTGCCCGTGAAGCGGACAAAGTGTTCTACACCCTTGCTGGTCCAGAAATCTCTGTTGCAACGACCAAGGCATACAGTGCACAATTGGCGGCTATGTATTGTCTGGCGGTTCAGTTTGCGAAGGTTAGAGAAAAAATCACTGAAGAACAGTACAGCTACTATATTTCTGAACTGTTGACTCTCCCGGAGAAGATGCAGAAAACTTTGGAAGATAAAGAGCGCATTCAGTGGTTTGCAGCAAAGTACGCCAATGCACACGATGTGTTCTTCGTAGGTCGTGGCATTGACTATGCTGTCTGCTTGGAAGGTAGTTTGAAACTGAAAGAAATCAGCTACATTCACTCGGAGGCATATGCAGCTGGCGAACTGAAGCACGGAACTATTAGTCTGATTGAGCAGGGAACGCTGGTCATCGGCGTGCTGACCCAAAGCAAACTCTACGAAAAGACTATCAGCAATATGTTGGAGTGCAAGAGCCGTGGCGCTTATCTGATGGGGCTCACTACTTATGGTAAGTATGAAATCGAAGATCAGGTAAACTTCACGGTATATGTTCCAAAGGTGGATGAGCACTTCGTTGGTAGTTTGGCAGTGATCCCGCTGCAGTTGCTGGGTTACTATGTGTCTGTAGCCAAGGGTCTGGATGTGGATAAGCCGAGAAACCTCGCAAAGAGTGTGACAGTGGAATAAGATGCAAGACCTAATAAAAGTATTAGCCAAAATCCTCACAAACATCCTGACCGCTCTCTACGAGCCGTTTGGATTTTCACTTCTGCTTTCCTTTTTGGCTATGTTTTTCTACCTGTATGCATATGAGCCTACCGCAGCAGGAAAAGGCTGGAAAAACGCCATAGTAACATGGTATCAGAAATTCAAGGAGAGTGTGTTCTTTCGGAAGCTGTTTTTACTGACCTTCGTGACATCGATGATCCTGTTTAGAACCCTGTTAAACCGGAACCTGTGGATGAACCCATTGTCCGATGTTATGGGTGGCTGGGGTATCTGGGAGACGGTGAATGGCGAACAAAAGCTGACAACGGAGTGCATCGAAAACGTGATCATGATGGTGCCGTTTTCAGCAGTAGTGATGGGGATATTCGAAGAAAAGATTGGAAACAGCTTGAAGAAGATCCTATGGCAAAGCGGGAAGATAGCATTTTGCTTTTCGGTAAGCATTGAGATGCTGCAATTATTGCTTCGTTTGGGTACATTCCAGCTATCGGACATCTTCTACAACACAGTAGGTGGAGTAATCGGCGGTTTAGTGTATTACGTGGCAATGAAGACAAGAAAGCGTCTGTAAAACAGGATGAAATTGTGATATACTGGGAGCAGTAGCTCCCTATGCTGCTCGAAACTTTGCACACCTCTACGTGGTGGGCGGCAGGCAACACATGAGAATGTGGCGAAGAATGCAAAGGATGGATAAAGAGAGTAGGAGGCTTCTCTATGTGTGTTTATTTTGCAACCGACATAGACAGAATTAATAATGAATATATGCCCCGGTTAGATTTGGAAATCGGAAGATATATAAATTACTCAAAGCTGGAATCTATGCTTTCTACACAGACGCTCTTCTTTTGCAATGCTTCAAGGTTTGATGATGAATATGAGGGGGAAATTCCGCTAGAGTTTTTTGACGGCTGGGCACAACAATCAGAAGAAAATTATCGGAGACTTAATGAATTAAAATCCCATGTGTATGTGCCATATGTGACTTGTTGGACACCGTATAAAACTGGTAATACAAAAATGTGGAACGAGTATGCTTCAGATAACGGAGTCTGTATAGTATCAACTGTAGGACAAATTTTTATGCTTTCAAGGATAAATGGCGCAAGAATGTATAAAGTTCATTATCTTGATGAAAATGAGCAAATGGGAAATATGGATGTGCCATTTTACATCCCACATGATGATGAACGAGCTAGATTTGGCCTGCCGAGTTCCGCACGTGTTTTTCATGCAATAAAAAAGCATGACTTTAAAGAAGAAAATGAAATTCGTTCAATTATATATAAAAACAGTCAAGAAGCAGGGCTACAAATTCCATTCAATTTTAAGGGATTTGTTTCCAGGGTGGTTCTAAATCCGAAATCAAATGATCATCAAAAAGAAGCAATTATCGAGCTGTTAAATCGTTATTCATATACAACTATTGTAGAAGAATAAAAATAATGTTACAGAATCGCATTCGAACAATTCGGAGGTAACAAAAATGCCCAGAACGAAAGGCAGCAAAAACCGTCCTAAAACCCATACCACCAAAGATTACGCATCCCAGATCGCAGAGAAGCAGGAATCTATCGTTTCCCTGACTGCAGAGATCGCATCCATCACCGCCAACATTGACACTTTGAAGGCTGATTTGAAAGCAAAAAAGGCTACTTTGAGGAAGGCCGAAAAAGAAGTGGCCACTCTGGAAGAAAAGAAAGCAAAGGCAGATGCTAAGGCTGCAGAGGAAGCAAAGAAAGCAGAGGCAGAATCTGTTCTGAAAAAGCTGCTTGCTGAAGGCATGAGTGCTGATGAAATCCTCGAAAAACTGAAATAACACGAAAAACCCGTGATGGACAGGCGTAACGCGCCGTTCATTACGGGTTTTAGGGTTATAAGAACATAAGTTCATCCGGCGGCAACATCAAACTGAAAATGTGCCGGAAGGTTGAACTGTTTGATAAACGCATGGTGCTGGGCGTGATAGTGCCTTAGATCATATCCCAGATGATGCAGCTCAAGAAGTTTCACCATCACTAGGTTGAGGTGAATCCGTTTCGCTGCGGAAATTTGCGCCGCGTCCAACCCACGCTTCGTCATCTGATAGACTTCCTCACTGTCCAGCATCAGGTGGGATGTGAAAGCGTTATGCTCGTAAAGAAGGATGTGCTTATCCTTAATGGTCAGAAACTTGTTCAGAGTATGCAAGTCCATAAGAAGCTGATGCTCCAGATAATGTCCGAGCGCATAACCGCACACCATCTGCTTTGTCTGTTTGTCCAGCTGGCGATTGATAAGAATCAAAGGCTTATCAAAATAGAGCGAAAGTAACCCCAACATATCTTTAATGCGGGATGTTTCACTGACGTCCAGACTGCAACTGCGCGCGATCTGTTTGATGTTGCGAGTTCCGGCATTTTGGACAAGTTCGTTGGCAGCTTGGTGAATAAACGCAGAATCCATAATGTGATCTCCTTCCGGGGATGGCATAGTGAATGGAACAGTGGTTTACAGGTTCATTATTCGTTCCTTTTCTCGTTTTTGTTCTCGGTACTTAAAATAGGCTTTGTGCATTTCATACATGATGCCGTCCATATCCTGCGGGGTCAACTCTCCGCTGGCAAATAGCTCAGTAAGCTCAAATGCGAGATGCTGGGCTTCTATTTTACCCTTTTTTCCGTAGACTTCGGCGGCACGTTCGATAAATAAAGACTGATCTGGCTGTAAATAGGTCAGAGGTACATGGAATATATCGGCCATCTTTTCAAGCATTTCAATACTACGAGGGTAGCGGCCATCACGTTCCCATCCGATGATCGTTCGTTTGTTGATACCCAGACATTGTGCCAATTCGTCCTGTGTTAAAGAATGTTTCTTTCGTAGATCGCGAACTTTCTCTCCAAATTTCATGTTTACAACCTTTCTATGGAGTAGTTATCGTGCTGTAACAATGTGCAATGGAATTTGTAAATATTCAATCAGTAAGATGCAATAAATTTTCACATTTTCCTCTTGACACGGCGATATGACTTGCTTATAATATATGCTATATTCTATCATATTTTGAATTATTATACCGTAAAAATCGTAAATATGCAAGCCGAAAAAGGTGAAAAAAGAGCGGAAGTTCAAAAGGTGAAATTGAATAGAAGAAAAGAAGAAACTTAAACCAACACAAAGGAGGCCGTGAGAAGATGAGCAACGGAGAACATGAAATCCGCACCCCAAAGGGGCTGCGGATCGGAAATCGCAGTGTCGTTGATGGAAAGAATATGCTTCAGATCAAGCGTGGTGGCTGTGAAGATTATATTTCTGCTGAATCTCTGGTGGAGTGTATTCACGGCCTTCCAGTGAAGAGTATCGAATTTTTCACAGCAGAGAGTCATCGGAAAGAAGCCTGAAGCAGAGAGCTTCATCGGACACTGAAAGCGCAGAGGTGGAATCTTAGGCGGCACGTAGTTAGCCGACCAGCTCCACCAGACGTTCTTTTGGGTCTACAATATAATATCTGTTTGTTTAGAGCGATACCGTAGCAATATGTGATATAGGCCGGGACAGAATGAGCGAATGCAGCGCAGTAGTGCGCCTGCAAGTAGTTCATCCTGTTTCGGCTTTTTTATTTTCTCGAAAATCTGTATTTCCAGGTGGCTCTACGGATTCATGTTAGTATAGGGACTTCAAAAAAATAGAAAGCAGCAAGAGGAATCTTAGATTCCCGTTCAAAAAAAAACGGGTGAATCTGAGACGATTTTTGCTGCTTTTTTCAGTTCACCCGGAGCCGGAAGGCAGAAAGGTGGACAAAATGCTTACATTGAAAAAGGTCAAGGAAATGGTAAAAGCTCCTGCACATACCAAGCGCGTACCCTCTCCGAAGGTGCTTTTGGAAGAAGGCCGGATTTTTCTGCGTAAAGAATTTGAGCATGGCAGTCATCTGACACTCTATCACAACGGCTATGTTTGGTTTTCTGCTGGAAAGCGCAATACTGTGTTCCATATCCATGACTGCCGTGGGGACTATGCCTACGGTGCATCAAAAGGAAAGGGCGAAGTGATTAAGGAAGAATACTTTGAAAACTGCGAGTGGCATATTCGCGCACTGTTTGAGGGCGAACAGAGAGTGGAGGAATCACAGCTGAAGTGCGAGGGCGTAGGTCAGACCAAAGTGAGTGTGTCATATCATGCCGTGGCGGAAGATTGGGGAGAGATGGCAGACTCTGAAATCAATGTTCTGGATAAATATATTGAGAAGGAAGCACTTCATGCAATGATGGCGGTTCTGACGAAAAAGCAGCGTAACCTGATCTACCAGAATTATGTTCTTGACAAGACCCATCAGGAAATTGCAGATGGTATGGGAATTGCACGCGGGTCGGTTACAAGGTCTGTCAATCAGGCACTTGAACGGATTCGCCGCAAATTTGATTTTGAAGCACATTATGAATTGGCAGTGGGAGATTTTACATGAAAAGGAATCAGCAGATGAGCAAGAATACCCGGCAAACAGAAAAAGTGGCAAGCGGTTCTCCTTATATCAATAGGTGCGGTGAATATACCATCGAGGCCGAATTTGCAGGCAGTAGTTCATTGGAAAGCTGCATTGCAGATTATCTCAATGAAAAATACCGAATCGCATGACAATGAATGTTTCGATAATTCGTTGAAAATGAATACAGAATAAAGATTTTCAAAAAATCTTTAAGAACTGTATCCCCCAAGGCCCCTTCAAATTCATATTAGTGTAAGGGTTAGAGAGAAGAGTACCTTACGAAGCTCCTTGAAAACTGAATAAGCCATCCCAGAGAGATACTTCTGGCACTGAATGTGCATCCTGCGCGTCTTACCAGAGAAAACGCCGCTGAAATATGGGGCAGGAACGGGCTGGGGCAGAATGGCAAACTTAAATAACAGCAGATACACTGCGGTGGAGCAAGGAAACGTGTTCCACCGTAGGAATGTACTGTTATTTCCAATAGTGCAAATCCAATCCGAATAGGGGGTGATGAATTTACATGGAATACCCGTATTTCAAAGGTCTGGAAGCAGACCGATACAGCTTTTACCGTGTGCCGAAGGCATTGGTCAAGGCTGATCTGTTCCAGAAGATGCCCGGGGACGCTAAGCTGTTGTATGCTGTGCTGCTGGATCGTATGAGCCTTTCTATCAAGAACGGCTGGCAGGACAAGCACGGCAACGCCTACATTATCTGCACGATAGAGGAAGTCATGGACTCTATCCATTGTGCAAGACAAAAGGCGGTCAAACTGCTGGATGAACTGGAACAGGAGTTTCGGCTTATCGAGCGGCGCAGGCAGGGACTTGGCAAACCCAATCTGCTGTATGTGAAAGACCTTTATGCGGGGCTTTCGCAATCAAACTACTGGAAGTATGAAAATCATACTTCCAGCGGTATGAAAAACGAACTTCCGGGAGTTCCAAAATCAAACGGAAGTAATACTGAGAAGATAAATAAGACAGATAATAGTGAAACTGATCTTATCTATCCGGCTGAATTGCAGGAAGAAGAACAGTACCGCAGCTATTTCAAGAAAGCTCTGGAACTGGAAATCTTGGAACAGGGCTATCCGGCAGATAAAGCGGTTCTGTATGAGATTCTGGAACTGCTGGTAGAAACCGTCACCAGCAGAAAGAAGTTCCTGCGCATCTGTGGCGAGGAAAAGCCGAAAGAGGTGGTGAAAAGCCGCCTGATGAAGCTGGATTCCTCGCACATCCAATACATATTGGAGTGCTTAAAAGAAAACAGCACTCAGATTCGGAACATCAAGCAATACCTGCTGGCAACACTCTATAACGCACCTGTGACTGTGGACAGCTATTATTCCGCACAGGTTCGGCATGAATTTGGGTGGGGCGGCAGGGTAGATAAAAATTAAGGAGGACAACCCCATGAACATCGTATTCATGAGTGTGGACACGCTGCCCTCTACGCTGTGGGCGCGTGATCTGTATGACCAGATGCACATTCGCAGCGATTTCCGCAAGTGGTTTCCGCGTATGTGCCAGTATGGTTTCATCGAGGGCCGCGACTACGAGTATATGCCCCGTGTCCGGCTGCAGGACGAAGGCGGGCGCACGGTGCAGCGGTATGTAAAAGACTATCGCATTACGCAGGACATGGCAAAGAAGCTCTGCAAACTGCACCACACGGCAGTCAGTGCGGTATACCATCCGCAACCGTTTGACTGGGATGCGTTGCTCGGCCTGCTGCATAAGAAGGCCCCGCGCCGGAGCAGCTACGAAGCGCAGTTGAGCGATTCCGATTCGCTGGTTACGACCACGCAGATCGCCAAAGAGTACGGCTGTGGAGCCAAGGTGTTCAATCGGCTGCTGCATCTGCACGGTATCCAGTACCGGGCCAACGGCCAGTGGGTACTGTATTCGGAACACCACGGGAAGGGGTATACATCCAGCCTGACGTTCCGGCTCCAGCGCAGCGATGGCTCCGAGGTGGAAAAGCTGCACACGGCATGGACGCAGAAAGGCCGGAAGTTCCTTTACCACACGTTGAAGCGGCGCGGTGTGCTGCCGCTGGCTGAGCAAGGAGGTTAAGCCTATGAATTTTACCGACAATCCGTTTGAACGCATGATGCGCCAGCGTCCGGGAACGGACAGCGGCCATCCCTGTAAGCATTGCCGGCACAAATGGGAGTGCGGCTATCTGCTGCACCAGTGCCGTAAGAAGTTCCGCTCCGTGCTGGGCGATACCGCGCCGCCTGCGGCCGGGGCAGTCCACCCCTGATGCAGCAGTGATAGATGGGAGGTGATCAACCATGCAGGAAGAAGTCAACGAGAAAACCATTTCGCTGTGCATCAAAGGAGGGAAAATCACTGCACAGATTTTGAAAGCGGCCCTGATAAAGCTGCTGGCAGAGATGGACAAGAAGAAACAGCAGGCGAAAGGAGAAAAAAGCCAATGTAAGAAAACAGGTCGGCAGAGCATCAAGAGCCTGCAAAAGAGCGGCGCGCAGATCACGAACATCGTTGTCACAGACAATAATATCAAGTCGTTTGACCGGGTAGCCCGGAAATATGGCATTGATTATAGTCTGAAAAAGGTGGAACAGGAGGGAAAAAGCGAATATCTGGTCTTTTTCAAGGCCAAGGATGTGGATGTTATGACCGCTGCCTTTAAGGAGTACACCAACGAAACGCTGAAAAAGCAGAAGCGTGAATCGGTACGTCAAAAGCTGGAAAAGGTGAAAGAAGAACTTTCGGATCACCGTCAGCTCAAGAAAGAAAAGAAGAGGGAGCAGGAACCGATACGATGAAGAATCTGAAAAAACCTGCCCGCCTGCCGCGCAAAGCACCGTCCAACCAGACGGGCGGGACGGCATGGGGCAAAAAAATGGCTGCAGAGTTCAGCAGGATGGTGCAGGCAGCAGATATGAAAAAGCTGATCCTGCTTAATTTCCCGTACATCATCGCCTTTTACATGGTGGAGAAAGCTGCGTGGCTTTACCGCCACTGCAACGGTGATTCCGTGGTGGACAGGCTCATGGTTCTCTTTATGAACTTTGGACTGGCCTATAAAAGTGTCTTGCCTAGTTTTCACCCGTTCGACCTGATGGTGGGGCTGGTAGGCGCAGCTGTGCTGAAAGCAGTGATCTACTTCAAAGGGAAGAACGCGAAGAAGTATCGGGAAGGCGAAGAATATGGCTCTGCCCGATGGGGCAACCAGAAGGACATCGAACCTTTTATTGACCCGGTATTCGAGAAGAACGTCATCCTCACACAGACCGAACGGCTGATGATGAGTGGTAGACCAAAGCATCCGAAGTACGCCCGCAATAAAAACGTCATTGTGATCGGCGGCAGCGGAAGCGGCAAGACGCGATTTTACGTCAAGCCCAACTTGATGCAAATGCCCGAAAAGGTCAGCTATGTCCTGACCGATCCCAAAGGCACAATTATTGTCGAGTGCGGAAAGATGCTTTCGGATGCCGGGTATAAGATCAAAGTCCTGAACACCATCAACTTCAAAAAATCCATGCGATACAATCCGTTCCATTACATCCGCAGTGAGAAGGATATTCTGAAACTGGTCAATACCATCATCGTCAACACAAAGGGGGATGGCGAGAAGTCCGGCGAAGATTTCTGGGTCAAGGCCGAACGCCTGCTCTACTGCGCACTGATCGGCTATATCTGGTATGAAGCCCCGGAGGAAGAACAGAACTTTTCCACGCTGCTGGAGTTCATCAACGCCAGCGAAGCCCGCGAGGATGATGAGGAATTTAAGAATGCCGTAGATGAGCTGTTTGAGGAACTGGAAAAGAAGAAGCCGGAGCATTTTGCAGTACGTCAGTATAAGAAATACAAGCTGGCTGCCGGCAAAACGGCAAAATCCATCCTCATTTCCTGCGGTGCCAGATTAGCCCCATTTGACATTGCGGAGCTGCGTGACCTTATGGCCTACGATGAAATGGAACTGGATTTGCTGGGGGACCGCCGCACGGCCTTGTTCGTTATTATTTCCGATACGGACGATACATTCAATTTCGTGGTGTCTATCATGTACACCCAGCTTTTCAATCTGCTTTGTGACCGTGCAGACGATCAATGTGGAGGCCAGCTAAAGTATCATGTGCGGCTGCTGCTCGATGAGTTCGCAAACATCGGTCTGATTCCGAAGTTCGATAAACTAATCGCTACCATCCGCAGCCGCGAGATTTCGGCATCCATCATCCTGCAATCACAGAGCCAGCTGAAAACCATCTACAAGGATGCCGCAGAAACCATCATCGGCAACTGCGATACCATGCTGTTCCTCGGCGGCAAGGAAAGTTCGACGCTCAAAGAAATTTCCGAAACGCTGGGAAAAGAAACAATCGACCTATATAACACATCCGACACGCGCGGACAAAGCCCTTCCTTTGGTACAACCTACCAAAAGACTGGCAAGGAACTTATGAGTCGGGACGAACTTTCTGTCATGGATGGCAGCAAGTGCATCCTGCAACTGCGCGGAGTCAGGCCATTCCTGAGCGACAAATTCGACATTACCAAGCATAAGCGGTACAAGGAGCTTTCGGACTTTGATAAGAAGAATGCTTTCGATGTAGAACGCTATCTGAAGCACGAACTCAGGCTGCGGATGGATGAAGAATTTGATTGCTACGAGGTGGATGTGTCCGAAGAAAGCACAGCATAGGAAGGAGGTTATTATCCGAAGTAAATTCGCCCGCCCGCCTGTTCGGGCAGACCCCGTGGCAGGAAATTCACCCGACTGATCTCTACATTTTGCGATTCCAAAAGGCTGATTTTTATGAAAATGAAAGGAGAAGCCAGAATTGCGGGAGCAAGCAGCACCGAAGATGTGCCAGCCTGTTTTTCTTTTGGAATCGTACTTTTTATCAATGCTGCAATCTGGCGAAAAATGACTATGGAATTCTTCAATCAGGCTATTACCGTTCTGCAGACTCTCGTTGTTGCCATCGGCGCGGGCCTTGGCGTTTGGGGCGTTGTGAACCTCATGGAAGGGTACGGGAACGACAACCCCGGCGCAAAGTCGCAGGGCATGAAGCAGCTGATGTCCGGCGGCGGTGTCATTCTCATCGGCACCCAGCTGATCCCGCTGCTTTCTGGTCTGTTCGGCTAATCAACAAGCGATAGGAGGAAAACCCGCCATTGTTCGATAATATTTTCGCAGCAATCGAAAAATGGATGAGGGAACTTCTTTCCGGCATGGTGGAGTCCAACCTGAGTACGATGTTCACGGCAGTCAATCAACAGACCAGTGAAATCGCTGCTCAGGTCGGGCAGACACCGCAAGGGTGGAACAGCAGTATTTTCAGCATGATCCGTAACATTTCGGATTCGGTGGTGATTCCCATTGCAGGCATCATCATTACGCTGATCCTCTGCTACGAACTGATCTCGATGCTGACGGAACGGAACAATCTGCACGATGTAGACACATGGATGTTCTTCAAGTATTTCGTGAAGATGTGGATTGCGGTCTATCTCGTCAGTCATACGTTTGATATTGCAATGGCGGTATTTGACATTGGACAGTCGGTGGTGAATTCTTCCTCCGGCATTATCCGTGGCAATACCGCCATTGACATTAGTTCTCTTTCCATGCAGATGCAGGCGGCAATGGCAACAATGGCGATTGGCGAACTGGTGACGCTGGCATTGGAAACCCTTGTTGTAAGCTGGTGTCTGAAAATTCTGTCGGTGGTTATCACAGTGATAATGTACGGCAGAATGATAGAAATATACCTCTACACTTCGCTTGCTCCGATTCCATTTGCAACCATGAGCAACCGTGAATGGGGTCATGTGGGTACGAACTACTTCCGAGGGCTGTTTGCGCTGGCATTTCAGGCGTTTTTAATGATGGTTTGCGTGGCGATCTATGCAGCCCTCATCGGCAGCATCCGGGTATCTTCGGATATTCACTCGGCATTGTTCGGCACGATGGCCTACACGGTGATTCTTTGCTTCTCGCTGCTCAAAACGGGAAGTCTGTCCAAACAGATCTTCGGCAGTCACTAAATCCGGGAAAATCCAATGAAAGGAAAAGACAGCAGACAACGCCGTTTCCCGGCGGCGGTCTGGCTGTTCTGGTAATCCATGGCCTATGTAACGATTCCCAAAGACCTTTCCAAGGTAAAGAATAAGGTTTTTCTGAACCTGACGAAACGCCAGCTTGTGTGCATGGGTTTTGCGGCGGGCATGGGTGTTCCGTTCTATTTTCTCATGCGCGATACGCTGGGAACCAGCAATGCAGCGGCAGGCATGGTGCTCCTGATGCTGCCGGAGTTTTTCTTTGCGCTGTATGAGAAAAACGGGATGCACCTTGAAACCATTCTGACGAATTTCATCAGTGTCCGCTTCAAACGCCCTGCGGTACGCCGCTATGAGGTCGAAAACCTGTATGAGCGGGAACTGGAAACCGCAGCACCGATGCAGAAGAAAGGAGGCATCTTTGGTAAAAAATGAACCGAAGAAGAAACCGCAGCCGGGCGGCTTCTTCAAGAAGTTCTTTCGTAAACCCGAAAAGAGCCAGAAGGAACAGCGGTTGACCGTGCAGCGTTCCATTCCGTATCTGGAAATGGGGCGCGACGGTATCTGCCGGGTGGAGGAACATCTGTATTCCAAAACTGTCCGATTCTACGACATCAACTACCAGTTGGCGCAGAATGAGGACAAAAACACCATCTTTGAAAGCTGGTGCGACTTCCTCAACTACTTCGATGCCAGCATCCGCTTTCAGTTGTCGTTCATCAACCATAAGAGCGACATGAGCGAGTACAACAAGGTCATTCAGATTGAGCCGCAGCACGACCAGTTTGATGATGTGCGTATGGAATATGCGCAGATGCTGAAACAGCAGCTTGCCAAGGGCAACAACGGTTTGGTTCGGACGAAGTACATCACGTTCAGCATCGAAGCAAAGAGTGTTCAGGAAGCAAAGCCCCGGTTAGAGCGTATCGAAACCGATATTCTCAATAATTTCAAGGTGCTGGGCGTGAAAGCCTATCCGATGAACGGCGTGGAACGGCTTCAGATCATGTACGAAACCTTTCATCAGGAGGAACAGCAGAAGTTCGATTTCAGCTATGACCGCATCCTGCAGAGCGGCATGACGACCAAGGACTTCATTGCTCCGACCAGTTTCCTGTTCAAGAGTGGCAAGGACTTTATGATGGGTGACACCTACGGTGCTGCATCCTATCTGAACATCCTTGCCCCGGAACTGACGGATAAGGTGCTGGCTGAGTTTCTGGACATGGACAAAAATCTGGTGGTCAGCATCCATGTGCAGTCGGTAGACCAGTTGAAAGCCATCAAACTGATCAAGGGCAAAATTACTGACCTGGACCGTATGAAAATTGAGGAACAGAAGAAAGCTGTGAGGTCTGGTTATGATATGGAAATTATTCCGAGCGACCTTGCAACTTATGGCGGCGAGGCCAAGAAGATTCTGGATGATCTGCAAAGCCGCAATGAGCGTATGTTCCTTGTTACGGTGCTGTTCCTCAATACAGCCAAGACCAAGCAGGAGTTGGATAGTGCTGTGTTTCAGACTGCTGGTATCGCTCAGAAGTTCAACTGCACTCTGAACCGTCTGGACTATTTGCAGGAGCAGGGGCTTATGAGCAGCCTGCCGCTGGCAAATAACCTCGTTCCCATTAAGCGCGCACTGACCACAACTTCCACTGCCATCTTCGTTCCCTTCACCACGCAGGAGCTTTTCATGGAGGGCGATTCCCTCTATTACGGTCTGAATGCGGTATCCAACAACATGATTATGGCAGACCGTAAACAGCTCAAAAACCCGAATGGATTGATTCTTGGCACACCGGGAAGCGGTAAGTCATTCAGCGCAAAACGTGAAATCACCAATGTGTTCTTTACCACAACGGACGATATTATCGTTGCAGACCCGGAGGGAGAGTATTATCCGCTGGTGGAAGCGTTGGGCGGTCAGGTTATCCATATCTCGTCCACCAGTAAGGACTACATCAACCCGATGGACATCAACCTGAACTATGCGGACGATGATAACCCGCTGGGCATGAAATCGGACTTTATTCTTTCCCTGTGTGAACTGATCATGGGCGCACGGGATGGCATGGAGCCGGAAGAAAAGTCGGTCATTGACCGCTGTCTGCCGCTGGTCTACCAGAAGTATCTGAACGACCCGAAGCCGGAGAATATGCCGACGCTCGGTGATCTGTACAACTGCCTGCGGGAGCAGAAAGAGCGGCAGGCGCAGCGTATCGCCACGGCATTGGAAATCTACGTCAATGGTTCGCTGCGAGTGTTCAATCACCAGACCAATGTGCAACTGGATAACCGCATCATCTGTTTCGACATCAAGGAGTTGGGCAAACAGCTTAAAAAGCTGGGAATGCTCATCGTCCAGGATCAGGTCTGGAACCGTGTTACCGTCAACCGCAACAGCAAAAAGAACACGCGGTACTATATAGACGAGTTCCACCTCCTGCTGAAAGAGGAACAGACCGCAGCATACAGCGTCGAGATTTGGAAGCGGTTCCGAAAATGGGGCGGTGTACCCACGGGCATTACCCAGAATATCAAGGATTTATTGGCCAGCCGGGAAATCGAGAACATCTTTGAGAACAGCGATTTCATTTATATGCTCAACCAAGCATCCGGCGACCGGCAAATCCTTGCAAAGCAGCTGAATATTTCGCCGTTCCAGCTGTCGTATGTGACGAACAGCAACGAGGGCGAGGGGCTGCTGTTCTATGGCAACACGATTATCCCGTTCAAGGATAAGTTCGACACTTCGCTGAAACTGTACAGTCTGATGACCACCAAGCCCAATGAGATGGGAAAATACAAGGAGAAAAAAGAAGCATGAACACACCGAATATTTTTGACCGACTGAGCCGCAGGATTCATCATCACTCTGACATGGAGCCGCACGAAAGTGATTCCGGCCCGCCTTTCGATGAGGTGGAGCCGCTCAACTTCCACGATGAAGAATCGGTGGTACATACGGTGCTGGAGGACTTTTACGCCGTTGGCACACTGGCGGATGAGCTGACTGACGGCTTTCACATGGAAGCCCACGGTTATCTTGACCGTGAGGAAGTGAACGCCCGCCTGATCGCCTTTGCCCGGAAGCTGGAACAGGTGCTTGACAAGTGGGAAACTCACGCAGCCCTGATCGCATGACGGTTCCAGCCGGAAGGAGGTGATTTTCATAGCAGACAAAAAGTTTCGGGGCAGAGATAAAATCGTCCAGAAAATGACCAAGGATGGTCTGGTGGATGAAAACCTCCGCACCGGGGAACAGAAGTCCGCGACCGCAGCAGAAAAGCCGGAGCAGGAAGATTCGGCAAAAGAAACTGCGGAAAAGGAAACAGATGAAGAACCTATCGTGGAAGAAGAACGGCGCATGGATGCCGGGGACGGGGAGGAGGATGCACCCCGGCATCACAGCACCGCCAAGCAGAGCGCGGACTATTACAAAGCCCATCAGGAGGAGGGCAAGCCGAAGGATGCGCCTGCGGAATCGGATGCAGAACCGCAGACCAAGAAAGGACGACTTTCCTTTGAGGATGAAAAAGGCGGCATTGTCCGTGGCGTAGGAATGGGCGTTAAGAAGGTGGCCAAGAAAGGAGTGGATACCGCCACCGGGTTTGCCCATCAGAAAGTACATCAGGTGGAAAAGGACAATTCCGGCGTGGAAGCAGCCCATAAGTCGGAAGAAGCCGCCGAACGCCTGCACCATTTTGTCAAAGGCAGGAAAAAGCCCAAAGATAAATCTGCCAGAGCGGAGAAAAGAGGTGGAGAGGATCAGAAATCCAGCCGCCTGAAATTTTCCGAGAGTGAGGGCGGCACTGCAGAAAATGCAGCAGAACCGTCGCTGAAAAAGAAGCAGCCCCAGCCGACTGCCGCAGGAGGTGAATCAAAAACAGTCGGCGCGAAGTTTTACCAGAAAAAGCAGTATAAGGATGCCTATGCAGCAGCCAAGCGCGGACAGAAAGCCGGAACTGCTGTCAGCAAGCAGGCAGCAGCGGCAACCAACACCATTACGGAGAAAGCGAAAGCGGCGGTGCAGGAGATTGTTCTGCAGAACAAAACTCTGTGGGTCGGTATTGGTGTGGGCTTCCTGTTGGTGATGGTAATGCTGGGAGCCTTTTCAAGCTGCGGTGCGGCGATTCAGGGAACAGGCAGTACCTTTGTAGGAACGACCTACCCCAGCAAGGATGCCGATATGAAAGGTGCGGAAGAAGATTATCTGGAACTGGAAAAGGAACTGGATAAGCAGATTCGGCAGATGGAGTCCACCCATCCGGGCTATGATGAATATCGCTATCAGCTTGACGAGATCGGGCATGACCCGTACCAGCTGATTTCTCACCTGACAGCGGTTTATGAGCAGTTCACCAGAGGACAGGTCAAGCCTGTTATCAAGGAACTGTTCAAGCAGCAGTATCTCCTGAAAGTCTGGGAAACGATAGAGATTCGTACCCGCATGGAAACCAGAGTAGGGGTTCGGCCAACGATTGACGCTTTTGGAAATGTTAGCATGGAAACCTATACCTATCAGGAAGAAGTGGAGTACGAGTATAAAATCCTCAATGTCCTGCTGAAAAACAAGGGCTTCGATACCATCGCGCGGAAGAACATGAACCGGAAGCAGACTGGGCGGTACGATGCCTATAACCTGACCTACGGCAACCGCCCTGAACTGTTCGGCGCAGGATCACCGACTTACAGCGGCGGCACAACGGGCAGTATCGGCACAGGCGGCGGTACGGGTGGCTCCGGCGGTGGTTTCAAGTACGACATTCCATCGGAAGCTCTTTCGGACGAAAAGTTTGCAAGGATGATCGAGGAAGCCGAAAAATATCTCGGTAAGCCGTATGTGTGGGGTGGAAGTTCCCCAAGCACCAGTTTTGACTGCTCCGGCTTCGTCTGCTGGGTCATCAATAACTGTGGCAACGGGTGGAGCGTTGGACGCACAACGGCCAATGGTCTGCGCGGGAAGTGCAGCTATGTTTCTCCTGCGGATGCGCAGCCCGGCGACCTGATCTTCTTTGAGAAAACCTATAACACCGTTGGCGCGTCGCACGTTGGAATCTATGTCGGCAATGGTATGATGATCCACTGCGGCGACCCCATTTCCTACACCAGTATCAATTCGACCTACTGGCAGAGCCACTTCTTAGGCTTTGGCCGCATCAACTGAAAGGAGGGCCGATGGGCAAGAAATTACAGAAATATCTGGATGAAGCCGAAAAGACGGAACAGCAGATCGCGGAACTGGAAGAACGGCTGAGAACCATCCGGGCAGCACAGAAAAAGGAAGAGGACAGCGAGATCATTCGTGCCATCCGCAGCACCAAGATGGGAGGGCGCGAACTGCTGGCTCTGCTGGACAACATTCAGGCAGGCAATGTGACATTCCTGACCGCTGTAAACAACGCTTCGGAAGAAGCAGAAACGGAGGAAGCGATTGAAAAAGATGTTTAAACGGCTGGGTATTGTTATTCCCAGCACAATTCTGACCCTGCTGATGGCAGTAGGCTTTTCGACCCCGGCCTTTGCCTATGTGGACACCACCGAGGTGGCGGAGGAACCTGCACAGGTGATCGAGGAAGCAGAGCCAACGGAAGAAGAAAAGATTCCGTTCACCATCGCGGGCAACGGCGAGGTGGAGGACAACATGGTGGATGACCCCAGCAAGGAGTTCTTCACGGTCAAGACCAAGGGCGGCAACACATTCTTTCTGGTGATCGACCGGGCGCGAAACAGTGAAAACGTCTATATGCTTTCGATGATCGACGAGTACGATTTGCAGGAGTTTCTGAACGATGAGGAACGGAACGGCAAGCAGAAAGAAGAAACGCCTGCGGTAGTCCTGCCCGAAACCAAACCCGAACCTACCCCGGATGTGGAAATCGAAGAACCGAAAGAGGAATCAAGCGACGGCATGAATAAGATTCTGCTGCTGGTGTTCGTGGCTGCGCTGGGCGGTGCAGGTGCTTTCTTCTACTTCTACATTTATAAGCCGAAGCCGAAAGAAGAAACGCCGCAGAGTGAAAATCTGGAAACCGACCAGAGCCTTGCAACCGTGAACGAGGACAGCCAGCAGGAGTAAAACCGTGAGATAAGGGTGCAGGGGTAGTCGAAAGGCTATCCCTGTTTTTTCATAGGAAGGAGAAGCATTTGAAATATCTGGTGATTGCAGAAAAACCGAGCGTATCGAAAGCCATTGCCAAAGTAATCGGTGCATACCGACAGGAGGACGGGTATCTGGAGGGCGGGGATTGTGTGGTAAGCTGGTGTCTGGGGCATCTGGCAGAGTATGCAGCTCCGGAATACTACGATGAACGCTATGAAAGCTGGCGTTTTGAAGATTTGCCGATTCTCCCTGCCGAGTGGAAACTGCTGGTATATTCTACCAAGAAACCTCAGTTCAATGTCCTGCGAAAACTGCTCCGCAGCAAGAAGTTTGATTATGTGGTGAACGCCTGCGATGCAGGGCGAGAGGGTGAGTCGATTTTTCGGCGGGTGTATGCCCTTGCCGGAAGCAAACTCCCCATCAAGCGGCTGTGGATCAGCAGCATGGAAGATGCCGCTATCCAGCAGGGCTTTGAAAATCTGAAAGATGGCGCGGACTATGATAATCTGTTTGCGGCGTCCGAGTGCAGAGCAAAAGCGGACTGGCTGATCGGTATGAACGGAACCCGCGCTTTTACGAAAAAGTACGGCAGAAAGCAGACCATTGGCCGGGTACAGACCCCGACGCTGGCGATGCTGGCCGAACGACAGGCAAAAATCCAGAACTTCGTAAAGGAACCCTATTACAAAGTGGAACTGTCCGGCGCAGGTGTCGTGGCGGTATCGGAACAGATGGCGCAGGAACAGGATGCAGATACTGTGCAGGCCGCTTGCGATGGGCAGTGTGCGGTAGTTGGCAGCATTGAGCGCAAACGGGTGGAGAAGAAGCCCTCGAAGCTGTATGACCTGACGACCTTGCAGCGAGAAGCAAACCGCTATTACGGCCTGACCGCCAGCCAGACCTTACAGGCGGCGCAGGAATTGTACGAGGAAAAACTGGTGACATATCCCAGAACGGACAGCCAGTTTGTGACCGAGGATATGCGCAGAACGGTGGAATCTCTGGTGCTGGCTCTGGATGGCCAGACTGTGGATGTGAGCTGCGTTATCAATAACAGCAAGGTCACAGACCATCATGCAATCCTGCCGACTATGCAGGGCGTAAATTGCAACCGGGAAAGGCTGTCTGAAACCAAACGGAAGGTGTTTTCCCTTGTTATCTGGAAGCTGGTGCAGGCTGTGCAGCCGCCGTTCATCTACGAAGATGTTCTGGTGACGGTATGCTGCCAGGGCAGGAACTTTACGGCAAAATATAAGGATGTTCTGCAGCCCGGATACACGGCAAAGCCCGTTCCGTTTGTGGAGCCGGAAAAGGACAAGGATGTGCCGCTTCCGAAAAAGATAGAGCAGGGAACAGTCCTTCCTGTGGTACGGGCCGAGAAAAAACAGGGCTTTACTTCGCCGCCGAAAGTCTACACCGAAGATACCCTGCTGTCGGCCATGGAAACGGCGGGCAACAAAGAATTTGAAAAGGACACTGAGAAAAAAGGGCTGGGAACCCCTGCAACGCGCGCCGCAATTCTGGAAAAGCTGGTATCTTCCGGCTATGTTGAGCGCAAGGGCAAGCAGATGATTCCCACGGAGGACGGTGTGGCCGTGATTCGCAATATCCCGGACTACCTGAAATCTGCCAGCATGACAGCCGAGTGGGAAAATGACTTGCTGCGGATGGAGCGCGGCGAGATCAAGTCCCACGATTTTATGCAGGGCATCCACGGACTGATCGATAAGATGCTGGCTGACCTCCGGCAGATTCCTACCGTCGCGGCGGCTCCCTATTATAATAAGGTGGGCGTGGGAAGCTGCCCGGTCTGCGGAAACCCTGTACATGAGAGCAAACTCAGCTTTTGTTGTGCAGACCGCAGCTGCAAATTTGCCCTCTGGAAAGAAAGCAGATACTTGTCCAACATGAGAAAGACGCTGGACAAGAAGATGGCCACAGACCTTTTGAAGAAAGGCCGCACCCATGTGAAAGATTTCTATTCCGCAAAGAAGGATAAAATATTCGCCGCTGACCTTGTGATGCGCGTCGAAGATGGCCGCGCACAGTACAGCCTGGAATTTCCCAAAACACCAATGAAAACGTAAAGGAGGTTTGACCCTTGCCACAGATTAACGATATTCGAGAATTGGCGCAGCAGAACGCCCGGTATGTCAGTAACTCGCCACAGGACTGGATGAGTTATCTAGATGTGGCGGCGCGGCTGTACCGCTATTCGTTTACCGATGCGCTCCTGATCCACGCGCAGCGGCCCGATGCAACCGCCTGCGCAGAACTGGAACTCTGGAATCAGAAAATGAGCCGATGGGTCAACCGTGGCGCAAAAGGCATCGCGCTTCTGGATGATACCGGACCGCGTACCAGACTGCGGTATGTGTTCGATATTGCTGACACCCATCTGGTGCGCGGCGGCAGAACACCGCTCTTATGGAATCTGGACAGCCACGAGCATGAGCAGGCTATCTTAGACCACCTGGCAGATACCTACGGTTTATCCCAGACGGACAGCATGAACGCTGCTCTGCTGGAACTGGCACAGCAGCTTACCGCCGACAATCTGGATGAAGCGATGGATGGTCTAGCCTATGAGGTGAAAGGCACTTTTCTGGAGGAACTGGACGAAGATAATATCCGCGTCCGCTTCCGGGAAATGATGACCAACAGTATCTTCTATACGCTTTCCCGGCGTTGCGGGCAGGAGCCTATGGATGTGCTGGACGATGATGACTTTATCCGTATCGTGGATTTCAACAAGCTGCCGGTGCTGTCGTTCCTTGGCAATGCGGTTTCCGAACAGTGCGAAGCGGTTCTTTTTGACATTGGCCGTGAGATGCGGAAAATTTACAAAAAAGAAATTACGCAGCAGCTTGAAAAATCTGTTGACAGCTTGTATAATACCAATACGGACTTTAGCGCATTAAAGCACGAAACCAAAGAAAACACGACCAAAGGAGGACAAGAAAATGGAGTTGACGTATTACCGCAAGGGAGATTATCTGTTCCCGAATCTGGCCGTGCAGGACGAGCCGCAGACCATCGGGAAGTACGGGATGCTGCGCAGGACGTACCTGAAAGAGAACCGCAAGAACTGGTATCAGAGTATGCTGATGAGCGGCAGGCTGAACCAGCATCTGGCACAGATCGAGGAAGCAGCGGAGAGCCGGGTGGAATCTCTGCTGGACAGCCTGAACGAGAAGTTTCCGGCACCGAGCAAGGAGCAGGACCCGCTGGCATGGGTGGCATACCAGAACAACCTGACGGCGATGGCAGAGGAGATCGTGCTGAAGGAATTGGTGTACAATTAACCGAAACGACAACTGAACAGGATTTGAGTGAAGCAGAGGAAGAAATTGCCTCTGCTTTTTCTTTTCCCGATCTGCCGACCGTGGGACAGCAGATCCGCGCTATCGAAGCACCGATCCAGGCGCGGTATGCAGATGAGATTGCACTTGATCCTGAAGTGGTCGATGAAATCCTGCGCACGGGCAGCAACCGCAGCAAGGGCCAGCTGCATCTAATCTACAATTTCATGGTCGAGAAAACCCCGGAAGAATACACAGAGTTCGTGAAAAACGAATATGGTACTGGCGGCAAAGGCTTTGAAATTGGCGGTGCGAAGTATGCAGTCTGGTTCGATGATTTAGGGCTGTGTATTGCAGTAGGCAGTACGGCAAAGGGCGGCACGATTGTCAATGCGTTTCTTTCGTGGGAGGATGTGAGCAATCGTGCCCATGAACTGCTCCGGCAGGGCGAGTATGCGCCGCAGGCAGTTCTGGATGCTGCACGGCAGAATGCTTTGCAGGAACACGCGCAGACATTGGCTTTTATGGAACGCGATTTGGCAGATGGCGTTGCCGAAGCAGTGTTTCAGGATACAGAAATCTTCAGGGGCGGTTTCCCGGAACTGACGGACAGGCTGGCAGGCTTGCTGGACGATACGGATTTTCTAACCGACCTCAATGAGAGATTGTCCGCGCTGGGGGAAGCCTATGTCGAAGATAAAGACCTGATGCGGATGCACTTTTATAAGCCGGATAAAGTGGCGGCACTGTTCCGGCAGTTTGCAAAGCCTTATCAGAATTTTGCCGCAAGAGATGGCTTTCACTGGAATGAGCATAAAAAGTTCATCACGGAAGATGAAATCAATGGATATTTCACACGGGGCAGCAATTATTCGGACAGTCGGCTGGCAATCTATTCGTTCTTCTTAAACCATGAAGATAAGAAAGAGCGGGCAGACTTTCTGAAAGACCATTACGGAATCGGCGGCAGCAGTCATGCACTCTGCGGGGCAGACGATTCCCACGAAGATCACGATGGCAGAGGCATTGATTTGGAGCGTGGCCCATACGGGAATCCGGATGCCAGTGTTCATCTGAACTGGAATCAGGCTGCAGGCCGGATCGACCAGCTTATCCGTGACAGTGAGTATTTGAAGCCTGCGGATTATTCCCGAATGCCTGTCTATGAACAGGAACGGATGGCAATGTGGGTGATGACCTTCTACCATCATCTGCCGAACGAAGTGGAACGGCCTTATCCGCAAGACCTTTACCATGAAGAAGGTCGAAAGGCTCTTGTTGAAAAGCTGGCAGACCCAGAACAGTCGGCGGAACTGTTGGAGCAGATGGACAATGCGCTCCTGTCTGTGCCGCTGGATTCCGAAGAGTACAGGGATAAGTCGGAGTTACTCTTTTTTCTGCACCAGTATGTCGAGGGAACGTACACGATCTTCCCGGAAAAGAAGCAGGCTGTTGAGATTGCGGTTCCTGAACAGGGGCAGATTTCTATGTTTGACTTCATGGAGCAGGAGCTGCAATCGAAAGAGCAGTCAACCGCCGCAGCGGTTGAGAAACCCCGAAAAGATGCGCCCCTTGCAGATGAAAATCCTTCGGAACAGACGCTGCAGCCCCTGCCGCTGGATGCCGCCAACGAGTATAACGCGCTGAAAGAGCGTTACCCAGATGCGCTGGTCGGCTATGAGCAGTACGGAAACTTTGAGTTCTACGGCGAAGATGCAAAGCGCGTTTCCGAACTGCTTGGAACAAAAATTCTGGAAAAGGAAACCGTGTTCGGCAAAGTTGAGGTATCTGGTTTTCCGCGTGAACAGTGGGCTTCACAGGCAATGAGGCTCTGGAAGCAAGGGAAGAACGTCTATCTGTCCGGCCAGCAGGAAGATGGAACCCATGCCCAAACGAAATACTTCCGCAGAGAGGAATATCTGCCTGTTAATACCATCATCGAACTGGACGATAGAGAGTTCCGGGTGGATTCGGTGGACTTTGGAAATAGAACGATCAGTTTGCAGGATATGACCCTTGCGAAAGAAGCCCGGTACCCGATCTTCCGAACGGAACCGCTGGAGTACATTCGGCATCTGTACGAACAGGCAGATGTGCTGATGGAAGAAGCGGTGGAAATCACAGTCTTTACGGCTTTGCACAATGCAGGTGTGGCCTACGAAGATTTTTCCCCGGAGCAGATGGATGTGATCTATTCGGTGGCAGAATCGGGCGGCGAACTGGAAGAAATGCTGAATCCAGACTTCCCGCCAGAACAGATGCAGCTGATCGCAGATGTGCAGAACCGAACGGATGCCATCAGCCGTGCAGCGGCAGAGGAAGCCCTTGAACCGCTAATCCAGCAGCCTATGACCCCGGCAGAGGTCAACCATGCACGGCGGCAGCACAATCTTCCGCTGGAAAATGGTGCGGTGGAACAGCCTGCACCGCCCAAACAGGAGCCTATCAACTTCCATATTGAGGACAACGACCTCGGCGCAGGAGGGCCGAAAACGAAGTACAAAGCAAATGTGGAAGCCATTCGGTTACTGAAAACGCTGGATGCAGAGCAGCGGCAGGCTACTGCAGAGGAACAGGAGATTCTTTCTCGGTATGTGGGCTGGGGCGGCATTCCGCAGGCGTTCGATGAAAACAATGCGGACTGGTCAAAGGAATATGCTGAATTAGAATCTCTGCTCACGGCAGACGAGTATAAGGAAGCTCGTGCCAGTACCCTGAACGCATTTTACACTTCCCCTACGGTTATTAAGGCGATGTACGAAGCCCTGGGCAATATGGGATTGTCCAAGGGAAACGTACTGGAACCGTCCTGCGGCGTCGGCAATTTCATGGGACTGGTGCCGGACAGCATGGAGAAGATTCGGATGTACGGCGTGGAAATTGACAGCATTTCGGGCCGCATTGCACAGCAGTTGTACCAGAAAAACAAGATTGCGGTGCAGGGCTTTGAAACAATGCAGTTCCCGGACAGCTTCTTTGACTGTGTTGTGGGCAACGTACCTTTCGGCAATTATAAGGTGCCGGACAAGCGGTATGACCGCCACAATTTCCTTATTCATGATTATTTTATCGCCAAGAGCCTTGACCTTGTGCGTCCGGGCGGCGTGGTAGCGGTGGTAACGTCCAGCGGTACGATGGATAAGAAGGATTCTTCTGTCCGTGAGTACCTTGCCAATCGCGCCGATCTGGTAGGTGCGATTCGTCTGCCGAACAATGCGTTCCAGCGCAATGCCAACACCAGCGTGGTTGCGGATATTCTGTTCCTGCAAAAGCGTGACCGCACAGCGGTGGAGCGGGCAGACTGGGTAGACCTTGGCGAAACACCGGAAGGTTATTCTATCAACCAGTATTTTGCGCAGCATCCTGAGATGGTACTGGGGGAAATCACCACCGAAAGCACTCAGTATGGCAAGCAGGAAACTACGGTCAAGCCCATCGAAGGCGCAGACCTTGCCAAGCAGTTAAAAGAGGCGGTCGGCAACATCCATGCCACCATCACGGAGCCGGAAATTTCCGACGATGAACTGGATGTGCAGGAAGAACCGATTCCGGCAGACCCAAGTGTGAAGAATTTCTGTTTCACAAACGTGGACGGGCAGATTTACTACCGCGAAAATTCCTTTATGAATAAGGTGGAACTGCCTGCCGTAACTGCAGAGCGAGTGCTGGGCATGATTGCTCTGCGCGAAACCACCCGGAAGCTGTTGGATTGTCAGCTGCATGATGGTTCGGATGCAGAAGTACAGCTTTTGCAGAATGACCTGCTGAAGCAGTACAAAGCGTTCACGGCACAGTACGGCCTTATCAACAGCACTGCCAACAAGCGGGCGTTCCGACAGGACAGCAGCTATTGCCTACTGGCATCGCTGGAAATTCTGGATGAGGAGAAGAATCTCAAACGGCTTGCCGATATTTTTACCAAACGTACTATTCGTAAGCCGGAGCCTGTTACCTCGGTAGACACGCCCAGTGAAGCCTTGGCACTCTCTATCGGAGAGAAAGCAAAGGTAGATGTGCCGTTCATGGCGCAGCTCTGCGGTAAATCAGAGCAGGAAGTCACGGATGAACTGGCAGGTGCGATTTTCCGAAATCCGGTGACACAGCAGTGGGAAACCTCGGATGAATACCTGTCCGGCAATGTTCGTGAAAAACTGGCCACGGCGGAAACCTTTGCGGCGAACCATGCTGAATATCAAATCAACGTGGACTACCTCAAACGGGTACAGCCCAAGGATTTGGATGCTTCGGAAATTGAAGTGCGGCTGGGTGCAAACTGGGTAAAACCGGAGTACATCACGCAGTTTATGAAGGAAGTGTTCAAAACCCCGAACTACTATGCCGGGATTGACATTAAGGCAACCTATTCCGAAATTTCAGGTGCATGGAACATTTCGGGTAAGTCGCTGGATCGCGGAAATCCGCTTGTCACCAACACTTACGGAACCCTGCGCGTCAACGGTTATAAGCTGCTGGAAGATGCACTGAACCTCCGGGATACCAAAATCTACGATACGATTCACGATGCGGATGGCGACCACCGTGTGCTGAATAAGCAGGAAACCATGCTTGCACAGCAGGCACAGGAATCCATTCGGGAAGCGTTTAAGCAGTGGATTTTCAAGGATTTAGACCGCCGCGAGGATTTGTGTGCGACCTATAACCGGATTTTCAATGCGATTCGTCCCCGCGAGTACGATGGCAGTCATATTCGGTTTGAGGGCATGACCCCGGAAATCTCTCTGATGCCGCATCAGAAAAATGCCGTGGCGCACATTCTGTACGGTAACAATACGCTGCTGGCCCATTGTGTGGGCGCAGGCAAGACCTTCCAGATGATTGCTGCCGGCATGGAGAGCCGCAGGCTGGGCCTGTCGCAGAAGAATCTCTATGTTGTACCGAATCACCTCACGGAGCAGTGGGGCGCAGATTTCCTGCGGCTTTATCCCAATGCGAATGTGTTGGTGGCAACGAAAAAGGATTTTGAACCCAGCAATCGAAAGCAGTTCTGCTCCCGTATCGCAACCGGCGATTACGATGCCATCGTGATCGGTCATTCGCAGTTTGAGCGTGTGCCGCTCTCCCCGGAACGACAGAAAGCCATTGTAGAGCGTCAGATCGACGATATTACACTGGCTCTGGCCGATGCCCGGAGTGAGGATAGCCGCAGTTTTACGGTCAAGCAGATGGAAAAAACAAAGAAAACGCTGGAAGCAAAGCTACAAAAGCTGAACGACCAGACGAGAAAGGATGATGTAGTTACATTTGAGGAACTGGGTGTTGACCGTCTGTTTGTGGACGAGTCGCATTTCTATAAAAATATGTTCCTCTACACAAAAATGCGGAACATCGCGGGTATCGCCCAGACCGATGCACAGAAGTCCAGTGATATGTTTGCAAAGTGTCAGTATCTGGACGAACTGACAGGCGGCAAGGGCGTGACCTTTGCAACTGGAACCCCGGTCAGCAACTCGATGGTGGAGCTGTACACCATTATGCGGTATCTCCAGTATGACACCCTGCAGAAGATGGGGCTGAGCCACTTCGATGATTGGGCAGCATCCTTTGGTGAAACCGTCACGGCAATCGAGCTTTCCCCGGAGGGCACGGGCTACCGTGCGAAAACACGTTTTGCCCGGTTCTTTAATCTGCCGGAGCTGATTTCTCTGTTCAAGGAATCGGCGGATGTGCAGACGGCGGATATGCTGAATCTGCCTGTGCCGAAAGCGGAGTACATCAACGAAGTGCTGAAACCGAGCGAGACACAGGAAGAAATGGTGAGTTCCTTTGCAGACCGTGCCGAGGCTGTACGCAACGGTAATGTGAATCCCAGATTCGATAATATGCTCAAGATCACAAACGATGGCAGAAAACTGGCACTCGACCAGCGGCTTATGAATGATATGCTGCCGGATGAGCCGGAAAGCAAGGTCAATCGCTGTGTGGACAATGCGTTCAAGGTCTGGGAAGAATCTGCGACAGATAAGGGGACGCAGTTGATCTTCTGCGATTTATCGACACCAAAAGCAGATGGCACATTTAACGTGTACGATGATGTGCGGGAGAAACTGGTGGCGAGAGGTGTTCCCCGTGAAGAAGTGGCGTTCATTCACGAGTACAACACCGAAACGAAAAAGGCAGACCTGTTTGCAAAGGTGCGCGCTGGACAGGTGCGTGTTCTGATGGGGTCTACGCCGAAACTTGGCGCGGGAACCAATATTCAGGATCGGCTGATTGCCCTTCATCATCTGGATTGCCCGTGGAAGCCCTCTGACCTGGAACAGCAGGAGGGACGTATTCTCCGGCAGGGAAACCGGAATAAGCAGGTAAAAATTTATCGTTACGTCACCGAAAATACGTTTGATTCGTATATGTGGCAGATTCTGGAAAATAAGCAGAAGTTCATTTCCCAGATCATGACTTCCAAATCCCCTGTTCGTGCCTGCGATGATGTGGACGATACCGCGCTGTCTTATGCCGAAATCAAGGCACTGGCAACAGGAAATCCCTACATCAAGGAAAAGATGGACTTGGATATTCAGGTCAGCAAGCTGAAGCTGCTGAAAGCCAATCACACCAGTCAGATTTATAGTCTGGAATCCGATATTGCGCGTCGCTATCCGCGAGAAATCGCTGTGGCACAGGGTCAGATCGAAGCACTGAAAACCGATATGGAAGCGGCAAAACCACTTCTGGCGCAGGATAAAGACCACTTCTCTATGGAAATCAGCGGCAAGGTGTACACCGAACGCAAGGAAGCAGGTGCAGCCATTATCGAGGCTTGCAAGGCTTTGAAAGCGGCTGGTACCGAGGGCAGGATCGGCAGCTACGGTGCGTTTGAACTGCACTCCCGGTTTGACAATTTCGATAAGGTGTTCCGCTTGTCCATCAAGGGCGCGTGGAACTATTCGATGGAAGTCGGCAAAGACCCGCATGGCAACATTCTGCGTGTTACCAATGCGCTGGCAGGCATCGAAAGAGCATTGCCGCAGGTGGAGCGCAGACTGGAAACCTTGGAACAGCAGTTGGCGCAGGCAAAGGAAGAAGCCAAACGTCCCTTTGCGCAGGAAGCGGAACTGGCCGAAAAATCTGCGCGCCTTGCAGAGCTGAACTCTCTGCTCAACATGGATGAAAAGGGCAGTGAGGATGCGCTGGGTGTGGACGATGATGCTGCCGAAACCGAGGTTGCAGACAGGCCGCGCCAACCTGTGAACTATGCAGGCCGTATTGCAGAGCGCACTGCGGACGATGTGCGGAAACCCTCTGTACTGGCACAGCTTCATGCAAAACAGGCAGAGCGCACCGCAGAACCGCAGAAATCCCAGAAGCGGAAAAGTCACGATATGGAACTGTAAATAGGATAACCCCGTTAGATCTCTGCAAGGAATCTAACGGGGTATTTTTGAAAAAGGAGGGCATTTGCTGACATTAACACCGATCAATCTGAAAACAGCAAACGCATTTGTGCAGCAGTATCACCGCCACCATAAGCCGACGCGAGGACATAAGTTCTCCATCGGCGTATCGGATAATGGTGCGCTGGTGGGTGTTGCTATCTGCGGTAGACCTGTGGCGCGGCGGCTGGACGATGGCTATACGTTGGAAGTCAATCGCCTGTGTACAGATGGAACGCCAAACGCCTGCAGCATCCTGTATGCGGCGGCATACCGTGCAGCACGGGCAATGGGCTACGACAAAGTAATCACCTACATTCTGGACACGGAGAATGGCAGCTCCTTAAAAGCTGCCGGGTATACCTGTGAGGGCAGAGCCGGGGGGTTGGAATGGAACGGCGCAAAAGCACCGAAACAGGCCGACCAATATCCGCGCCAGATGAAAACACGATGGGTCAAGAAAAAGGAGGGCTTGCATGGCAGTTGACCGCAAACAGCAGATGAAAGAAATCACGGAACGGCTGGAGCAGGGCGTAAAGGACATTTTCACTTCGGAAATGTACACGACATACCTGCGCACGATGGCAAAATTCCACAATTACAGCTTCAACAATACGCTGCTGATCGCTATGCAGCGGCCTGATGCCACACTGGTGGCAGGGTTCAACGCATGGAAGAATAAGTTTAATCGCTACGTCAAAAAAGGCGAAAGGGGCATCCAGATCATCGCTCCGGCTCCCATCAAGGAAGTGGAGGAGCGCGAGAAAATCGACAAGGATACGGGTCTGGCTGTGCTGAATGAAAACGGTGAGCCGGAAATAGAACGTGTGGAGTATGTGGTTCCGCGTTTCCGCATAACAACGGTCTTCGATGTTTCGCAGACCGATGGTGAACCGCTTCCGGAACTGGGAGCGCATGAACTGACGGCCAGCGTTAAAGACTATGCGCTGCTTACGGCGGCAATCGAGCAGGTATCGCCTGTGCCGATGCGGTTTGATGAAATCGAAGGGGATGCCAAAGGCTATTACAGTGATGCAGACAAAGAAATCTTCATTCAGGTCGGCATGGGCGAGAGCCAGACCATCAAGACGATGATCCACGAGGTCGCTCATGCGATGCTGCATAATAGCGATTTGATGAAACAGCGTGGGGAAGAAAAAGACCGGCTTACGAAGGAAACCGAAGCCGAAAGTATTGCATTTACAGTCTGCTCGGCTTTGGGCATTGATACATCCGATTATTCATTTCCCTATGTGGCAAGCTGGGCCAGCGGCAAGGAGATGAAGGAACTGAAAGATTCGATGGATACGATTCGATTGACCGCAGCCGATTTTTTGGAAAAACTGGAAGCAGCGGTGGCAGAAAGGCGCGCACCGCGCATGACCGCGATGCAATATGCAGAAAAGCTGATTGCCGACAAGGAGCAGGGAATAACGATTTTCGATGATGAGCAGCGAAATCTCATCGTGAATTTTGCCTTTAAGCTGGATGACCGGGCTGCAACGGAAGAACTGGTGAATGGTCTGGCGGCTGCACTGGCCGAGGATGACAAAGAAGAAGCCAACTGCCTGATGTACGATGCACAGGAGAAAATCGAAAATCTCCCGGATGGGATGATTGGACTTTCCGAAATGCACGACTATGGCTACCGAAAAGATGATGTGCTGCCGCTGACGAAAGAGGGCGCACGGGAATGGCATCGGCTGGGTGAGAGGATTTATCCGTTGTTCCGTGATGGCGCGGTAGGCGATTATGTAAGCCAAGAGGGAATCGAGCAGCACGATGGCATTTTCGGAATCAAGGCGGACGCATGGAGTGCAATTTTGCTGGAAAAAAACGAAGAGTATCTGGAAGATGAGTATGCCCGCCCGGACGCTGCACTGACGGTGATAAGCCGGGAGCAGGCTCTGCGCCTGTTTGATGAGGGCAAGCAGATTTATCTTATCCGTATCAGTCCGTGGCCGGTTCTTGTCACAGAGCGTGAAGAAATTGAACGTGGAAGTGACTATTTCCAGATTGCCAAGGAAGATTTGGAAAAGGACAAGCAGAAAGCAATGGAAAACAGCGAGAAAGCACCCGTTGAAAAGCTGGCGGCAGACCTTGATGATTTCGCCTTCGACTTCGATTTCTACCACTATAAGGACAGTGTGGAGGATCGGGAACAGGCAGTTGAAGTACTGAAAGAACAGATTCAGGCTGGGGATATTCAGCCGATCAGGGAATGGCTGCAAGTTGCAGTGGAGGAATCAGAGGGAGAGTCCGCAGAAAAGGCGGCAGAGCTGATAACCCGGCTGGATGCGTTGGTCAAGGAGCAGAAGCTGCTTTCTGGCAGCGAAAAGCAGTTTGGCATCTACCAGATCACTGCCCGTGACCAGGAACACGACTACCGCTTTATGAATCTGGACTTTGTAAAGCGGCACGGGATGGAAGTAAACCGTGCAGACTATGAACTGGTCTATACCGCGCCTCTTACGGAAAAAGATACGCTGGAAGCCATTTACGAACGCTTCAATATCCAGCGTCCAGCGGATTTTACAGGGCATTCGCTTTCCGTCAGTGATATTGTGGTGCTGAACGATGGCAAGTCGATCAAAGCCTACTATGTAGACAGCATCGGCTTTGCAGAACTGCCGGAATTTTTCAAGGAAAGGAATATGGATTTGCAGAAAGAAACGCTTTTGAACGAAGAATTGCAGGAAATCGAAATCTTTGATAAGCCGGGTCTTTTCAGCAATGGCCGACTGCGGGATGAAGATGTGCCGGAGGGTTTATATCGCTATGATCTGCGCGGCTCGGACTACGACCCCGGCCAGCCCATTACAGTGGAGAAAACTGTGGTGGTGAACCATGCGGCATCTGTCCTGATGGCCGAAGAACTTGACCTTGGCGCAGAGGGGCGGCTGGAACTGGGTGAGGAAGGGCTGAACTTCACAGGTGCAGAACTGACCGTGCGGGAGTTCATGGAGGAACAGCAGCAGAAAAGGACCGGACTGATCCACGGCGACTCCGACCACATCGCAGTCGAGGGGCATCTCGGCACATGGTATGCTGTTGATGAAACGGAAATCGGCGGCGAGAAGTTTTTCCTGCTGGAGCATGAGGAACACGGCGATATGGCGGCCTGCGTTGCAGTCAATGAGCAGGGCAAGCTGGTGGCAAAGAATTTGTGGAACGGCTTCGATGAAGATTTTCAGGAGGCAGTGCAGAAATACTTCTCTGAAAAATGGAATATGCCGAAAAAAGAAGATGTGGTATCGGAGATCATTGAAAAGGCTGTGCCTGTGCCGGACAACAGCGCACAGGACTTTTCTGATGTGCCTGTCTACTACGAGCCGTTCAGCTATGCTAAAGAAAATGACGAGGTGGATGTATACCGTACATCCTATCGGCTGAACAGCGAGTGCAAGCAGGCAATCCAAGAAGCGATTGCGGACAACTATGACGGGATGCACCTTGGCGATGATGCAGTGAATCAGGTGGTGCGGCAGTATGGTATGGAGCGTGTGGGATACATTCTGGCGAATACCCTGCGCTACAAAAACTATGATGGCCGCTTTTCTCCCAGCAATAAGGAATGGGCAGAGCAGGTCGGCACTCCGGAAAATAACGCGAGAATCATTAAATTTCGAGCAGATTGGGTGGTTTCCAGCCATCCGGCTGTTTTGGATGGCTTTGTGACGATGTACCGGGATGAACTAGAAGCGCAGAAAAAGCTGGAGCAGGAGCAGCCATTTGTAAAGCGATTCTATGTGGTCGAGAACCGGCAGGCTGTTCCGCTTGAAATTAAGCGGTTTGGCAATCTGGACGATGCAATGTCACAGTATCAGGCACTTCCGAACCATTACATGAAAGCCTTGGGCGTGGAGAAAATCCTGATCCGCTGCCGGGGGTGCTGGATGTTCTGCAATGCAAGAACGGTATTGACACCATCGTGGAGGACTACAAAATGGTTCCGGGCTGGGATAACCCGTATGTCCAAAATCACGTTGTCCAGCCGTTGCAGGGGGCCTTAGCCGTGCAGGAAGTGGAACTGGCCTATGAATTGCCAGATGCCTATTTCCATATCCAGACCTGTGACGATGGCTATGACTATACCTTATATAATAAGGACTTCACAGAACGAGATGGCGGCATCCTCGAAACGGATGGAGATAAGTCTGTGCAGGATGCTATGACGGAATTGCTTGCAGAGTTTGGCTGCGATGCAGCACAGGGCAGGGTCATGGACGCGGCAGAGCTGCGGGAACAGGTCGATACGGTGGCTGAACAGCAGGCAGAAGTTTTGAAAGAAAAGCTCGCTGCAGAAAGACCTGCGCCGGAGGAAACGCTTAGCTTTTATGTTGCGGAGTGCTTGGAGTTCACGTTTGCGGGAGAGTTCCACGACCATCTGACGATGGAAGAAGCGTTGGAAGTCTACGATAAGATTCCGTCTGAACGGATGAACGCTGACAAGTGCATTGGATTCTGCATCGAGGAAGATGGTGGCTTTGTTGGAATGTATGAGCTGGTCGTGAACGACAAAGTGCAGCGCGAGAACATCAATTCCATCAACTATTTCAGGGATGATAAGCTGGTGCAACAGGCTATTTCTGATATGGAAAAGCTGATGGCGGCACGGCAGCAGAGTAAAGAGCAGGAACGCAGCAACACGAAAAAGTCTGTTCTGGATGCCCTGCGCAGTCTGAAAGCCAAAAAGCAGGAGCAGCCTGCACAGGAACAGGACAAGCCGAAGAAAGCAAAAACGAAAGGAATGGAGTTATGAGCAATGTACGCTTTGATGAACTGGAATTGATGCTGATGGCGATGTTTGAGCAGCCGACACTCAAAGATACGATTCAGGTGTTGACGGAGATCCAGCCGCTTGTGGCAGAGGATGCAGAGATGGCTGCGCTTGTCCAGCAGACGATCCCGAAGATGCAGCAGTTGAACGAGCAGCAGTTCAAGGGGCTGGAACTGGAATGGTATAGGCCAGATGAACCAAATAAGAAAACAGAGGTGGCAGAGAAGTAATGACAACAGATATGTTTGTGATTTACCAAATCAATGATGCCGAGAAAAATCGGGAATACCGCTGCCGCAGTTATGCGTATCAGATTGAACACGGCTTTATGATAACTACGGACAATTATGAAATCAGCTATTGCGGCAAAGCATCGCAAGGGCTGGTTCCGGCGAAAATTCGTGAAAACATGGAAAGCCTGAATCCCGACAAATTCAAAATCAGAAAATTTGGTGTCAGTGATGTCATTGCAATCACAGCGGCAGGAAAGACCGCATTTTACTATGTGGACAAAGAAGCACTGGTAAAGTTCAATGGCTTTCTGGCACCAAAAACTGAGGGAAGCTACCTGATCTTGAATGAGGGCGGTTATCAGATAGAAGGCCAAACAGATACATGGAAAGTCATTGACGAAAAGAATGTGCAGGAACAAAGATTTGTTCAGCTTGTCTGTGAACAGACAAAAAAGCAAAGGCCGGATATAATTCTCCATGACAGCGGAGTTTTGGTGGCGCAGACGATTTATGGATTTGATAGTTCGGTTATGAAGAAAATCGAAAAGTTTCTTCGAGAGCAAAAGCCGGAACTGCTGCATCACCAGAAATTTTTGGAGAATGGCACCGCAGAACGTGCCAAAGAATCCGGCACAGAGCAGAATTACAACATGATTGATGGCTGTGTCAACAATAATCCGAAGAAACCTCGTATCATCGGAAATCGGATTTCAGTCCTTGACCGCCTGCACATCAAACTGGAAGAGCGAAAACAGAAAAGTCAGCCCCAGCAGCAACAGCAGCAGGAGAGAAGCCGGAAGAACTGAAAAAACGTAGTATTATAAGCAGACCACTTCTAAAAAAGGAGCGGTCTGCTTTTTAACACTCGGAAATCAATGCTATACACCAAAATGATTCTGAAATGAGCATTTATGCGTGTAAGACAAGCTGCAACCCTAGATAATTGACATAATATGATATTTGTGGTATCATTCTAATTGGAAAAGCATATGCTAGGAGAAAGGCATAGTGGAGGTATTAACATGAAGAAACTTTCGCTAATTGATTTGGCAAATACGGTGAAGAACAACCGAGCAGAGAAAAACATCACGCAAGAGCAACTGTGCGAAAAGACGGGTATTAACCGCAATACGATTGGACGAATTGAGAGAATGGACTATATTCCGACGATTCCACAGCTTGAAAAGCTGGCGGAAGTTCTCAATTTTGATGTAGATAAATTGTTTGTTGAAAGCAATCACCCAACGGTTTTTACCGCTTTCCGTGGTTCCCATTTGACACAGGAAGAACGTGCTGGGGCAGATCATTTGATGGAGATGATGCTTGTTGCAAGACAGCAGATTATGCTGAGAAAGGCACTGCACCATGAATAACGAAATTGCTTTGACGGAACTGCAAGTCGATCAAATCAAAGAGTATGCTGATAAGGAACGAAAAAAATTTGGCGTTATAGATGTTCCCATAGCAGGTGAATTGTTTATGCTGTTGGAACAGGAAGGGATTGCTATTTGCCAGTACCCATTTCCGACCAGCAAAAAATCTCATACAGATGCTAATATAACCCGCTTTGAATCTGAATCAGGCCAGATGATATTTATAGGGCTGAATACAGCTATTTATTATGATGAACAGCTTTTTGCATTGGCACATGAATTGTATCATTATATTACTCAGACAGGCAAGGCGTATGATACAGATGCAGATGAGGAAGATAAGCTGACCGAGAAAAAGGCGGACCGTTTTGCAGCTGAAATTCTGTTGCCCAGTAAAGTGTTGAAATCTCGAATCATTGAGCAATTTGAAACATCGCAGTTGAAAAAAGTTTCAAATTTACGACTGCTACGTTTTATTGCCAGACTGCAAAGCGAGTGGTGGCTTCCATATAGGGCATTGGTGTTGCGACTTTACGAGGAAAAATATATAACGGATTCTCAGGTTGAGGAGCTTTTTGCGATTGATGATCGGGATGAGAATAGTGTTTATAGCAAAATCTTGTGTGGAATTTCCCCGGACAACTACAAAAAATTGAATACCATAACAAAACGAACTGACGTTTCGGCATGGGTCATGGAAACTTTCATTCAGAATTATGAAGATGGAGATATGACAGATGATGAATTTGTGTCGATTCTGAAACTGTTTGGAAAAGAGCCGGACGACTTTGGCTTTGATTTGAGTGTGGATGCAGCAGATGTTGATGAACTGGATGAACTTTTTGAAGGCGGTGGCGTAGATGAAAGTTGATACGCGGAATAAAAACAAAGCCTTAGAAAGTCTGTTCGCTGATCCTACGCAAATTGTATTTTTGGATGCCAACTTCTTTATACCGCCAGATAGAAGCGAACTAATGGACAGAAGTAGGATAAAAGTCAAAGCAATCTCTTTTCCAAAGTTCTGCGAAATATGGCTCGACCCGATTTTTGAAGAATTTCCCAATTTGGCGATTCACGAATCTGTCTATAATGAACTTGTGGCCAGTGCGGTGAAAGAATATGCTGATGCAAAGCAGACAGAGAGTCCATCAAGACTGCGAGTATATTCGGATGCCGAACTGACCACTATTGAACACTCTTTGATGGAAACATATATTTCAAGGCTGGCAGAGTATTCTAAATATGTGCCGGAGTTGGATAATGCAAAAGACCGTGGTGAAGTCAAGTCTTTGTCTTTTATGGCTGTGAAGAAATTTTTGTATTTTGCAGCGAACGATGAACTCCCCAAAAGGCTTATTCGTAAGGCAGGCGACTTAAAGACAGGTCTGGATGATATGGAACTGCTGGAAATGTATGATGTGATATACTATTTATATCACACAGACAGGTATCCAAAAGATGGACTGCGGCTTCTTTATAAATATGAGTATTACTTAACTTCGAGAGAAAAACAGGAAAATCCAAACTGGGGCGATTTCATTCAGAAAATGGATTTGCTATATGGTTGAGGGTCAATGGCAGGGAAATGACGAATATCAAACTTGAGAAGTTTGCAGGAATGACAGCAACTGAAGATTATGAAATCTGTTGACGATTTGGGTCAATAGACCAGCTAGATAATCTCAAGTAAAATAGCCAGCGTATTGTGTGGAATGTACCACATGATACGCTGGCTATTTTTGTTCTTAGGCGACTTTGAAAACTGATTAGAGGGATGGCTCATATTTCCGAGTGCGCTGCTGTTCGTGCTGCTGCACTTCTTGTTCTGTGCCGAGGATGCTGTCTACATTGGCACACACGGTCTGGAGTTCTTTGTGATAATCCTTGAAATAATGGTAAGTATCGTATTGGGCGTCCTTCTGAATCGTAAGCTGTTCTTTTTCTGCTCGAAGGTCTTTCATGGTAGGAAACTTCCCATCAGGCGAGTGCTGCTTCAGAATTTGAAGTGCTTCTTCATATTGGGCAAGTTCGTCCGAGTAGGCTTGACGGAAAATCTTCTTATTCGGAGCTTTTAGAAATTCTCCGTAAATGGATTTTGTGGAGAGATACTGACCAAGGTAATGAATCTGCTCGTTTGTTTTTCGCAGCTTGCTTTCAGTAAGCTTTGCATCGCCGCGCGCTTTTGCCATTTTGGTATAGATGGCATCCGCAGTTTCGGAAAGTTTCTCACGAGAATCATATCCATGCTCCTGCACATAGGCAACGGTCCGGGCCATCTGCTGCAGATTGGAAATTTTTACTTTCTGTGCATACGCGCGGCTCTGCTGGGCTTTTACACAGGTCTGCAAGTCGACCACAAGGCGCAGATCAGACTTGATGAACAAGATAGCCAGAGGGTCATCTGCTGCCCAATGAGGATTGTTATGCTCTGCGGTCCTTGCATTTTCTGCAAACATTCGGAGAAGTTTGTCGCGGTCATAATTGGAACCCAGCGCACGGGCAGAGATATACTTCTGTCGGTCAGCAGGCAGATAGCTGAATCGTCCGCGGTGGTCTTTTACTGAAATTCCGTATTCCGCTTTCAGCAGTCTTTGAAATTCTTCAAAAGACGTAGCACGTTCCGCAATGTCCGAAATGGCGTTGCGGATTTTTTCTTTGCCCGTTTCAAAGGTGGTGTGCATGGGAGTGATGCCCTCGATCATAAGCTCCATGTTGGCAATGTCCAGATTCTGCTGACCGCGCTGTTTGGAGTAATACTCCTGCGGCGAAATTCTGTCAGGGGCAGGGGAGAGCAGATCGACCTGATGCAGTCCCTCCCGTTGGCAAATATCCATCAAGGATTTCTGAAGGTGCTTCAAATAGTCTTTGGTAAGGTGATGTTTATATCCAGCCTTGCAGTCGATAGGACGTTCGGTGAATGGCTGCGGGTCAACATCAAATTTGCGCAGGCTGTTGATTATAATATGGGTGTGAATGTTGCCTGTGCCGTTTTTACCATCGGTGTGAGTACAGACCAAAGCCTGATGCCCCGGAAAATTGGCCTTTGCATATTCCATGCCGATGGCTTGCGCCCACTCGCCTGTCAGGTTGTGGTCAGTGTTGTCTTTCGGATCGTGGCTGATGATGTAATGGTGGCTTTTGATTTCATCGTAAGTGTTGTTCTTGTTATACTCTTGGTTCAACAGTTCGCATTCAAGGTCGAATGTTTCAGGATCACAGTTCAATCCCTCAAGATAAAATTCTTCCCGGAGCATCATGTTCCCGTTTTCATCAAGGACAGGAACCAGATGAAATTCATCATGCTGGTATTTCAGATAGTCGATGGCACTCCCATAATTGGCATTTTTACTTGCGATGTGTTTTAGAATTGCCACGATATGCACCTCCAAGCTGAACGATTTCCTGCCGCAGTTCACGGATTTCCGCAATGCACTTTTTCAGTTCTTCCAACATTCCGCGCGAAGCCAGACCGCCGCCGTGGAAATAGCGCGCAATCTGGTTGAGGTTGTTCCCGATGCCAGCAGCCTGAGCAGTCAACTTCTGAATTTCACCAATATCGGCAACGATGTTGTAGTTGACAGTCACTTTTTCAGATAGAGCCTGCTTGCGCACAAAAGTAGAGATGGGATAACCAGCATCTTTTGCATATCCGGCCACCAGTTCATATTCGATGTTGCTGAAACGAACCATTACATTGCTTGTGCGTCTTATGCTTTCTTCCTTTTTTGGTCGTGCCATAGTGTGATCCTCCTGCGTTTTTATAGTTGCAAAGCAACTCCCGACAAGCCGTAGGCGTTCGGCTGCGAACACATTCGTGTGGAGCCAGATAGCCAAAACCCAAGATTTTGTGCGTACCGTGGGAATGGGGAACGGAATCCCCATCAAGATTGCCGGGAACGAAAAATCACGAAAGTGAGTTTTGAGTTACTATGGGCGAATCTTGCGCTAAGAGAGAAAAGCCCCAGCGTTTTACCGTATTCCGCAGGCCCATCAATAAAGATGCTTCTATAAATATGAATCCGAAGCCCCGATGCAGGATACACTTTTCGAAATTTCCTGTAATTTTTTCAAACACTGTATCCCCCAATGCCTTTCTGAATTCATATTAGTAAAGGGGGATTGATTTCCATGAAGCAGAAAGAACGATTTGACGAAAAGCCCAAACAGGAGCATACGGAGCCTAAGCATCACAGAAAAGCCGTCATCAAGGGCATTACCGTATATGAATCATTTCGGTCAGAAGGCAGCGAACTGTGGGATTGTCTGTTGCAGAGCATGGGAAAGCACTGAGCAAGAACAATTTTTGAAATTCTAAAAAAATGTGCGCAGCAGCTTGATTTTTGTGCGGCAGCTTGGTAAAATACAGACGGGTTAAGTGAATAGTGCAATCAAAAGCCATTAACTTTCTGGATTTTACCATGCAATATGCGTGGAGACGGGAGGTTTAATGGCTTTGTTTTTTTACAAGGAAAAGAATAAAGACATACGGGCAGCGGCCTATCTGAGATTGTCCATCGAGGATGGCGACAAGGCTGAGAGCAACAGCATCGGCAATCAGAGAGAACTGATTCGAGATTTTGCTGCAGAATGGCCAGGACTGCATTTGGTCGAAGAGTACGCTGATGATGGCTACACAGGAACCAACTTTGAACGTCCGGGCTTTAAGCGGATGATGGAGGATATTAAATCTGGCAAAATCAACTGCATCATCGTCAAGGACTTATCCCGACTTGGCCGTAACTACATCGAGATGGGAAAGTATCTGGAACAGATTTTCCCGATGATGGGGATTCGCTTCATCGCTATCAATGACAACTATGACAATGCAAATTCCGAGAGCAGTGATTCGGACAGTATAGTAGTTCCGTTCAAGAATCTTCTGAACGATTCCTACTGCCGGGATATTTCCATCAAGGTGCGCAGCCAGTTGGACATGAAACGGCGCAAAGGAGAGTTCATCGGTGGCTATGCAATCTACGGCTACTGCAAAGATGAACGGAACAAAAACCGTCTGGTGGTAGACGAGTATGCAGCAGATATTGTCCGTTCTATCTACCGCAGAAAACTGGAAGGTATGAGCGCACAGGCGATTGCCGAACAGCTGAACAGCGAAAATGTACTGGCCCCCAGCGAGTACAAACGGCTGTGCGGTTTGAATTACCATAGTGGGTTCAAAGCTGGCACTCATGCAAAGTGGCAGGCGATTCAGGTGCTTCGGATTCTGAAAAATGAAGTCTATACGGGGACGATGGTGCAGGGCCGACGGCAGAAAATCAATTACAAAATCAAGAAGATTCGGGATGTGGAAGAATCCGGCTGGATCAGAGTTCCCAATATGCACGAAGCAATCATTCCGCAAAAGCTGTTCGATACGGTGCAGGAAGTTTTGAAGCTGGACACCTGCGCATCGAAAGGCCAGCAGACTGTAAATCTATTTTCGGGCATCGTTCGCTGCGGCGGCTGTGGACAGAACATGGTGCGGCGTACCGTATCAAAAAACGGAAAGAAATATATTTATCTGCACTGCGTCACAAACCACAACGGCCTGGGCTGTTCCTCGCATCTTATCAGCGAAAGTAAGTTGGAAGAGGTGGTGCTGGCCGCATTGCAGGGAAAAATCCAGCAGATCAGTGGACTGGAACATCGTCTGGATGAAATCAATGAGATTCCTAAGAATGAACGCAGACTGAAATCTGTGGAAGAGCATCTGAAAATGCTGGAGCAGGAAGAACAAAAATATCAGACCTTGCGCCGCCAGCTTTATGAGGATATGAGCAATGGCATCGTCAGCCAGGAGGAGTACAAAGAGTTCAGCCATTCCTTTAATGGAAAGGTTGAAACTATCCGTAAGGCCAAAGCAGAAATGAACCGCCAGAGGGATTGTCTGAACAATCTGGATGTGGAACATCTGCCGTGGATCGAAGATTTCAAGTCCTACCAAAACCTGACGAGCCTGAACCGCCGTGTACTGGTGGAACTGGTAGAGAGCATCACCGTCTATGATAAGGAACACATTCATATCCAGTACCGCTTCGATCAGGAAATTCGCAATGTGCTGGAATATTGCAGTAGTGTTCCGCAGGCAGAAACGGAAGGAAATGCAGTATGAAGTGTGTAAGCTATACCCGGACACTTCCTTGGAAGAACCATCAAAATGAACTGACGATTGCCGAGCAGAACCAGCGCATTGCGGCATATCTGGCGGAACATAAAGAACTGGATTTGCTGAAAAAGTATTCTGACCGCAAGAACGATGAAAAGGCGCGCACCGCGTTTGACCAAATGACCGATGATGGCGTAGAGCGAAAATTTGATTGCATTATTGTGGCATCCATGTACTACTGCGGGCCGGATTTCCCGGCGGCACGACAGGCAATCAAGGAAACGCTCTATGCGACGGGCATCGACCTGATCGTGCTGGATGAGGGTTTGGACACCAGAACAGCCAGCCGAAAAGAAGTCGAGGACTATTTTGAAGCAAAACGCTGTGAGATGCACGCAGAAATCATGTTTGCGTGGAGAAGGAAACAGGGCGCGGGATTCCGGCTGACAAACTCCGTTCCGTTCGGCTACATCCGCAGAAACGGCGAAAGCAATATGGTAAAGGATGAAGAAGTTGCTCCATATTTGAGCGAGGCTTTCTCCAGATATGCGTCCGGCCAGAAAATGCGTAACATTGCAAAGTGGTTGAACGAGCAAGGCGTGGAACCCCCCATGAAGCACAAAAAGAGAATTTTGGGAAAGCCTTATGATGCAGAACCAGACCAGTGGACAACGGATATGTTGAGGTGCTTATTCCGAAACCCGACTTATACGGGTGCGGCGGCAAATGGAAGCCGCCAGATCATTGCGGAAAACTGCCACGAACCATACATAACCAAAGAACAGTTTCATGCGTTCCCGTGCAATATGCGCGAGGACGAAAACAAAATCTCCACTCGAAAAAGCTACAAAAAGCCGAATCCGCTGGCAAAGCACATTGTCTGCACCTGTGGACGCGCACTCTGCTGGCACAAGGATAAGAAAACAGGGGAAGAACTTTTCTATTGCCGTTACTGCCGCGCACACAAGGAAAACGGAAAGAATCTGAAAGTTCCGGCAGCTACCATTTATAAAAATGTGATGGATGCTCTGGAACTGGAACATCTGGAAGAAGAAAAGCTGGCTGTAGCGATTCAGCAGGGAGCAGGCAGGAAAGTGATTGAAGCAGTCCGAGCTGAAAAGTCGGTGCAGATGAAGTCCATTCTGGCCGAACTGAATATGGAACAGTTTCGCCGTGTGCCGCTGTATGAGAGCTATATGGCCGATGAAATCACCAAAGAACAATATTGTGCCGAACTGCTGGACTACGAAGAAGCACATCGGAAGCTAAATGAGCAGCTTACGGAAATTATGGAAGATACACTGATATGGGAACGAGCATTAAGCCTGCGCAATCCATGGATTCAGCAGATGGCACAGTATAAGGCCCCGGAAGAACTTGACCGCAATTTTGTGAAGAAATACATCGAACAGGTCACAGTTGCACTGCTGGAAAACGGGCAGGCGAAAATCAGCCTGACAATGAAAACGGATGAATGGAAACAGATGCTTAGTCGGATAGAAGTGGAGGGTACAGACAGTGGCACGAAAGAGTAGAAAAAATCTCCCGCAGCCGGAACAGGCGGCAGTTTCTGCGCTGCTCCCGGAACTGGAAGAAGCAAAGATGCCAGCGGCAATCTATGGGCGGCTCTCTGTTGAGGATGAAGAAAAAGAAGAAAGTATGGAAACGCAGATCGCGCTGGTGCAGGACTATATCAATCGCAGCAGGGAACTGAGTTATGTGGACACCTACTTCGACAATGGATTTACGGGAACAAATTTTAAGCGGCCTGCATTTACCCGCCTGATGAACGATGTGCGGCAGAAGAAAATCAAGTGCATTGTGGTGAAAGACCTTTCGCGCTTTGGCCGCAACTATCTGGAAGCGGGGTATTATATCGAAACGGTATTCCCGTTTCTGGGGGTCCGGCTGATTGCAGTTACCGACAACTTTGACAGTGACCGCAAAGAGGATATGGAAAGTCTGGCTCTCCCGATTCGGAATATGGTCAACGCAATGTACGCGAAAGACATATCCAAAAAGATATGGACTTCCTTGCAACGCAAAAAAGAAGCAGGCTATGCTGTCGGAAACGATGCTCCGTATGGCTATATTCGGAACCCCATGACAAAGCGCAATGAAATTGACCCGGAAGCGGCATTTTATGTGCAGTTAATTTTCCAGTGGGAACTGATGGGCGTACCAATTTTTGAAATCGCTCGACGAATGACGTTGTTGCAGGTTCCGACTCCACGGGAGTGGCATAGGAAAATTGTTGAGGGGAAAGAAGTGACTTCCTGTAAAAAGTGGGGCGTAACCACGATTCGGCACATCTTGGAAAATCAAACCTATGTGGGCGATACCATCAACAACAAAAGTACACAGAAGCTATTCGCAGGACAGGACAAGCACGACCTTCCCAAAGAACAGTGGTATGTGGCAAAGAACACACATCCGGCCATCATCGCAAGGGATGATTTTGATAAGGTGCAAAAAATCTTGAACAGGAATCGAGCAGTATTCAATACCGTAAGAGCAAAGTCGGAGCAGATTCGGGCAGAATATCAGAATGACCTTGCAGGAATGGTGTTTTGCGCAGACTGCGGCAGACCGATGGAATTTGAACGACTGCCGCATGGAGCGGAAGAAAGTAAAAAGGTCTGCTATTACATCTGCAAGGCAAGACAGGCTGACGATAAGTGCATCGGTCACCAGATTCCAGAAAAACTGCTGAAAGCCCTGATAATGGATCAGCTGCATTTGTTCATTGTCCAGCTGTGCGATAAACGGAAGGTGCTGGAAGAATTGCAGAAAAGCGAGGATGTGCAGAATCCCGTCTACCGGGCAAAGGGTGAAATTATGAGCCTGACAGATAAAGTCAGCCAGATGGCCAAGAAGCGGGAACAGCTTTATGCGGACTATGTGGCTGGTGTGGTGGATTCCGAAGATTACCAACTGATTCGGGAGGATTATTCCAGACAATACGATAGCCTGCGAACTGCGCTGCAGGAAGCAGAGAACAAAAAAGTGCAGGTAGAACAGCAAATCGAAGAATATCTGAATATGGCTTCTCATTTGGAAGAACATCTGGACAACTTTGAATTTGATATTCAGTTGGTAAAATCCCTTGTGCAGAGAATCGAAGTGAGCGCAGACAAGCGGATTCGGATCATTTTCGGATTTCGGGATGTGTTTGCAGAGGTAGAAAAGGAGAGTGCAGAAAAATGATTGCAGCGTATCAGCGCATTTCAAGGGCTGATGGCGACCTGGGTAAAGATGGAAAAGATAAGAGCAACAGCATTGAAAACCAGAAAGAACTGATCCAGCGGTATATTGCCTGCAAAGAAAGTCTGCAAAATGTGCCTGTGATGGATTTTGTAGATGATGGCTACACAGGCAGCAATTTTGACAGACCGGGATTCCAGCAGATGATGGATGGTGTTCGCAATGGCAAGATTGATACCATCATTGTAAAAGACCTCTCTCGCTTTGGTCGTGATTATATCGGCGTGGGTGAGTACATGGAGCAGATTTTTCCTTTGCTGGGGGTAAGGCTTATTGCCATCAATGACAACTATGATAGCAATAATTATAAAGGTACAACGCTGGGCATGGATGTGGTGGTCAGCAATCTGGTGAACACGATGTACTGCCGGGACGCAGGGAAGAAGCTGCGGACTGCCAATCAGGTCAAGTGGCGAAAAGGCATTACAACGGCATCCGCTGCACCGTTTGGCTATCAGTTCGACCCGGACAAAAAGGGAGCATTTATCATTGACCCGCCAGCAGCAAAAATCGTGCGGCGCATTTTCGACCTTGCGATTCTGGGGTTAGGTACAAGAGAGATAGCGATGATGCTTAATGACGAAAATGTTCCTGTGCCGAGCGTATATAACAAAGAAAATAAGGCGTATGGCAAGGAAACGACCTATACCATCGCCCCAGTGATTCTTTGGGATAGCTCTCGCGTTTGGAAAATCCTTACGGCGTATGTGTACACCGGGGCAATGGTTTTGGGCAAAACAAAAACACTGATTTCCGGCAAAAGTATTGTCAGAACGGTTCCCAAAGGACAGCAGTTTATTACGGAGGGAACCCATGAAGCAATCGTAAGTCGTGAAGAATTTGAAAAAGCGCAGCTTGTCATAAAGAGCAACAGTCATAAAGTGCTGATGGGTAGCGTGGATTTTCCATTGAAAGGCAAAGTTCGCTGCGGAAATTGCAGACGAGTGATGGCGCACAATTTCAAACAGGTTGTGCCGACATTCTGGTGCAGAGAGGGCTTGGAACTGGTTGGGCAGACCCAATGCACATCTGAGATATTTCAGGTCAGTGATATTGAAAGCGCCGTCTTTCAGGCACTGAAAAAGGAACTCTCTCTGCTGGATTCCCTTTATGGTGATATTCAAAAAGAAGAACAGGATTTGAAAGAGGCCAGTAAAAAGGCAAGCCGCCGAAAAACTCTGATGGAGCAGGAATTAAAAAATCTAAAGGGAGAGAAGATGCGGATGTATGAAGAATATGCGGCAGGAACACTCCCGTTGGATACCTACAAGCAGAAAAAGCAGGAGTGTGATAGACGAATTTCAGAGGTAGAAGAAAAAATAGAACTGGAAAAAGGAGTGGAATCCACTCGGAGTGCTGTGCCGGGAACTGTGCGTGCAGCGGCAGAGCAGGCAGAGAATTTCCTGCACGGTACGAGGCTCACGGCAGGTATGGTGTCGGCCTTTATTGAAAATGTCTTTGTGCATGATGGAGGGCGCATTGTGGTGCGGTTCAAATACGAGCAGAGCATACAGGATACTGTAAAGGCACTGCATACAGGCTGAATTTGAGATAGGACTGGGTTGCCCATGTTGGAACATCAAAGAGTGTGTTATAACATGGGCAACGGACCAGTCGGAAAGAGGACACTATGAAAGCGATTCGATGGCTGTTAAAATTGATGTTGGTGATGATAACCCTGCCGCTGATCCTTGCTGTATGGCTGGCAAAGTGGTTTGTGGTATTCCTGCATCATTGTTCGGCATGGATTTTCTATCTGCTGGGCAGTGTGCTATTGGCAACGGCGATTCTTTCGTACCTCATGCATCAGTCGCAAGGAATGGAATCACTTCAAATGCTGATCGGCGGATTTGTGATTTTTATGATACCGCAGGTGGTCGGTGGCGTGGTAGTACTTCTGGAACTGGCGGCAGTAATGCTTCGGCAGGTATGGTACATATAAGACGCTCGATCAGGATAGCCTGCCTTTGGAACTGCTTGAATAAAAGCAACGCCCTCATAGTTGAGAGGATTTGTATCTTCTCGGCTATGAGGGTGTTTCATTCCGCAGGAATGTGATAGTTATAGAGTGAATGTTTCTGCCTATATATAATGGAATGCCGCCACAGCCACCGACTATACGGTACTATGACGGCATTATTTTTTATCGTCTGGAATGAATTGCACCACATCATTGGGAGAACAATCAAGCATCAGACAGAGTTTTTCTAATGTGGATAGTGTGATATTCCGATTCTTTTTCAGGGTGTCCAGCGTTTTGTTGTCCAAGCCGTTTTTGAGAAGCTGGTACTGTGTTACCTGCTTGCGGCGCATAGTTTCCCACAGAGGAGTAAAATCAATCAATGCTGTCACCACTTTTGCTTGTAAAAAATCGTTCTTTACGTTTCATTATACGGGTTGGGTATGCAAATGGATATTGTGGAGATACCCACAATGCGGTATAATAAGTAAGATAGAGAGTCTGCAAATAGTGTTTGCCCATGTTATGACATTAATGATAATGCTATAACATGGGCAACTTTGTAATAGGAAGAAAAAGTGAAAGGAGGGGGAATGTGGCAAGCGATAGTCATGCTAAAAGGCCGATTGTGGTAGAACGGCGTAAGGAAAAGGGAAGAAAAAAGACACCTCGCCTGACAAAGACCTATGATGTAAAAATTATTCCTGCAACAGTGGGCGTCGTGGCGGAAACAGAAGAACCACCTAAAAAGCGTGTCGCTGCATACTGTCGTGTCAGCACAGACCAGGAGGCGCAGGAAACCAGTCTGGAAGAGCAAATGGCACATTTCAACACTGTTATAGCGGAGCATCCAGACTGGGAGCTGGCAGGCATTTATGCGGATGAGGGAATCTCTGGTACACAAGTTAAGCATCGAGTGCAGTTTCAGCAGATGATAGAGGATGCAAAGGCTAAGAAAATTGATCTGATTCTTACGAAGTCTATCAGCCGTTTTGCTCGTAATGTGGTGGACTGCCTGACTAATATTCGATTGCTGCGGAATCTCCGGCCACCGGTCAGTGTGTATTTTGACAAGGAACGCTTGGATAGTCTGGATGAAAAGGCAGAAGTATTTCTGACGATGCTGGCTTCTTTCGCACAGGAGGAATCCCGAAGCATCTCCACTAATATCAAGTGGGCAACTCGAAGCCGGATGAAAGCCGGAACGCAAAAAATCAGTACGACGAGTCTGCTGGGCTATGATACGGACGATGATGGCGAAATGGTAATCGTTACCAACGAAGCTGAAATTGTTCGTACCATCTATATGAGCTTTGATAAAGGAATGCACCCAGCAGAAATTGCAGAAAAGCTCAATGCGTTGGAAATCAGGACAATCAAAAATAACCCGTGGACGGGTGAATCGGTCAAGAATATACTGCGGAATGAAAAATACTGCGGCGACGTTCTGATGCAGAAAACCTATACGGTAGATTGTTTGACCCACAAGACCAAGAAAAACGAAGGCGAGGTGGAGCAGTATTTTATACCAGACCATCACCCCGCAATCGTAGAGCGAGAGGTCTGGGATAAGGCACAGGTAAGGCTGGAACAGATTGCAGGCAAGCGGAGGCGCATTCGCCCCAAGCAGCAAAGGCTGATTCCATTACGAAAGGGAGTGCTGTTAGGATTCGTCCCCATCAGACCTACATGGAAGGCTGTTTCCTTCAAGAGATTGGAAACGGCAACAGAAAAGATGATGGCACTGGCTGATGCAAAGCCAGAGCAGGTACACATAGAATATGAAAGCGAGGAATGTGAAATGGAAATTTTGAAAGGATTTGAAGTAATCAATCTAAAGCAACCGAAAGGCGAGTCTGTTATGACGGTGACTTCAAACAGCCTGAAATTCAATAAGGCAACAGCTGTAGAGTTGAACTACGCGCCTTACATCAAGGTGCTGCTCAACGCAAAGACCAGGCAGATTGCGATTCAGCCTTGTTCAGAAAAAGACCCGAATTCGATTAAGTTCAGTAATGAGGAAAGCAAGCAGACGTATGCGATCAGCATTAAGGTGCCGGCTATCCAGGTGGAATTTCGGAGAATGCTGCCTTTCGAGGATGAAAACGGTGGTAAACTTAGTTATACCTTGAATGGAACTTTGTACCCGGATGAGCAAGTTGTCATTTATGATATTGGAGATGTGAAACCGGAAGCAGAAAAGAAACGCCGGGGCAGAAGAAAAAAATCTGAAATTGAAGCAGAACAAAAAGAAGACTAAAAATAATATTTGAAGATTTGCTAGTGGCTCCCACTTGTGATTCAAAGGAAACTTTGAGTTGCAAGTGGGAGCTTTTTTGTTGTGAAAAAGGCTATCTTCCTGACAAACCAGATGAATCTTTGCCGGACTTTTAACGAATGTTTATTTTTTAACAAAGAACATGATGGAGATGGAAAAGTGTATCGCTTGCTCGAAAATTAAAAATCTTAGTCTTTTTTAACAAAAATCTCATGGCATTTTTGACACCTATCTTTTCGGGCTGTTGATGGCATGTTGGGTCGGATTTCTGCTTTTGATGGAAAAACCAGAGATAAGCAGGATTTTTGGAAAAGATTGATACGGAATCCTGTAAAGATATGGCGCAGCACGGAAAAAGATTAAATGCGGATTCCTATAAGATTGAAAAAGGTAAAGGACCTAGATCATCAGCGGTAAAAATGAAGATTAGGGCAAAAAAATAGACCGCCAAGGTGAAAAATGGCGGAATATCAAGGAAAATCAAGGGCTTACTGCAGTATTGGGGAGGAGTTCTTAAAAAGAAATTTGTGAAATTTGTTGTCCAAGACTTGACATCGGGCGGCGGCTACTGCCTGCCGAAGGATACCAAGCAGCTGCTGGCTAACTATGTAGATGTGCCGGAGAACCTGATTGAGCGAGTTGTTCTCTAGGCTGAAGTTTTCCACAATTTCAAGGACTGTTTTTGCAGCAGAGTGCCCAGAAT
>ERZ1026776.78-NODE-78-length-70368-cov-21.786640_pt1 | contig 70368 bp, 102 predicted proteins | sample MGYA00380125_ERZ1026776 | MGnify/ENA primary metagenome ERZ1026776 (study PRJEB33269, sample SAMEA4719761) | human gut metagenome | biome: human-associated habitat; feature: organic feature; material: feces | place: Cameroon | collected 2013-10 ...
CCTTCGTACCTCCTTATTCTGTTTTCTGCTCTATCAGCTTTCGCTGTGGTGGGTTAAGTATAGAGCGCAACCAGAAGCCATTAACCCCTGAAAACACGCTGGCTATAACGCACCATGACAAGCAGAAACAAGTTGAGGTGAAAAGGTCAAGCCGCGCAAACCCGCATGAAATCAGGCTTTTCTCTGGTTGCCCATATTATTTCACACTCCCCATAACCGAAGGACGGATTGTTGTAGTGGCTGCCAATACGAGGATCAAGGCAAACACCGTCAATGATCTGCTGAGTGTTCAGACCCTTGCTCTCTGCATAGGTGTCTAGCTCATTGAAGTAAGCAACACGCAGGGCCAGATATGTATTGGCGAACAGCTTAACAGCCTCTGCCTCAGTGAAGCCCATGAACAGAGTGTCGATGTTCTCCTTGATTGCACCTTCCTGCAGCAGAGCAGCAAACTCATGAGCAGCATTAACCAAACGCTCATCGTTCAAGTCAGTGCCGACGATGATACGACTCGGATACAGATTGTCATACAGTGCCTTAGACTCACGCAGGAACTCCGGGCTGAAAATAATATTCTTGCTATTGAATTTCTCACGCACACTTGCGGTGTACCCCACAGGAATCGTGGACTTGATAACCATGATGGCATTCGGATTGTATTCCATGACCAGCTTAATCACAGCCTCAACCGCGCTCGTGTCGAAGTGTTGTGTTTTGGAATCATAGTTCGTAGGCGCAGCTATTACAACAAAGTCTGCATCCGAGTATGCAGTCTTTGCATCCAGCGTTGCGGTCAGGTTCAGTTCTTTCTCTGCAAGATACTTCTCGATATAGTCATCTTGAATCGGGGATTTATGATTGTTAATCATATCCACTTTTGCTTGCACAATGTCAACAGCCATCACTTGGTTATGCTGTGCTAACAGCACGCTAAGGGAGAGGCCAACATATCCAGTTCCAGCCACAGCAATTTTAAATTTTTTCATAAGTCTATTCTCCTCGCATTCAGTAATTTTTTATAATAACAGCAACAAGCCCACGGCAGACCACTTCATAGCGGCCTACCGTGGGCTTGAGTTATCCTCCTAATTTTATTTGTTGCTCCTTTTTGTGGGTCAAAACAGAGCTTCCAAAAGCCGCCTACATATAACCCTCAGGATTTCCCGCTTCTTGCAGTCTTTTCAACAAATAAAACTTTTGAAGGACAACTCAAGCCGTCAAAACCATTTAGTTATCGTAGGTTTTCTTGGTTGACCCTATTATATCTCTACCCCCACGTCGCTCAATGGTCGGAACAGACTTCTGACGGATTCCCGCGTACTCCGTTTTACCAGCATCATCATATTCCGCACCACTCACATGATGGCCTGCTCTGTTGTAGCAGGTCACATCACAGCCATTCTGTGCCATTCGGGTACAGAGTTCTTTGACAACGATCTCTACTCCGCCTTCTCTCGATAATCGCTTCTGTCCGAACATCGCAATCGCAAGTTTCTTACTCATAGATCTTTCCCACAATCCCACTCAATTTCTTCATCAATCTCTCGGCCAACACAAAGAGCGGATAGGCTCGTCACCTGTCCGCTGGCTGTCACCCCACCCTCATGGTCGAGATTTCTTTCTGTGCATTATTTCTGCCGCTTAGAAAGATCAGTCGTTCATTCTTCGGGTAAGAAAATATGAACTTCGGGTCGCGGAGCCTTTCGTTCTCTGCCGTACCCTTGTCCCTATTATGACAGCCGCGTATTATATCTCTAGCCCCTGTCACCAGAATCGTTTTATTTTCCAATGTCACATTACTCATTCCAATTCCTCCCGTTTATGCACTCTTTCAAACAACAATCGTTGCGTTGCATTTTATAGTCTCTTTTCCGTTTCGTCGCTCCCTTCCTCCAAGTCATCCGAATATGTTTTTCAGTAATTGAAAGTCAAATTAAAAAGAAATAGATATATTTATTCTATGTTAGGTCGGTATGAGATAAATACTATATCCGAATCATTCCATACACAATATTATATATCCAATTTACAGTCTCCATTAACCCCACGGGAAACCAACACCCAATCGTCATCCGATCAATCATCAATTTCTCATGGGGAAAGTGCAAACTATAAATGGAATTATCGCTTTTTCAGTATTTCAATTTCGTGCATCTTTATTGCGGTCAATCACATTGCAACTCAACCGCAACTCAAAGCACCGAGAGTCTCAAAGAACCCAATGGCTCATTTATTTTTTACTTCTTTGCCACCAGGTTCTTCCCCCCCCCCATAATAATATCCCGTACGACCGTAATAATATTTCTTATAGTAGAGGTTGGAGCCATCGACCTTGGCGCGGTTCAGAACGATGCCAAGGAGGGGCACTTCGGTGCGTTTGAGCAGCTGTACGGAGTTTGCAACGGCCTTACGCGGGGTATCGCCGCTGCGCACGACCAGAACCGTGCCGTCGCAATGCTTTGCAATGTTCAGAGCATCTGCAACGCTGCCGAGCGGCGGGGTGTCGATCAGGATGATGTCGAAGCGCTTCTTGCACTCCTCGATCATCTTGGTGAAGTTCGCATTCTCCAGCAAAATGGTCGGGTTCGCGACCGTTTTCGCGACCGGGATAATGTAACCATTCGGGATGTTGGTCTCGTAAATGACCTCATCCAGCGTGGCCTGACCTGCCAGATAGTATGCGCCGCCCTTCATCTGGCCCGAAGTAGACAGTGCATACTTGCTGCGGATCACAGACTTACGGAAGTCGCAGTCGATGTACAGGGCCGACGTACCCAGCTCCGCAATCATCTTCCACAGTTGCATGGTCACAAAGCTCTTGCCCTCGTTCGGCATGCTGCTGGTGACCATAATGGTCTTGACATTGCTGCCGCAGAAGCTCAGGTTGATGCGCAGCTGGTTGAGAGCCTCGCTCACCGCAAAGGGGAGTTCCGGCAGCTTATTGATTTGAAGTTTGTTCATGATATCCTCCCCTTAGCCCCGCTGGATCTTGCGCACAAGCATATTTTTCTTCTTCTCTTCTTTTTCATTCACGCCATCGCCTTCGGGAATGGTCGCCAGAGGCTGCGTGCCGAAGTACTTCGCAATATCGTCCGGCGTTTCAAAGGTATCGTTCAGCAGGAACTGGACCACATACACGGCGCAGCACAGAACTGCACCCACCAGAGCACCCAGAACGGTATTCTTTGAGTAGCTCGGGCTGGAACGGTGAGTCGGAACAACAGCGTCCTCCACGACGTTCGGGGTCTCGGTCTCCATAATCTTCGGCAGATAGATTTTTGCCTGACGGATCACTTCGTTTGCAATGTCAGCGGCCTGTTCAGGGTCTGCGTCAGTAACAGTAACGGTCATGATACGAGTATCATTGGTATTCGTCACACTGATTTCACCTTCCAGAGCGCTGACCGTCATCTCCAGATCCAGATTGTCAATGACGCTCTCCAGAAGCGGGCGGCTGAGCATCAATTCCTGATAGTCCGCCGTCAGCTGCGTGCCGATCTGAAGGTCGGTCAGGTTGACGATGGAGTTGTTCGATGCCGACACGACATACATGCTTGCCGAGGCCTTATACATCGGGGTCATAAAGAAATAGGTCACGCTGAATGCCAGAACTGCACCCACCAAAAGTGCTGCAAGAATCTGCAGGGCATGTCTCCACAGCAGGTAAAAAAGTTCTGCGAGATCGATCTCGTCTTCGCCATCGGTCTGATTCACGACGAGCTGCGGCTGCTGATTGAGCGTCATATTTGTTTGCTGTTCCATCTCGATTGTTACTTCTCCTCTTTTTCTTTTTGTTGTGAATTTTCTTATCTTAACACAGAGGTCTTTGCATCATCCGGAAAGCATCTTCCTCTGTGGCAAGGGTCATTCAAGCGGTGCGATCATCTTAGCCGCGTTCTCGTCCATCTGTGCGAGGAATTTTTCGCCCAGCTTTCTGCGCACCACATCGCGGCCGCCTTTCAGGTTGGGAGCACGGCTCGTCAGGTTATGGCTGTCGCTGCCCAGAAGCGGCGTATCCGTCAGCTGCAGCAGTTCCAGCGCCTGTTTCCGGGAGCGCCAGTGGATCAGACTTCCGGCGTTGACCTGCAGTCCGATGGGAAGCTGCGCCATCTGCTCCAGCTTCCGGCGGTTTCCCGCACTGAAGCAGAACCGCTCAGGGTGCACAAGGACCACCTGATAATGCAGATCCAGCGACATGGCCGTCACAGCTTCCACCTGCTGGTCCGTCCACTCCGAAAACGGCATTTCCAGCATCAGGGTACGGGTCCCCTCGATGCAGAGCCGCTCCAAATGGTGTGCTTCCATGTGGCGGAAGTAGGCCACCTCCGCCGCCGGAAGGATCTTTGGCAGCGTATCATCCTCATGCAGGATATTTTCCAGCGTTTCCAGAGCGCGGCCTCTCCGGGCGCAGTAAGTTGCAGTATCATTTTGTGTCGCATAGTAATGCGACGTTGCGCAAACCACATCCACTCCCATTTCGGACATTTTCCGCAGCATTGCGATGGTCATATCCACGCTTTCACTGCCGTCATCCATTTCTGGAAGGATGTGCGTATGCAGATCAATTACAGTTTGCAAAGGCATTGTTGTTTCGTTCCCTTTCCTCTCCGGGCTTTCCAGTGCAGACCAGCGGAATCGACTTCTTTTGTCATGTTCCTATCTTATTCCAATCTATTCTACCATGATTTACTTCCCAATTCAATACATTTTTTGCCAATGTTTACCCCCCCCCCACGAAAAAAACACCTTTGGGAGCGTAATTTCTTTTTCTCCTAATATTTCCCATGAAATATCATTTTGTCAAATCTTTAAAATTAAGGCATTTGTACAATCTGTCCGAAGAATTTCCGCTATCTTTATGCAAAAAGACCCCATGGATTTGGGGTTTTCCCGAATCCATGGGGTTTCTCGTCTGATTGATATTTCTTTATCCAACTCTCTGCCGCTTATCCAGCCGCATCTTGTCGGCGATCATCGCAATAAACTCCGAGTTCGTGGGCTTGCCGCGCAGGTTGTGGATGGTATAGCCGAAATAGCTGTTCAGGGTATCCACATCTCCCCGGTCCCACGCCACCTCGATGGCATGGCGGATGGCGCGCTCCACCCGGCTGGCCGTCGTTCCGTTGCGCTTGGCGATCTCCGGGTAGAGGCGCTTGGTGACGGCGTTGATGTACTCCGGCTCATTCATGGTGAGCAGGATGGCGTCCCGCAGGAACTGGTAGCAAACTAGGCAATAAATTGAAGTAAATTTCCTGTTATTTATCGGTGTAACTCCGAATGATTTATTGTGTCACCAGTATATCTCATTTTTCTGCCAAAATCAACCTTTTTCGCGAAATGAAAAAAATAAAAGACCCTGTAATTTTCATGGCAGCCCTAGAGGACCAGCATAAATATCACAGGGTCTTTCTTCATCTTACCGGCCACTCCAATCTACAACAGACCTATCGGGTCAACGATGAGTGTCAGATGAAACTTATTCAGGAAAACCCAGAAAAACATTCAGTTTGGATTCATGTGCTCGTCCATTTTCGGGTTTTACCCATCTGATATAAATACGTCATAAACTTTTAACATCCCTTTAATTGAATCCATTTTTATCACGTGATACACTATTCCCGAAAAGAGATAAAGAAAAGACAAACGAAAAAATCTTTATAGCGAACGGAGGTGAATCAAATGGAACCTATTTCTCAGGCACTTTTGCTCTTTGCTGACAACATGGAGCAGGTTATGTCCGAAGTTATGACGTATGAGCAGCTGCGTGAAGCTATGCTTACCGGTTTTGCAGCATACGAAAAACAATTAGGATGTAACTTTCACACGGTCTTTGGAACCAGCACTTCCAGAGGCCGTTTTTATTTACCATTCAGCTTCCGCTGGCGCTCGTATTCCACATCAGCGGCCAGAGCCTCCTGCGTGAACGAGTTGTTCTTCCACCAGGCGACGAGAGAAGCTACGGTCGTGATGCCAACGCTCACCAACTGCTCCAGCTGGGCACTCTCGATGGGCAGAACAGGCTTACCCAGCGCAGAGAGCACCTGGTTGGTCAGTGCCAGAAGTAAGACAGCAGTACGCGCAATGGTACCAGCCGAGATGCTGCGGTCCGTTACAATATGTGCATTCATAAGTTAGTCCTTTCATGTTCGTGTTCATGAGTTTCAAGGTCAGTCACTCGATGGCCCAGAACTTTGATATCGTTCTGAATCACCGGGATTTTTTCCGCAAAGTTGTTATGCTTGCGTACTTCACGGGTCAGCTCTTCGATTTTGTAGTCCATAACGGCAGTGGTTTTACTGTTGGCGATAAGAACACCAATCAAGGTAACAACACCGCTCAGGATGGCGGCAATAATCGTTTCCATTGGTGCTCACCCCTTCCACCGGCTCTTGTCCTTGCGCACGTCCACATGTATCCAGCCGTTCGCTCTGCCGAGGCCGGGAGGATAGATGCCACAGCCACCGGTATTGCCCAGCAGCTTGTCCGCATAGGCATACACGGTTTCCACGCTGATGCCCTGTACCTGAATATCCGCCGCTTTGCCATACAGATGCTGGCTGTACTTGGCTGCGTTCTTCTGTTTGGCGTTCCAGCTTGCGGTGCGGAATGCGCTCGTGATAGTCACCGGCTTGTTGAAGTGGGTGCGAATCTTCTCCAGAACTTCCACCAGTTCCGTATCCACGAAAATCGGGTCTGAGCCATCACGACAATAAAACTCCCGGACTTTGAAATGTTCCGAGAGCTTCTGGTTGCCGTTCTTCAGGAGAGAATATGCTTCGATAGCCATAGTTCCTCCTTACTCTTCGGAGTCAGGCATGCTTTCCTCACTCACATCTTCCGCAGTGGGCACCTGGACAGCCACCTCTTCCTCCACAGGCTGAGGATAGCTTTCGCCGGTGATTTCCTCGTACTCGCTGGCGGTGATCCAGCCCTTCTTCACGGCGTTCTCCACCTGACGCTTCTTCCAGAAACCGCCCTTATAATAGGTACGGACCAGATTGTACTTTTTGCTGTGATTTTCCATTTTGAAATCCTCCTTACAGCTCCGGGTCAACCATCATGCTCAGGTAGTCCAGCTGGGCCTTCAGAGCCATCTGCTCCAGTTCCTCTGCCGGAATCTCCCGCAGGATGAACCACCACTCATCGCCCATCTTGCTGATCTGCACCAGTTCCATGTTCTCGTGCTTCTCGATGGTGTCGCCGCCCTCGATGGTTACTTCCGACAGATTGTCCTCAAACATCTCTTCGGTGACTTCAGTGGTGCTGATGAAGTTGTTGCCGTTCAGCTTCAGGCCGCTGAGGGATGTGCCATCAGCCAGCGTAATCTTCCATGCCCTTTCTTCCATGTTACACTCCTTCCGAACAGCTTCACATACAGGCTGTTCATGTTATAGATTTGGTCGCGGCTCATATACTTGTAGTTCCCGCTGAGCCATGAGCGAAAGTAACCATCAATTTCTTTCATGGTCACGATTCCTTTGTCCAGCAGGCGCTTATAAGCCTTTAATTTACGGCGTTCTCTTGTGATTGCTTTTGGGTGAATCCGCCGAATAACGATTCCATTTTGAAGCAGCGTGTACTTGACCTGAAGATAACGGTACTCGCCGGAAAGCTTGCAGATGTGCGTCTTTTTCTCGTTGAGAATCAGTCCATACTCTTCCGCGATCAACTTGATGCCCTCTAAAACCTTCAGAAGCACTGCTTTGCTTCGATGGATGATGTGCATATCGTCTGTATAGCGGCCGTAATGCTTCATGCCGCAGACGATTTTGCAGTAGTTGTCGATTCGGTAAGGAAACACGATACCAATGTTTTGTGCCAGCTGGTTGCCAATGTCGGTTCCCTTCGCCAGCATCTTTTCACCGGTCAAAAGCTCTTTCGGCACACCCATGTTCATAAACGGGTCAACTTTGCCATGTATCATGGCTTGGATGTCCTCGTCTGGGAAGCGGCTCACATCCATCTCGAACGTCTTGAAAATATCAGCCATGAGTTCTTCGGTGATTTCCCGAAGTTCATCATCCAGTCCGCTCTTTTCGAGTAAGTCATGAAATACCGCCTTACACGGTTCATGCTGGATGTTTGCGTAATACCCACTGAAGTCAATAAAGAGTACATACCCTTCATTCGTGCCTTCTTCATGGTAATAGTTACGCAGGTCATTTTCAAAGCGTCTTCGATGAAACGCAACGCCTTTCCCTTTCTGGGATGCCGAATTGTCGTATTGCAGAAACTTTTGCAGATAGGGTGTCAGGATCTCATCGCAAATCACATGATTCACCGCCTTGTCAGAGGTCACGATGCTGGAAATGAGGCGTTCCTTGCCTCGCTCAGATAATGCGAACTTCATACTGCCTTTCGGCTGATAAGTTCCATTTTGAAGTGCATCCTGTAATTTTGCTGTGATGAGAAGCTGCTCCATCTCATAAAGTTTTGAAGCGTACTTAAAACGGGAGCCTTTCATTGCTCGATCTCCCGCATCATAGAGAACGTTTGCATCGTAATAAGGATTCATTCTTGCCTCATAAACTGTGTGATAAGTTCATCGGTCGTAACCGGAACTGTCACAGTTGTCATTCATCGGGTTGTTCTCCCGAACGGATAGCCTTTCCTTTCCCATTGCCGTGCAGGGAATCCTGTCCATAATGCACGGGTGTGAAATCGGGACGAACGCCATTCTCATTCGAGGCGTTGTTGTAGTTCGCATTGCCATTGTTGTTGACATTCGCAAAGTACGCAGGCGAAACTAAACAAAGGCTACCCGATTGTGGTTATTCGCTCTTGGTTTCTGTCTGAAGGTGAGGCAGAAAACGCTTATTATCGGACTGGCGCATTTTCTTGATGAGATTGAACTCTTTTTCAAGCTTCAGCACAATGCGCATATACTTGTTTTTATCGGCGGGTAGAACTTTTGCAATGTAGTTCAGCTCGTCCTGGAGCACGTTGCAGCACTCCAGCGCTTTATCTAGTTGCAGTCTGCGCTCCTCAAACTCACGCATATTGACAGGCCAGATGGTGTTTGCTGCCCGAATGTGTGCTGCTATTCCGCGTGCAAGCCGCATGACTTCTTTCCGCTCTTCCTCGATAAACCACATGCTGAAGTCCTGTTCCGTTGCGAGCAGCTTTTCAACTGCCTTCTCGCGCATTTCCCCGTCAGGGAAACAAGCCGTTACTTTCTCCAGATGCTGTTTGAGCTTCTTTTCACTGTACCCGAAGGTCAGCATCAGCTCCGTTGTGATTTCAGAGCGAAGGTTATAGGCCAGCGATTGAGCATCCAGAGTGGTTGCCCTCCGCTTGCTCTTAGGAATATCAGACACGCAGGTTCCTTCTTTCTACAAAAAATAACGGCGGCACCAGGCCGCCTGATGGTTGATCAGCCGATGATGAAAGCGGGACGAACGCCACCCTCACTCGAGGCGCTGTTGCAGTACGCACGGCCATAGCCGCTGACACCCGCAAAGCACGCAGGCGAAACTACATCCCGCAGCCAGAACCACTGGCGGTTCGAGATCAGATGCGGTGCAAGCTGGAACAGGGGCAGCTGGCTCTTCTCCACCGTATAGTTCGTGGGAATCGTGCTGCCATCGCTGACAGGAGCAAAGATATGGCTGCCGTAGACCATGTTCTCGTTCATCAACTCCACATCACTATCAAACCATGCGCCGCCAGAGGGCTTACCGTTGGTCACTGCATTGGTCAGATAGACACGATGGGTCAGCACATGGTCTGCACCAAATACTGCAACTGCCTTCTCCTTGGCCTGTGCCAGACCTTCCAGACGCATCAGGCTGTTGATGTAACCGCCCTCGGTCGTATTGGTTGCGTTCATGTTGTGGGTGTACAGCTGGGTGTCCGGTACGATGACCGCATGGTGACGATCGAAACTGGTATCACCGCACTTCAGGTAATAGTCAAAAGCGGCGATACGATAATTCACGCCGCCATTGGACCAGTAGTCACCTACGTACAGGTCGTCAAAGGTACCCGCCTTGATGGCTGCCAGTTGTGCCTCCGTGGGCGCAGAACCCAGGTTCTTGCCACGGAAGATGCCGTTGTGTGCTGCAGCGGCAGCAGTCAGAACAGCGCTCAGACTGGTGGCCGCTTTTTCAGTTGCCGCCTGAGCTTTCTTGGCTTGGTCTGCACTTGCCTGCGTAGCGGCCACCAGCTGTTCCCAGGTGGTGCTGCCGGGATCAGGAAGGCTGGTCATCTCGGTTCCGCTGTTCTCGCCAACGGTGTAGGGTACGTCAGCACTGGTGACAACAACGCCATCACGGATGCCCTGGAAAGTCACCTTACCCTCACCGGAAATAGCGGTCACGATGGCAGGAACGTTTGCAACATTGTTGCTGAACAGCGTTGCCGGGGGCGTGACTTCCTTGTTCGGGGTATGCCAGTAGGCGCTGATGGTCAGGTTTACCCACTCGTCACGGGGCGAGATGCGCAGAGCATAGACACTCTTGTTGCCCTCATAACCCATGTTCAGGGTGTTGCTGCCATCTGCCAGCTGTGCCTGCCCGTTCTTGGAAAGGATCAGATTCAGTTCAGTCATTGATAAGTTACCTCCTCTTCTTCGGTCTTATCTTCTGTTTCGGTCGGTCTCGGAGAGTAAACGAACTCTCCATTTTGGAAAATATAATTGTTGATAATATCACCCGTATCAGGAATATGATTCGTATAAGAAAGGCCCTCTACAGCCATAGTGGCCTTATCCTTCGGATTCACTTCGCCGACACTGGTGATCGTACCATCTTCTTTATAACTAATGGCATACAGCAATTAAAATCACCACCTTATACCACACCATAGATAACATAAGGAACGCAGCATTTGTTATTCTGATGAAAGCTTACACCGGCTACACCGGACGTATAATATCCGCTTATACCAAACGTAATGCCGTTCTTACTAGCTGTAACTCTTCTAGCTCGTGTATAGTCCCATATGTGCGTGCATATTGATGTTTGATCATTGAGCAAAACAATATGATACTGAATATCGTTTCCGTTAATTTTTCCAGAATCGAACCAACTGTTATAATATTCTTTGAAGCCAATAACAACGGCATTATAGGTACTTAATCGGCCATCGTTGCATACAGTCGTTCCGTCACCCATTCCGGACTCCGCACTCCAATTTGTCCAAATAGCGGTCATATTTCGGATGCCAGTAAAAACCAGCCCATCATCAGTCATAGTCACATTGCTATCACCACGTGGGCCAACTTGTACACCACCGGAGCCATTATCCTTAATGTAGTCGGTTGCAGTCTTTCCTGCATCCAGAATGTCTTGCGCATTTTGATTTCCAATATCAAACGCACTTTCCATCTTGTACTGGTACGTTCGCTTGTAGGAAGCATAATTGCTGGTCATGCTTTCAAACTCTAAGCCAAACGTGTACTCTGTGTTTTCAAGGCTGGCGAGATGGTATACGATTTTAGAACAGAGAAAGTCCGAGCTGATTTCATGAGGCAAACTCACCACATGAACTTTGTCGCCAAACTCAATTTTGTCGGTACTGACATTGATTTGGTGAAGGTCAAATGCTCGAATAGTGATTTTAATGGCCATTTCAACAGCCTTGTCCAACAGCCGTTGTCCATTTGCCTTCAAGGTATTGCGATTGGTCACGTCATCCCAAATAACAGATTTCTGAATTTTGCCAAAGAGTGCGATGCCACTGGCAGACTCCAGATAGTTTTTACCACCGTTGACAAGCTTAATGTCTACACGGTTTCCTTTGCTATCAGCCTTACCAAGGGGAATGATTTGGGTATAAACGTTGGATGCGTCTACATACTCACTCAAATCCAGAAGATTTTTACCAAACTCGATAATCTGTCCAGAGGCTTTCCCGATGTCCTCCACGAAGTCGATGTAGGAAACACCGTTCTGTCTTCGGATGTAGAGATACCGGTCATAGTCACTCAGGTCCACCTCATCTTTGCCAACTTTGCCCGTTGATGCACCGATAAGATTTCCAGAGATAAGGTTCCAGATGTTGGTATAGTCTGTGGTTTTAGGGTAAATGAGCACATCCGCAAAGGCTCCACTCACTATTCCCAGCTTAATTGTTCGCTCTTCCGTACATTCCGAAGCATAATGTTCAATCAGCTTCTTAAAATACTCCCCCATTTTGATTCCTTTTTTTGAGTAATCATGGGGTTCGTACTGAATGTCATTCAAAAAAGCCAACTCACCTTCGCAAGTAACGGATTTTGTGTTATAGAAGTCCTTCGTGTCATTGAGAACGCGGCCTTTCCAGAACACTTCACCGTCATCCCGAATGGTAATAATGGTTTTCAACTTTTTCAGACTGGAATAAAGCGGATTTACAACAGGCAGACCGAAAGTGAAACTACCAGCTTTGTTCAGTTCCAAAGTTGCCTGCGGTTCTGTGATGGCGTAGCCTTCGTCGAGAAGTCGAGGCGAGTAAAGGAGTTTGTCATCAGCATACACATCAAACATTTACAGCCACCCTCCAATCGCCTGAAAACGGACTGTGCCAGTTCCTTTTGCTGTGATAGTAACAGTTTCACCTGGAATCAACATGATAACAGGGTCAACCCATGTGCCTTTTCCGAGTGAAGTGGTATAGCGTAGCTTTGATGTAAGATACTCAATCGTCATGCTGCTTCCCGAATGGGGCGTGATTCCCAGTTTAGGACAAATCGGTTCACCCGTATAGTTGCTGACCGCGCCGGAGAAAATCGTCATGCTTCCGCTGATGCTGAACACTATAACTTTCCCGATGTCAGCAAACTTGTGCTTATACGGATTCAGACTGTAGTTGAGGGTCAGCATGGTGTGCCCGTTGCTTTGCTTAGGATTGTCAACCCAGCACCGGCCCTCATAAAAATAGGCTGCATCTTCTTCCAGACTAACACGAAGTCGCTTGCCCTGAAGTGCAGCCAGCACCTTGCTGTATACCGTCATAAACGGCTCAACGTCATTTTCTACATAAAAATCCCAGCTTCCTTCTCGCATGTTAAACACCGGGTAGCCGGTCAATGCCTGTGCAGCATCAATCACACCACTGCCACCCGGTAAGTCAATGTCATGCGTTTTTTCGGTCGGAGGTACAACAACGGGTCGTTCTGCAGGCGTAAGGTGCCAATCAGACCACGTGTTATACTGTCCAAAGTTCACAGAATACTCGCGTTCCAATCAGATCACCCCTCTTTCCGCCAGAACGTTCCGACTTCCCATTGTAGAATCAAACTTCGGTGTCAGCTCACCAACAGTCTTTCCGCTGTCCAGCACGAGCTTCATCTTGCTGATAGCATCGGCCATTTTGTCAACACGGTTTCCCAGTTCTCCGATGGCGGTCACAACATCGCTGTTGTCGTTGTTCATCCTGACTGGCGTTCCATTTTGATTTCCATAGCCGCTGATTGACTGGGCAAGTTCATTACTCCGGTAAACACGCTCTGCCGCTTCAGCAGAAGGTGTATATGCCTGTGTAGCCGCCCAGCTGGTCGGAGTTGCATAGTCGGAAAGATTCAGTATCGGCGTGAAAATCGGTTCTGCACTTCCCTGCCCAGTGGCAACATCATAGAGCATCTGGGCTGCATTAGTGGCGATATCGAGTGCTGAGTTTGTCATCTCATCCATCGAACGATTCACGCCATCCTCGGTACTCGTGATACCATTTGCGAAGCCCTGGCCCATGTAGGCACCTAGTTCAGCCATGACAGTCGAAGGAGAATGGATACCGAAAATGCTCTTAAAGCCATTCACGACCCGGCTGCCCAAGCTCTTGATACCATTCCAGATAGTAGAGCCAGCACTGCTCACACCATTCCAAAGGCCCTGGCCAATGTTCTTGCCAACATCCCAAATGTTCTTAAAGACATTGCCGATACCTTCTGTCAGATTGGATACAAAGTCTCCAACGCCGTTCGCAATGTTTTGGAACAGATTCGAGATCCATTCGCCAAAATTAGCAAACCACTCTTTCACCTTATCCCAGTTTTTAATAAGAGCATAGGCAGCCACACCGATGGCAGCAATCGCCAGTACAATCAGACCAAGCTCGGGAACCGTAACGCCAATCACGCCAGCAATGGTCGTAAGAACGCCCATGACAGTTTCGCCGATGCCTGCCAATGCACCGCCTTCTCCGAACAGACCTACGACAACCTTACCAATACCTGCCAGCAAACCACCATCCTCGAAAAGTTTTCCGATGAAGGTAGCGATTTTCGGCATATAGGTCGTAAAGCCATTCTTGACCGTGTCCATCAGGGTCTTTCCAAAGTCAGACCCCAGGAAGTTCAGCAGTGCACTGATGGTCGAACTGATGGCAGTGCCATAGTCACCATTCATGGCAGCCACAACAGCAGACATCGAAGCTGTGATAGTTTCCGCCGCGCCATCACGCATGTACAAACCAATAAAGTTCGAGAGGTTCTGTGCAATTTCCGGGTAGGATTCCTGCACTTTATCCCATGCCTTATTGAATCCGTTCGAGATGGTCTTCCAGTTGTCAGCAATAGCGATGCCAAGCTGCATGGTCACTTTCTTTGCATCGTCACTCATGTCCAGTGCATCCGCAAAGGCTTCTGCATAACCAATAAAACTGTACCGCTCATTCTGCAGTTCGTGCAGAGCCGCCAGACCATCATCTGTATTCTGCGTACCTGCCTGCACGTACTCGTTGTACTTATCATAGGCATTTGTGGTACGCTTCAGCTGGTAGGACATGTTGCGCAGAGCAGCACCCATGTTGATGGTGGAGGTCACGACACCGTAATCGCCATCTTCAAACAGTTTGAGCAGGATGCTCTGCTGGTTGGCATAGGTTTTCATCTCCAGGGCATAGCGGTTATTCTGTGCACTGAACACATCAAGTTCTGCATTGTTCAGGTCATTGACCAGCTGCTGATACTCGATTTGCTCCTTCAGATAACGCGCGTATGCTTCCTGAGTCTTCTGGCTCTGCTCACCGAACTCGTCCTTGGTTTTGGTGTATTCTTCCTCGGCAGTCGTCAAAGCTTTCGCCTGAATCCCAATTTTCTTGTTAATCAGTTCGATTTGCTTGTTCGACTTTTCCGCAACAGTAGCGGTTTTCTCGTACTTGCTGCTCCAGAAGCTGTACTCATTCTCCGCTGCGCTGCTTTCACTGTCATAGCGGTCGAATATGTCTGTATAGGTGCTCTCATAGCGGTTCCGCTTCAGTTCTTCCAGATTTGCCTGTTCATCCAGCAAGGTATTGTACGCCTCGCGTGTCTTGGTGTCGTTTTCGCCAAGGGTTCCCACAAGTTTATTGTACTGTTCCTGCGCAGTCTGAACACGGTTTGTCTGGATCTCAATTTGATGCCCAAGGTACTCGCTCTTTTTCGTAGCAAGTTCTTCCTCGGTTGCGGCATCCGCTTCACGGGCCTCCCACAGAGCATACTCCTTATCGGCACGGGTACTTTCTGCAGAATAACGATCCAACTTGTCCGAATAGAGACTGTCATACTGGTTGCGTCTCAGTTCTTCCAGCGATTTCTGCTCATCCAACAGAGTGTTATAAGCTTCTCTCGTTTTGTCGTTGTTTTTACCAACTTTCTTGAGAAGCGTATCATACTGCTCCTGCGCAATTTTCACACGGCTCGTCTGGAGGGAGATTTGCTTTCCCACATACTCCGTCCGCTTCAAAGCCATCTGTTCACTGGTAGCCACGCCGCCTTCACGAGCCTCCCACAAAGAATACTCCTTGTCGGCTGCTTCCAGCAGATACTTGTTGGACTTCAGCTTCTTACTGTAGTTTTCCGCAATCTGCTCGGCCAGCGTCTTACCGGTTTTCGTTGACTTCGTAGTGCTTCCGGTGGTCGTGGGATTTGCAGTAGTCGTAGAACCAGAACCACCCAGTGCTTTCAGAATATCTTCCGCGGTCGTAGTTGTACCGCTAAAGACGTTGTTCAGTGCACTGACAATTTCACCGGCCTTGTTAGTTGCTTCTGTTTTGGTTGTATCCAGACCACCCAGAAGGGTTGTCCGAATACCATTATTTAAGGTAGTTATACCATTTTGAAGTTGATCGGTAGCAGTAAAGCCATTTGCCAAACCTGCGACAATATTTCTCGCATCACCATAAGCCAAATCACTTGGACTATGGATGCCCCAGTAATCACGGAACTGCCCGTTGATGACCGAAGAAATATTATTGCAGGCTGCCGTGATAGCGGACATACCAGCAGAACCTTCCATGCCCTGCGCAAGACCCATGTCCAACCAGTAGCCGTTTTCCTCCATCATGGTGCTGGGGGAATTGATACCAGCGGTGTCCTTCGTGGCATCATCTACGGTCTTAGCAAGGTTTACACCGCTTTCTTTAATGGTTTTCTGGCTGTTATCCATACCTTCAGCCAGCTTATCGCCTACAGCTTCGCCATACTCGGTCGCATTTCGTTCATCGGCTGCTTTGTTCGCGGCATTGAGAAGGTTATCGAGCAGGCTTCCTTCCTGAACCTTAAACAGATTCATCGGGTTGAACTTCTCGCCGATAAAACTTGTGATGCTGGACCACAAGCCTTCCAGTGCGCCCTTGATGCCGCATCCTTCACCGCCATCCCAGGCCCATCCAATCAGGTCGATAATAGTCTGGATTGCAACGGTGCCAAGCGTGAACAGAGCCTGCCCGATGGGTTCACTGCACTGCACGATGACATTGCAAACAGTCACGATAAGCTGAGCCAGCGCATTTCCGATGCTCGGTGCCGCCTGTGCAATGCCATCACAGACTGCCGAAACAATGGTCGCAATGGAACTTGCAATACTTCCTGCAATCGTGGCCAGTCCCTGGAAGATACCAGCCACGAACTCGACCAGCAGCCATGCCATGGCCTTGATGTTGGCCAGGAACACCTGAAAGCTCAGACCATTCAAGGCGCTCAGGCTATCGCCCAGCCTTGCAAAGAAATCTGCTGATGTCGCAAGAGCCATCATCGCGCCAATGCTGACAGCCAAAGCACTGATTGCAAGAGAAAGACCAATGATGACCGGTGCTACCGGAGCGAGCAGTGTTGCCGCAACACCAACCACACCAAACGCACCAGCAATCGCCAACAGACCCGTGCCGATTTGAGCAAGGCTCAGATTCCCAAGCCCAGTCAGCGCAGGCACCAGCAGGTTGATTGCCACAGTCATGGTGGTCAGCGATGCTGCGGAACCAAGCGTTCCCTTCGTTAGGTTCAGTGCAAGAACAAATTCTGCCAGAGCACCACCAATAGCGATAAGGCTCTTTTTAATAGATTCGCCATCTAAACTGGAAATCAAACTCATGGCCCTGCTGAGAACGATCATGCTACTGGAAAGGATCAACACAGAGGTCGAGGTAGCCAGCATCTTCTTCGAGAAGCCAGCAGCGAATCCAAATGCTACAAACTCAGCCAGTGCAACACCGACTGCGACCAATCCATTTTGAATTTCGTCCAGATTCATGCTGCCAAATTTTGCAACAGCAGACTGGAGAATATTCAAGGCAGTTGCCAGCAGGATAAGCCCGGTGCCCTTCAGAACACCCAACTTATCAAACTTAGACGCTGCCAGAAATGCTGCCAGTTCAACACAAAGGATGCCGATTCCACCAAGACTGACCTTCATCTGGTCCCAACTTAGACCACTCATGGCATTTACAGTACTGGCCAGAATCCGAATAGCGGTTGCAAAGGCAATCATTCCGGTAGCACCCTTCATGAACTTGCCGCCCGTCTTGGAGAGAATGACCGAAACAGCAGTCAAGCCGCCCATGACAGCCCCAAGTGCCACCATGCTGGAAACAAGCTTTTCACTGTCGATGGAAGCCAGTTTTGCCGCGGCTCCTGCCAGAATCAGAGCACTTGATGCCATTGCGACCATTGCAACAGCCATGGCGGTAAGCTTGGTGCTCTTCGTATTACCGCCGAACTTATCGAGAAGCAAAAATGCTCCAACGAGTTCACCAATGGTTGCAGTCAAAGCACCGATGCCGCCAGCCAGTCGTTCCGGTTTAATCATGGAAAGCACCGTCAAAGAAGCAGCCATGATAGCTACCGACTTTGCAATCGTCATCAGAGTTTCAGTTTTCTTCGACTGTTTCCATGTGTCGATTGCTTCACCGAGAGAACCAATGGTGCTCTTGATGGTTCCGATGATGTCCCCTGCGCTGGAGGTCAGTTCCTTAGCACTCTTCAGGAATCCCTTGATACCTGCAAGGATGCCAGCAATCAGGCCGCTGTTGATGACATTCGCAAGTTTCTCGGTATCAAGGCTGTTAAAGGCTTCTTTCGCACTTTCGCCAAGTTCCTTAAAGACTTTATCGGCAGAAGAGCCAAACGCATAAAGCCCCGGTGCGATAAAGTTGATGAAAGATGTAAACCACTCGCCGAGGGTCTTCAACGGGTCGAACACAATAGAAACATTATTCGATACGTTGTTCAACACACCGGCAAAGGCCTGCATTCCTTCGGACACTTTCCCGATGACCCAATGGATTCCGCCCAGAACCGTCTTGAACACGCCGGAATTGTTGATTGCATTGGCCATTTCAACCAGACAATCGCCAAGAGCTGCCGTAACACTTAAAAAGCCGCCAGCAAGTGGGGATACGGCATTGAATACCTGTCCCAAAACCTTGCCAACGGCTAAAAGTGCATTTCTTTCGACATTCAGCACTGCAAAAACGCCGCTGAATGTTCGCTCAATTTTATCTGCGGTTTCATCGCTGATGCTGAGCTTTGCAGTCATCCTGTCTACAGCTTCTGCAAAACTGTAAATTTTCTCCGAGTCGATGCCCTCAAAGATCTTTGCCCAGGCTCTCTGGACAGGCTCCACGATTTTACCGATTGCATCAAAGATGTTCCAAATGGACTGCATCAAATGCTCTCGGCCGGAGATTTCTCCGATTTTCTCGGAATATTCGGACAAATCCAGCTTGCCTTTGCTTACCTCATCGTTCAGTTCAGCAAAGCCTTCTGCCAACTTCTTTACCTGATCCGGGTCGAGTCCTTTTGCTTTCAGAGCATCATCACCCAGAGCAGCCAGTGCAGAAAGCTGACCGTAGGACTCGTTCAATCCATTTTGAAGCTGTTCGGCAGAAACTCCACCTTCTCGTAAGGCTGCGGCAAACCCACCAGCTTCATTGATAGCTTCCTGCGTAATGGAGCCATTGGCCAGCATTGCCTGTTCCAACATCTGAACGTAGAAGTCAGAACTGTCGCCCAGCTTGGACTGGAACTGCTGCCAACCGTTATCCAGACCTGCTGCAAGCTCCCGGTTCAGGGCATTCAGGGGTTCTGCAAATACCTCATACAGGCGATTAGCCATCTCGGTCCAGGTGGCAGTTGCTTCCTCGTAGTTGCCAAAGATGGTTTCAAAGGCCTTCATCCACTTAGAACTGACTGCATCGCTCGTAGCATCCAGAACTTCCTTAAAGCTTTTCGCCTGCTGTGCAGCCAGCGCGGAACGTTCAGCAATCTCACCATATTTGCCAGAAAGCTGCTCCAGTGCCTCCGATGTACTCAGGCTGGGGTCTTTCTGCACCATCTCGTATGCTTCCTGCATCATAGAAGAATACTTCTCGAAGGTTTTCTCCATGACGGTGGTATTTGCCCACTTATCAGAAAGCGTCGTTTCAAACGTAGAAAGGTTGACCAGATGCTTTGCAGAATCGTAGCCATTCTTGTCCAGAACACCCAGTTCTGTTGCGGTGTCGATGAGTTCCTGTTTCAGAGCCTTGGTAGCAGTACCCATCAGGTTCAGGCTCTTCCAGTCCTGAAGCTGCAGGAAACCGGCGCTGTAGCTCTGGGTAATATTTCGGATCGTACTCTGGAACGCCAAACCACTCTTACCAGCATCAGCCGTTGCGTTGGCAATACCCATAATCATGGGAATCATCTTGTCGATGTTGCCGCCTGCCGCCGTCATCTGAGAAAGAGCGCTGGTCATCTCCGCGAAGCTGAAACTGGTTTCATCTGAATACCACATCAACTTGTTCAGATAACCATTTACCTGGTCGATACTCTTGCCGGTAGCGTTCATGATGGTCTGTACATTACCTGTTTTCTCAATGTACTTGTCCCATCCCGAAGCAATCTGGTCTACGGAAAGACTCTTGATAAGCCGCTCACCCGTGGCAACTGCCTGATTCGTGATGTTGGTCAGTGCACTTACGGCGATGATGTTCATGGTAGAGAACTTGTTCTGAATCCCCTCCAACGCATTGGCTAGTTCAGAAAAGTCCACTTTCTGGGAGGCAGAGCTAATGCGCTCAAACCCTTTTTCAACACCTGTAAACTGAAGCGACTGTTTCAGCTTTTCCAGGGTGCCCATGGTCTGCCGGGTTCCTCTCTCGAATTGCGCATTATCGAATTGCATCTGAACAACGCGCTCATCGACTTCCCTGCTCATTCTCTCTTTACCTCCTCCCACGCCCGCTGCGCGATTTTATCAAAAATCGGTTTCATAGCCGGGTTAATATAATCCGTTCCCTGTACGTAGCCGCCATTCCGGGTGCCATGGCCATACTGCAGAATCACTGCAATGGGCACGCCATCCACAATGTTCGAGTTGGACCAGGTAATGGTGATGGAGCCAGCATCCTTGTGAATGGAATAACTCCAGCTGTTTGCGGTCGTTCCTGTATCCTTCGGGGTAGCGGCTCGCAGTGCTTCCACGCCTTTCTGCCCGTACTGGTTCAGGATTGTGTCCAAGTTCAGGCTGCTGGCATGTTTCAGAAAGTCGCTGGTGCGCTTGAAGTTTCCTTTCTGACGAAACATCACCACTTTTGGCATTTGTTTATCCTTTCGTCTTAAACTCTTTCAGGCGCTTTTCGTTCAATGAGCGCTGTCTGGACATGGCTTCTTTCTTGCTCATCTTCTTCGGAGGCTTCTGTTCCTCGTTACACACCCGGATGAGCGTAAAAAGCCTGTTGAGATGCCACTTTTCACATTCAAGAGGAATGTGAGCGGCAAACATACGCGAATAAATAACCTCGCTCGTCAAAGGCTTTGCTTTCACCTTGATCTTCAAGCGAGGTTTGTTCTTTTGCGGTATTTGGGGTTCCCATGGCTTTTGCTCTCCTGCAAACCAGGTGGCTGTCATGGGGTCATCCATATATTTGTAAACGGCATTCATGTTCGCTTCCGTCAGGCGCAGGTACACTTCAGGAGCGACCCCCTGCGTAACCGTCATGCACCGGACATAATCGACCATCTGTTCCCTTGTCAGAGCATCATTGCCGAAGAAAGGAACATGCCACTTGCTTTCCCATTTAGACAGGGAAACAAGCGAGTGCTCCAGCCGGATGGTCACAGCGTTCAGCTGAACGAACTCCTGCTTTCTTGCATCCCAGTATTCCTGCTTGGGAATCGTGAGCAAAAACATTCCGCTTGCCTCCCTGTACTGTTAAATGTTAGACGCTGGGCAGTGCGATGGGCGCATTGCCCGCGATCTGAGATGCGTCTTCAGCCTTCGTGGGTTTGGTATCGCACAGACCATTGATGAAGGCAATGGCCTTGTCGGTATTGGTGACGAGGGACATGTAGAAGTCGCTGTATGCCTGAGTTGCCTCAAAGTCAGCAAAGATTTCGGGACTCTTCTCGAACTTGCGGCCATCTTCGCTCCGCTTGCCGTAGGAAATGCGCAGCACGTCCTGGAACAGCTTGACCAGCTCCAGCTGGCTCTTTGCATTCACGATCTTCTTGATATAGGCTTCCATGCCGCCCTCCTTGGAAAGCGACAGGTTCAACACTTCTGCCTCGGTCAGATTGAAGTAGAAGTCCTCAGTGCGCTTGGTGCCACCAAAGTCCACATAGGTCAGGGTTTCGGTAATCATTTTTCATTCTCCTTTACAAAGTTGATTCTATTTTGAATGAATCAGGTAGTCATCAGCTTGATGACCTCGTCCGGCATGGGCAGGTACGGAGCCGTGTTGGCAGTACCGTACAGAGCGTTCAGCAGCTTCTCCATCTTGGCCTGAGGAACCTTGGTGCTGTCCAGCTCCATGTGAGCGGTGGGCTTGTAACCAGTCACCTTGACAGGAGTGGTGTCGCAGTCCCAGCTGAAGGTTTCGGCATCGGGGCTGTCATTGATGGTATCATGGGTACGCTCAGAGGGAGATGCAGTAGCGCCCCACACCAGATGCAGCATGTAGCCCAGCTCGTCATCCTCGTCACTGCCGATGCCAGTCTGCCAGGTCAGACCAAAGGGCTTGCGCTTCTGCTGACCGATGGTCACGCCGGGAGCAACCTCTGCACTGCCATCGCACTCGCCGAACTCAGGCGGATAGAAGTAAGCCTCCGGAGTGAAGTTGTACTTCTCGCCTGCACGGATGCTGCCATACTTGATGTTGTCAGCCCACAGATCGGTGGCATCAGCGCCATCCGGACTCTCCTTGATGGAGGTAATACCGTTCCATGCCACGCCATTGGGGTAAGCGCCCTTGACCTGCTTGTACAGTGCAACATTGCTCACACCCAGCTGGTACTTGCGCTCGCCGGTCTTATCCCATTCGATTTTTGCCATTTGAGTTTCCTCCTTTTTCAGAAATAGATCGTTAAAACGTCATGATACAGGTTATCAGCCTTGAACGGCCGGTCGAAGCGACACTTGGGCAGCTGCATCAGTGCCTTCGTGATTTTCGAGTCCGGCCGCTGGTCAATGACCGTCAGCTGATAAAAAATCCGCTGCAAATAAACTCGGTTATCGGCAGCGGTGTTTTTGATATTGAATTGTTCATAGCAGATACATGGGTAACTCATTCGCAGATTTGCCGGGGGCTGGTAGTACACGTTCTCTTTACCGCACGCATCTTTTACGATTTGGCGCAAAATAGCGTCAAGTTTCAGTCGGCGATCCACCATTGTACAGTCCTCCTAGGGTAAGTGTCAGACGCGGATAATCAATCTGCACTTCCGTCACTTTCCATCTCACACCCATAATCTCTGCATGTTTGATGGAGTCGAAGTGCTTGTACAACGTCGGGTCGGCCAGGATGCTCAAAGTATTTGCGATGGTCAAATCGTCATTTACCTTGTCGCCGGTCTGAACGCGCCGCATATTCTTCAAAAGTTCGCCAAAGCAATCATGCTCTACGATTTTCTCTTCAACGATGCTCGGCTCCGTTTCGACTGACTGTGCCAGACCGATTTTTCCAAACCATTTACTCATAGCATTTCACTCCATTTTGAAGTCAGGCTTCTCTAACTCGATGCGCAAAAGAAATTACTCCTTGGCGGAAGCGGTCCAGGTCTTGAAGTCCAGATTGGTGGACTTGGTCAGGGTCTTCACGCCAGTGCTGCCATAAGCCACGGCAATCAGCAGGTCGGTGCCATCGTTCACGATCAGGCGGCCCAGCTCGAAAGCGTGAGCCAGCTCTGCCTTGGTGACAGTTTTCTCATGCTCAGCATCGGCATACACCTTACCATCGGTATGGCCATAAACGATGTAGCTTGCAACATGCTGGTCCTTACCAGTTTCGTAGATCTTTTCCATCTGTTTTTCCTCCTTTTAGGCCGCAAACTCCACAACGATGGCACTGTACGGGGTGGTCAGTGCGCCGGAGCAGCGGGTTTCAATCAGGTACTTCTGAGCATTGAAGTCGATGTCGAAGTCATCAAACATGCTCACGGCACCGCCCTTGTCGGCACCAACAGTGTAGTCGGCCAGATTCACGATCACGCAGGCCAGTTCGCCGCCCTTAGGACCCTTGCGGCCAACCATCTCAGGCACCACAACGATCTTCTTCACACACATGGCCAGCGCCAGCTCTGCCACATCCTTGTACAGACGACGGCCAATGCCATCCTTCAGGAGCAGCATCTCAGTCAGATTTTTCTTGGTCGTGTACATGGTCGGGGTTCCGGTGCCACGGTAGTTCTCCTGAGCACGAACAACATCGTCCATCAGAGTGCTGTACTTCTCAGTGTCCTTCAGGCCAGTGGTCTTCACTGCCACTTTGATGGTGAACAGGTCGGCATCGGTGAGCACAGGACGGATGCAGTTCTCGTCGATCTTATCACGAGTTGCTGCCGTACGGCCATCGCCCAGCAGATAAGCCAGTGCCAGCTCACGGTTCAGCTTGTAACGCATCTCGTTGCGCAGCCAAGCCACCACATCGAAGGTAGTAATGTCGATCACGTCATCACGATCCAGCTCCTGCTTCTTGTAAACCGTGGTCGGACCAGTGGAGCGGCGCAGCAGACCGAACACCTCTTCGATCTTATAGTTGCCCTTCATGTAACCCTTGGCGCGTGCCTCTTCGGTAGTCAGATCAGCAAACTGGCTCTTGATGCGGCTGAACGGCACATGGTGAACGGTACTCATAACATCGTTCACCCAGTCATCCGGTGTATCAATGATGCGGGGCGGGTTGTCCAGCAGATGGTCTTCAGGGAACAGGTAGTCGATGTTGTCAATGCCGTGGCACAGTGCATCAACCTCGCTGTCCTCGATGCCGGCATTCGCAAAGGCAGCCTTCATGGTGCCGCTGGTCTTTGCGCCCTTAACCACATTGTTGATCTCATCCAGGCTGTGCTTCAGCACGGTGCCATCCTTCTTGTTTTCAAAGCAGTGGTGCATAGTTTTTTCCTCCTCACCATCGTTGTTATCGTTACCCTCACCGTCCTTGCCGTCATCCAGGGCAGAACCGATGATTGCGTAAACCACGTTCTTCTGTTCCTCCGTCAGGGTATCAAATACCTGTTTGACGGTCTTCTCGTTGGCGTCAGCCATCTTGGTTTCTCCTTTCTTTCCCTTATCACCTTCGCTGGAATCATCCGAGTGCTGCAGATCCTCGTCCTCCAGCAAGTTATCGTCCGGGTCCAGCCCATGCTTCAGGCTCAAACCAGAATCGGTATAAATGAAGGCTTCGGAACCGTCCTCTTCGGTGCCATCCGCGCTGTGCTTCACGACCTCATCAATCAGAGCACCGGGGTTACATCCGGCGATAACCAGACTCAGTTCTTTGATCATACCATGCATCACAGTCTTTCCGGCTTTCTGGATGCCGTTGGCATAGATAGACATTGCGTCAATGTCGCCATTGTCCACGCAAGCCTTGGCAGTCTGTCCACTGGGACTGTCGTTCATCTTCACATAGGCATACACACCATCTTTCCGGTTTTGCAGCAATGCGTGACCCAGCACATTGTCCGGGCTGGAATGATCATGGTTCCACACGACAGGAACTACCTGACCATCACATTCCTTGAAGGCATTCGGTGCAATAGTCAGGCCATCAAAGCACTTCACATTGGCTTTAGTTGCCCAACCGGAAAAGTCATAATCGAAATTGATTGTCATTTTGAATTTTTCACACTCCTTCCTGCTGATTTGCATTAGCTTGCTCATCAGCATCATTTTCTTTGCCCTGAACGGGCATTCCCTTATCAGCCGAAGCAATGTTACGGTTTACAAGCTGGTCGGACTTCGGGTCCTTCGAGGGCTTCATACCGATAACCTGCCGGATCTCATTCGGGGTTATAATTTCATTACGGGTAAACTTGTCCGCCATCTCAGCGATCATACTTACCGGTGCCAGACGGAACGGATCATGGAAACACATGATGCTCTGGCCCTGTGTACGGGCAGTCTTTGTCAGGAACTTCCGATTAAACTCGTCTGCAATGGCCGATACGACCGGCTCGATAATGCGGTTCATGTAGTTGTTCATCGTTTTCTCGTCCGCTGTACCATTCAGGATTTCCTGTGTCACACCCAATTGACTGTATACCATGTTCGTCAGGTATTCGATGGATTTCAGAATGTTGTTTTCGAGGCTTCGATTCAGCTGCACGATACGCTCCGTACCGTCCGTATAGGCAATACCATACTTAGAGCCGGAAAGCTGCTTTTCGATTTCTTCCCTCCGCTCATTCGCCTGCTTTCTGCGGGCATCCGTCTTAATAACATAAGGAAGCTGAATAATCATATCCAGTTTCCCACTACCGGCCTGTTCATCTACCACGTCCAGCAACGCCAGCTTTCTTACCAGCTGTTGCATGGTAGAGTTCGGCGCATTCATGACCGAGTAAAATGGGTTCTCAATGAGCGCAACCATCTTCTTCGGGAAAGTAATCTCCTCCCTCTGACCGGTCAATTCATTGAAGACCCGTACTCGCACACGATCTGAATACCACTCTACGGGTACACCAACACGCATGGAGTAGATTTCATAGCTATTGCTATAACGTGGGTCAAAATTTGTTTTCTCCGGGATAACTGCCGCCACGCCCTCTTCCAAAAAGGTCATCACGATGTCCTGAATCAGCCCTCGGCCGGTCTGGTCGGCATTGGCTTCCGTAGTCAGACAATAATTAAGGCCCGAATCAATAATCGAATCAAAGCGATTATTTTCATCGAGCTTTACGTGATCGATCTTAATGGATGATGCATCGAGCGAAATACGATTGTTGATGGCATTGATAATGGTGCGCTCGCTTCCACGAGAAAAGCGCATCCGATCAGGGCGGTAACTGTAGCCGCCTCCATGATACTCGCTTCCGGGAGGGTCCCGGTTCAGAAAGGCGTTCCACGCATGTTTCAGCCTGGAGCCAATGTTCATCTCCATTTTGAATTTTTCCTCCAAAAAGAAAAAGCGCATCAGCCGTTAAGCCAATGCGCTTACTGAGTTCCGTTATCTTAGCTGAACTCGATTTCGATTTTGTTCTTGCTCAAAAGGGTCACGATAGACTCATCATTGAAAACCGGATCGCAGACCACTGCCATGAAACTGTCATACTTCTTTTCGAGGTCGCCCCACCACAGTGTATAAGTCGTCTGGTAATTGACAGTCGTTGATTCAACGCCTGCACGCTTTCCATCAAAGGTAAAGTAAAAGTCATTATCGTTATCAACAACGATTTCCTTCAATTCTTTTAGCGTCATATAATATCACCATTCTTCTTTCGTTCTTCTGCGGTAAGTTCTCGTCTGACTTCGTCTTTCTTTTCGCCAGTTTCATCTCGTATATACTCATGAATATGCTCTCCATGAATACCATACGGATGCTGCTTCGGATTGCCGTGGTCAGTGGTATGTATCTCTTGGTACTTAAAACCTCTGGAATCATAAAACGACCTCTTGTCGATTTTGCCATTTCGATCAAGATGGTCTAAGATTGCATTCGGCTTATAAGTTCTTGGTGCGCCTTTGTGTCCTTCGATTGTTTCTTTAATTATAGCAGATTTTTGTCTTCTGGCAATTTGTTTTCGCTCTTTACCCAAGGCAGTTAGTCTACCATTTCGGTCTTGGTACCGCCGAACTCCCCACTTCATGCCTTTTACACCATAATGGTAAAGTTCGCAAGTTCCATCACTCCACCGCCACACGAATCCTCCTTAGCTTAAATAGTCATTCATTTTGCGTTCCATGTAAGCGGTACACTCCGAAACGGTCTTATTACCCAGCTTAGAAACATAGCCGATGGTATTTGCTCCGACTTCCTTGGCAATTCGCTCCGCATTGTACCGCATATACAGCTTATCCACGACTTTCGGATTCGTTTCTATCACAGATTGCAGGCGAACAGAGTCCACATCGAATACGATCATCGGCCGCTTTGCATGGTAACTGGAATACTCCTTATCGTTATAATCCAGCAGCGCATTGTAACCTTTCTTGCTCAGTTCTGCATAGAAACGGCTCTGTGCCGCCACTTCCTGCGCATTGTGATTTGTCAGAGAAAGGTTTAGTGCCTTATAGATAGCCACTTTTTCAGATGCAGTCAATGTAGCAGGGTCTTTCTTCAACGCATTCTCAGCCTGTTTGAAAAGCACCTGCTGGGTAGGTCTACGCATCTTCTCTTTGGAATCCGCTATGGACGCTTCAAGATTCTGCTTGATTTCTTTCTCCTTCAGCAGTCCAGCCGTAATGTCACTGGCGTTCTCGTCTGAGGGCACTTTGAGTTTCTTGACGGTTTCCAACTTCAGCTGATAGACCTTCATGTTGTTGGCTCTATCACGCAGTGCGGTAGCAGTTGCCAAATCCTCTTCGCTACCAGAAGCGTTCGCCTGCTTTTCCGCCTGTTTTGCATCATAATTGGCTCGTGTCGTCAAGTTCTTTCCGAAAAGGCCCATGTACTTGTCGCTATCAGCCTTCTCGAAGTCCTTGGAAGTCTGAATCCGAGAGAACGTCGTGCCCTTCTTCAGGTATCCGTCACCTGTGTGCGAGCAGTATTCACACAGTCTTTTACTCGCATCTCCATTGTGGATGCCATACGCTCCATTCGGCTTGCGTTCTGGCTTACACTGTAGCGTTTTCGCCCTGCCGGAGTGTACGTACCGTCAGCATACTGGTAGCGCCTTACGCCCCACTTCTGGCCTTTGATGCCGTGGTGATATAATTCCATTTTGAATTACTCACCCCTCTCGCAACTTCTGAATTGCAAGAGCAATGCTTAACGCGGAACTGGTAATGGCGAGAACACTTCCCGCAACCTCCAAAGTATCACTAACGGCTTCCCGGCCGGAATAGACTTTTTTCGGATTGAACATATCGTCATACTGCTTTTCCAACATGGCACGATTGATTCGCTCCCGCATCTCCTGGTCAGTCATTTTGCTCAAATCCATCTTTTCTGTCCTGCGGGACTGAATTTTCATAGACTTATCGCTTAACGCCTTCAAATTACCAGCCATCTGATTACCAGCATCTGCAACGCTCTTTGCTCGCTCACGGTCTTCACGAACCCAGCGATTCGGGTCTTGCAAGCCCTCTTCAGGCAGCCGATTATCCTTCTTCTTTTTGGCATTGGCAGCAATATCCCGGTCATAGCGTTTCTTACCCGCTTCTGTCAGGGTGCCATCTTTGTTCTGATAACGGCGGACACCCCACTTCATACCAGGAATACCCCAGTGCCAAATCTGGTCATTATAGTACAAGTTTCATCCTCCTTTTTTCTTAATTTTTGTTGCCAACGTACCCCCCCCATGATATAATGGGTGCTATGAACATTTGTTTTCCTTTGTGTGGAGGAGGTCTAAAACCATGTCTGACTCTCAACTGCATCCTGCAGATTTCAACTATGAAATTTCACCCTGCGAGGTTCCTTATAACTTTGAAGATACTTCCCAGTTCAAAAAACTTTCTTTCCCGGAAGAAGCTGGCATTCAGCTCAATTCTCTACTCCAGCTTGCCCCGAATATTGCTGCTGCAGATATCATGTCAAAAGCTTATGTGATTCGCTTCCCGAAAGGTGTACAAGGTACACTTATAAGTCTGAAGCAAGGTGGCCAAAGTGTCGTCATGCGAGGAGAACGAGGTCGATTTGCCGGTACTGCATCTCTTTATGAAGTAGGAAGTGACATGGTCAACCTCATGAACATCTTCACTGTAGCATCTTTTGCAACCGGTCAGTATTTCCTTGCTCACATCAGCACCGAACTCTCCGAGATTCGTAAGAGCATTGATGATGTGCTGAAGTTTCTGAATGATGATAAGCGCTCTCAGCTGATTGCTGAACTTACGTTTGTCAAATATGCTGCAGCCAACTTCTCGTCCATCATGCTCAGTGATTCGCAGAGCACTGCAACTTTGACGAATCTCCAGCATTCCAAAATTGCAGCAGTATCGAACATTGAGTTTTATACCACCCAGTTGGAAGATAAGATTGCCGCCAAAAAATCCGGTAAACCTTCGGAGCAGTGTGCAGCCGTTATGCAGGCAAAGCAGACGCTCGACCTTGCAATGCAGCTCTATGTCATGAGCAGTGTTATGGAGGTCTATTATTCCCAGAATTGGAACACGCTTTACCTCGAAAATGTTCGCGCCGATATGAAACAGGTACTCACCGGCTCCAAAAACAGGATGTTGCGTTCCCTGAGTGCATTTGGCACCACCATTCAGGATGCACACAAAGATGTAAAGGTCATCGGCGTGTCCATCCCTAAGGGTGGCTACTCCGAGGTCGAGAACGAATTCTTCAAGACCATTGACGAACTTTCCAATAAAACCGAATTACCTCTGCTGGAACTCGCCGATGATGCTCTCCAAAGCCCCAAAAAGGAAACCAAGTTGTACATGACCGGCAATGGCGAAGTCTATCAGAAGGTCGTCTGATTTACTCAAACATCTCCCGGTTCAGCTTCCATGCAATGTAAGCGTCCATCATGGCGGCCACTGCATCAATCTTCTGGTCGGAACGACGCTTCAGCAGTTTGCGGTTGCCATTCGTATCCTCCAAGGCAATGCAGTTACCCATGGCGAATTGCATAAGAGCCTCATCAAATAGCAGTTTCCGCTGTTCGGAGAGCTTCTTCAGCTCGCCCAAAGGAACGCTCTCGGTCTTTGCGCCTTGAATGACTTTCTCCACGCCAAACGGCGCATTCTCTGTGCACCAGCGTTCTACAAAGTCCTTGGCGTTATAGGGGTCATACCCAAAGCATCGTACATCATAGTCGTTTTGCTGAATGAAGTTGTCGAGGTCATCGTAGACCTGCATCATGTCCAGCACGGTACCGTCAAATACCTGTAGCGTGCCTTCCTGCATGAACTGGTCATACTTCTGACGCATCGCCTGCGGAAGCTTCGACAGCGTATAAGAAGTAATGTAGTCTCTGGTTTTTACCCCAAAAAAGCCGTTTGCCATCGGGAACAGGAATGTAAACGCACAGAAGTCATCCCCCTGCGACAAATCCGCACCGAGAGCACAAGGCATCTGCCAGTAATCTCGGTGGCGATGTGGCAGGGTTTCTTCATACGGAAAGAAGTAGGTATACCCCTCCATAGGAATATTAAAGCGCTTGGCCAGAATATCGTTTCTGGAACCAGGCGCTTTTTCTGCACGTTCTACGTCCAACTGATAAGTTTCGTAGCTAACCGTCTGTCCCAGATTCGGGTTTGCCTTCAGCCACATCTCAGGGTTTGTAACTTCATCGATGGAATCCAGTTTGTAGTACCAGATGGACACATGCGGGTTGATGTACTCCCCTTTCAGGATGTCCATTAACTCCATTTTGATTGTGTCACCACAGCCATTACGGACAGTGCCTTCCGAACTGGTCGCTACAATGAGATAATCCTCATTCTTCGATGCACCCTGTTCCAGCGCGCTGATGGGATCTTCTCGAATGTCGCAGCTCAGCCATTCGTCAACTGTAGCCACGCGGTCCCTTCGGCCCTGCAACTTGTCGATGGTCATGGGGCGAACTTCCAGCAGACTGTTTGTCAGGAAATTCTCGATGCCCTTCTTGGTCGAAGCCAGTTTCACGCGGTCAGATTTTGCACCGGTCGTGTTTTGCAGGCTTCCTTCCGTCATAAACTTGAAAAGAGGCCCCTTCGACCGAGCCAAGGCTGTACGGATCGGTGAAAGGACCTCTTCTGCTTGTTTCATGGTGGGTGCTGTAGTGCACTGCTGGGTGGTTGATACATCCACCGTCAGGAAGTAGCTCTGAATGAACGAATCATACATGGTCTTGGCGGCACCACGGGGAATAATAAGATACTGCTTGGTAATAAGCCGCTTCTTAATGCGTTTCCGCTCGTAGTGGCCGCCATGTCCTCCGGGATTGGGCACATAGATACTGCGGTCTACAAAATAGTACCAGCCAAATATCTCTTCGGCCCAGAGTTTGAAGGAATCCAGCAGTTTCAGGTCGCCGCCATCAGTAAGGGTCAGTTCATTCTCACAGAACTTTACAAAGCCCTCGGCTGCCTTATCGTCATAGTAGATGCCTGGATTTGCAATCAGGTCATCAATCCGATTCATCTCCATCGAGATTTCTCGGCATACCGGAATTTCACCCCGAATTACGGCCTCTCGAAACCGGCCATAGTAAATCGGCGTGGCCGTGTTTGAAAGTGCCATCTTCTGGCCTCCTATTATAATAAGGTATGTGCTTTACTCTTCCGGGTGGTCATGCTCTACATTCAGCCGCCATTCCATTTCAGATGCAGTATTCTGCAGAGCCTCTTTGGTCACATTGCTCTGGGGCACATCAAAGCCCAACAGCCGTACTTTCACAGCCACATAAGCTTTCACTGCTTCCACCTTCACCGGATCAGCGATAAACTGGTTCCACGTGGCACTCTTGTCAGAGATGAAAAAGCCTTCTTTTGGCCCAACACCTATCTGAGCCAGTATCATCAACACGGTGTTGATGTACATGATGATGTCCGGGTCGAATGCCTCATAGTCTGCAGGCAGACCTAGCAGCTTTTTTACGGAAGTGAGAATACTGTCCATGGTTGCTCCTTATAAAAAGAAAAGCGCACCAGCCGCTAAGCCAGTGCGCTAATTGAATCAGTTCTTATTGCTTATTGCCCACTTGTCAAAATCATGGAACGCCGAATCCATTAAAACGGTATCCATACGTGACAATGCGTTAAAAGAAATTCCCTTTTCCTGCATCTTTGCTTCATCAATCTTATAGAGATGGGCTGAATTATAAAGGATTCCACAGGACTTTAAGTAATCCAACACCTGCTTTTTTGCAGGGCTGTTGCCAACCACAACACGATCTATCCTATCAGCAGTTTTAGCCAAAGTATCCTTTCTGTGTGTTCTGAACTCAACAAGGATACAATGCATTGCATGAATAAACTTTACTATGTCAAAATCCGAGGTATCCTCAAAGTCGTATTTATAAGGAATCAAAGAATAATAATTTGTCAAATTTTCTGTATCGACTTTCAAGTCATCAGCCTTTGCAACGTCAATTATTACTCCATCACCCGCAAAGCCTTCATGAGCAACCAACAAGCAAGTTTCAGGTTTATAAGATTCTATGCTGATGTTCTGTGTTTCCCAATTCAGCTTTCTGCAAATCACTGATGAATTATAAACCCTACAATCGACGCCCTTCTTTCCAATATAGACATCGACACTAGGAGCATCAATGGAAACACTAATCAACTGATCAAAAGCTATCGGCTCTCCTGTCATGCTGATTTCAGCAATATAGTCTTCTCTCTTTACAGCCTTCTTTTTCCCAGGAATCATCCCAAAAACAGCTAAACATTTGCTGCCTTCGGTTTCAGATGCCGGAATCTCAGAACATTCCAAATACGGACGCTCATACGCCGTTGCTTTAGCCTTAAAGGAATCATACACATACGAAATGTGTTTGGGCTGAATTGTTTTCTCAGAGATTCTCATATAGCAATCAAAGAAAATCTGTGAGGGGAAATAAGACTGACTCTGTAAAACATCGAAATACAAATCGGCGGACGCTTCATGTTCTTCGTTTAAGATAATTTTCGTCAGAGTGTAGTCTCTAAATGCAGGCCCCGCAAAATCAATCTTTTTCGACAGCCCATTGTTCTCAACACTATTACGTATAAATGGATGCTGCGGCAGAAATGCTTCCAGCACAGCCTGGTATTCACTTACCAACTGTGAAGGCAAAAAGTCAAGCTCGTAGTTACTATATTTACAATCTTGAAAAAGGATATAGTATATAATCCTTACAAGTTGTTCTTCAGGTGAATAGACTTTTTCCCAATCAGAAAACTCAGGATGTGATGCCGCACACCTTTCCTTAAATGCAGGAATCACTTTTTCTGTCTGTTCACGATCCAAAAGATCATCCATTATCTTCATGATAATCGCTACACAGTCCTTCTGATTTGCAAGTTCGCTAATCAGTTTCTGACGATTGGGAGATTCCTTTATATGTGCAGATATTGCCTCCAACACCGGTGCATATCCCAAGAAAGATGCTCTTTCTTCAGGTGTGATGTTGGTATTGACTACATCATAATACTTCTCCGCACATGCAATGTCAGGCTTCGTTGGAGTATTCTTTCCAGCAACACTTCTCACAATAAAAGTCTTTGCTGCGGTTTCATCGAAAAATCCGATTTCATAGTGAGCAACGGAAATTTTGTTTTCTGCGCAGAACGAAGCGATATACTGGGCTGTTTCTGTTCTTGCCAGTAAGAACACTGTAGGCATCGTATGATTCGATAAGCTTTCACTAATGTCGGCAATAAAGCTGTTCAACATTTTCCGTCCCGAAATAATTTCAGCTTCATCAAAAGCATCAATAACCAATAAAACATCACCCGTGTTCATATCAGCTATAAACTCGGAATACTTTGGCGCACCGACAGCATTAAGAATTGAGCCAGCAAAACTATTCGTACCAACTTTTACTTTTGCCAGATTCCAGTAGAGGGCATTAAACCGATGCGCAATATATTTAGCCAAAGAACTCTTGCCCGCCGCTCCCGGTGCCGAAAGTAAAACAAATTTCGGCTTCAGAGTAGACAGCTTTTTATCGGTTTTTACATCACTAAAAGATGGTGGAATATAGAACGGCTCATTATCTATATAGGTAATGTAGTCCGCTACAGAATCGTTCAGCGCGTATCTCTTGCATTCGCTATATGAGCCAAGAATCCCTTCCAGAACCATTTGACTTCCTCCTATGATAGAGTCGATGTATTTTATTACATTATAATCTCTTATCGGTTTCATGTCAAATTCTCCTGAAGATATCTAACTCAAAGTATACATCTTTTACAATTCTTAAATTGTCAAAAACAAGTTTTCCTCCATAGGCAGGTATCGCCCGGTCTTCGTTCTGTGAACGCTGGTTCCAAAATGCTGTCATCCCCATAATGGATTGCCTTGTGTGTCCGATCGGATACGCAAATCACATTATTGGGGTCAAGCAAGCACTCTCGGTGCTCAAGCACATCTTCCTTTGTAATGGGATTTATGTGGTGGATAATAATGCGCGGTCGGATAAGCTTTCCATTGCGAATGACCCAATCTGTAATCTCATGGCCGGAAACACCGAGGTCACATCCCATGTCCCGAACAATAATTTTGTCACGGAACATTCGCCATTCTCTGGATTGATAAAAGTCCTGATTCAGATATCGGTCAAATCCGAATGTATCATGCCCGACAGTACCATGCAGTTGCAGATAATGGAACCTATCCTCAAAGGTTGCATACTGGAAAAGCTCAGAATAAGTTCTGTGGTTCGTCGTCATCTGCTACACCGCCGTATTCCCGCATTGCTTGGATAGCTTCCTTGTAGAGAACCGCATTATCCTTGGCCGCCTGAATGGCATCTGCTTTTGCATGAAGGAGCGTGTTCTCTGCTTCCAGCTTTTTCTTCTCCAGTTCTGACTTGACCGTAGCCAGTTTCAGAAAATGGGTCGTTTCAGCTGAAGATGCTGTTCCTTCTCGCAGACGCTTCTCTACCAGATCCATTGCCAGGGAAATCATCTGGTTTTCTCGTACTTCTGGGGACAATGTTGGCCGCATGGGAGCCACGTCTTCAGAAGCAGCTTTCTTTGTCCTCATTTTTGTCATCCTTCTGTTCTATTTTGATTGAGTTTTCATTAGAATCATGCCTGTTCTACTTACTTTTCAATGGCTTTTGTAAGAGTTTATGGGAGCCGGTTGTGGTGTCTTTCTAATCATTTGAAAGGAGAAGAAAAATGATTTTTTGGAGGCTCACAAATTCCTTTACACAAGAAAAGAGGTGAATCAAATGGAGGCTGTCTGAAGAGAGCACCCTCCCATAAACTCTTACAAAAACCACCGAGGCCCAGTCTACACCCTGAAACCTCGGCAGTTCTTAGCAGTATCTATACGTACTCGAAGTGATATCCCCTATGTGTACGCTGCCGACCAGACAAACAGTCACAGATATGTCTATCATTGCCGTTAATGGCTCTAGCACATTCTGTAATACTTTGATACACATTTCCAGTTTCAACAACTCGCACCTGAATACCAGCTCGTCCAGCATTAGGGTTTCTTTTTCCAAGCATACCGTAACTCGGATGCCACAGACCGTTCCTTACTGCATGAGTCATGTTGTCTTTTGCAGATACCCACTCCAAATTTTCAGATGAATTATTGAATTTGTTACCATCCATGTGATTTATTTGGGGTAAGCCCATCGGGTTTGGAATATATGCCTCTCCTACCAACCGATGAACTTTAGCAGTTGTTCTCTTTCCGTTTCTGTAAAGGTCTACTGCCAAATAACCTGATGGCGTTTTCTTCAATGATTTCTGTTTTTCTCGTTGATCATTCCGAACTCGCCCATCATCAGATACAGAGTAGTTCGGAAACTCTTTAATTTTTGACCACATATCACCTAGAATAACCTCCGAACTCAAATATCAATTTTTCCGCCAGAGCAAAATCAAGGACCGACGCGATTTGGGGAGGGGGGTGTATTTTTCAAGCACCCCCCCTATACCCCTTTTACGCTGTTTGCTCTCCGGGAGCATCGTCTTTGATATCGAGTTTGAGCTTTTTGTAGATATTGAGCGGGTCATTGGCCACAATCTGGTCGATAGCCTGCTCAATTTCATACGCATTTTCTGCATCCGTGAGCTGGTCCGAGGTGTAAGCCATCCGCATCAGCAGTCCAGACGAGTTATAACCCTTGTCCGTATCAAACCGGTACCAGTCCTCAAACTGGTCATACGGACTATAGGGGTTATCAACAGTGGTTAAAAAGCATCGAATCATAGTTCAAAGCCTTTCTTACTTGTTAAGATTGTCATAAATCGTAGATTCAGGAACGCCACAAGCCTTTGCAATCTCTGCATAGCTATAGCCATTGGCCAGCATTGCCTGTGCTTTGCCCAGTTTGGCAGAAGACAGGGTTGCGCTCGCCTTCGGCATCGCTCTTTTGATGATTTCATCCGACTTTGACGAGTTCAGAATCTTCATCAACTTAGAATCAGAGATTGCGCCTGCCTGAACCGCTTCCCATTCACGATCTGTGAACGTAATCTTTGTCTTACTACCGCTTGCACCAACGGAATCACGTGCACGCTGCATCTCAACAGCGGCAATCTTCTTGATTTCTTTCTTGTCTTTCTTATAGTCCAAGCCCTGAGCCTGTACTTTAGCCTTTATATTCTCGTTTGCAATAATGGTAGCACGCCTTTCTTTCGGCTTATTGCCAACAACTGCATTGAGTTTAGCATTGATAGACTCAACCTCAACTCTATATTTTTCGGCTGCATCGGGACTCTTCTTGATACCAGGCATATTTTTTGCTTCTTTCCGTGCCTGATTGGCAAGAGCCTTCAATTCATTCGAGAAATCGGCATAAAGGTTCTCCTGGACCGTACCGGAAGACAAAGTTCGTGCATCAGGTGTCATAGAAATAAGGCTTACCTCTGTCATGGCCTGCACCTTCTTGCCCGTCTTCGGGTCAATATAGGTACGACCAGACTCTTTGTAAACCTTCTCTCCCGTTTCCTTATCAATATGAGGGCTTCCTCTACGCTCAGGTACACGAACGGTTTGCTTCCGTCTGGACAAGAGTGTGGACGCACCACCATATTTTTCTGTACCATCTTCCTGTACTCGGATTTGCCATTTCTGCTTTAGCTCCTGGATACCATTTTCGCGTTCAGAACGTTTGTAATCCAGTTTGTGCTTCTCAGCATCTATGACTACCATGGAGTGCTTGACAGCGCGGGCAATATCGCTCTCGGGTGCACCTCGAAGAGTCATGTCAGTAATAAGATTGGAAATAATCCCCATCTCTTTCTGCTTTTCCTCTTTTTTCATGAGGCGCACGCCATTCGGATTTCCTTCAGGCACTGCATACGCAGTCTTAGGGTCAAAATCCTTCAAATCCTTCAGAGCTGGGGTTGATTTGATTTGGACTTTACTCGACATCGGGATGGCTACCACAGTATCACCATCGAAGTCAGCACCGGATAGACGCTCTGCCACCTTCGCATTGATGCCGATTGCATCTTGCACAGCACCGAGGTTCCTGCGGCCGGACAAATTCTTGTTGTTGACGGTCACGATAGGGATTTCAAAGGTACCTGCATGAGGGAAACGAACCAATGCAAGCTGGGTGCCATCAGGATATGTAGGACAGTAGCACTCTCTTTCTCCGATTTTGGACAGCGGTAAAATAACCTTCGTTGCCTGACCAGGAAAAGAAGATGCTTTCAGGGTCATCGAGTTGCCTTCGCAGGTATCCGCGAAATCCATCAGCAGCTTTTTCCGAATCGTCGGATTATCGTACTGCATGATTTCATCATATTCTGCCTTTCGGTCAGCAACAGTAAGGTCTAATTGTTGTTTCAGCAACTTGATGGGCTGTTTGGACAGGAACTGTGACGAAAGATTCTTCGCCATGGTGTCCCAGTCGCCTTCTTCTTTCAGCTTATTGATGGGCGACAGATGTTCTTTTCCGTCCTCACCAATATAGGTGCTCTGACCATTTGCCTTAATGGCTGCACCAAACGGATTGTCATGGTCATCCTTAATGGGTTTCAGAACCTTCATTTTCGGAGTACCGGATTTCTTGTTGGTGTTGAACACCACATCATAGCCTTCAGGAATGTCATCGGAATATACAGCCATGCCTTTCAGATAGTGGCTGTCATCCACCATGATGCGAACCTGCGCATAATGTGACTTACCAAGGTTCAGGTCAGCAACGCCTCGCCGAATCTCGATAACGCCATCTTTATCCAAGCCGCCTTCATCGCCATACCGGATACAAACACGGTCAGAACTCATGCTGCTGGGACGCTGGAGCTTCTTAAAGGTTTCACCACCATCTTCGGAATGGTAGTCACCGAGGGATTTAATCTCGTTCTGATGCTGGTACGCATATTTCTGGTCGAACTCAGGCTTTGCCAGAACGGTGATATTCGTCTGCTGGTTGATATTTGTCGGCTGGCGGATACCAATACCATAGCGCTGATACCCATGCTCTGCTTCTAAAATAAAAACAGCATCGTCCAGATCACCTTCAGAAACGCCGAGAACCAGATTAGTGCCTTCCGAAACATCAATCATGCCCTTTTTATCGACTTCTTTTCGCAGTGTTTCTGCGATTTCCTGAGTTCGAGTATACTTATCAGGCTTGTCGTTCTTCAGCATCGAACGAACTGTAGATTCGGAAAGACCCATTTCGCGCCCAATTTCCGTAGGGCCAAGGCCATCCTGCGACAATGCGCGTGCACGGTCATATTTGAGCTGCTGACGCTCATGGATGGCTCTGCGCTGCGCCATACGAAACTCGGTAGCGCCCATCTTATATTCTTCAGGAAGAGAATCGTTGATAGTCTGGAGAATATCCTTCTCCTTCATACCGCTTTTCTTCAGTTCATCAACGCGAGAAAGAAAATCACCCGAATGTTGGTACGGATTCTCACCGGAACCCCACGGATATCTTCCAGAGTGCCGCTTGGTTCCGTAATGTTCCAGGATATTCTCTTCCGCTGTGATACCGAAATATCCTCGAATATCTCTTTCTACCGGATTCATGCTGTAGCTCCTAACTTCAGTTCGGTAATGATTTTATTAAACTCGATGATCTTGGTCATGATGGGGTCGATTTCCTCGCAAGTCGGGTTCACGATCCAAATATCATCGTTCTGGTAGATGCGGTTTTCGATTTGAATATCACGAGGCTTAATGCCATACTCCAGACAGAAAAGTGCATCGTAGATGAAGAGCTGTTCCATGTGCGCCGGTACAAGACCAGTCTTCAGGTCATGGATGCGCAGGAAGTTGTTTGCAAAATGAATTGCATCGGCCGTACCATAGCAGTTCTCCGAATAGTAAAGAACTACTTCCGGGGACATGCCGAAACCAATGGCATCATTGACATACGAGTTGAGCGTCTTCTTGTTCCGGGGAAGCTTCTGGCCGAGTGCAATGCTTTCTGCAGCATACGCATGGAGCCGTGTTCCCCGCTCTTTCGCCTGAAAGTTCACATAGGATTCTGCAATCCGGGCAGCATCGTAATTGATCCAGTGGTATTTACTCGCTCCCAGAAAGGCGTGCTGGCCTTGCAGTCGTGAATGATCGTTCCAATTCATCCAGTATCTCCTCCTTGTTCTCAGGATAAATAAAAGAGGCATAGCTCATCTCGTTCATCTTGGCCACATAGTAGTCTTGATTCGGACGATGCGATGCCTTCCCTGTTTTCTTGCCTTCGAGTGCTGCCCATCTATCTCGATATAAAACTAAGAGATCCGGAATCCCTTGAATTTCATTTGGGTCGAGATGAACGACCATGCAGCCGGGAAAGCGTTTCTTCAGGTCTTTCACCAATCCTGTTTTGAATTTGTTCTCTAGCATACAAACCTCCAAAAATAAAAGAGGAACAGCATGTTTTTACGCACACTGTTCCTCCCATAAAAGAGCAAGAAATTTACGCGGGGATTTTTGGTAATATTTGTCAATGTTTCATAGGGTAAAAATATAAGGACTGCCACAAATGTGACAATCCTTAAAGTTTCACCTTACAGATACCACGTAAAGGGCGCATCCTCGTACATCTCAGGAGGACCTGCACGCTTCTCAGCATCCGGGTACATATATTCACCATAATCGTTCTTCAAACCAGCCTCGTCATCCCAATAAGGCATCGGCCAGTCAATGTCAGAAATATCATAGACCTTGCCACAAATCGGGCAACGCCACTTTTCCTGATTCCGCATCTTTCTCATCCTGTTGCCATTGCACTCGCACCAGGGTTCTTTTACATGAAGCTCTGTATCGCCATTGTAATAGCAACGAACCAGGTTGTTCGCACTGTCCAGCGTAGTCCACTCGTGATAGCCAAACTCATTCTCATACTGGGCCATAAACGGAATTTCGCGCTTCTTCATAACTTTACACCTCATAAATCAATTATATAGTTTTTGATGTTCTTTTACAAGGTGAAAGTGGGTGGCCCTCTTGGCCAATTCGAGCAGAAAACTCGCTGTGGCCAAAAACCCATTTTTTATTCCAACTACTATATATAAAATTTTTAATTTTTTTATCAATTTAAGAAAAAAAATGGGTTTTTGGCCAAACTGCACATTTTTAACGTAACTACGTAAAACATTGTGGCCATTTTTGTAAAAATTTTTGGCCACAAAGTGGGTTTTTGGCCATAAAATCGCCGTTTTTTCACGCATTGACAACCATTAACACAAATTCCGCGAGAAAAAATGGCCAAAAATTCACACCGTGACAATCTTTGACAAATCTTGACATCAAAAAGAAAAGGCCCTGAAATTGCTTCAGAGCCTCCCCTTCTCAGCGGATAATGCCTAAATTTTCAAACATTGCCATAATGGAAATCCACGTCATGAGTGCTGCAAAGACGAGCAGCGAACCGAACAGAAAGCGTCTTCTCTCAGCTTCCTCTTCCTGCCTCTTCTTCTCTTTCAATGCCATGCGCATCATGATAATTTCCTTTAGGTCCTTAGAAAATCCCATCCAGAGCACACCCTTTCTGTCCTAAGAATATCAGTCCTTAATCATGATGTCAAGGTTGATGATGCTTACCATCCGCTTGCAATGCTCATCCTTGTACCGGAAGACCACCGCCGCCATTGTTTCCTCATACGAAATCTCAGCGACAGGCTTCTGAATGGTCGGATTGGTACCACGAATACGTACCCAAACCTTGCCATCCTTGACGCTCTTCTCGTCAATGCCATAAATCCGCATCATGGTTTATCGTGCCTCCTCTCGCATCAAATATCTTGCAGAAATGTACAGAAATTGCTTTAACGGCATCGCTTGCCGAGGAGTATCGCCCAGCACCTCGTAATAAAGCGGCCCATGCGTCTGCTTCCGAATCACAGCATAATCTACCGCCCGACGAAGGAGCCTGTCCATTGCGATGGCACTCGTGTGATACTTCAAGCACAGCTTCCGGTTAATATCCACAATGGTTGGCGATTCGTTGTTCTGCAGAGCGCTTTTGAGAATATCAATGGCATCGATGAGAGCATCAAAACCGCTCATCCAAAGAGGCACTCCAATTTTCTCAATATACTCATATGTAGTCATACAGCTTTTATCATCTTCTTTCGATATTTTTCGCCCAGAGCTACTACATGAATGTAAGTCATAGGCGTAAAATGCATGCCCACTTTTTTACTGATTTCGTGAACAGCATTTCTGATAAAGGTTTCAACTTTCTGTGGCGGAATCCTATGCTTCCGGGCAATCATGATGTAAATATCTGTCAGACTTGCCGGTGCAAGTAATCCAGATGCCATCTGAACCCCGATTGCAACAGCTTCATCAAGGTAAGTCATGTGCCCTCCTTAGACTCTCATAATGGCATTGGAAGCGTGAACCAAATATGTAGTACCATCAATCGTGATTTGCAACTGATCTCCCTCGTAGTCAGTCCAGCTATCAACATGGCCTTCGACGATGGTTCCATCCGGCATTTTCAACTGTGCCCACGAATAATAGAAGGTCGTATCAATTATCTGCTGGTTGCATCCGCACAAACCAAGGCAGCTCATGAGCATCATCAGGCAAAGAACAAAACAAATCATACGATTCTTCATAATCACTTCACCTCGTTCTTTCTCGTCTGGTCATCTGCAGGCCAGTAGGTAAAAATATCATCAAACACCACCGGAATCTTCTTCTGAAGTTCGAACAACAGCGGACACATGAGTTCACGCATCTGCGGATGGGCCGCCACAGGCGTACGCAGCTTGAAGATATTGCGCCATTCACGGTAGTTGGCCGTCACGACGATTTCCGTCTTCAGGCACAGCGGCAGCACACAGCGGGCCTGTTCGGGACGCATACCATCGTGCAGCATGTTCAGGTACTGTTTTTCGGATTCAGTACAGGCATCGTACCATTCATTCCATGCCTGAATATCATCCAAAGAAACGTCGCCATATACTTGAGGAATCCAGTATGGTTTAATAAAACTCAGTTCCCCGCCAAACTTTTCCCCTGCATAGTTGCAGTACCGCGTGCTCTCCTGTGCAAAACTCGCAATGCGATGACGCACCAGCTCATTCGCAACACCGCGGTCGCAAGTAAACAGCACAGACAGCTGGGAGTGCTCCAGCATAGCCTCATGTCCCTGCTTAACAAGAAAGCCCACCAGCTTCTTCGCCGATGAGCCATCCGGGACGATCTTATCCTCGCTCTTATAGCAGACACGTGCCACCCGCTCGATCTGCTGCAGCTCCTTGATGCCGCCCTCGGAAATATCAGTCAGGATTTCGTACTTAGGTTCAATGATTTTCATAGTTAGTTCTCCTTTTCTTTTTCAGAATCTCTTAAAATAGAATCCCACTTTTCGATAAGTTGCTTCAGATTTGAGTCATCAACTATTCCTTGCAGATTATTTTCGTTATATGTCATTAAGACCATACCAGTTTCAGCTGGACCCAATCCGCAATTACAACAGGAAATCTCGTAATTGAGTCGGATGGTCGCACCGCATGTCATCGCTCCTGTATTTTTCAAATATGCTTTGGAATAGCACATAGGACAACATCTCATTCAAAATCCTCCAAAATCGAATTCAACAGAATTTCAAGGCAACGATTCAGGAATGCCACCAGTCGATACGGCCACGGCTCTTTCTTCTGCGGCCCGGTGTTATATACGCCAGTGAATTCCGCCGGGTAAGAATATGGTTCAGTAGTTTGTCTTAGCAGCTCATAGTAGGAAGCATTGTTCATAAGGCACCATGCGCGTGCTTCGTTTAATGTGTAATCGTCATTATTGACATGCCAAACAACATCATCGAGTGTTCTGCAATGCTCTAAGCTAACCCAATCGCAATGTTCCTCATCCCATGTTCTAAGCGGATAATTCCTATTCTTAACAGAGCCATACGAAATATTATCTGCATACAGAGTCACCTCGTCTTCCTCTCGTTCAACCCCAGCATATCCAAATCGCCGTATGGCCTCCACTGCTTCCTCATAAGATACTCTTCCGTCATTCATTACTCTCACCTCACACCAGAATCCGGAACAGAATGAACCAGATCAGCTTCAGCGTAAACACAATGATCAGCAGCCACGCACAGATGGAAACAGTCGCCGCCAGCAAATGGCCAAGGAATGTACCAATCTTATCCCAAATATCAGGTCTCTTCATCTCAATTCCTTTCTGCACTCAATTTCGTTTGCCGAAATATCATAATCAAACGCCAATTCGGTTTTGGAAGAAAGCTCTTCATCTTCTTCATCCGGTTCATTCCCGACGGGATATGCTAATAATTCGATATTCTTGTAGTAGAACACCTTATAAAACGTCTTCATACCATGCACCTCCTCGCAGCATCCAGTCGGCTCTCTGCAGCGTTCAGCTCAAAGATGGCCGCCGTGACGAACTCCGGGTCGCAGTGCTCAAAGTGATTCCGGGCAATTTCCAATTCTTGTAGAGGGTTACAATATTTATGGATTGCGTCAATTCGAGCTTCACATTCTGGAATTCCCAACCAACGAGCCCATTCTTTTGTTGGAGATTTAATTCCGAGAAGCCATTTGATTGGTTTCATCCAGAATATCTTGATAAACTCAGCGATTTTGCGCAGCATTTCTACACCTCCACATCTTTGTGACCTGACGAGCCGTGAGCCAGCCCTCAACATCATCATGGCCAAGCTGCTGCGTGCCCATCACCTCGATAAGCCCCTGCTCAAAGCCGTAGGAACCCCAACCCCAAATACCATCCCAGATACGATTTCCAGAAGCATCAAATGCAGTAATTTGCTCACCACCATCGTGCCGTCCGCCGGGAAGATAAGTAGCACAATCGGGTCTATCCATTTCAGGCCAACGACGTCCATAAGTATGAGGAACCTTAGCGCGCTTCAGCAGAATATCCAGTTTCTGTATCTCGGTCATGTGGCTCCGAACTCGGAGTTTCCAGGTTTTCTTAGACATGTTTCTCATTTCTGCATTTCCTTTCGTCAGCCTCCATAGCCTTTGCGATTTTATGCTGAATATAAAGCACACAGCCAGCCTGACTATCACACCCGAATGAAGCCAACAGTCCAGCAATAGCATTCAGAGAGTTCAAATCCTCTTCAGTAAATATCATTTAGCGTTCACCGTTCCTCCTGATACTCTATGATTTTGGTCACTTCACTCTGAACCCGGCATAAGAAGTCACACGTACCTAAGCAACCGCATTCTGCCAATGCCTCAGCGATATCTCCTAAAATATCCATATCGGTTCTTGTGAGATTAACTTGAGGAATAACTTCGATGTTCTCTTCTGTGATGAACGGGGTATAGTCTCCACAATGGCAACATTTAATGTCCTTGCGTTGCATAGAAACATCTCCCTTCAAATATAAAAGACAAAGAGCCGCAGATTTCTCCACGGCTCCCGCCTTATGATTACCAACCAATAGTTTTCCATGTCCATCTATAGACAGAAATCACACATGCTACTAAAAGTGCAATCGGCATAAGAGCTATCTTCACAATAGTCCTTACAGCATTTGCAGCTCTTACCATAGGCATGTAATCATTTTCGTCTAATACCTGTTTTTGGAAACGTTCCATGGTTAATCACCTCCATAAAGGAGCTTGTTATTTTCGCGTCTTCTCCTCAAACTTCACAGGCTTCTTGCTGCCCTCCCTCGCACACTCCGTCAAGCACTCGTTGCAGGGTTCGTCCGTCTCCAGCACCTTGAAGTTATTGCACTTCGGGCAGTAGGTCGCATAGTCCACTTCGCGCATCCAGTCATTCATTTTTTCGCCTCCTCAATCGCAAAATGTGCAGTCTTTTCACGACAGCAAGGACACATTGCGATTTTAACATCGCTTTCATAAAGGTACGGCACGTCATCCCATGACGGCTTGTAAAACTTATGTACGTCACTGCACTTTAAGCATCTGGTGCGTACAGCAAGCTTATCCAATGACTCCTGCTTAACCTCTGTCGTAAACCTATCATCCAGCTCCGGGTGGGTCTGGCGCTGGTTCAAAGCCCAAAGCAGGTTCCAGCAGGCAGCACGCAGGTGATCTTCATCGTCCATGCCAACCATGTATTTGGCCAGATGCCGCGCAGCACTGTCCAGCAGCGAGTGCAGCGGTATCCCTTTATCCACATTGTGCTCACCATATTTCAGCGCGCCTTCCTCACAGTGCTTGCTGACCTCCATAATGCCGTACCATGGCAGAAGATCCATCCGCCCCTTCCCTGCGTGCATATCACGCTTTGCACCGGTTTCAAATTCGGTGCGGTCGCCAGAATCTTTAATCATAAAACATCATTCCTTTCTTACTTAATGAGATTCACATGATGCTGATAAACCTCAACAATATCTCGCGGATGGTTCTTCTTTCCAAAGAACATTGCAATATGTGGGTAATTATCTCGTCCATCGTTGCGGCAATACAATTTTGTGGGAACTTTGTAGCGAGGCAACGCTTCTTCGGTATACATGATTTTTATAAGTTGAATCTCATGATACGTCGCCTTCATCTTCTGAATAAGTTTCTTCTTACTTTTTCGTGAGATATTTCCCATCAGCAGAACCTCCTGATACGCCCCTGCATAACCTTGTTGGGAATATCCAGCCACCGGATTTTGCATTTGTCCTTGTAGTCAGGACGCAGCTTCTGCGGAATTATCTTCAATGGCTGTCTCTTGATTTCTTCAATTAAATCCATGAAACAAGCTGTTACTTTTTCGCAGAATTCTGCAATCGCATTTAAGACATCTGCTATTTTCTCACAGGTCGTTGCAGTAAGTCTTAAAGAATCATAAATATCATGCTCCATAGAATTTCCTTTCGTTGAATTGCTTCTTTTGCATCAGCGCCCTGGAAATGGCCACATCAATACCACTCCGGCTCTTCAGGTGGTAGAACCAAAGATCCTTGTAGGGGGTATTCAATCGGTCAATACGCCCAGAAGCCTGCTCCATGACCTTGTAGGAGTAGTTCTGGGAGTAAAATATAATGGTGTCTGTTTTGATACAGTTCCAACCTTCTGCTCCTGCATTGTATTGAACCAAATATACCCACTGGTTCCCTTCCGGTATCGGCTGATGCTTATGCCCATTCCACTGAGCCACTTCCACGCCTGCATCATATGGCAGGTTTATAAGAATATCTAACTCGTAGTCGAAGTTATAGAAGATGATGACCCTCGGATGTGTCATGCAAATATCAAGCACTTCCTGTTGCCGGGATTCATCTTCATTAACCACTCTCCGTAGGCTGGAACAGAATTCACTTGCTGTTTCGATAGGCCGCCCTTCCCATGGATTCCACCGGCTCATGCAAATTTCTTTGTACTTGCTCTGGTCAAACCCGACGTAGATGTTCTCATGATGCGGTATCGTCTTCCGCTCAAAGTCCATATCGACCAGAATCCGTTCCCGTAAGCGTATCAGCCTGCCGGTGTTCAAATATCTATCGATTTTAGGATACTTTGAGAACCGGCTATAGACCACATGCTGAGTATTGAACTCCGTTCGGTTTCGATAAAACCCGTTGGCGATGAAGACAGGAATATAATCTGTCCAGCAATCGCCAGGAGTAGCACTCAGAAGAATCCAGTCGTTTTCCTTCGTGATACGTAAGAAGTCCTTTACCCAAGAGCCATTGCCAACAACACGCTGTTCATCAAATATAAAAAACGCACGCTTGACACCAATGTACTTGCCAATGTTGTTCCAGGAATCAATCACGACCTTGTGATGGTAAAGGTCAAGGTTCTCATCCGTAGACATGAAAAAGGGAGCGAGTTCTTCATCCCACTCCCCTGTATCACGCTTCCGTGCAGTCGTGATAATATAAAGGTCTTCCGGTTCAACCATCGGAACATACTCTTCCGTGTTGAGTTTTCCATCGAATATCTGATAGTAGAACGCCAGTCCTGTTCTACTTTTTCCGCTTCCCACCCCACCGCACAGAATACAACCCAGCCTCATTTTCTGGACTGCTTCGAGCTGGTAGTCGTAAAGCTGAACTCCCGCCATCAGAATAATCACCTCAATTCTTTATGCACATGAATGGATTCGGGCTGACAGTGATTTTCGTAAGCCAGCAGTGCAATCGTGGCTTCCTGTTCATCTTCACCCTCACCAAATATCGTGTATGCAAACAGCTCTTTACCCCTATAAGTAAAGACCTTCCACAGCCGTTTCGGTTCCATAGCAGCGACCTCAGGAGATTTTTACAACGGTTTCCTTGCCGTTCTGATTGCCAGTGATGGCATCCGAAATGGAACCGTAAATCTTCTTAACGTTCTTCAGGTTGTCGTTGAAGTCGTTCAAAATATCTTCCATCCTCTCAGCTAGCTGGTTCTTGGCCTCTTCCTTCACCTCTTCGCGCAGATCAGAAATATCAATCCGGTCAAGCTGGTCCTTAATTTCTTTCTTCACGTCACTCTGCAGGGCCATGTACTCCTTGTTGATGGCCGACTTGACCTGACGGGTCGTTTCAGTACGAATATCCGTAATCGCCGCGCTGGTTGCTCGCTGGATAGCGTAATCCGTCCGGTTCACAACGGCCTTATCCACGGCATCCTTGATGACATAATCAGGGATCTGGATAGCGGCATCATCTGCCAGCCGGTCAATTTTGCTGTCGAGCTTCTTAGCAAGAGCGTTCATCTTGCAGTGAACCCCGATAGCGTAGCCTGCGCCGACCAGACCGATAACCCATCCTGCCGCATTCATGTAGAACTCCATAGATTTTTTCATGCTGATACTCCTTTGTTTTGTATGTGTATTTTCGGACACTTGCGGGTCATACAGGATTCGAACCTGCCCACTCGCCCAGCGAATGACCCATATAAAAAGAGCCGCAGATTTCTCCACGGCTCCCGAAATTATTGCAATTACTGCTTCGGCTTCATACACACAATATATCTTTTACCATCCTCGTCCTCAAGCGGACCATAGCAGCGGCGAAACATCCTGGCGTATTTCTCGATCATCTCATCCGAAAGAGAGCCAAAGTCATCTTCGGTCAGGCCTACAATCAGAAATGTGCCAACCACATAGTCGTACATCTGACCATCAGCGTTATAGAGCGGCCGATTGAACTCTAAGCCCATGAGTTTTCCCTCATCGTTGCAGATAAGGGCAACCTCGTCATCCCATGGGTAAGTCGCTTGAATCATGCCGCCAACCTCTTTCTGCAGAGATTCCAGCGAACCATCAATCTCGATGACCTCCGGTCGGCACATTGGTTTGATACGCAATACTTTCATAGTCCTTCTCCTTTATTAAAAATATAGGTCTGAGCTGCTGCCTCTGAGAACGCCATTTGCGACGTGGGCACTCACCGGCTGGACCATTCAACTGAAGACTAACTCCTGCACTCAGAAATATCATTTAATAAATTTCAAGGTTTGCGACGCGCTCATCAATGCGCTTCTGTTCGATGACATCCGGCGCAATGAAGCTGATGTTCACGAGATAGGACGGAATACCGTAGCTTCTTGCCGTGCGGTTACGCATCGGACAGCTGATAAACAGTTTCTTCATGTGCTCCTCCTCAGAACGGCATATCGTTCGGATCGTTGGGTTCAGCCATCTCGCGGCGCTCGTACTGAGCGGCATACGGGTCAGCATCAACGTCCTGCTCCACGTACATGATGTCCGCATAGAGCGTGTACTGGCCGGGATTGTTCCGGTTCTCGTACAGGTTTGCCTGCAGGTTCACATTCTTCACACGGATGTAGTCCAGCTGGCTGATGTTCTCAGCATTGCAGGGAACCTTGCGGCCGGTAGTGGTGATCCAGAACACCTGCGGAGGCCACTTGGAATCCATGTTGACGGTCACAGGAACGTAGAAGGTCGGGATGAACGGCTCATCGTAGGTGTAGTTGGGGTTCGGCTTGGTCTTCTTGACATTCACACCCATGTCGATAAGCTGCTGAGCCTGCTCCTGCGTGGGAATGACCACATTGACGCGCCGCCGGGGAGAACCAAAGCGGTCACGGTTCGGATCGCCGGAGAAGTTGGTGTCGAAGATGAAATGGGTATTATCAATGTTTACTTTTTCTTTCATGATAGAAACTCCTTTACTTTTTCTCATTCTTGTCTGCCGTAGAATAACCACTGCGCATCGCCATACATGCTTTCGTCAGGAAGCGTGCAATACCATCCTTGGTCTGCGCAGCCATCTGATTCAGTTCTTTCATTGCTTTGGAATAAGCAACCTCGTCTTCGTTGGTTTCATCCGGCTTACACCACTGCTTAAAGACCTTGTGGAATCGGGTATCGTTACAAGCCATCTTTTTGCAAATAGCCATAGCGAGGCCCTTTTCCTTATCGAAAATATCATCAGGCCCACACTTCACCACAGTTTTGGTATTGTCAGACCAGAAAACAATAGTTGCAGGGTCATTGAACACGACCTTACGAATGAACGGCCCATAAAAGCCAAAGCAGATATTATCCTGCTTCTGAATCTTCTTTGTGGAAATCCCAGCGTAATCAACCGCTGCACGAGAATACACCATTCCCGTATCAAGGAAGACTTCTCCAAAACCAGGAATATACAATGCCTGTTCTCCAGCATCTTTCTTTCTTGCCATTTATCTCACCTCACGTCATAATTTCTTGCAGCCTCGTCTTGAATATCATTCCAAGGCATGTCCGGCTTTTGCCAAGGCGGCATTCCGCCATCGTCCGATACGAACCATTCCAGGTCGCCGTATTGAGCAATGGTGTCCGCCGCATCATCAACCATCTTGTCAAAATAAGAGCGGTCAATGTTGTCCTCCAGATGGAGGTTGTAGACCATCTCACTTTCCAGCCAGCGGTAGTCTTTGGCTCCAGTGACCGAATTGTATTTCGTTTCACCATCATCCTTTACTCCCGCTTCGCGCATCAGCAGTGCTCCACCACATCCGGGTTTGATGGGGCAGAACTGCCCAACACGACCCACGAAAATATAATTGTGCTCATCTTCCGGCAGTGCCTCATTTTTGTCGAGGTAGATTGCCCCCTTGGAAACCGACTTGGTTTCACAAAGGTCGTTGAACACAATATCTTCGTGGGAGAAGAGCGTCTTGAAGACATACGGCACCTGGAATTGGGTACCGGTCGCAGTCCACTGGCCACCTTTCTTCTCGTTCTTCTCAGGAATATAGCCGTACTGTGCCTTCGCCGTATCTGTGTCCTCGTACTTTGCAATATAAACAGCGTTGTTCACCAGGCACATCTTCTCGTATGTGGCCTCGTGCTCAAAGGTGTAGCCATACTGCTCGGCAAATTTCATACAGAAGTCGATAATTTCAGGCGTAGCATCAGGAATCTTGATAGAATCCGTCTTGATATGCGCCACCGTGAAGCCACGATTTGCTACTTCATCCTGCAGAGTACGCATAAATAAAGCCCCTCGAAGCGCCACGATGTTGTTGGCGTTCTTGGGGTTTCGGAAGGGGTTATCGAAAGTCGCACTGGTCAACCCGTAAACCGAGTTAATGGCGATTTTCAGAGCCTGTGCCAATGCTTTTGCCTGTGCAGGGTCATCCAGATACTTAGCCAACTTACCACCAAAGAGCTTCTTGGCCTTGTCGTACTCACCATGTTTTACATAGATACGTACATCCATCAGGTCATTGAAGTTCTTGGTGTAGTCGCCAAAGTAATTCAGGGCGACAGCTGAGTGTGGATGCAGGGATGCAACGTCCAACAGCGCAACGTTCCAGTACATACCGGGTTCCGCGTAAACATAACCACCCAAACCCAAGTCTGTACCACGGAACATGTTGTGCATCCGGCCATCCTCGCCGAGCACCCATTCATAGCCTGGGAAAGCATTGATGATGTTTTTGTCAGTCAGAATATCAGGATCAACTTCCACTACCGAATCGGACTTACCTGTAGCCAAATCGGTATAGACTAGCTGTGGATGCTTTTCTTTACCGAAAATAATGCGAGTGGTCAGGCTGTTGGTCGTGTCGTTGACGGTCATTCCAGCAACATTTGCCAGAATCTCACGTGCAACGAAGTCGGCCTTACGGTCTTTGGAGTTGAACACTGCTTCGGTGGCAATAACGTCGTTGTCACAGTATTCCGCAACCTGCTCCCACTTCTCTTCGGGTACCGGCTGGTTCCAAGGCAAGCCAAGTTCCTGATGGTGGATGCCCAGTTCGATCTCGAACTTCTTCAAGCTCTGCTTTTTGGAAGAGAAGTCATAAATATCCGTGTAGGACAGGTTATAAGCCTCGCCAAAGAAGCCCATATGGTCGTTGATAATGTGGTTCGACAATGCGTATAACTGCTCCGTATTCCAACCAAGCATACAGGCCCAGAGCATATGGTTATCGTACTTGCGGTTATTGAAGCCGATCAGACGATACTGTGTCAGTTTTTCGATATCCGTAGCACTGGGGTTAATCAACCGTGTCACCGGCTTATCCTCACCGGCAAACTTCCAGTTGACCAGAAAGAGGTTCGGGAACACCTCGCAGTCGAAGAATACGATGGGTGCTTTCTCATCTTCATCGACCTGAGATGCAACATCCTCTTTCGATTTGAAGTGCATCTTTGCCGTGATTTTCAAGCAAGCATCGGCCTGATTCGTACTGTTCACGGCAAACGCCAGAATCGCATTGCGCATATCGTCCACGTTATATGGAATCCCACTCTCGTAGGCTTCATCCATAATGTGGGCGATGAAATCAATGCTGGGTTTGGTATAGGGACTGATTTCTTTTGCGAGGGCTTTCTTAATGAGTACCCGCAGGTGCTTCTCATTTTGAATCTGCTTCGCATCGACCATTGCTTTTTCTCCCTTCAATGGTAAGCCGCTGCTGATTTTGGCAACCGGAATATCATTACACTTGGTCAGCATTCTTCTCAGCGAAGAATTACCGGTGAACACCTTGACCTCAATGTGCTCATCGTAAACACGGCTTAATTTGCTTGCGTCCCCTGTGTAAATGTAGTGCAGATGGATTCCGGCACCAGATTTACTCAGTTCTGCATAAGTAGCAGGCCACTTGGACGCAGCCTCCAAATTTCGCTCAAAGCACTTCTTTCCATCAGCACCTGGAATATCAAAGTCGATCACAATGTGGGTTTCAGGGACTTTGACATAATGGAGCTTAGACGTGAGAATATCTTTGAGCAGTGTCTTGACATTCTCCCACTTTTGCGTAGGAGTGCCATTTTCATTCGCATACTGCGCAGGACATTCCTTGCAAATATCATCAAAGAGAGAATGTTGCAGTTTCAGGTCAATCCATGACTTCGGAGCATCTTCCTTGGTACTTGCTTCAACCGGTACAGGGTCGGCAAATTCTTTGAACTTGTCTGCCTTGAATCCGCTGTAGTAGCTTCGTACTCGTTCGCCATTCACATCCTCGGCACGTTCCTTGTAGTCTGCGAAATAGTTCATCAGTTCTTCACGGAACGCACGCATCGAATATGGATAAGTCACCTTGGCTCGCTGATTGTATTCGTCATACATAGCCCATGCTCGTTTCAGAGAAATACCATCCTCTTTTTTGAAGATGTAATACCGGTCGAGCATGAAGTTGTAGAAGTCATTGGAAGCACCAAGCATCCTTGTCGGAATATAATCGTCGTAGAGATGTTTGTTTGCCTCGTAGACCTCTTTGCAGTGCCATGCAATACCACCCAGTTCAAAGTCTGTCTTGGCGTAGAGTTCAGAATATCTTTTCTGGGGAACCTTTTCACCAGTCGGTACTACGTCAATCAATCGGCGAATCAAACCGGACTTCGCGTCAGTGATTTTGACAGGCTTATTGGTGGCAAGAATCAGGAAACTCTTGAACTGGTTGGCATAAGCACTGCGGAATTTCTCATTGACCATCATGGTTTCATGAGATACCAGCGAGTTCAGGCGAGTGTTGTCCTCGATTTTGGACAAGTTGCCTTCGTGCTGAATTGCAATCAAAGGGTTTGCCTTGAAAGCTTCCAGCGAGAACGCATTAGATGCTGAACCCAGTGCCGCGGAATCGAACGCCGCATAATATCCAGCAAAGAGTTTCTGGATGATGTTCAGCACCGTAGACTTACCGCTGCCGGGTGGACCGTAGAGCACCATGAACTTCTGAATTGTCTTGGAATCACCATTGACAATGGAACCGATACACCACTCGATTTTCTCCCGTTCCTCTGGAGAATAGAGCGTCTGCATCAGTTCATCGTAAGCGTCAATGTTTCCTGGCTCCAGCACATAGGGAAGCTTCTTAGATGCGTAGCTTTCCTTTTTGACCGGAGTGTTCGCAAATATCAGCTGCTCATCTAACGTATGGTAATTATCACGCATCTGCCGCTGACAATACTTATGCCAGTTGTCGATCATGCCGGATTCCGCATCCCACATGTGGAGCACCCGGTAGTTATCCAGATGTTCCTTATGCTCGCTTGCGTAAATATCCAGCGCATGGTCGATAAGCTGTAGTGCATCCTGCTCATCTGTAGACCATAAACCTCGCTCTTCCAGCCAGACAGCATAGAAGTCAGATCCCCGAATCATCAGGTCTTTCGACTTTTTGATGATGAATTTGGGATAGATTTCGATTACTCCGCGTTTTCCCGTGCGCGTTGCAATCATCAGGAAATCAATCATTGGTAACTGACTTCCTCCTTTCTACGAGGTTTGTATCAGACATCGTTTTTCGTGATGCTGGCCGCGCCATCGCAGCAAACATCCTTGTTGTACTTCATCTCGGCGAGTTCTGCTTCGGCCATATCAGCACGTTCTTTTTCAGCCTTGCGCTTCTTCTCGCTCTCATCCAGCATCTTGCAGGCAGTCCAGAACAGGCCGATGGTGCCCACCAGCAGCAGGTTCTTGCCAAAAAGCTTGCCCTTCTGGCGGCGAATCACCTTCTGAGCAGCATCCAGTGCCAGCTGAGTCTGTGCGAGTTCGTAGTAAATGTTATTCATAGTCACTTTTCCTCCAATAATTAAGGTCTGCCAAAATCAGCCGACCAATGTGTTCGGTATTCCTACATGCTGTAATTCGCATCAAAACGACGGAATCATGGAGAATTTGTTCAACTATTCCTTCCATCGGGATACAAATTTTTGATACATACACCATCAGACATTGCTTTCATTGAGATACGCCATCAGCTGATACCAAATATCCAGCTTTCGCATATCCACATTCGGGTTTATCAAAGTAAAAAGCCCACCAGCACCAGTAGGCTGATAGGCTCTCCGATTGAAACGGTCGATAATAAATCGGGCACGTCTTTCATTGAACCGGGCATCGTCCATAGCAGCCATTCCAAGGCTGACGATCATGCTCCAGAACCACTGCCCCACCCGATTTCCTGCTTCAGAATCTGCCATAATATGCTCTTCGATGCGAATGGAAAGCCCCACCATCATCTCCAACATACTGCACGGCATCCCTATCGTCGCACTGTTCATGGCAGCGTAAGAGATACCCCGTTCCTGAGCAAACCGGTAACGCAAATCACGCCCATCTTCAGCACGGCTTTCATCCATCTCACAGGAGGGAATAAAGTCTTGCTGAAACAAAAACATGAGCAGCTTGTGAAAAGAGAGATTCCTCGGTTCCCACTTTCCACAAACCGTTTCATGCAACCAATCAAAATACAGACTGGTCACGTCGTTGAAAATCATTCGTACTCCTCTCTGGAGTCAGGATATAAGTCCACATAGTTGTTGCGTACCTTCAGAACTTCATAGTCCTTCCGGTAGTTGTGATTGCGGACATGGACAAGGTCAGGCTCGTCCGCTCCGAAATTATCCAGAGCCTTGGGGCCAATCACCTTTTCGATATCCTCTACCCTGCTCCCATCGCTATCATAGGTCAGGACACCATCTGCGTAGTAGGTTAGGAAGCTGGTTTCGTAGTCATCCTCATTTCCGAAATCATCGCTCGAAATGATTTCAATGGTTTCCATCGGCTTATGGGTCGGCTTTTCAGGGTCTGCCTCCTGACGATACGGGCCGCTCACCAGATCATACGCCTTCTCATTAGCCCGCTGTTCGATAGTCGTGTCCATTTCCTGCTCACGCTGCTTGAAGTGGTTCCGGGCATCCTCGACCAGTGCATCTGCCTGCTTCTTGTAAATATCACGCATCAGGAAGTGCATCGTAGCCACACCAGCGACAAACCCACCTACAAACATCAGGGCATCACGCAGCAGTTTTTTCATCTGTTTCTTCTCCTTTAGTCGTCATCATGGTGAAGGCAAGTCCTCCGAAAAAGAGCGATACGCTCATGAGGATGCCTCCCACCAGATGCCGTTTTCGTTTCGTGTCGGTCAAATAATCGAGGAATAAAAACACCGATTCCAAACCGTCCATAAATATCCTTTCACTCAGAAAGGGCCGCCAGACCGGATACGAAACACACTCCGGCCATGGCTGCAAATACATAGGAAAGCGCCTTTACGTATCTGGTCATAGCTTGTCCCTCCAAAATATCAGTTAGATTTTATCGATGATGATGCCGTCACAGTTGAAGTGCAGAATGGCAGAACGTTCCTCGCCACGGATAAAGCTGTTCAGGGCTTCGTTGTTCGGCACATAATTGGTAATGCCAAAATCCACACGGTTGTGCAGAGAGGTGTTATCTGGGTCATAGATCCAGCCAATGATCTGACCGGCAGGTGTACGCAGAGACTGACCACCGTGCGTTCCAATCATGGAGAGTACTTCATTCAGGAAGAGATGACCCTGAGTGCGGAGCCGCTTGTTCGCCGCAGACTCCATGAGGAGCAGATAATTCCGGTTCAGGTCTGCATCGCGCTGCCAGGTGTCCACGGTTTCATCGAAAACCAGAGAACACGGATCATCTGCCTGCTCGGCGATATCCTTGTACTCCTTGATGACTTCCCCCACACCATTCTCATCGATCTTCTTGGTTTCAACCTCCACAGCCTTAACGTTCTGCTCCAGTTCATGCTGGACGCGCTCACCAAAACGGTCAGCAACTCGGTTCTTGTAGCCGTTAAAAGACTGTTCCAACGCAATATAAGCGGCCGTCAGCGTTGCATTCCGCTTCGTCATGATATGATGGCTGCCGAACATACAGCCGAGAGATGCTGCACCCAGACCAATAGCAGGCGCATATACCTTTGCCAGCTTCAGACCGGTCTTCAGATACTGCTTGGTGATGTCATCCTTCATGTCTTTTTCACTATAGGTTTCACCTTCGGACAGCTGAATCTCACCAGAATCCACCTTATCCTTTGCTTCGTGGATTTTCTCCACATTGATCTTATGCTCGGACAGAATATCCTGTGCCTTCAGGGTTGCCTTGCAGGCCAGAACTGTAGCGGTCACACCGCCAATAGCAGCACCAATGACCATGATGGTCGGGCTTGCCTTCTTCAGCTTGAACGCAGTCTTAGACAACATCTGCGTTGCCTTGGCCATGATTTCTTCTTTTTTCATAAAAATATCAGTCCTTTCAATTAGTTCAGAGGAACAGGTTTCGGGAAAACGATGCTATAACCGCCAGGAACACCCTTAATGGTTGCAGGGTCGAGGTTATACCATCCATACTTGCAATCCTGATAGTCACGGGCATCGCGAGTGATACCCACAACATCGTAAAAGTCGGCAATCGTGACCTGTCCATAGTCATGGATTGCATGGCCCATCTCATTCAGAACATCATTGGCATCGCCATAGCTGTCAAACGTGATGTACTGCCAGTCCAAACGGTTCGGCCGATAGTTATTCTGCTGGGGACGGCTCTGATTCGCATTTGCATAATAGTTGCTATAGCTGTTACGCTGCTGAGAATATCCGTCAGTATTACCACGAGAACGATCAACACCAAACAGCGCGATGCTCACAGCAGAGCACACCATGTTCTTGATACCGGGCAGAATATAATCCGTCCACAGCTTTTCACGAATCGTCTGCAGGTCCTCGGCCAGGAAATTATGAGCCAGCTTCTGAATCTCGCTCTCCTGCTTGATGGTCACTTTGCCGGTCGTGACCTTCTTCAGCTGCTTCTTCGCAGGTTCGCCCGTGGAATTGATGCTGCTGGAAGGCATTTCAATTTTAGCCATTGGTCAGGCCCTCCTCTGCGTACTGGAGAATGGTTTCGCCGATTTCCTTGGCGGTTGCAGGCATCCAAGTGGTGCCGAACGTTTTACCGGTCAACTTATCCGTGATAGAGATGAATACTCTCTTGTTGGCACAGGGCTTAACCAAGAGCCGGTACTCCTTCAGGACAGTCTTATAGCCCTTCTCGACCATCAGCTTGATGAATGCCTTATCACCTGCAACGCCAACGGCCACACCAGCAGCAAAAATGCCCCCGATAACCGCGGCCTTCTTCCAGTTGAACTTTTTGTCATTTTTCTTTTCCATGGTAATTCTCCTTTATAAAAATAAAAGGAGCCGCAGATTTCTCCACGGCTCCATCACGGTTGTCCAACAGATTATTCTTCGTCGGAATCTTCCACTTCGGTCGCTTCCGGGAACTCGATGGGTTCGCTCTTCGCCTTCTTGCTCTCCATCCGGGCGGCCACCTTATATACCAGCGGAACAATCACGTGCTTGCAGAGCAGTTCTGCGCCCTTGTAAGCAGCGGCACCTGCCAGCATCCATGCAGCAGTCTTACCGAAGTTACCAGATGCGCTCGGCATCTCTGCATCGTTCGTGTCCACGCTGGGAACCAGATCTTCGACCTCCGGCATTGTATTTGCCAGGTTCTCAGTCATAGCTTCCATGTTGTTCGTCATTTCGTTTTCCATAGTGATTTCTCCTTTGTAAATATAAATGTTGGAGTATACCTCCATAACAGTCGATGAAAATTTCGCGGTTTAGTAGCCCAGCCACTTCGGAGGAGTGCTGTAATCCAGAACCAGACAGGGCATACCGTCGTCATCCAGCTTAGAGCCGTAGAAGGATTCAATTTCCAGCGTGGATTCCGTATCCCATCCTAGCAGGTCGCCATTCTTGGTGTGTTCCAAGCCCAGATAGTCGAACAGGTCATTCTGGGTTACACGAAAATCGCTGAGAAGCTGCTTGTTCAGGCCGTTCATTGCCCGATCCAATGCATTTACGGTTGTCTTGAAATATCTTCCAGAGAAAGCTTCATAGCACTTAACCAGCTGGTCGTATGCCGCATCACGGGCTGCAGGTACGATGACAGGATTCTCTTCCGGCTGCTTAGCCATCTTGTCGAGGGTAATAGCCTGACGGAGTTCCTTCTCCTTATCTTTGCCGATGGTTTCCACAACCTTCTCCTGATACTGCTTCAGGGCGCTCTCGCTCAGGGAATACGCGGCTGCCAGTGCTGCATTGCGCCGGTCATTCTCGTTCATGGCCCCGATCATGCAGCCTGCCGATACCACCATGGAAATTGCCGTAGGAATATAAGCCGGAGCAGCGGTCTTCACGATGGTTTTCACATCCAGCTTCTCCGTGCCGAGTTCCTGCTTCTTTTCATCGAGTAGAATCATCGCTTTAGGGGTCGCCTTGACAGCGAAAACCACGCTCGTGACCATACCTGCGATACTGCCGCAGACCAGAATCTTGGGAAGGTTCTTCTTGATGCCCTTTCCCACTGCCTTACCGAATGTTTTCAGGTTCATTTTTCATACCTCCAAAATATAAAAGAAAAGAGCCACAGATTTCTCTGCAGCCTTTTGCTTCTCAGTTGAGTCCATCCTCCGCATGATTGCGGGTGTGATATGCTCTCCGTCTTACCGGAGCAGGGTCATCCGTCAGCCAGCTGTAGAACCGAATCGGCTGCAGGAGCAAGTACCAGATCAGCGCATCGAGTGCACTGATCATCGCTTGCCCCAGCACCTTCATGGCGCTCAGCATTGCGGAATCCACCTGCTTGAAGTATTCATGATCGAACATAGTTTTTACCTCCAATTCATTTCAGGATTTCTCCATAATAGCGTTGTATTTTTTCGCGGTTAGTGGTCTTTTTCGGCCAGCTGCTTCCGTACTTCTTCGCGTACCATGTCCTGCAGGTCTTCCTCGGTCTTCTGGTCCTCGATCAGGTCATGACCGAATCCCATGATTGCGCTTGCTGCCAGCATCGCCATGGATGCAACTTTCCACCAGTTAATCTTGCTCATACGTCTTTCTCCTTTTTATCACAGTATTCTTTGTAAGCGTCATAGTCGATGTAGTTCTCGATGGGCGGCTGGAACGCTTCTACATAATACACTTCCAGTCCATCATCGGTCGTCTGCTTGTAATACTGAAAATCAATCCAGTAATACTCCCACTCATTACCCAGATAATCTGAACACCAGCCGGTCGTATCACCTTCCGGGATATAATCCAGCCCAAGGTAATTGTACAGATTATTCATCGTCACTTCGCCATTCAAAGCAAAGTCACGGTTTATATTGTAGAAAGCGTCCGTCAGCTCCACCTCTGTAGCGTGGAAATATCTTTCCGAAATCGGATCATAGCAGAGCAGCTTCTCCTCTTCCATTTTCTCGCGGACTTCCGGGAGCTTTTCTTCTTTGATTTGCTCCTGAATCTCGGCTTCTTTCTCGATGCCAATGCTCTCAATTACCTTCTGGCGATACTCCTGATACGCCTTACCGAGTGCCATGTAGCCAGCGGTCAGGCTTGCAATCTGCTTCTTGTTCAGAGCATTCGAGCCGAGGATGCATGCGATAGTTCCGACGCCAAGCGCAGTGGCAGGCAGATAGAACTTCCAGCAGTCCTTCACCTTTTCCTTTGCAGTGTACTCCGGTTCTGCAGAGTTCATTTCAACGAACTTTTCTGCCTTGATGGTGGCCTTTCCGGTTTCGATGGCGGTCAGCACCACGCCAATAGAAGCACCGATCGCCAGGATTGTCCCGCCATTCTTTTTCAAGAACCGGGATGCAGATTTCGTGAGGTTCATAGGTTTCTCCCTTCAAAATATAAAAGACAAAGAGCTGCAGATTTCTCCACGGGTCCGTGCCAGATCATTTGCCAATCTTCTCTGCCATCACATTCATGAAGGTTTGCGTAGCAGCCTCATCCAGTGCAGCGGCGTTTGCCAACAGCTTCTTCGCGCCATAGAGCATGATTCCACTGGTCGAGAGATGTACTCCCATTCCAATCAGAAATCCTCCAATAGTAACCTTAGCCAATGCGTCACCGTAATACTCGATTGCGTCTTTCATTTGTCTTACCTCCAAAATATAATTTTGAGATTTGGTATCTCCATAAAACGACCTGAAGTTTTCGCGTCAGCAGATTCCTGCCTTCTTCAAAATATCCACGAGGTCTGCTTTCGGCATCTCTGCATCCAGTTCCAGATGAACTGTTACCTTCTGCTCCTTGTCAGACCATTTGACCCGAATATCATCCAGATTGACCTTGATACCGTACTTCCGCTTGGCAATCATCTTGTTGATAGCCGAAGAAATGATTTTGCGCATGAAGCTCGACCGGATAAGCATTAAATCCTCCATGATGGTTCTTCTCCTTTTGCTTTTGTAAAAGATAAAGAGCCTGCGATTTCTCACAAGCTCTTCAAATCATTTTTCTATTTTATGTAATTTGATGTGATGTTTGACTTTTTCCGGATGAGTAGTATGATACTTGCGTGCTTGCTCCAAAATTGCCTCCGTAATTCCGTGCATAGCATCAAAGCATGTCTGCTCGAACTCCTTTTTGTCTTGATCGTCCATCATATCACCTCCATAAGACAATCGGAATTATTCGCGGCTAAATCAAACTCCTGTCAAATACTGTTTCCCAGCGTTCTTTCTTCAGCGGTTTCATGCGTAAAGCCCACATGATTTGCCGGACTGTGACCGTGGGGTAGCAGCCATTCGTGTCTTTCTTCTTTGCATGGTGGTCGAAATACTCTTTGAATCCATCATGCAGATAGATTTTGTCGTTCAGCCATGGGTCAATAGCACTCCATGTGGTGGATTTCGTTTTTTCGTTGAAACGCTGCTGGATAACACAAAGTCCTTTTCCATGGTCCAAATATAACGTACTGATGCGATACACCGGATGATTGCACCTGTACGTCTGACCGTAATAACTCGTCCAATTTTCAGGCGGTACATTATGGTATCTCATAAAAGAAAGAGAAGCCGCAGATTTCTCCGCAGCCTCTCCTGTCCCTCCTTTATACAGACTTTTTCCAGTAATCCTTGTAGATCATCTTGCCATCCCGATAGCGGTCGTCGAACACCTGCACACCACCTGCCGAACAGATGGACCAGAACCGGTCATGGTGAATCATCAGAAACGCCCCTAGAGCGGTCGATGCAATGCCTGCTACAACCTTCGCCACTTCGGTCTTCCAGGTCTTCTCCGCTTTGTCTGCCTCGATTCTCAGCTCATTGTTTTTCAGTTGAAGCTCATCCTCTCGTGCATTTTTGTCGGCCTGACTCGTCTTTTCCTTCATGCGAATTTCGTAGAACTTTGCAGCGCACTCGTAGGCAGCCTTGTATTCATTACTTCCCGGTGCCAAATCCTTGATTCGTTCAAGCTCGTGCTTAATCGTTTCGTCCATCAGCTTTTCATTCTGGACTGCATTCATTTCTTCCATTTTGAATTTCTCCTTTTAAGTCAATATTTGGAGTTTTCTCCATTAAACAGCGTGTTTTTCTCGCGGCTTCACTTTGTCCACCTTGAAAACAACATACTGCTTATCGGCAAAGTCAACCAGTTCTTCATCCAGGTTCAGGAACAGGCTAGGATTCTCGTCCTCATCTGCCGGGGTAACGATGAGAGAGCCGATCGTTTCGGCCTCATAGTCAATTTTCCACCGGACAGCAGAACCAACTACGAAGCCAATGGTTGCACAGATAAGGCCCAGACCAATGATGATGTACATGTTTCAAAACTCCTTTGTAATAGAATAATGGATAAAACGGTCGTCTGCGTGATGTAAAAATAAAAAGAGCCGCAAATTTCTCCACGGCTCCCCTTACGCCTTAAATCTTGTAGATAAGAACCTCGTCTTTTCTGGCCGTAACTTCAATCATGTTCTGCCACCGGCTTTCCTTGATGCAGTTCAGCATAACCCTTCGTGCAATCTGACTTGTCTTGTAGCCCATCTTTCCGATGCGACATGCACTCATATCAGATTCCGCAAAGGCCTCCACTGCCAGCTCCATCTTCATTTTCCGGTCGAACTTGCTGAAAAGCTTGTCCATTTTGTAATCTCCTTTCAAGATTTATTCTCATAAAGCAGCCAGAAAAGTTCGCGATTTCTAACCTAGAATATAAAAAAGAAAGAGAATGGGATTCGGACCCATGGCCTCTGCAACTAAGCAGCGCTCTACCATCTGAGCTATCTCCTTCCATAAAGGAAGATGAAAATTTCGCGGCCAAAAAGCAGAGGGCATGTTTTCAATTTACTTATTGCCCTTTGTCTGTTCAGAACCCAAACATTCTTTTGCTTTTTGTAATCTGAGATATGCTACGTATGCTTCCATGGTTGTTCCCACCAAGCAAATTGCAGCACTGCTCACCTTCATAAAAGGTACTGTCCGTAAAAGTTTCTTTCCAATAACGTATGCAGACTTCATAGTATCATCCTCCAATACGCCCTCTACCTTCCATAAAGGAAGATGAAAATTTCACGAACAGACAAAAAGAAAAGAGCCTGCGATTTCTCACAAGCTCTTGTATGGGTAAAATTTCAACCTTTCATCGCCGCTTCAAACTCTTCCACGGTCATCTCTACACGTGGCGCAGCATCTTCTACTTTCAGAAGGCCATCTCGTACCAGTCCAGCCAGAATATCAATCTCGACTTTATGTTTGGCGATTTTCTCTTGGGCCTTCATCTGCTGATGCCTTACCCATTCTTTTTCTGTCAAGCACCATGAACGACACTCAGGATATCTTTTATCGCCGCATTTGTTACACATCATCCTATGGCGACCGAGATCAGGAATTTCTTCATCGAACTCTTTGAGAACAACTGTCCATTTGCCATTTACTTTTTCTGGACATGCCATTTTTGAATGTACAAGCATCTCATCTCGCCCCCTTTTGTTTAGTATATCACAGTCAATCAAAAAGCAAAAGACCATGTTTCAGATCTTTTGCTCCGCAGAACGGTGATTAGGAAATCAACGTCAAGTAGCGTTTCAGCAGGCGTTCATACGTTTCTTCATCTGTTTCGATGAAAACACGAACCTCCATCCGACTCTTCGAGTTTTTGCTGCTCTCAATAGTCAGACGATAAAAGCCTTCGTCATTCAACATACGAATACAAATGCCAAGCTGTCTATCGCTCTTTGCCAGAAATGATTCCATAGTTCTCACCTCCTTCCATAAAAGAGGCAGAACTTTTCGCGTTAAAAGGCAAAGAGCCGCAGATTTCTCCACGGCTCTTTGCCTTAGAAGGGCATACTTACATCATCCGGTAAATAATCTATAGTTTCCTCGTATTTGCTTGTTTTTTCTTCGATTCTGTTGATGATTTCCTTCCACTCAGACGTTTTGGTCTTCATCTTAATCAAATCCACATTATCCAGATGCTCTGCTGCATAATTGATTTTGATACACAATGCTCCCAAAAGTCCCGATATCTCGCATCTCAACAAATCTTGTTCATTCATATCGCATACCTCCTAAAAATATTTATCCGACTCTTGCCTTCCATAAAGGTAATTGATTTTTTCGCGCTTACTGTCGTTCTTTGCTCAGGAGCCAGAAGAAATAATGGTAGAACTTGTAGTATGTCTTCCTGCAGCATGGACATCCGTTAGCTCGTAACGCATCGTAGGACACTTCTTCTGTTACGCCTCGTAATACGTATGGCGCAATGGCAGGTTCCAATTTTGCAACACAACAGTCAACAATATCAATGTGTGTTGAATAGTAAGCTCGTATAATGGCCTGTCGTTCTGTCGAACTTTCCGGAAGGCTTCCTCGTATGATTCCAGAAACCTCATGGTAGTTCGATTCCCACCCATTGATTTGCTCTAAAGCTTTCTTCCAGTCAGGGTATTGCAAGCAAAAGTTTTTCAACTCATAGTAGCGCCATTTTGGTATGTAGTACGGGCTTTTCTTCGAGAGTTCTGGTTTTTCATTCCGCAATTTTTTCATGAACAGATTTTTCCTTTCTAATTTTGTTCAGAAAGGATAATACTGTCCAAAATGGTCGTATGCGTGCCCCTTTTATTCTTCTTGGCGATGAATTATACCAAGTCGAACCAAACCGTTTAACCTAGAATAGAATTTGAAGGGCAAAAATCAGATAATTTTGCTAAGAGGACTATGTTTTCGATACATTTCTGCAAGGTCATCCTGGTTTACATCCAAGTAAGCTTGCTCGGTCACTGTGACACTACTATGCCCCAACAGTCTGCTTAGAGTATAGATATCACCACCGCTCATGAGAAAACGCTTTGCAAAATTATTGCGGAATACGTGTGGGTGAATATCTTTCAGTCCAATGCGCTGGGCATACTTACGAACATTCTTCTCAAAATTGCTTACTTCAAGAAATTTACCTTTATTTGTGCAGAAGAGAAAATCACTGTCACGATAACGGTCTTTGTACTTTATCCACCGCTGGAGTTGTGTTGCCATCTTGTCTGAAAAGAACACATGCCGCCCTTTCTTGCCCTTCGTATTCTCTGCCGGAAGGTAAATATAACGCTTCGGAAGGTTTACGTCCGTCACCTGAATCATCAGACACTCGTTGATGCGCATACCTGTATCGAGTAACAGCTGAATGATAATATAATCCCGATACTCACTGAAATTGGCTGTATTCATGTTTCGCAGCAATTTACGGAAATCTTCATCCGAAACAAACTCCAAAGGTCTACGTTCTACTTTGATATAGTCCTTGCGCTTGATGGGTGAACGTAAAATCAGACCTTCCTCTACGCACCATCCGAAAAATGCGCTCATGTTCCGAAGATAGTTGTTGATGGTCACATCCGACACTTTCTTCCCGAAATCCATCCGTCGTTCCTGATAGTTCCCACTGTTCGGGTTGCTCGTAACCGTGTACTTGCCTCGTTCCTTTATCTGCTTCACATAGTCTTGAATGACCGCATGGGTGATTTTCTCGGTTTGTGTGATTCCCTGTTCGTCCAACCACAGCATGAGAAGCCGCAGGGTTTGTTCATAACTTCCAATCGTCTTTGTAGCCAATCCTTTGTTCTCACAGTATTCAATGAACATCTCAACATCTCGTACGAACATAAAACAAAAACCTCCTGTACTCATCGGATGCTACACCCAATAAATACAAGAGATTTATTGCCTTGAATTTAAGCTATTTATCGGCCTGATTCCATACGTCCATACCTATTTTCACTATGTTTATCGGCATGGCAGTCCAACTATGGAAATTTATGGAATCAAAAGTCACAAATCACCGTCACTCATTTATCCAACTCTCTGCCGCTTATCCAGCCGCATCTTGTCGGCGATCATCGCAATAAACTCCGAGTTCGTGGGCTTGCCGCGCAGGTTGTGGATGGTATAGCCGAAATAGCTGTTCAGGGTATCCACATCTCCCCGGTCCCACGCCACCTCGATGGCATGGCGGATGGCGCGCTCCACCCGGCTGGCCGTCGTTCCGTTGCGCTTGGCGATCTCCGGGTAGAGCCGTTTCGTCACCGCATTGATGTACTCCGGCTCGTTCATGGTCAGAAGGATGGCGTCCCGCAGGAACTGGTAGCCCTTAATGTGGGCGGGCACGCCGATCTGGTGTAAAATTTCAGTCACGGTCAGCTCGTCACTGTCCACGCTGGTATGAATAATGTGTTTCTCCTGCCCAAGGGCCACCTTTACGACCCGGCTTGCGAGAACATTTTCGTCAAATGGTTTGACAAAATAGTACGCAAACCCCTCGTCCAGCAATTCCTGAACCATTTCTTCGCTCTGGAACGCGCCGGTCACGAAGAACGAGGTATGACGTTCCCCTGCTGAGTTATATTTTTGCTTCACGGCCAGTGCATCCAGCCCCGGCATAAATGCGTCCAGCAGCACCACCTGCGGCCGCACCGAGAGCATCTTTTGGAGCACCTTCTGCCCGTCTTTTTCCACCACAGTGACTTCCACACCTTTTTGTTCCAGTGCTTCGCGGCAAGCCTCCGTGATCTCCGCACTTGTATCCGACATCAAAAACCTAATTTTATCCATCGTACTTTCCTCCAATGTGTGCAATTCCCTTAACGCTTTTGATTTTACCATAAATTTCCAGAAAGTTCAACGGTCACTTTTACCATATTTTGGAATATCAAGTCGGTTCATCTTTATTTATTTTGCCATTTTCTGGTTCTGCGCCATTTGGGAAACTTTTTCGGTCTGTTCCAGCATCGTTTGCGCGAAGATCCCGTAGCCGCGTGTCGGGTCGTTGACAAGCACATGGGTCACGGCCCCCACCAGCCGCCCATTCTGCAGGATGGGACTTCCGCTCATCCCCTGCACGATGCCGCCCGTCTGCGCAAGAAGTTCCGGGTCCGTGACCCGAACGACCATATTCCGGCGTGCATCGGCATCGTTGATGCGCTCAATGCGCACCTGATAGGCCCGCGGCGTTTCTCCCGACGTCGTGGACAAAATAACCGCGTCGCCTGTCTCGATCTCCTGCGAAAAGGCAACTTCCATTTTTGCTCCCTGAAACGTGGTCCGCGTGGTCCCATAGACGCCGTTTTCGCCGTTGATGCGGATGCTCCCGATCGCCTGACCGCTCAGGAAGCGGCCTTTCAGCTCCCCGGGGCTGCCCGCTGTGCCCTTGCTGCACCCAGTGATCTCGCATGGCACGATCTCACCGCTGCGCAGAGCAATGCTCTCGCCGGTGTCGCTGTCGCTGATGGGGTGGCCCAGCCCCGCAAACACGCCCTGCTCTTCCTCAGCAAAGGTCAGCGTCCCGACTCCGGCGGAAGAGTCCCTCACCCACATCCCAGCGCGCCACTGGTCCGCCGACGCATCCCAAACCGGCGTCAGCGTCGTGCAGAACTGCTCCTCGTGCCGGATATAAACGACCTCGACCGCTTCCCCTTCTGCGGCTTCCAGCGCTTCTTTGACAGCATCGTTGCTCTCCGTCTCGGTCGTTCCGATTCGAATGACCCGGTCGCCCAGATGCAATCCGGCTTCCTTGGCAGGATTTCCGGTCCCACCGTCGGGCCGCTCCACATCCGAAAACCCAACGATGAGTGCCCCTTCGGAGAACATCTTCACACCAAACGGCGTTCCGCATACAGTCACCTGTGCCCGGTCCGTCACGATGGTCCGCACCGTCTTGATGGGCAGCCAACCGCCCAGCGAAAGGGTGGTCTGATAGCTGCCCACGGCGCGGGTGCTGGCGACATTCTGGCTTCCCCGCGCCCCCAGCGGCTCCAGATACGCAAACCGCGCCAGCGAAAGAGTCTGGCCCGGTTCCAGATAAACATGGTCCGGCAGACTGCTGTACAGCCAGCCCAGCGCCAGCACCGGAAGCAGCACAAGATAGCCAACCACACACTTTGCGATCTTCCGCCGCAGATCTCCGGCTCTGTCATGCTTTTTCACGCTGTCTGCCTCCCCGGGACTTTTTGATAGTATGCGCCGGCCGGTTTGGAATTATAAAAAGTCCCCCGCAGGAATTGACTTTTGCAGACAAACTTGGTACACTAAAGAAGTCGGATCTGCGGGTATGGTGGAATTGGCAGACGCGCAGGATTTAGGTTCCTGTGCCGCAAGGCGTGTGGGTTCGACCCCCACTACCCGCATCCAAAACCAAAAAGCCGCTTCTCTGCTGGAAGGTATCCAGTCTGAGAAGCGGCTTTTGTTTTATAATGTTCAGGGAACCGGGATGACCTGTTCCACGGTGCAGAAGGTGAACCCTTGGTCCTGATACCACCGGATAATGTCCGGCAGAGCTTCCGCGGTGGTGTGCGTGGTGGCGGAATCGTGCATCAGAACGACGCACTGGGTCTGTTCGCCGGTCTCCCGCACGATATTACGGTAGATGGTGCTGGCGCTGGGCTTTCCTCCGACAGCATCCTCCGCGCAGACGTTCCAATCGATGGACGCATACCCTTTTTCAGAAGCTTCCTGCTTCAGCTGGGACATGATACCTTTGCCGCCATAGCGTCGGCTGACGGTGTTGGTGCTCCCGCCGGGAAACCGCAGATAATGGATGGCGTCTGTGTTGATGTACGGGCCGATACGTTCCTTTAACAGGGCGATGTCCTGCCAATAGGCGCTGGAACTTTGGTAGATATCGCTGTACTCATGGGACGCAGAGTGGAGCGCGATCTGATGCCCTGCGGCGGCGGCTTCGGTGAGGAGGGGCAGATACTTCTCGTTGTAGTCCGTCGCGACAACAAAGAAGGTCGCGTGGACCCCGGCGGCATTCAGCGCGGAAAGGACTTCGGGCGTGGTCTTGCTGGGGCCGTCGTCAAAGGTCAGGCAGACCCACTTTTCCGGCGGCTCAGGAGCGGTTTCTGGGACCGAAGCGGCGGGGGCTTCGCTCGCCGCAGGAGAGACGAAACCGGTGTCCGGGACGGGCGTTAGATCGTCCTCGTTGCAGCCAATGACCGGCGGCGCAGAAAAAAGGCAGCCGAGCAGAAATCCGGCCGCCGCGCCGATGGACAGCAGAAGAGATCCTCGCAGGAAAATTTTTCGGGTGAGTGCCATGCAAAAAACCTCCTTGATGGGTAAAATATAAGGAAAGCTCCTGCTACAGGATATGAAGAGCGAAAAAATCTATGAAAATTGCTTGACTTTTCAGGGGTAATATGGTAATATACTTGAGCAGTCCGCACAACGGTTTCAAACCTCAGGAATCGGAGATTGCACCCAAAAAGGTATGCGAGGGTGGCGGAACTGGCAGACGCGCACGTTTGAGGTGCGTGTGGTTTATCCTTGGGGGTTCAAATCCCCTCCCTCGCACCAAGCAGAAAACCCGTATGAATGCTGAAGAACTCAGTGTTCATGCGGGTTTTTGTTTGTTTTTTGAGTTGCTCGTACTAACGCATACTAACGTTTTCTCGCGTGCATCGTATGGTCAAAACATGGTCACTTGTCCACAATCACATCGTGGTACTCCACAATTTTACCGGGCACAGCATCTTTGTCATGCAAAAAGACCGCTGCCGTGCCCGTGTTTTATGACCTGTCCCCTACGCCACGCAAAAATGCCCCGAAGAGCACAAAACTCTTCGGGGCATTTGTTTTTGAAACGCTTACTGTGCGTTGTTGAACAGGGTAAAGGCACGGTAAGCCATGTACAGATCGCTCTTGTGGATGACCTCGAACGGAGAGTGCATGGACAGCACGGGCACGCCGATGTCCAGCACGGGAATGCCGCGGTTTGCGACATACTTGGCGATCGTGCCGCCGCCGCCCAGATCCAGACGGCCCAGCTCACCGATCTGCCATGCGACATTGCCCTTGTCGAGCATCCGGGTCACATCGCTGACCAGCTCTGCGCAGGCATCGCTTGCAGAACCCTTGCTGCCGCCGCCGGTGTACTTGAAGATGGCAACGCCGCGGCCCGCATAAGTGCCGTTCATCGGCTCAAATGCGCTTGCCCAAGACGGGTCGTAAGCAGCGGTCACGTCCGCAGACAGGCAGACGCTGTTGCGGAAAGCAATGATATCATCCTGGCCTGCCGCACGGCACAGCTCCTGCATGAAGTGGAAGGCATACATGCTCTGCATACCGGTCACGCCGTCCGAGCCGATCTCTTCCTTATCGGTCAGGACGCAGACGGTGGTGTAGGCGGGATCCTTCGTCTCGATCTCAGCCACCAGTGCGGGATAAGCGTCCACACGGTCATCGTGGCCGTAGCCGCCGACCATGGAGCGGTCGAAGCCGACATCGCGGG
>ERZ1026776.80-NODE-80-length-69742-cov-54.927361_pt1 | contig 69742 bp, 50 predicted proteins | sample MGYA00380125_ERZ1026776 | MGnify/ENA primary metagenome ERZ1026776 (study PRJEB33269, sample SAMEA4719761) | human gut metagenome | biome: human-associated habitat; feature: organic feature; material: feces | place: Cameroon | collected 2013-10 ...
AGTAAATTAGTAAAACAACAAGAAAAGTGTAAAGTAAAATCAGTTAAAGTCATAGCGCCACTTTTACACTCCAATAGTGGCACTTTTATCATGCAATAGTGCCACTTTTACTGTCTAATAGTGGCACTATTGGAGTGTAAAAGTGGCTCTATCGTATGGCTTGGGTGCTGTTTGCACAGCAAAACACCGTAAAAACAGCTATCTAAATCTCTATAATCAATTTTTATTTTGTAACAAGTTTTTACCTTCTGTACGATATTTGCATGGCAAGATATCAGAAAACAAAAGCAAAAGCCGCTGGTGACAGTTCTGTCTCCAACGGCTTTTTTTCTTGGTTATCCCAAAATTCAACTAACCTCATAATCTAACTAAAACCTACCACTAAAGATTATTCGCATAATTAATAAGTGAGGGTGTTTTTCTATACCAATATCTATAACTAAAACTACTAACCTTTATCTATAACTTACGCTTGCAAAGTTAGTGAGAATCCAAGATTTTGAATTTAATTTATCGTTCATCGGATATCAGAAATGTTTCTCTATATTTTTTTTGTTATATTTCGTTCATAAAACGAATAAAATGTGTAATTTTGGCGTATCATAAAACATAGACCATACAATAAGGTATTACGAACAACAATAATTACTTAAAGACTAACTTTTATGAAAGGTCATTCGCATAGACGGCTCTATGCCATATATTTATTATTATTCCTGACAACATTCACGTTCCTCTTCAGTTCATGCTCCCAAAGGCAGAAGAAGCGGTTCGTCATCGGCGTGTCACAATGTTCGGAAGACGTTTGGCGAGAGAAGCTCAACGAGGAGCTGCGCATCGCAGCACTATATTATAACAATGTGAAACTTGACATCAAGTCAGCCAATGACGATGTCAAGATGCAGACGCAGCAGATTGACGCCTTCGTGAATGAGGATGTCGACCTTCTTATTGTGGCGCCTGGACAGGTGAGCATATCGCCAGCCATCGACCGTGCCTACGAGAAAGGCATTCCCGTGATAATCTTCGACAGACGCACACGATCGGACAAATACACGGCATACATCGGTGCAGACAACCGTAAGATAGGTTCTGACATGGGACGCTTTCTCGCTTCAGCGGGCGTAAGCGACGTGGTGGAGCTGTGCGGACTTTCGTCTTCGTCGCCAGCTATTGAGCGTGCCGACGGTTTCGAGAGCATCGCAAACGGTCAGAACAAGATCAACCTTGTGAAGAAACTGTATGCCGACTGGACGGAGAAGGGCGCCTATCACGTGGTGGACTCGATGCTTTCCTCCACCCCACCCCACTTCACGTGCATCTTCGCACATAACGACCGCATGGCAGTGGGCGCACGAAAGGCTTGCCAGAAGCACGGTTTGGACATCAGCCGCATTCGCTTCTGCGGCATAGACGCAATGCCCGAAGAGGGCGGCGGCATGCAGCTCATAAGCGAGGGCAAGCTGTTCGCATCCTACACCTACCCCACACGTGGCGACGAGGTGATGCAGCTCGCCATGAACATCCTTACGGGCAAGAAGTATGAGCGCGAGAATCTGCTGGCTTCAGCTCTCGTAACGCACGAAAACGCAAGCGTGCTGCTCATGCAGTATGACGAGACCGTAAGACAGCAGAGCCGTCTTGCTACGCTTCGCTCGAGAGTGGACAAGGCTGCAAGCGACTTCCAGACTCAGAGAGTGTACCTTATAATACTTGTCAGCTTCCTCATATTGCTGATTGTGGCATGTGCCCTTGCCGTCAACGCATACCGCACAAAGGCTCTCATAAACCGAAAACTGAAGGAGGCAGTAAAGCGTCAGGAGCAACTTACCAAGGAGATTGAGGACATGACGCAGCGCCGACTGCAGTTCTTCACCAACGTCAGCCATGAGCTTCGCACGCCGCTTACGCTCATCGCAGGACCGACGGAGCAGCTGCTGGAAGACCCTACGGTGAAGGCACCGCACCGATCAATGCTTGAGATGATACACCGCAACACGCATCTTCTCCTACAGCTCGTGGGCGAAATCCTCGACCTGCGCAAGGTGCAGACCAACAAGGCGGAGCTGGTTCTCAACCGTTTCGACCTGCAAAAGGCTCTCACGCTGTGGTCGGAGGACTTCCGTACCATCGCCATCAGGCGCAAGCTCACCATCACTGTGGACACGTCAACAGTGAAGGAGGAGGCTATCATCATTGCAGACCGCGACAAGATTTCGCACGTCTTCTTCAATCTGATGTCCAACGCCCTCAAGTATACACCAAAGGGAGGAAGCATCAACATATCCTTGGCATACACCAACCATACATACACCATCAAGGTGAGCGACACGGGAAAGGGTGTGGCGAAGGACGAACTGCCGCGCCTCTTCGAGAGATTCTATCAGGCTCGAGGAGCAGAAGGCGGCACGGGCATAGGTCTGTCCATCGTCAAGGCGTTCGTGGAACTGCATAAGGGCGAGGTGCACGGAGAAAGCGAGGAAGGCAAGGGACTTACCATTGTGGTCAGCCTGCCCGACTCACAGCCGGGTTACGACCCCGCAAAGGACGTGGAAAAAGAGAAGCCTACAGCAGAGGCAGGGCTTATCGACGACAATTACGTGACCACCAGCATCAGCGCCAAGGAGTCGGCAGAGCGCATCACCAACGCCGAAGACTTCGACCATGACCGTCCGCTCGTGCTCATCATTGACGACAACGAAGGCATGCGCTCATACCTCCACTCCATACTGAAGCAGAAATACAACATCTCGGAGGCAGCCAACGGCAAGGAAGGACTGGAGAAAGCACGCCGAGAGGTGCCCAAGATCGTGGTCTGCGACGTGATGATGCCGGTGATGGACGGACTGGAATTTACGCGCCAGCTGAAGGCCGACACCGCCACATGCCACATCCCCGTCATCCTGCTCACGGCTCGTTCGCTGACCGAACAGCGCGAAGAAGGCTACGGCACGGGTGCCGACTCATACCTGACAAAGCCGTTCTCAGGATCTGTATTGCTTGCCCGCATTGACAATCTGCTGCGTTCACGCTCCATGCTGCGCTCCATCTTCTCCGGTTCCACCGAAGAGAAGGAGGAGGAGAAGAGCCTCAACACGCTTGACCAGACTTTCATCGGCAGACTGCGCGAGGTGATGCAGAAGAACATGGGCGACTCCGAATATTCCGTAGAACGCCTCGGCGCAGACGTCGGACTCTCACGCGTGCAGCTTTATCGCAAGGTGAAGGCGCTCACGGGACAGACTCCCGTGGAACTTCTGCGCAAGGCTCGCCTCGAAAAAGCCAAGAAGCTCCTCCTCAAGACCGAACGTTCCGTAGCCGAAATAGCCTACGAAGTGGGATTCACATCACCCTCTTACTTCAACAAATGCTTCAAGGACGAGTTCGGAATGAGTCCTGGAGAATCACGTTAATGTGATTTCATATAAGACATACACTCATAACGCCACACAAGCGGAAAAACATATAAAAACACAAGGTTACAAGAGAATGTATCAAATTAAAGAAGCAAGGGAAAAAACGTTATTAGCAATGCAAACCGTAGGAGCCACAGGCATTCCTCAATTTGTTTAGTTAGCACATCCTCTTATATTCTTGTGTTTTGACGGTTTTTTCCGTTTGTGCTTTTCGAGAGAGGCGATAGCCTCTCATTTCTTTATGTCCTATATGGTCGTGAGGACTTGTTCTCAAAAGACCATATAGGACATAAAGAAATTGCCGAAGGCTCGAAAAACATAAACGGACTGTGGAGTCAGGTTTTTGTCAAAGCCCTGCCTCCCATAGCATTCCCCCCAATCAGCCAAACCTCTACTAATAATTCAATCATGTATTATTAAGCAAAAATGTTTCATGTAACGAATATGTAATCCGTTGAACGATTTGTGTATTATGTATTACTGCACATTCACTAACTTTGCATTGTAATCAAAAGAAGAAGTGATTCTCAGATAGATTTGTTTTAGTATTAAGTTAGTAATAAGATTGTTGTTTTAGTTAGTTAATTTAGTAAGAGGTTTTAAATGAGTTAGTCGAAATAATTTAATGATCAGAAATAACACAAAAAACGAGGGACAGGATTTATTCTCCTGCCCCTCGTTTATTTTTTATATCATCAGTAATTTTTGTTCTGCTTATACAGTCCAGGCACATAATAGAGCTGGTTGTACGGTATCGGATAGAACTCGTTCTTGCCTGCCGTGTAATGGGCGTCCTTCAGGTATGTGGCATAGGTCTGTCCGTCATACACATCCTTCTGCTCATTGGCGAAGTAAGCATTGAGCGTCTTGGAAGCAATGCCCCAGCGACGCAGGTCGAAGTAGCGTCCGTTCTCCATTGCCAACTCCAGTCGGCGTTCCCAACGCAGACACTTGCGTGCAGTCTCCTTGTTCTGGAAGTAAGACTCAGGATAGAGGGCGATGTCACACTGGTCCTTAGCGTATGCGATGTGCTTGTCTATGGAGTTCTTGGCACGCTGACGGATGTCGTTGATGATGTCACGAGCCTCCATGAGTTGGTCTGTCTCGATAAGAGCCTCAGCACGCATAAGCATCACGTCGGAGTAGCGGAACACATAGTCGTTCATTGCGAAAGCCTGCCATGATCCGTTGTAGGTCTCGCCCTTAGAGCGCTGCGGCACTTCCTTCATTGAGCAGTAGTAGCCGTAAGTGTTAGGCGTGCGGCTGTTTGCCTTTGTGAGCGTATATTCCTTTTCATACTTGTATGGGAAAGTCGGCATACCGACAGTGTGGAACAAGCGCGGATCCCATTTCTGGTCATTAGGCTTGCCGTTAATCGGATAGTCGATGTGCTTGTTGTAGTCATCAAACTCAGGCAGACCATTCTTTGTCTTGAATGCACTCACAAGGTCCTGTGACGGTTTGTGGAAATCCCATCCGCATGACCACATGCCCCATACACCATTAAGCACATTGCTCCAGTTGGCACGACCGAATGTTGTGTTGTCTTCCTTATAGTCAGAAGTCTGTACGGCGAAGATGCTTTCCTTGCTGTTCTTCTCTTCGGGAAGGAAGATGTCGCCATAGTCTTCCAGATAGCCATAGTTGGGGTCGTCCTTCACCACCTTGGTGTATTCCACCACCTTCTGCATATATTCCTTATTGATGTGGTCGTAGCCGTTGGTGGCCTCGTAGCCGTCGCCGTATGCGAGGGTGAGGTAACACTTGGCGAGGTACGCTGCAGCAGCAATCTTGTTTGCGCGGTTCTGATCCTTCTGCACATCGGGCAGCACGTCGTAAGCCTCCTTGAAGTCATTAATGATCTTACCGAACAGTTCTTCGTACGTAAACTCGTCGTTGCGTGTCTGTTCCTGAAGTTTGTTCTTTGTGACGTTCTCGTCTATCCAAGGCACCTGACGGAACATGGTGATGAGCTTGAAGTAGAAGTGTGCGCGGAGGAACTTCACCTCAGCCACACGCTGCTTCGTCATTTCCGCACCAAGCTTGCTGTCGCCATACTGCTCAAGCGAGAGCAATGCGCGGTTGCAGCGGCTCACAGCGCAATAGAGGCGATACCAGAGTTCGTCAAACTCGCCGGGCGTGGAAGTCATTGTAGACCATATCTCCATGGGATGATAGCCAGTATCGGTGGTTCCTGAACCGCCCTTCAAGCAATCGTCTGACGACAAGTCGCCGTAAGGCCAAAGGTTGAACGGATAAGAGTACCAGCAGTCGCCGAGCATGGCGTATGCTGAAGTCACCATTTCATCGGGACGGCTGAAAGCCTTGTCCTCGTCGATGACTCCCTTCGGTGCCTCATCGAGGAAATCGCTGCATGATGTTGTAGTGCCGAGAGTCAGCATCGCTGCGAATATGTATTTATATATATTTTTCATTGTTTATGCTGTTTATTAATGTTTGGATTTCGTGTGATATCATTCTCTACTTAGAAGCTAACCTGCAGTCCGAACGACACTGACGAAGAGTGAGGATAAGCCCAGTTGGGATTCTCGGGGTCAGAGATGGTGAAGCTGTTGCTCTTCCATGTGAAGACGTTCTGAGCAGACACATACACACGTGCCGATGTCATGTTCAGTTTCTTCAGCAGCGAGTCTGCGAAGTTATATCCCAGCTGCAGCGAACGAAGCTTCATCCAGTTGCCATGCTCCACGAAGTAAGACGATGCACGTCCCTCGTCGCCGGTGTTGTTTGTGGTAAGAGCAGGGATAGAAGACGAAGTATTGTCCTTAGTCCAAGCGCCGAGCATGCGGTTGCCCTTGTTGCTTCCGGCATCGGTGATGCTCCAGAAGTCGGTCTGGAATTTCTGGTTGTTATATACATCCACACCGCAGACTCCCTGGAAGAACATCGAGAGGTCGAAGTTCTTGTAGCCGAGCTGTACGTTCAGACCCCAGTTGAAGTCGGGTACCGGATTGAAAATCCAAGTCTGGTCATTGGCGTCTACAGATCCGCTCTTGTCGAGGTCAGCATATTTCAGACCGCCGACACGTGCGTTAGGCTGTCCGGAAGCCTTCACTTCCTCTTCGTTCTGATAGAGTCCTTCCACCACGTAGCCCACGATTGATCCATAAGGCTGCTTTGACTGCACGAGGTTCTCCTTCATTGTGTGTGCATACGAGCCGGTGGTTGTGGAAGGCAGGTATGTAACCTTGTTGCGGAAGAAGTCGAAGTTGGCAGACACGTCGTAGCGCAGACCGTACTTTGTGGTGTGGCGATAACCTACGTTTGCCTCCATACCCACGTTGCGGAGCGACGGACCGTTCGACCAGGTTGAGCCGCCCTCACCCACAGCGCCAAGGAAAGCCGGCGAGATGAGCATGTCCTTCACATCCTTGATGTATGCGTCCACGTTTCCATAGAGTTCCTGATTCAACAGCAAGAAGTCGGCACCCACGTTATACTGTATTGTTGTCTCCCACTTCAGATTATCATTTCCAGTCTGTGTTGAGCGGAAGCCTGAAGGGAATATGCCCGTGCCTTGACGATAGAGGTCGTAGGCTGTAGACGTTACGCGGTCTAAACCGTAGTCAGCGACATAGAGTCCGTAGCGGGCTGTGTTGGATATCTCCTGATTACCGGTCTTACCCCACGATGCACGAATCTTAATATCGTCAATCCACGATGCCTTGAGGTTCTTTGAAAGACGATAACCGAGTGTGGCAGCCGGGAAGTTACCATAGCGATTGTTCTTGCCGAAGCGTGAGCTGCCGTCGCGACGTATTGTGAACGAGGCGAGAACGAGGTCCTGCCAGTTATAGTCCACCTTTCCGAAGAACGAAGCCAATGTATATCCAGAACCGACACCTGTGGCACGCTCGATGCCCGTGGCTGCATCAGGCCACATATAGTCCTTGTCCTCTATCACGAAGGTCTGGGCGTAGGCACCCATATCCTCCACTGTCTGCTTGTGAAGCTCCATACCTGCAAGCACCGTGAAGTCATGGTCGCGTGCTATCTTGAAGTTGTAGTTGGCCGTGTTACTCCATGTCCAGCGAACGTCGTCATGGGCAGAGAGAGTGGTGCTCGGAATATCATTGTTCACAATGTCCGACTTGAAGGTATGGGTCATTGAGTGAATGAACGAGTGATAATAGTCGAGTCCGAAGTTGGAGCGGAGCACAAGACCCTTCAGTGGTTTCACGTCCACGTAAGCATTGCCGAAGACACGCCATATCTTCTGGGCGTTGTCGCGATTCATATACATCTCGCGCAGAGGATTCTGACGGTCGCTCATGCCACCCACCGGACCGGCGAACGTCGTGCCGTCCTCCTCATACACGGGTACGGTAGGCGACATCTTCAGTGCATTCTCCATCGGTGCACAGTTCACCTGCTTTGAGTAAGTGACAGTGGCGTTCTCGCCTACGCTTACAATCTTGTTGACATTGTATGTAGAATTAAATCGGGCAGAGAAGTTCTCGAAGTTTGAATACTTCAATATACCGTCGTTTTTCTTGTATCCAGCAGAGAAGAGACCCGTGAACTTATCAGTAGCTCCAGAAAGAGAGAGGTCGTAGCTCTGCATGAAACCAGTGTGCGAAATTTCGTCGAGCCAGTCGGTATCGGACAGTCTCATCGTCTTCTTGGCATTGATATATCCGTCGTAAGCTCCGTTTACGGTATATGTGTTGTAGCTATTGGTAGCCGGATTATATGCCTTGATGGTGCGTCCGGTGGCAGCATTGAGGTCCAGACCGTAGTTGCGGGCATAAGCCACGGGGTCGATGCCGTCATTAAGGGCAGCCTGAGCCATGGCGGTTGCATATTCAGTGGTGTTGCAGAGCTTCATCATAGACTGCGAGTTGTAGAACTGAGCCGTAAGATTTGTTGAGAAATCAACGTTCAGCTTGCTACCCTTCTTGCCACGCTTTGTTGTGATGATGATAACACCGTTGGCTGCACGCGAACCATATATTGAAGCTGATGCGGCATCCTTGAGCACCTGCATGCTTTCAATATCGTTCATGTTAAGCGAATTGAGGGCTGTTGTCGTAGGTACGCCGTCAATGACGAAGAGCGGATCCTGCGAAGAATTGAACGAGCCGATACCACGTATGCGGACTGTTCCTGCTCCAATAGGCGAACCGTCTGTGGTGATGGTCATGCCCGGCACCTTACCCTGCAGCGAGCGCATAGGATCTGTATCGGCAGACGACTTGAGGTCTTTGGTGCTTACCACCGACACCGATCCCGTCAAGTCTGCCTTACGCTGTACCTGATAACCGGTCACCACCACCTCATTGAGCACCTCAGAATTGTCCTGAAGCACAATCTTGAGATTTTCGCCAGCCTTTACTTCCTGATCCTTACATCCTATATAAGAGATGACAAGGGTTTCGCCGGGCTTTACATTCAGTTTGAAGTTGCCGTCAATATCGGTAACCGTACCAATGTTGGAGGTTCCCTTCACCTTTACAGACGCGCCGATGATCGGCTCACCCGTATTATCGGTCACCGTTCCGCCGATGCCGTCAGTCTGAGCATAAACGCCAGAGCCTGCGAGCATGAGCATACTTACTAAAGCGACTTTTGCCTTTTTCATAAGATATACGTTTTACGTTGTGGTTTAAGTTATTTTTTTTTCTAATTTATCGAAATGGTTTTTAGCCTTTCAAGAAGAGCGGCTGTCAAGAGCTGCGTCTTCTTTTCGCTTGCAAAATTAGAAAACATAAAAAGAGTGATATTTCATGAATCGTTCACAAAATATCACTCATGTAACATGTAACAACCGTTGACTGGATAGTCAAAAATGTTGAGTACCTTATTATTTAGCCTTACGATTCTATACCTTAAGTTTCTCTCTTATGTCTGTCGGATACTTGTCATACTGCTTCTTAAAGCATGACGAGAAGTAGCCTGGGGTGGCAAATCCCACTTCATTGGCTATCTCCGAAACAGTCTTGTCGGTGGTCTTAAGCAGCTGCATGGCTCGCTTGAGGCGTGTTTCGCGCAGAATCTCCACTGGAGTCATTCCGGTCAGCGCCTTCACCTTGCGATAAAGCTGCACACGGGAAAGTCCCATTTCATCGCCGAGAGCTTCTATTTTGAGGTTGGTATTGCCCATGTGCTTATCCATTGCCTTGAGGAATGTGTCAAGAAAATGGCGGTCAGGCGACGGGGCTTTGTCTTCAACGACAGGCTTGTCGGCTTCCTTTTCTGCCTTGAAGAGCTGGCGTAGCTTCTGTCTGTTGGCAAGAAGCGAGGCTATATTGGCAAGAAGCAGGTCCACGCTGAACGGCTTTGTCATATACATGTCAGCCCCCGTCTTCAGTCCTTCGATGTGTTGTTGCTCGCTGCTGCGTGCCGTAAGCAGCAACACGGGGATGTGGCTTGTCGCTTCATGCTGCTTAAGCCGCGTGCAGAACGTCAGTCCGTCCATCACGGGCATCATCACGTCTGACACGACAATGTCGGGCACGCTCTCCACGGCAAGCTTCAGTCCGCTCTGTCCGTCAGCCGCCTCTATAACGTAATAGCGGTCGAGCAGCAGCGTGCGCAGATAAGCCCTCATATCGGCGTTGTCGTCCACGATGAGCACGGTGGCAAGTTCGTCCGTATTGTCATTTATAAGCGAGTCGTGCCGGCTTTCCTGCACCGACTTCATACTTGCCAGAATCTGCTCTTCTGTGACAGCGGTGGTGTCGTCTATGGTGTTGCGGTTCTCACGACGGAACTGCAGGACGTCCCCCACAACGCTCTGCAGCTGCTCCACATTACGCTGTATGATGCTGATGAGCTGCCTTGCGTCGCCCTTTCCTTCAGCAAGCTGACCCACCGGTCCGGCTATGAGCGTCAGCGGAGTTCGCAGCTGGTGTGAGGCATTGGTGAAGAAGCGGGTCTGCTCGTCGTTCATTTCGCGCATGCGGCGGTTGGCACGACGCACGGCACGCACGGCTCGCCAGATGGTAATGACAGCCACTACCAAGAGCAGGATTACGAGCAACGACACCACAAGCAGATTACGCTGTGTCTGATAAAAGCCGAGATAAGCCTCCAGCTTCGACTGGATGGTGGCAAGATACTGGTTCTGCTTCATCAGCGAATGGGTGGTCAGCGATACGTCCGCCACGTTCTGCGGCGTTATGACAATGCTCCTCATATTGTTGATGCGCTCGTAGGGCTTGCCTTCGAGTATACGCAGCGCGAGAGCTATAACCTCCTCGCCATGAGCAGGATATATGTAAGAAGCGCTTAGTCTGCCCTGCTGGACGGCGTCAATGCCCTCTCCTGGCAGTCCGTCGATACCAAGGAAGCGGATGTCACGCTCCTTGTGCAACTCTTTCGCTGCATCGTAAGCGCCCATGGCAGCAAGGTCGCTATGACAGAACACGATGTCCACATCCTTGCCGTCCTTTATCCACTGTCGCATAATGCGCTTGCAGTCGTCATACGACCATTGGCTCGGCACATGACGATAATCTATAGAAGGATGGTTACTGACGGCATTGCTGAAACCTGCGTGACGTTGCGTTGCCGGTGAAATTTCCAGCGGGCCGGTCATCTCCAGCACCACGGGCCGTCGTCCGTCCGTCACAACACTGTCGCGGCAGAGCATAGAGGCATATTCGCCCATCATGCGTCCTGCCTCCACATTGTCTCCACCTATGTAGGCGGCATAATCCTTCATGGCGGTGATACGGTCAAAAAACACTATCGGAATGTTCTTCTTGCGGGCACGCTGCAGGCTACGGTCAAGAGCATGATAGTCATTAGGCGACACCACGAGCAAGTCTACTCCCTCATCCACAAGACTGTCTATCTGCAAACACTGACGTTCATTGCTGTTGTCCGCATTCTTGATAATCACCTTCACGTCATTGTCGTAAAGATGCTGTGCTGAGAGCATCTCGTTGTTGGCTTTTTCTCGCCATCGTCCGCCTACACACTGCGACACACCTATCTTATATTTATAATGTGAAGAACAGCCCGTGAGCACGAGAAGGGCCACAAGTATTATAAATAATGTATTATAGGTTTTATGTATCATATATGAATGTAAGGTTTAATTGGTTATTTTCTTCAAGAAACAAAGTTAATGATTTTCTCAATATATACACTTCAAAAAAACAGACAAATAATTCAATTATTGTTTCATTAGGCGATATCTATAAGTTTAGGAAACATAAGTAACATGCACATTCCAGCAGATTACGTAAATTTGCACACGGAAAACCTAAGCCTATAATAGGGCTAATGCGATTCTGATTATTCTAAAAACCTACAAATAATATGAACAAGACATTCCTCAGCCGCAATGCGGCAGCATCGCTTCTTCTTGGGGTTGCCATGACAGCCTCAGCTCAAGCAACCAAGTTTCTCAGTAGCAACCATTGCATTTATCGCGTGGACAATTCGCAGAAAGTCCTGCTCTTACCGGTGCAGGAGAAGGCTGAGATGTGCAACGTCAAGGTGATTGACGGCAACAGTCAGGTGAAGGCACTCAACATCCGCCTCGCTTCCAACCACATCGACTATTATGTGCCGCTCTACATCAGCGAGTTCAAGGACAGCAAGAACATCTCGCTCGACATCCATGTGAATGGCACATATCGTAACGACGGTGGCATTTCGAGCTTCACATGCTGGAAGAACATGAAGTATGCCGACTCATACGACATGACAAATACAGAGCAGTATCGTCCCGTTTATCATCATACACCGACATACGGATGGATGAACGATCCTAACGGCATGTTCTACAAGGACGGCATGTGGCATCTCTACTTCCAGTACAATCCCTACGGATCGCAGTGGGAGAACATGACATGGGGTCACTCTACATCAACCGACCTTATGCACTGGAAGTTTGAGGGTACTCCAGTTCAACCCGATGCTTGGGGCACAATATTCTCAGGTTCGGCTGTTGTGGACCACAACAACACTGCCGGATTCGGCAACGGAACAGTGGTGGCTATGTATACGTCGGCTGGCGAAAACCAGACACAGAGCCTGGCATACAGCACAGACAACGGCAAGACATTCACAAAGTATGAAGGCAACCCCATAATTACAAGCAATACGCCCGACTTCCGCGACCCGCACATGTTCTGGAACGAGGACATCAAGAAATGGAACATGATTCTCGCAGAGGGTCAGCACATGAACATCTATTCGTCTGACGACCTCAAGGCGTGGAAGCTCGAAAGCCAGTTCGGTGCAGAATACGGCAATCACAGCGGCGTTTGGGAATGTCCGGACCTTATGAAGTTGCGTGTGCGCGGCACTGACAAATACAAGTGGATGCTCATTTGCAACATCAATCCTGGCGGACCGTTCGGAGGTTCTGCCACACAGTACTTCGTGGGCGACTTCGACGGAAAGAAGTTCACATGTGAGACAGCACCCGAGGTGACACGATGGATGGACTATGGCAAGGACCATTACGCCACCGTAACCTTCGACAATGCTCCTGACGGACGCCGCGTGGCTATGGCATGGATGAGCAACTGGCAGTATGCCAACCAGGTGCCAACCAAGCAGTATCGCTCCGGTAACTCCATCCCGCGCGACCTCGACCTCTACGAATATGAAGGCAACACATACTGCGGCGTAACTCCCTCACCTGAGTTGAAGGCTGCACGTCCCAAGAAATCCACAAAGACGCTGAGCGAATCATGCGAAATGGTGGTTACGCTCAAGGGCAATGCCACCATCACACTCTTCAACGAACTTGGCGAGAAGGTGGTAATGACGTATGACGACAAGATCCGCACTTTCTCAATGGACCGCACAAAGAGCGGACAGAAGGACTTCAGCGACGACTTCGCCGCACTGACCACTGCTCCCGTACACGGCAAGATGACACAGCTGCGACTCTTCATCGACCGCAGCAGCATCGAGGCATTCGACGCAGAAGGACGCATGGCAATGACCAACCTCGTGTTCCCAACCAAGCCTTACAACAAAGTAAGCATCAAGGGTAAGGGCAAATACGTGGTATATAATCTGAAATAATGACCGAATCGCTCAGAATATAGTATTGTTACATTGATTGCATAAATGTTGTATGATACACTTTTTACAATCAGATGAAACATTTTTTATATTCTGAGCGATGCTGAATATATAATTTTGCAGCAGATTTGACAAGCAAAGCTAATAACTAAATAAATACATATTCTACAAATGGGCAACTCCAACTCAAGCAAAATAACGCTTATCCCGGTGATGATCGCATTCTTCACCATGGGCTTTGTCGACTTGGTCGGCGCAGTATCAAATAACATGCAGGAAGACTTCGGTCTGTCTGATTCGGCAGCCAACTTCTTCCCCTCGCTCGTGTTCTTCTGGTTCCTTATCTTCTCCGTGCCCACGGGCATGCTGATGAACAAGATAGGACGCAAGAAGACCGTACTCCTCTCCATCATCGTAACAACGCTGGCGGTATTCCTGCCGCTCTTCGATAGCTTTATGCCAACAAAGGAGAGCCAACTCTGGCTGATGTATATCTCGTTCTCGCTCCTCGGTATTGGCAACGCCATCATGCAGACTTCCATCAATCCGTTAGTGACAATGCTCGTCAAGGGACACTTGGCATCCACTCTCACCTTCGGACAGTTTGTCAAGGCCATCGCATCGTTCATCGCTCCGCTCATCGCAGCATGGGGCGCCACCACCACAGCTCCGATTCTCGGACTCAGCTGGCGCATCCTTTTCCTGCTGTTCTTCGTGATTGGCCTTATCGCCACACTCTGGCTCGGCATGACACACATCGAGGAAGAGCCTCTCGAGGACAAGGCTTCAGGCTTCGTTGACTGTCTGAAGATGCTCGGATCGCCCATCATCCTGCTGTCGTTCATCGGCATCATGTGCCATGTGGGCATCGACGTCGGCACCAACGCTGTGGCTCCGCGAATCCTCCTTGAGCGTCTCGGCACTGACACCGACACGGTGAGCAAGTTCGAGTATGCCACCAGCATCTACTTCGCATTCCGTACACTGGGATGCTTCACCGGATCTATCATCATGCGCAAGCTAAACATCCGCACATTCTTCACCATCATCGTCCTTATGATGGCAGTGGCAATGGTGGGCCTCGTATTCGGTACAGAGCAGTGGGAACTTTGGGCTGCCATCGCCCTCGTAGGCTACGGCAACTCCAACGTCTTCTCCATCGTCTTCTCACAGGCCATGCTCTCAGCACCCGAGAAGAAGAACGAGGTGTCTGGTCTGATGATCATGGGACTCTTCGGCGGCACCATATTCCCCCTCTTCATGGGATTCGCAAGCGACGCTGCCAAGGCTTCAGGCGCACTGTATCCGCAGGTTTGGGCTGCTGTAGTAATGGCAGTGGGCGTAGCATACCTGCTGAGCTACATCCCCAAGGTTAAGCAATAAAAAATACTAAAAGCCAAATTATATTATGGAAAAGAAATATGTAGTAGGACTCGGCGAAGCGCTCTGGGATGTGCTTCCCGAAGGTAAGAAGCTCGGTGGCGCACCTGCCAACTTCGCTTTTCACGCAGGTCAGTTCGGCCTCAACTCTATAGCTGTCAGCGCTCTTGGCGAGGACAAGCTCGCTGAAGAGACCATACAGCAGCTCGAAGAAAAGAACTTGCAGTACTGCATGCCGCGTGTGCCCTACCCCACCGGCACCGTGCAGGTGACTCTCGACAACGAGGGCATACCCACATACGACATCAAGGAGAACGTGGCTTGGGACAACATCCCCTTCAACGATGACGTGAAAGCCATTGCAGAGAACACACGCGCCGTCTGCTGGGGTTCGCTGGCACAGCGCAACGTCGTAAGCCGCGAGTCAATCTACAAGTTCCTCGACGCTACGCCGAAGGACTGTATGAAGATTTTCGATATCAATCTGCGTCAGAACTTCTACACAAAGGAAGTGATCTGCGAGAGCATGAAGCGCTGCAACATCCTCAAGATTAACGACGAGGAACTCGTACTCATCGGTCGTATGTTCGGTTATCCCGGCCTCGACATCGAGAACAAGTGCTGGCTGATTCTCGGCAAGTACAACCTCGACATGCTCGTACTGACCTGCGGCACCAACGGCAGCTATGTCTTCACACCAGGCTCAATGTCGTACCAGCCCACTCCGAAGGTGGAGGTGGCTGACACGGTAGGCGCCGGCGACTCTTTCACAGGCACCTTCTGCGCATCCATCCTCGCCGGAAAGCCCGTAACGGAGGCTCACAAGCTGGCAGTAAGCGTAAGCGCATACGTCTGCACACAGAACGGCGCAATGCCCATCCTGCCTGAGGAAGTGAAGGAAATGAAAGATTAGGAAGCCCATACGTAAAAGGTTATTATTGATAAAGGAGTTAGGACGACGAATGATAAAAAGTCGTTCCTAACTCCTGTTTTTTTTCCTATCAATAAAAAGAATAGGATTATCTGTTTCTCTTATTCCGGCTTGATGCACGCTATATAATAAATAGGCAGATAAGTGACACCGTTTTTTGTTTCCACATTCTTTGCATTAGACAATACAAAAGCCTGATGAATGTTGTATTCCTTTATCTGTAAGAACTTATCCAAGGCGCTATGCACCTGATAGTCCTTACCAGACTTTATCTCTAACGGAAGAACGGAAAGATTAGCCATATCGTCAATCAGATAATCCACCTCACCCGTCTTCTTATTGTCGTAATAATACAAATTGAATCCGTGCGCCCTTAATTCCTGCGCCACTACCGTCTCATACACCGAGCCAAGATTGATGCTTGCCACATCATCCATCACAGCCTTAATATTGGTGCCGAAGAAAATGCCAGTCAATATACCGACATCATTCATGTATAACTTGAGAAGATTCTTCCCGCTATTCTCTATCAATGGAAAGCTTGGCTTGCTTATAGCCTTCACCTCCAAGGCTATACCCGAAGATATGAGATAGTCGAACTCCTCAACGTAGTCGCTCATGCGCTTGCCCTTCTTGTCTTCTATGTCCTTGACAACCACGCGTTTCTTCTTGTTCTCAAGGTTTGAGGGTATCATACTGTATATACGCTGTATCTTCAGACGGTTATGTGCCTCTTCATATCTGGCAGCATCCACTCCATAAAGATGATGGATGCTGTCCTGAATGGCTCGTACAGTAGTGATGTTCTTGGTGGCAACAAATTCCTTCACCGCATCCGGCAATCCTCCTACAAGAAGATATTTTCTGAACAAATCGAGCAACTTTTCGTGAATGGCATCGGGCATAGGCTTTCGTTCTGCATAATTACGGTGCATCGTGTCTAATACCAGCTGACCGATGCCATTGGCAATAAGAAATTCCTCGAAATCCATAGGGAACATGTGCTTGATGACAATGCTGCCCAATGGTATGGACGATGTGGTCTTTAGCGTTACGCCAAGGAGCGAACCACTGGCAATATAAGTGAACTTACCGTCCTCACGCAAGAATTTAAGCAAAGTAAGAAGATGGTCATACGCCTGTATTTCGTCAATGAAGACAAGCGTCTCGCGCTTACCTCCCATTCGGTCACCTGCGATTGTGCTTAATGCAAGATAGAAGTCGTCCTTCGTTCTCGCATCCGCAAAAACACGGTCGCCAAGCTTGTCGGTTTCCATGTTTATCTCAATATAATTAGGAAAGAGACGTCTTCCGACCTCTCTAATTATATAAGACTTTCCAATCTGACGTGCACCATCCACTACCAGAATCTTGTCAGACCCTGACTGTAAGTGACTTACAATATAATCCTCTATCTTGCGGTATAGCATAATTACACTTTTCCTATGTTTTTACTACCGCAAAAATACACTTTTCCTACGAAATGAGCAAGCAAAAACTACACTTTTCCTATATATTCGGCACCTAAAAACTACACTTTTCCTACATAGCCCTTGGGGCATGCGCACGAAAAAGGCTGTTTCGGAAATACATCCAAAACAGCCTCTGTTCTATTTGTTTTTACTTTTTTCAGTATTAATGTCGAGAACTTCATCGCGTTCGACGCACGCTCCATCCTCTCCTTGTGGGTAGCTCAGGCTATTTGCCGTCGCCATCTCCCCACATTCCTATTGCAGCGCTGGCTGCGAATAGGGTCATCATCATTGTCATCAACATAACCTTTTTACCTCTTTTTTGACTAATAAACCATTTACCTGACCTTTTGCCTAAGGTCTAATCACCTATCTGTCGACTTGAAGCATCGACTAAATACCATTGAGACGCTTGAGTTACCCTTAATCTTTTTTGTTTACCTTACTGACTAATACTTTCTTTGTTACCTTGTCTCAATCTTCATACCTTCTCTTCTTACCTTTATTCACTAATTACCTATCGTTACTAATCTCTTGCTAATCGTCTGTGTTATCCTTGATAATCCTTTCTACCTTCTGGCTAATACCTTTCTCTTTTTACCTTTTTGTCATCCTTTCACTATACAATCTCAATACCTTCTGTGTTGTCATCCTCAATCTCTATACCTTACTATTAAATTACCTGATTACCTTTTTACCTTCTTTTTTACCTATTCTCTCAAAGTTCTCTTATAGTCCTTTGTCTTCGGATGCCTCACGGTATCCTTGTTTTGACGATGCAAAGGTACTACTGTTTGGGCACACAAACAAGCTTTTTCGCCTGTTTTATCGTCTTTTGCTTATTAATTTGACCTATATCAAACACTTTGTGTACGTACACACAAAAATATAGTATAAGAAGTACGCAAATATAGTGTAAAGAGGGAACAATTAGCTCAGAACTATCAAAATCGCAGAAGAATTTGATTAAAATGCCTTATCACAACCTCCTAATTCCTTATCCAGCGCTATGAACCAATACAATATAAGCATTCGCAAAAACACCTGCATCTCTTGCTTTCACAAGAAGATGCAGGCTGAAGCGGCATGGGGTATTATTATATTATGGATATGACCTTGTTCCTCCTATTATGCTACGTCAGGAGCAACCTCAGCTTTTGTGGTGTCCACCTCTGTTGAGTCAGAGAACATCATCATGGCTGTGTCGTCAGCGCTGGTTGCGCTTACTGTTGAGTCCTCAGCCTCTGTCTCTACGGGAGCGTCTGCCGGCTGTTCAGCGGGCTGCTCAGTAGGCTGTTCTGCAGGTGCCACAGTGTCCACTGTTGTTGTGTCCTGCGGAAGTGAAGAGCTGAGACCTGCCATAGAGTTGTTAGCGAATACGTTGCTTACTGATACCATTACGATAGCTGCGATAGCTGCAAAAAATAACTTCTTCATATGCGTAAATTTTTAAATTGTTAATATTATTATTGTTTACTGTTTAATGAACCCTGCCTGAACCATTCAGTTCGTTGCGTCGTTCGATTAATATAATGCAACGGGCGTGCCAAAACAACGCACAAAAACTTAAACCATTGAATATCAACAATGTAAGAAAAATATCGCAAAAATAAAGAAGCGTGAAAGTGGGGAAAAGTGTGGAGCAAGTGGGGAAAGATTCCACACTTGCTTGACAGTATTATGCAATTTGCTTTTTATGAAAGTGTTGCGTATACTTAACATTCGAGCAAAAACGAAAGCGCCCTGCAAGAGCAAAAGCGTTCTGATAAAATGCTTTTACCCTTGCAGGGCGCTTTGACGTTATATATATATAATGTATATACCGCTTTGCTGCTTACTCGTATATCCACTCTGCCTTGCTCACGGCCTTGGCGCCATTGGCTGCAGGAGCCTGCGCCGGCGATGCTGCGCGGCAGTAGCCCACAAGCGTAATGTCGAAGATGAGCGTCGAATAGGCAGGGATGCTGCTCTTTGACGATGAAGCATAGCCTAACTGCTGCGGAATGGTCACCGTCCATCGGTCACCGATGTGCATGCTCTGCAAGGCGGTGGCGAAACCGTTCACTACGCCGCTGACGGCAAATGTCGAGGGATTCATGGTGGAGAGATTATAGTCGCCGGTCCATGACTGGTCGAACAACAGGCCCTTCGGGTAGCTGGTTGTGGGGATAAGGCGTCCGCTGTAGTGCACCTTCACGGAGTCTGTAAAGAACGGGCAGCCAGATCCTTTGCCTTCATTCTTCACCTCCACCACGACATGGTCGTACGAATGCTTTGCCACCTCGCTGTTGAGCGAGTATGAGCGCAGCACCTTCCAGTCGGTGTTGCCAGCGTCAGCGAGTTGCTTGGCGGAGTTATACTTTGCATCGAAGTAAGTTTCGTTGCGGTTCTGCCAGTTATCAAACTCGTTATCCTCTTCCTTTGTCTCGCTGCATGACGACAGCCCTGTTGCGAGAGCTGTGGTCATGGCGAGCGTTAGGTATGCATATATCTTCTTCATTCTCAAATGTTAAGTACGTGTATATAAGTGGTGGGGCTTCGCCCTACGTCTTACTGAAGCTTCTTCAGGAGGCTGGTGATGCTCACCTTGTCCTCGATGATGGCCTGGAGCTGGTCGATGCTTACGCGCTCCTGCTCCATGGTGTCGCGGAAACGGAGAGTAACGGTGTTGTCCTTCAGCGTGTCGTAGTCTACAGTCACGCAGTAAGGAGTGCCGATAGCGTCCTGACGACGATAGCGCTTGCCGATGGTGTCCTTCTCGTCGTAGTGAGTGTTGAAGTGGAACTTCAGGTTGTTTACAATCTCGCGAGCCTTCTCGGGCAGTCCGTCCTTCTTTACGAGGGGCAGCACGGCGAGCTTTGTAGGAGCCAATGCCGGCGGAAGGAGCAGGACAACGCGTGTCTCGCCGTTCTCGAGCTTCTCCTCACGATATGAGTGACACATTACGCTGAGGAACATACGGTCTACGCCGATAGATGTCTCGATGACGTACGGAGTGTACGATTCCTTTGTCTGCGGGTCGAAGTACTTGATTGAGCGGCCTGAGAACTTCTCGTGCTGAGAGAGGTCGAAGTTGGTGCGGCTGTGTACGCCCTCCACCTCCTTGAATCCGAACGGCATCTTGAACTCGATGTCCGTAGCGGCGTTGGCGTAGTGAGCGAGCTTCTCATGGTCGTGGAAGCGATAGTTCTCAGCGCCGAAGCCGAGAGCCTGGTGCCACTTCATACGCAGCTCCTTCCATCTCTGGAAGTATTCGAGCTCGGTGCCCGGCTGTACGAAGAACTGCATCTCCATCTGCTCGAACTCGCGCATACGGAAGATAAACTGGCGAGCAACAATCTCGTTACGGAACGCCTTGCCGATCTGAGCGATACCGAAAGGAATCTTCATACGGCCGGTCTTCTGCACGTTGAGGTAGTTGACGAAGATGCCCTGTGCTGTCTCCGGACGCAGATACACCTTCATTGCACCCTCAGAGGTTGAGCCCATCTCTGTAGAGAACATAAGATTGAACTGACGAACGTCGGTCCAGTTCTTTGTGCCGCTGATGGGGTCTACGATTTCCTCGTCCTCAATAATCTTCTTCAGCTCTGCGAGGTCAGGACCCTGCATTGCCTTGGTGTAACGCTCGTGGAGTGCGTCGCGCTTCTGCTGGTGCTCCAGCACACGGGGATTGGTGGAACGGAACTGAGCCTCGTCGAATGCGTCGCCGAAGCGCTTGCGTGCCTTAGCCACTTCCTTGTCAATCTTCTCCTCGTACTTAGCTATCTGGTCCTCGATGAGAACGTCGGCACGATAGCGTTTCTTTGAGTCGCGGTTGTCAATGAGGGGGTCGTTGAAAGCGTCGACGTGTCCGCTGGCCTTCCATATAGTAGGATGCATGAAGATGGCTGAATCGATGCCCACGATATTCTCGTGAAGGAGCACCATGCTCTGCCACCAGTACTGCTTGATGTTGTTCTTAAGTTCAACGCCGTTCTGACCATAGTCGTAAACTGCGCCCAGACCATCATAAATCTCGCTGCTCGGGAATACGAAACCGTACTCTTTGCAGTGACTAACGATTTTCTTGAAAACGTCTTCTTGTGCCATTTCTTTATATATTTTTGTTATTCTGAGTTTCCGTTATTTGCCTGTTGCTATCCTTAAGAATAGCTTATAGATTGCAAAGTTACGCTTTTTTGCCTTATTTTCTATCTATAATGTAGTTAAATGTTATAAAACAAAGGGTTTAACAGTTGAGAGTTGGCGTTCGGTTTTGTCTTTCCACTTTTTTTTATTACTTTTGCGAGTTAGCCGACCTGTTCGGCTATTTTAATAAAAATCCCTAAACCACACGATATACATAAAGATATGGACGACGAGATAAGAGACAATGAAGAAATGAGTGAGAAGGACGAGCAGACACTTGAAGGCAACGTCCCTGACGACGCTGAAGGCAAAGAAGCCGACGGCGAGTCAGCTCCTACGCAGCACTCCGACTATAAGCCGGTGAACCGTTTCGACGCATCCGCCGTACATCATCTCAGCGGAATGTATCAGAACTGGTTTCTCGACTACGCCTCCTACGTGATTCTTGAGCGTGCCGTCCCCCACATTGAGGACGGTCTGAAACCTGTGCAACGACGCATTCTCCACTCTATGAAGCGCATGGACGACGGTCGCTTCAACAAGGTGGCTAACATCGTGGGACACACCATGCAGTTCCATCCGCACGGCGACGCTTCCATCGGCGACGCTCTCGTGCAGATGGGACAGAAGGATCTGCTGGTGGACTGTCAGGGTAACTGGGGTAACATTCTTACCGGCGACCGCGCCGCTGCACCGCGTTACATCGAGGCACGACTCTCGAAGTTTGCGCTCGACGTGGTGTTCAATCCCAAAACCACTCTCTGGCAACTCTCTTACGACGGACGAAACAAGGAGCCTATCACGCTTCCTGCCAAGTTTCCGCTCCTTCTTGCACAAGGCGCGGAGGGCATTGCCGTTGGCCTCAGCTCGAAGATTCTGCCGCATAACCTCGTGGAAATCTGCGACGCAGCCATACATTACCTGCGCGGAGAGGACTTCCAACTCTTCCCTGACTTCCCCACCGGCGGATCCATTGACGTGGCACGATACAACGACGGTCAGCGTGGAGGCATGGTGAAGGTGAGGGCTAAGATAGAGAAGCTCGACTCGAAGACCATCGTCATCCGCGAGATTCCGTTCTCAAAGACCACCACCACGCTTATCGACTCCATTCTCAAAGCCATCGACAAGGGAAAGATTAAGGCAAAGAAGGTGGATGACAATACGGCTGCAGAAGTGGAAATTCAGGTGCATCTCGCTCCTGGCGTATCCTCGGACAAGACCATTGACGCGCTCTACGCATTCTCTGACTGCGAGATAAACATATCGCCCAACTGCTGTGTGATTGAGGACAACAAGCCTTGCTTCCTCACCGTGAGCGACGTGCTGCGCCATTCCACCGACTCGACGATGGGACTGCTGCGCCGCGAGCTTGAGATACGCAAGTCAGAACTGGAGGAACAGCTCTTCTTCTCGTCATTGGAGCGCATCTTCATAGAGGAGCGAATATATAAGGAGAAGAAGTTCGAGCAGGCAAAGTCGCAGGACGAGGTGGTCAGCTTCATCGCTCTGAAGCTCGAACCGTTCAAGGACCAGACGTTCAAAGTGCCGTCAAAGCGCACCGATGCAGACGGAAATACGAAGCAGGTGATGGTGGAATACGCCTTCCATCGCGACATCACACGCGACGACATCCTGCGTCTGCTCGAGATAAAGATGCAGCGCATCCTCAAGTATAACAAGGACAAGGCGGACGAACTGATGGCGCGTATAAAGGCAGAACTCGCCGACATCGAGAACGACCTCCAGCACATGACCGACGTGACGATACGCTGGTTTGAATATATCCGCGACAAATACGGCAAGGACCATCCGCGCCGCACCGAGATAAAGAGCTTCGACACCATCGAGGCAGCAAAGGTGGTGGAAGCCAACCAGAAGCTGTATATAAACCGTCAGGAAGGTTTCATCGGAACCGGACTGAAGAAGGACGAGTTCGTATGCAACTGTTCAGACATCGACGACATCATCGTGTTCTTCAAGGACGGCAAGTATAAGATGGTGAAGGCGGCTGACAAGATATTCGTGGGCAAGAACATCCTGCACGTACAGGTGTTCAAGCGCAATGACAAGCGAACCATCTACAACGTGGTTTATCGCGACGGAAAGGGAGGCGCATGCTTCATCAAGCGCTTCTTCGTGCCGACAATGACCGTGGGCAAGGACTATGACTGCACGCAGGGCACACCGGGTTCGCGCATACTCTACTTCACTGCCAACCCCAACGGAGAGGCTGAGATCATCAAGGTGACGCTCGAAGCCAACCCGCGCCTGAAGAAGATATTCATCGAGAAGGACTTCTCCGAGATAGGCATCAAGGGACGCACGTCAAAGGGCAACCTCGTTACGCGCAACCCCGTGCACCGCATCGGACTGAAGAGTCACGGTCATTCCACATTGGGAGGCCGCAAGGTGTGGTACGACGCCGATGTCAACCGACTGAATTACGACGAGCACGGACGACTGTTGGGCGAGTTCTATGACGACGACGCCATACTCGTGGTACTGGACGACACCACCTACTACACGTCTTCGTTCGACGTAAACAACCACTACGAGGACAACATACACATCATCGAGAAGTGGAAACCGAACAAGGTGTGGACTGCCGTGCTCTACGACGCCGACAACGACAACAATCTCTACATCAAGCGTTTCCGCATGGAGGCGATAAAGCGTCCGCAGAGTTATCTCGGCGATAACGAGAACAACCGTCTGGTGTTGCTTACCGACACGCCGTTCCCGCGCATCGAAGTGAGCTTGGCTCCAGCCAAGGCTCCCGACGGAACCGAACAGCCGCGCCAACCCATCATCATTGATGCGGAAGAGTTTATCGGCGTGAAGGGATATAAGGCGAAGGGCAAGCGCATCACCACGCTGGACGTAACGGACGTGAAGGAGCTGGAGCCGACACGACAGCCCGAACCCGAACCGGAAGACAACGAAGAGGAGCGTCATGACGACACGACGCAGGAGAATCTCGACCCCGACGCAGGCAAGAGCCAGCAGCAGGTAATTGACGAGATGACCGGACAGCTCCGCCTGTTCTCCGACGAAGAAGACATGTAGGACTATAAATATATATATAATGTAGTGCTATGAACATAATCAGGACCATACTGGCGGTGGCTGTCATTCTGCTGACAGCCACGCCACCAGCCAAAGCCGAGTCGCCGGAGAAGCGCAAGACCACCTCGCTGCTTCTCGGCGTAGGCCATACCAACATCCTCGACACATATCTCTCGCCGGAGAAATACAACGGCATCAATCTTTCGCTCGTCTCACACACCATGCGTAAGAACGCCTCATCGTGGGCACGAACCATACACCACGAGGGCAACATAGCCTTCGCGGACAACCGTTCGGGCAACGGTGGCGAGATGGCTGGCTCATACACGTTCCGCTATGCCATGCTCCACAAGTGGCGCTTAGGCATAGGACGACGCACGCTGAGAGTGATGGCGGGTGGCGCCGCCAACGCTAATCTCGGCTTCGTATATAACACCCGCAACGGCAACAATCCCGCCAACGCACGCTTCTCGCTCGACATCGGACCGGCTGTGGCATTCGACCTGCCTCTTGGCGCACCCGGACATTTCCGCGGCGTGTCAATAAGCCCCGGCGACTGCGCCCATTATCCCGCCGTCATCCGCTACGAGGCGTCGGCTCCGCTTGCAGGACTGATGTTCTCGCCCAACTACGGACAGACTTACTACGAGATATTCACACAAGGCAATTACGACCATAACGTCGTGCCCACCACCATCGGATCCACCCCGTCGTTCCGACAGATGCTCACCGTAGACTTCCGTTTGGCTCGCACAACGTGGCGCATCGGATATCTCGGAACCATTGAGCAGGCACACGTCAACAACCTCAAGCAACACACTTACACGCACTCATTGGTGATAGGCTTCGTAAAGAAGTTCAACTGGAAGCCTATCCGATAAACCGAGGCGTCAGGCATACGGTATTTCAGGCGGAACGCTGAGTATTTCTCGGCGTTCACTGATTATATTTCATTATTATGTAATACATCTCTAACTTTGTAAATGGAATATACAATGACCACTCACATGAACTACCGCAAGGAACACATTATCTATACCTCCATCTGGCTTTTGCTATACCTCTCGCCGCTGGCGAGTCTGTATATGCGAATGTCGTCAAATCCCGACATCTCTTTTTCATGGCATGAAATTCTCAACGCCTGGGAGTTTAATACCGTCTGGCTTGTACTGATGCTCATCCATAACTTCCTGCTGCTGCCCATCCTTATCCTTAAGCGCCGCACGTGGCAGTACCTGATGTTGGCTTCGGCGCTCCTAATCTCATGCACATTCGCTTCTTTCCTTATCCGCCCCGCAGGACCACGATTCGATGATAAGGACAAGAGGATGGAGATGAGCGACACCAACTATTATATATGCGGCGAGTCAGACTCGTGCCATGCTCCCGGACTGTGCCAGAAAATGGAGCACGACCCTAAGGAGGACATGTGCAGGAAGCCCATACACGGCGGAAAGCCTTTCCCCAGACCAAGATATAATCCCGACGAACTGCGCCCCATCAGTCCCGTGCCGATGCTCGGACCGGGAGAGGCAGTGGCTTTCTTCGGAGGACTGCTGCTCATGGGCATGAACCTCGGCGTAAAGCTATACTTCAAGACGCAGGAAGACCGCGAACAGCGGGAGCGGCTGGAGAAGCAGGACCTTGAGCGACAACTCGAATATCTGCGCTATCAGGTCAATCCCCATTTCTTCATGAACACGCTGAACAACATACACGCTCTCGTCGACATCAATCCTGAACGAGCCAAGACCACCATCGTGGAGCTATCGAAGATGATGCGTTACATCCTCTATGAGGGCGACAAGAAGCTCATCCCCGTACAACGCGAGGTGCTGTTTCTGAAGAACTACATCGAGCTGATGCGCCTGCGCTATTCCAGCCGCGTGAGCATCAATCTTGACATACCCGAGATGATGCCGGACGTGATGCTGCCACCGCTGCTGCTCATCATCTTCGTGGAGAACGCCTTCAAGCACGGCGTCAGCTATGCAGCACCGTCATTTATAGACATAAAGGTGACGGTGACGCAGGACAAGCTGAAGTTCAGATGCCGAAACAGCCGGCAGGAACAGAAGCCGGAGGAGAAGAAAAAGAAGGGAGGCGTGGGACTTGCCAATGCCCGCCGCCGTCTTGACCTGCTGTTCCCCAACCGCTACAACCTCGAGATAAAGGAGAACGACAAGGAATACGACGTGCAGCTCGAGATTCCGCTAAGCAAGAACAACAGCTAAACCAAACACTAAACACATCATAAATATGATCAGAACCCTCGTTATTGACGACGAACCGCTCGCCCTGCAACAGCTGGCGGCTTACGTCGGAAAGATACCATACCTCACTCTTGTCGGCGAATGCCAGAGCGCTCTTGAGGCACGCGACATCATAGCACGCGAGCAGATTGACGCCATATTCATCGACATCAACATGCCTGACCTTAACGGCATGGACTTCGTGCGCTCGCTCGCAGCACCGCCCATCGTGGTGTTCACCACCGCTTACTCGGAGTATGCCATCGACGGATATAAGGTGGACGCCGCCGACTACCTGCTCAAGCCGTTCTCGCTGGACGACTTCCGCAAGGCGGCACAGCGCGTAAAGCGACGTTACGACATGGAGATGGCGGCTGACCTGTCACTTCCGCCAGCCGATGCGCCCACAGAAGAGAAGCCCTTGCATGACGACGACACCATCTTCCTCAAGACCGAACACCGCGTAGTGCGTGTCAACATTGCGGACATACGCTACGTGGAGGGAATGTCCGAATACCTGAAGGTGCACCTCGAGAACGAGCGCCCCATCATCATGCTCCTAAGCATGAAGAAGATGGAGGAACGTCTGCCCTCCTCTTTCGTACGCATCCACCGATCCTACATCGTCAACATGAAGAAGGTGAAGGAGGTGACAAAGAACCGAATAGTGATGGACGCCGACACCTATCTGCCCATCGGCGACATATATAAGGAAGCCCTCACAAGCTACCTCGCAGACAAATACTTGGGAAGATAAAAAAACTCCTAATTCCTAATTCGGACGCATTCCCGTCCGCTATGCAAATATTGTACAAAGAGTAAAAACCTGTTACAAAATAAAAATTGATTCTGGAGTTCCGGTTTGCTGTTTTTACGGTGTTTTGCTGCACAAACAGCACCCACGCCATACGATAGAGCCACTTTTACACTACGATAGTGCCACTATTAGAGTGTAAAAGTGGCTCTATTGCATGATAAAAGTGGCACTATTAGAGTGTAAAAGTGGCGCTATTGCAACCAATGATGCTTGTTTGGCTCCGCTATTCATTGCACATTTCTTTCCACAACCGTATAACCAGCTACACATCAACGCATTATCGCTGCACGCTCAAAACTCAAGAATTTCGCACCAAAGATTTTGTTGTGCGCTGAACTCATAGTATTGAGCGTTAGAAATGCAAATATTGTATTCGGCAAGAACCTTTATACACAAAAAATAAGCTATTAAGGAACGATTGAGCGTATTTTGTTATTGCATATTTAAAATAAGTAAAAAAAGATGTGTAAATTTGCCGTAAGAATGAAGAAGACAGGATATAACACACTATAATAAACTGAAAGAAATATGAAATACCTCAAGACAGTAAGCCATCTGCTGCAAATTGTGATGACTCCGCTGCGCAGCAACTGGGCGTTCTTCACGTTCATATACCTGCTTGGATGTATATGTGCATGGGTGACGCTACCTGACGCACGCGGTGCGAAACTGTACGACAACCTATATCCGGAACTCTTCCTTGACGTATACGTGCTTGCCACGATACTGACGATACTGCCAAGAAGAGTGAAGCCTTGGATAAGAGGATTCTTTTATTTTGTGCTCTATACAGCAGCCGTCGTGGATGTCTACTGCTTCGTAAAGTTCCAGTCGACGCTAACGCCCACCATGCTGCTGCTCGTAGGCGAGACCGACTCAAGGGAGGCGGGCGAGTTCATACGCTCATGCGTGTCGCCTGACATTCTTATAAGCGGCGTGGGATGGATGTTGCTGCTCATGGCTGTGCACATTCTTACAGCCATAAAGCTGCGCTTCCCCCACTTCGTGCCGCGCAACTGGTGTAGGCTGGTACGGTCAATCCTTGTGCAGTCGCGCTTCTTCCTCCATCGTGTCCGCCACGTAACGGAGTTTGCTGTCCTGGTGCTGCTCGTATTCTCCATCGTTATGAGTGCACACAATAAGACTGCCACCTTGAAGCTGATGACGGGAAAGACCATCGGCGACGTGGAGCATACGCTGACGGAGAAAGACCATGCCGTGCTCTATCAGCCCATCTACCGCTTGGCATTCAGCATCTACGCCAATACGCTGACCGCCAAGCAAGTGGACAAGCTTATTGCTACAGCCGACAAGGTGAGAGTGGACTCATGCTCGTTCACCTCGCCCAACATCGTGCTTATCATCGGCGAGAGCTACAACCGCCACCACTCGTCGCAGTACGGCTACGTGATGCCGACCGCACCGAGGCAGACCAAGCTGGAACACAAGGGACGACTCGTGAAATACACGGACGTGGTAAGCCCGTGGAACCTCACCAGCTTCGTATTCAAGCATATCTTCTCGCTCTACACCGTAGGCGACAAGGGAGAATGGTGTGACTATCCGCTCTTCCCCGAACTGTTCAGAAAGGCCGGCTATCACGTCACGTTCATCACCAATCAGTTCCTGCCCAAGGCTAAGGAGGCGGTGTACGACTTCAGCGGCGGCTTCTTCCTCAACAATCCGAAGCTCAGCGCGGCTCAGTTCGACACACGCAACACCGAACTCCACCAGTACGACGAGGGTCTGCTGGAAGACTATGACAAGCTGCAGTCGCAGGACACAGAGAACAACCTCATCATCTTCCACCTCCTCGGACAGCACGTGGCTTACCGCCAACGCTCGCCGAAGGACCGAAAGAAATTCAAGGGCGACGACTATAAGGAGCTGAAGCCCGGACTCAACGCAAGAGAGCGTCAGATTCTGGCAGACTACGACAACGCCGTGCTCTATAACGACTCCATCGTGACGGAGATAGTGAAGAAGTTCGAGAACAAGGACGCCATCGTCATCTACGTGCCCGACCATGGCGAGGAATGCTTCGAGGGCGACATGCACTTCTTCTGCCGTATGCACTCGGCAAAGGTGGACGCACGTCTGGCTCACGCCGAGTTTGACATTCCGATGTGGATATGGTGCTCACGCAAATACATCAGAAAGCGCCCCGAGATATTCCGCGAGGTGATGGCGTCGCGCAACAAGCGATATATGACGGACGCCCTTCCGCACATGCTGCTCTATCTTGCCGGCATCAGATGCCCGGAATATAAGGACCGCCTCAACCTGCTCTCGCCGGCGTATGACGAGACCAGACCGCGCATCCTGAAAAACTCTGCCGACTACGACAAGCTGAAGTAAGAGGCATAATAAGAACAACAAAGACAAGAAACAAAGAAAAGACAACATAACAGACAACAATATCAACATGGACAAACCATTACTCTCGCGCACAGAATGCGCCGCTCTCAGAGGACTTGCCATCATCGGCATCTTCCTCCACAACTATTGCCACTGGCTGGGAATGGCTGTAAAGGAGAACGAATACACCTTCACCATGTCAAAAAGCTCGCAGCTCATGCAGATGATAGCTTCGCCGGACATCTATTTGCCCGTACACCTCGTGTCCTTCTTCGGACATTACGGCGTGCCGGTGTTCCTCTTCCTCTCGGCTTACGGACTGGTTATGAAGTACGAGAACCGCGGTTCGCAGAAGCCGTCGCCGAAGCAGACCGCCGTCATACCGTTCCTCTCACATCACTTCACGAAGCTCTTCAAGATGATGATAGTGGGCTACGTGATCTTCACGATGGTGGACGCCATAACGCCCGGACCTCACAAATACCAGGTGATGGACATCATCAGCCAGATGTTTATGTTCAACAACGTGATGCCCGACCCTGACCACATCATCTGGCCCGGACCCTACTGGTTCTTCGGACTGATGATGCAGCTCTACATCGTCTATCGTCTGCTGCTGTGGCGCCGCGGCGACATCTTCCCGCTGCTGCTCATCGTGGCGTGCTGGGCATTGCAGGCGTTCTGCGATCCCGAGGGCGACACGCTCAACCGCATCCGCTATAACTTCATGGGTGGCGTGCTGCCGTTCTGCGCCGGACTGCTCTTCGCACGACGCGGCAAGCAGATGAGTCGCGGATTCCTGACCACGCAGACCGTCATATCCATAGCTCTCGTGTTCTTCTTCAGCTTCAACTTCCAGACGTGGCTGTGGGCTCCGCTCTTCGTCTGCACGGCTTCCGTGGGCATAGCTAAGCTTACGCCGGCAAGGATAAACAAATGGATAGCATGGGTGGGCAACATCTCAGCTGCCCTCTTCGTACTCCATCCCGTAACACGCAAGATATTCATACCCATATCGCGCCACGGCGACATCTACACAGGACTGCTCCTCTACATCATTGCGTCCATCGCCCTCGCATGGTTCTATCATAACTTCTCGAAGCTGCGCGCAGAAAAAAAATAGGAGTTAGGAATTAATTCAAAATTCAGAAAGAATGCTTATACCCGATATCGAACTGAAGAACATTTCGCGCTACAGAGCCGAACAGATGGGAGCTGCCATGCTCTTCGTCATCCTCTTCCACGTGGCGCTCGACCGTGGCGACCCGTTCTATGGGTTGCGACGTTGCGGCAACGTGGGTGTCGACATATTCCTGTTCCTTAGTGGCGTAGGACTGTGGTTTGCATGGAGCAAGAATCAGGACATCCTGCATTTCTACAGACGACGTCTGCTGCGCATCGTGCCCACATGGCTGGTGTGCGCCACGGCGTTCTATCTGCCTGACTATCTCGGTCCGAGGAAGTTCTCACGGTCGCTTGTCGACCTTATCGGCGACATAACCATCAACTGGGACTTCTGGCTGCACGACGAACTGACGTTCTGGTATGTGCCAGCCATAATGCTTCTCTATCTGCTTGCGCCGCTCTACATGAAGCTGATATCGCGCCACAGCGAATACAGATGGACACCGGTGCTGATGATAGTATGGTGCATAATGGTGCAATGGGTGCTGCCCATCCATCATGCCGTGGGACATCTCGAGATATTCTGGAGCCGCGTCCCGATATTCTTCATCGGCATCAACTGCGGCGAGATGGTACGGACGGAACGGCGCATCGAGGGCAGCGCGGTGTGGATGCTCCTCCTCGCCTTCGCCATGACCTTCGGCACGAGCCTCTATCTTGAGCAGGAAAGGCACGGCATGTTCCCGCTCTTCGTGGAGAGAATGCTCTACATCCCCTTCACCATCTGCTCCGTTCTGGTCATGAACCGCATCTTCCGACGCACGCCGCAATGGGTGAACCGCTCGTTCCGCTTCGTCGGAGCATTGAGCTTAGAGGCATATCTCATCCACATCCACTTCGTCCTCGTCTACATCGAGCCACACCACCTTGGCTACTGGCCTACGTTCTTTGCAACAGTGGCGATAACGCTGCCCATAGCATGGGTGCTCCAGTGGATAGTGACCAAGTTGCCCGCAATGATAATGAAAAGGAAAAACCAATAGGAAACCCCTAAAACTCCATAACTATGATAAAGAACATACTAAGACTGACGCGTCCGAAACAATGGATAAAGAACTTCTTTGTCTTCATCCCGATGTTCTTCGGAGGCGAACTCTTCGACCTTCACTCAATATGGCTCGCCACCATCACGTTCGTGGCGTTCAGCCTAACGGCATCGTCCATCTATTGCTACAACGACATTGTGGACGTTGACGCCGACCGTTGCCATCCCGTAAAGTGCCTGCGCCCAATCGCATCGGGCGCCCTCTCCATCCGTATGGGCTACATACTGATGGCGGTTTGCTTTCTCCTTTCAATGGCTGTGCTTATGGCGCTGCCGCCTGAAGTGAAGAGTCAGGTCATGGCGGTCATCGTCTTCTATTATGTCCTCAATCTCTCTTACTGCTCCAAGCTCAAGCAGTTTGCCATCCTCGACGTGTGCATCGTGGCGTTCGGCTTCGTGCTGCGCATCCTTGCCGGAGGCTTCGCTTGCGAGTTGGCGCTGTCAAGCTGGATTGTCATCATGACCTTCCTCCTCACGCTCTTCATGTCGTTCGCCAAAAGAAGGGACGACGTACTGAGGATGAACGAGACGGGAGAGGCTCCGCGTAAGAACACCGTGCGCTATAATCTTACGTTCATCAATCAGGCCATCACCATAACAGCCTCCGTAACGCTCGTCTGCTACATCATGTATTGCGTTTCGCCGGAGGTGGTGGAGCGTTTCCAGACACCTTATCTATATCTGACGTTCGTCTTCGTTCTGCTCGGACTGCTGCGCTACATCCAGATAGCCGTGGTGGACAAGAAGAGCGGCGACCCTACGAAGGTGATTCTGAAAGACCATTTCTCACAAGTGATTGTCATAGCATGGATACTGACCTTCCTGCTTATGATTTACGTTATATAAGAGCGAAGCAGAAGCTTACTTGTCATGCTATACGTTGAGGTTATCTTACCATTACCACTCGAAGGTGTCTTCACTTACTCCGTTCCAGACTTAATGGCGGAAAAGGTGAAGATGGGGGTACGTGTGCTCGTACCTTTGGGAAAGTCGAAGACTTACACGGCTATGGCGGTAAGGACACACTCGCAGAAGCCCGACTTCCAGACGCGCGACATACTTCAGGTGATTGACGCCGAACCGGTGTTGCTGGAGAAACAGCTGAAGCTGTGGCAATGGATAGCCACGTACTATATGGCTCCGTTGGGGGATGTCTTTAAGGCGGCGTTGCCAGCCGGACTGAAGGCGGAGGAGAACTATAAGCCGCGAACCGTGCGGTGTGTGACGTTGGCAGAGAACCTTCGCACGGAGCCTTCCATGCAGCTCGCCATGTCTATTCTCGCACGAGCCTTGAAGCAGCAGCAGACCTTTGCCACTTACCTGCATCTATCGCATTGGGACGAGACGGACGGCGAGACGCCGCCACAGCACATCGAAGAGATTGCGTGCGACGAACTGCTTAACGCAGCACACGCCTCGGATGCCGTGCTCCGACAACTTATCAACCGAAAGTTCCTTACCGTATATCAGCGTGAGGTGGGACGACTGAACACCACGGGCGAGGCTCATCCCGAGAACATCCTTCCGCTCAGCGAGGCGCAGCAGGACGCAATGAATCAGATAAGGACGGAGTTTATGCGTCATAACGTGGTGCTTTTCCACGGCGTGACGTCAAGCGGAAAGACGGAGATATACATCCATCTCATCCAGAGAATGCTGGACGAAGGCAAGCAGGTGCTCTATCTGCTGCCCGAGATAGCCCTGACGGTGCAGATGACGGAGAGACTGAAACGTGTGTTCGGTGCGCGATTGGGCATCTATCACTCGCGTTACAGCGACGCTGAACGTGTGGAGATATGGAAGAAGCAGTTGTCTGACGAACCTTACGACATCATTCTCGGAGCACGCAGCGCCGTCTTCCTGCCTTTTACGCGACTCGGAATGGTGATAGTGGACGAGGAACACGAGACTTCCTTCAAGCAGCAGGATCCGGCTCCGCGCTATCATGCACGCTCGGCGGCTATCATGCTTGCCCGAATGTACGAAGGGGCGCACGTGCTTTTGGGCACCGCCACGCCCTCAATGGAGAGCTTCTATAACGCCTCAACGGGCAAGTACGGCTACGTGAAGCTGACCACACGATTCCGCGACGTGGCTCTGCCGGAGATACGAGTGGTGGACGTGAAGGACCTTTACAGACGAAAGATGATGAAGGGGGCATTCTCCCTGGAACTGCTCAATGCCATACGGTCTGCTCTTAAAGCCAAGAAGCAGGTGATATTGTTCCAGAACCGACGTGGATTTGCGCCTATGGTGGAATGTCGTGTGTGCGGTTGGGTGCCGAAATGCAAGAACTGTGACGTGTCATTGACTTACCATCGGTCGCAGAATCTGCTGACCTGCCACTACTGTGGTTTCACTTACGCCGTGCCAAAGCAATGTCCTAACTGCGAGAGCACCGAACTTACGGGACGCGGATATGGCACGGAGAAGATAGAAGACCGCGTAAGAGAACTCTTCCCCGGAGCAAAAATAGCCCGAATGGACCTTGACACTACTCGTTCCACCGGGGCATATAGCCGCATCATCGGCGACTTCTCGTCCGGTAGGACCGACATTCTTATCGGTACGCAGATGATATCGAAGGGACTTGACTTCGGCAATGTGGCTGTCGTGGGCATCCTCAATGCCGACACAATGCTCAACTATCCCGACTTCCGTGCTTACGAGCATGCCTTCATGATGCTCTCGCAAGTGAGCGGAAGAGCAGGACGAAGGGGCGACCGCGGACTGGTGATTCTGCAAACAAAGAGTGCTGACCTGCCCGTAATACGTCAGGTGGTCGACAATGATTTCGCTGGATTCGCACACGATCTGCTTGAGGAGAGGCGAATGTTCCATTATCCTCCCTACTGGCGGTTGGTGTATGTGTTCCTCCGACATCGCGACGAACACACCGTTGAGTCGGCTGCCATCGAGATGGCGTCACGCCTAAGGCAGTCGTTTGCCGACCGCGTGCTCGGACCGGACAAGCCTTCCGTGGCAAGGGTGAAGACGGAGAACATAAGAAAGATAGTGCTGAAACTGGAGAACGGCATCGACCTCAATCTCGCAAGACGACTGATGCGAGAGGCACGTGAGGGACTGCTAAGCGACAAGCGCTACGCCGCCATGAACGTATACTTCGATGTTGACCCGCTATAAGAAAAACGGCTGTATATGATTCGAAAGGAATCGTATACAGCCGTTTTTATTTATGTCATTACATTATGTGCAACCAGCGTAGCACGTCGTTCAGATTCGCCACCAGCATTAGCAGCATTAGCAATCCGATGCCGATGTATTCTGCCCAAATCATGAAGTTCTCCGATGGCTTGCGGCGCGTTATCATCTCGTAGAGGAGGAACAGTACGTGTCCGCCGTCGAGAGCCGGAATGGGAAGGATGTTCATGAAGGCGAGGATGATGCTGAGGAATGCGGTGAGAAGCCAGAAACGGTGCCAGTTCCATGTGTCGGGGAACATGCTGCCGATGGCTCCGAAACCTCCGAGCGACTTAGCGCCGTCAGCGCTGAAGAGATACTTCATGTCGCCTACGTATCCTGAAAGGACATTACATCCGTACTTGATGCCTGCGGGGAAACTCTCGAAGAAGCCGTAGCTTACGTGCGTAACCTTATTGTCGGGCATCGTCGGAGTGAAACCGAACTTGAGGTTCTCCTTCTCGTTATCAGAAGTCTGGAGCATGCCCTTGGTCTTGATGGTGCAGAGTTTGCCGCCGGCATTACGCTCAAGAGTGAGGCTTACGCTGAGTGCCTTAACGCTGTCAGCGTGTGTCTTGGCACCTGCAAGCATGTCACTCACGCGTCCTATCTCAAAGTTGAAGTCGTTGAACGAACCGATTGCCTTACCGTTGACGGCTATGATGCGGTCGCCCTTTCTCATTCCCATGTGCTCAGCAAGCATGCCGGGCACTACGCTGTCAACGCGAGCCTCAACAAGAGGAGCCACGAAAGGCGGCACCGACTTGAACATCTTCAGCAGATCGAGGTCGCCGGGCATTTCCACAGTCACCTGCTTGCCGCCACGCAGAACATAAGCCTGACGTGCAGTAGCCAAATCGCGGAACATATCAGCACCGAAACTCTTGAAGTCGCCCTGGTCTGTTCCTACGAGGACGTCGCCGTCGCGGAATCCGAGAGCCTTAGCCTCCTGGCTGAACTTCATTCCGAGCTTCATGTCCTTGGTCTTCACATAGTCGTCGCCCCAAGTGAAGAGGCACATGGCATAGATGAAGAGAGCAAGAAGGAAGTTGACGAGTACGCCACCTATCATAATAAAGAGACGCTGCCAAGCCGGCTTCGAACGAAACTCCCACGGCTCTGCGGGCTTAGCCATCTGTTCCTTGTCGAACGATTCGTCTATCATGCCCGATATCTTGCAGTAGCCGCCGAGAGGCACCCAGCCAATGCCGTAGCGTGTTTCGCTGTTCTTCGGCTTGAACTCGAAGAGGTGGAACCAGGGGTTGAAGAACAGATAGAACTTCTCCACTCTTACGCCGAAGAGCTTGGAGAAGAAGAAGTGTCCGCCCTCATGCAGTAGCACCAACAGCGAGATGGCCATCATAAACTGCAGGACCTTTAACAGAAAAATTTCCATGAAAATTCTTTAGTGTTTTATTTGTTTTAATTGTTTTTTATTCTTGCTTATCCCAGCATCTCTGCTGCTATGCGGCGCGCCTCTGCGTCCGTAGCCACATAATCGTCGTATGTGGGCTTTGCTATGAATGTGGCCTTCTGCATTGTAGCCTCAATGATGTCTGCCATCTGGAGAAAACCGCAGCGGTCATGACGGAACGCCTCGTTGACAATCTCGTTGGCGGCGTTCACCACACACGGCATATTGCCACCCTGACGTATCGCCTCATAAGCCATAACAAGGCATCTGAACTTCTTCATGTCAGGCTCGAAGAACTCGAGGGGCTGCTTGAAAAGGTCCAGTCGCGGAGCGTTAAGCGAAAGGCGGTCAGGATAAGAGAAGGCATACTGGATGGGGAGGCGCATGTCGGGAACGCCGAGCTGAGCCTTCACGCCACCGTCAGCGAACTGCACGGCGCTGTGTACGATTGACTGCGGATGGACAAGCACCTGTATCTTGTCAGCCTCCACGCCGAAGAGCCACTTCGCCTCTATCACCTCGAAGCCCTTGTTCATCATCGAAGCCGAGTCGATGGTTATCTTGGCTCCCATTTCCCATGTGGGATGCTTGAGGGCGTCGGCAGCCTTCACGTCAGCCATCTGCTCCAGCGTGAACTTGCGGAAGGGACCTCCCGAAGCCGTAAGCAGGATTTTCTCTATCTCGTTGTTGCCCTCGCCCACCAAGCTCTGGAAGATGGCAGAGTGTTCGCTGTCAACGGGAAGGATGTTTACGTTATACTGTGTGGCAAGGCGGCATATCAGTTCGCCAGCCACGACGAGCGTCTCCTTGTTGGCAAGGCAGATGGTCTTGCGGGCACGGATGGCATGGATGGTCGGCGAAAGACCGGCATATCCCACCATCGCCGTGAGCACCATGTCCACGGGTCCAGCCTCAACTATCTCGTCCAAAGCCTGCGCTCCTGCATACACCTTTATGTCGGGCATATCAGCGAGCAGCGCCTTAAGGTTCTCGTAATAGTCCTTATTGGCAATTACCACAGCGGCAGGTCTGAACTTGCGTGCCTGCTGGGCAAGCATTTCGTAGCGATTGTTTGCCGTGAGGCAATACACCTCATAAAGGTCGCTATGCTGTTCTATAACATCCAGGGCCTGTGTGCCGATACTACCGGTGGAGCCAAGGATACATATCTGTTTCTTCATAAATACTCTTTTTATTGTCTTTAAAGGGAAAGCAATCCTTCCGGCAGATTCATCTCGATGATGCGTTCTTCGGTGTTGATGTCGCTTATCAGCTCGTCCGTAGCGGGGATGAGCAGGTCGTCGCCTTCGGGTGTGACCAGCTCGAAGAGCGTGTTGATGGTGGAGTCGTCCACGGAATGTATCTCGCCGACCACCTTTCCTGTTTCGGCATCGCGCACGCTGAAGCCCACAATCTGCGCCCATGAGAGCTGACCGTCATCCGCTTCGGCATGCTCGCGGGGGAAATAGACGTCAGCTCCTGTGAGCTGACGTGCCTGATCCTGCGTGGTTATGTCGCAGAACTTGACGAGAGCCGTCTCGTCGTTCTTGAATCTGTATTCGTCCATGAAGAACGGCACGAGTATGCCGTCAACGTCAAGGATGAGGTATTCGGCGTCGGTACGGTCGAAGACGTCGTCGTCGAAGTGGAACGACACCTCGCCGTCCACACCGTGCGGCTTGCCGATGCGTCCGATGCGATAGACTGTTTCTTTACGTATCATCAGTCTCTCTCCCTTCTTATATGTGCTCCGAGAGCATTGAGACGTGCCTCAATGTCCTCATAACCACGGTCAATCTGTGCGATGTTGTCAATGCGGCTGGTGCCCTTTGCGCCGAGAGCGGCGATGAGCAACGCGATGCCCGCTCTGATGTCGGGGCTGGTCATGCGTCCGCCTCTGAGCTGCTTCTTGTTGTCGTGTCCGACGATAACGCAGCGATGCGGGTCGCAGAGGATGATCTGCGCTCCCATGTCGATGAGCTTGTCCACGAAGAAGAGGCGGCTCTCAAACATTTTCTGATGTACGAGTACGGATCCTCTCGCCTGTGTTGCCACTACGATGAGGACAGACAGCAGGTCTGGCGTCAGTCCTGGCCACGGCGCGTCGGCAAGAGTCATGATGGTGCCGTCGATGAACGAGTCAACCACGTAGTGCGGCTGCTTCGGGATGACGAGGTCGTCGCCCTCCTGCTTTATCTTAACACCAAGCCGGCGGAAAGCGTCGGGGATGACACCAAGTTCTCTTACGGCGCAGTCCTTGATGCGGACGCCCTCGCCCACCATTGCCGCCATACCGATGAACGATCCCACCTCAATCATGTCAGGCAGGATGCGGTGCTCGGCACCGTGCAGACTCTTTACGCCGACGATGGTGATAAGGTTGGAGGCGATGCCGGAGATGTTCGCACCCATAGAGTTGAGCAAGTGGCACAACTGCTGGATGTAAGGTTCGCAGGCAGCATTATATATTGTGGTGGTGCCCTCGGCGAAGACAGACGCCATGATGATGTTGGCGGTTCCCGTAACCGAAGCCTCATCAAGGAGCATATACGTGCCCTTCAGATGCTTAGCCTCGATGGTGAACACCTTGCGCTCGTCGTCGCTGATGAACTTCGCCCCGAGATTCTTGAATCCGAGGAAGTGGGTGTCCAGTCTGCGGCGACCAATCTTGTCGCCGCCCGGCTCTGCCACCGAAGCCTTGCCGAAGCGTCCGAGCAGCGGACCCATAAGGAGCACGCTGCCTCTGAGAGCTGAGCACTTTCTGATGTATTCGTCGCTGGAGAGGAATCCGAGGTCAATCTGGTCCGCCTGGAAGGTGAACACGCCCTTTCTCTCCGACGTAACCTTTACGCCGATGTCCTTGAGGAGTTGTATGAGGTTGTTGACGTCGAGGATGTCCGGCACGTTAGAGATGGTCACCGGCTCGCTCGTAAGCAGCGTAGCCGAAATCACCTCCAGCGCCTCGTTCTTCGCTCCCTGCGGCGTAATGGTTCCCGAGAGCGGATGTCCTCCTTCAATGATAAACGATTCCATAGGCTGATGTTAGTTTTTTCTTCTGCGTTGTTTCTTCTCGTTGTTGCGCGGCTGCGGCATCTCCGTACGGTCAAACTTGAACGTGGAGAGGTCGAGCTCCACGGTGCCGTGTGTGTAGTTGGCAATGTCCGACGCCACCTTCTCGTTGTCGCTCGAACCGTGTCCCCACTGCATGAGGTCACGCTTCATCTGGTTGGCGGCAAGGCGGATAAGCTCGTTGCGCTCCGCTCCTTCGGGAAGAGTCTTGAGTTTGTCGAATATCTCGAACATCATGTTGCCGTAATGTCTTACGGGGATGCGCTTCATGGGATATGCCATGGGCTTGGGCTTCTCCATCATGTGGTGAGCCTGGCTGATGTCGAAGGGATAGTCGATGTCCAGACGGAATCCGCTCATCAGCGCCAGGTGGTCCCATAGCTTGTGGCGATACTCCTTGGCATCGCCCACACGCGGCTTCATGCGCTCCATGATGGCCACGATGGACTCCGCGCAGCGCTGGCGCTCCTGTCGGTCCTTGAGGTCCATACAGTAGTCCACCATCGATTGCACCTCACGTCCATACTCAGGCAGGACGAGTTGCTCACGCTGGGTGTTATAGTCCAGTCCTTTTATTTTCATTCTATATGGGTTGTTTTTTATTGCGAAATAATAATTGAACTTTCGAAAGTTCAGAAGTTAATGGTATTAAAGAAGTATGCTTAGAGCAGCTTCTTCGATTCCTTTGCCACGAAGTCCTTCAGATAGAACGGCACGAAGTAAGCCACATCCTCATACTTCTCCTGCGCAATGCGACGCTCCGCGATGGGGAACATCCACTTTGCAAGCGGCTCCACGCCCTTGATGAGGCGGGCGTTGGGATGATTGATGGTCTCCATGCACTTCTCCGCTCCGTTGCCGAAGAAGTAGACGGGTCCGCGGTCGAGGTATTCGCGGTAAGTGTCGGCGTCCACTACGTCTGCCTGCACCTGCCTTACTTCACGCAGAGAGCGGTCGTAAATGGCGGAATAGACCTCCATGCGGCGGGCGTCAATCATCGGGCAGAGCAGGGCGCCCTCCTCCACCTCCTCGCGCAACAGCACGGGCACAGCCATCAGCTCCAGCGTGGGCACGGAGATGAGCTTCAGGTCCTGACCGAAGCAGATGCCCTTAGCCATCGACACGCCGATGCGCAGGCCGGTGTAAGAACCCGGTCCGCAGCTTACAGCCACAGCGTCAAGCGGAATGGCGTGCGAGTCGGCGAAGGACATTGCCTCGTCAACAAAAACGCCAAGCTTTACGGCATGGTTAGGGCCCTCATGACTTTCCTGTGAAAAAATGCAAGCACCGTCTTGACTGACGGATACCGAGCACACATCTGTGCTCGTCTCAATATTTAAAATACACGACATGCTAAAAATTATAATTTTACAATTACAAAAATACAACTTTTCGCTCAAAGTCAACCCATTTGTGCCGTTTAAATTCATGTTCGGGCGTATTTTCCACCTCATAGGGGGATTTTCGGAAAATAATAAGTACATTTGCACTTTGGTAAAACGCCAAACCATATACTTTAACATCAAGCATAAACACTTACATTAAGACAATATGATACTATCAATGACGGGCTACGGCAAATCTGTCGCAACCTACAAAGGAAAGAAAATCAACGTCGAGATAAAGTCGCTCAACAGCAAGGCTCTCGACCTGTCAACACGCATCGCACCGCTCTACCGCGAGAAGGAAATGGAGATACGCCAGACCATCCAGACACGCGTAATCCGTGGAAAGGTGGACTTCGCCATCTGGGTGGAAAAGGATGCGGACGCAGACGCTACGACCGTGAACGCCGCACTCGTCAACAACTACTACACACAGCTTCGTGCCATCTCCGAACAGTACGGCATACCCGAACCGCAGGACTGGTTTCAGACACTTCTCCGCATGCCGGACGTAACCTCAAAGACTGAGGCTGAGACGCTTACAGACGAGGAATGGGACGTGGTGCGCAGCGCTGTGGACGACGCCATCACACATCTCGTCGACTTCCGTACGCAGGAAGGCGCTGCCCTTGAGAAGAAGTTCGGCGAGAAGGTGGACAACATACAGCACCTGCTGGAGAGCATCGAGCCGTACGAGAAGTCGAGAGTAGAGAAAATCCGCGCACGCATCGTGGAAGGGCTGAAGTCAATCCCCGACGTGGAGTACGACAAGAACCGCCTGGAGCAGGAGCTTATCTATTACATCGAGAAGCTGGACATCAGCGAGGAGAAGCAGCGCCTCGCCAACCATCTCCGCTATTTCCGCGAGACAATGGCGGAAGGACACGGACAGGGCAAGAAGCTCGGATTCATCGCGCAGGAGATGGGACGTGAGATAAACACAACCGGATCGAAGAGCAACAACGCCGAGATGCAGAACATCGTGGTGAAGATGAAGGACGAACTGGAGCAGATAAAGGAACAGGTGCTGAACGCGCTGTAAAATTCGTAATTTCTAATTCAAATATGGGTAAACTTATCATTTTCTCCGCTCCAAGCGGCAGCGGCAAGAGCACAATCATAGGCCGTCTGATGCAGCGTCCCGAACTGCATCTCGCATTCTCAATTTCATGCACGTCGCGTGCGCCCCGTGGCACGGAGCAGAACGGCGTGGAGTATTTCTTCCTCTCTCCCGAGGAGTTTCGCCAGCGAATAGAGAAGGGCGACTTCCTTGAGTATGAGGAGGTTTATCAGGACCGCTTCTACGGCACGCTGAAGGAGCAGGTGGAGGTGCAGGCAGCCCGCGGCGAGAACGTCGTATTCGACGTGGACGTAAAGGGCGGACGCAACATCAAGGAATTCTACGGCGACCGTGCACTCAGCATCTTCGTGCAACCGCCATCTATTGACGAGCTGCGCCGCCGTCTCGTGGGACGCGCCACGGACGCACCCGAGGTGATAGAACAGCGCATAGCCCGCGCTGAGTTCGAGCTGTCGCAAGCTCCTTACTTCGACCGCGTTATCATCAACGACGACCTCGACCACGCCGTGGAGGACACTTACGCCGCCATCAAGGAGTTTATCGAGAAATAAAAACTCACACGCATGGACAAGATAAAGACCGGCATCTACGGCGGTTCTTTCAATCCCATACACAACGGACACATCGCCATAGCCCGCAAGATGACTGAACTTGCGGGGCTTGACGAGGTGTGGCTGGTGGTGTCGCCGCAGAATCCGCTGAAGGAGCGTGGCGACCTTCTGGACGACCGCCTCCGTCTGGAGATGACCCGCATGGCGCTCGCCCCCTACCCCAAGCTGAAAGCCAGCGACTTCGAGTTCGCCCTGCCGCGTCCCTCATATATGTGGAACACGCTGCAGGCTCTCTCCGCCGCCCACCCCGACCGCGAGTTCACGCTCCTCATAGGAGCCGACAACTGGGAGGTGTTCAGCCGTTGGTATCATTACGAAGACATCATCGCCCACTACCCCATCGCCATCTATCCGCGCACGGGTAGCGACATCGACGTCACCACCCTCCCCCCGACCGTCCGCCTCTTCAACACCGGACTCTATGACATCAGCAGCACGCTCGTCCGCAACACCATAAAGGCAGGTGGCGACATCTCCTCGCTTGTGCCGAAGGAGATAGTAAGGATGGCGGAGGAATGTTATGGGTAAACCCGAATTTTGAGTTTTGAATTGGCAGTTTTTGACAAGAAGACATGAAGACAGGTTTTATCCTATCAATTCAAAACTGAGCAATTCACAATGCGCCTTGGCGCACAACTCCTCGCTCGGCTCTGCCGCTTGCCTAAGCAAGAATTCAAAATTCCTAATTCGGACGGCGTCCGCCGTCCGCTATGCAAATATCGTACAAACGGCTTTCTATGTTAAAATCCAAATGTTTTGACCATTATTTTCATTTTAAGCTGTGATTTTATATTCTGTGGTAAAAAGCTGGCGGTTTCTAACCATTGCAGTGATCAAATGCACAAGTTTGTTCTTGACATTGTTCAGTGCAACCTGCTTCTTCTTTCCGCGTTCCACGAGACGCATGTAGTACCTCGCCATAACTGGATTGAAGTTGACGGTAGCCAGTGCAGCTTGCGTCAGCATGGCCTTTATCTGTCGGTTCGCCATATAATGTACATGCGGATCAGAATGCACACTAGTGCCGAATCTTTGCCGAATGGGGCTATGCCGTAATAGCAGGCAATCTTGCGCGAGTCGTAGTTGAGACGACGGAAGTTGTCTGTATACACCATCAGACAGACAGCGTTCTGCGACGTCTGACATGAAGAACTACCTTGTGGTCACGGATAGGAAAGTCATTAACCTGACGGCTTTCCGTAAAGCCATTGGGCTTAAGGTCTTGCCACTCTTCTTCTCGTGCATCTTTTTCGTCAAGATAGATGTGAAGAAGGATACGTTCATTACCCGTATATTCAATAATGCCTGTGTGATTTTCGTTAACGGCTGTAACGTCGAAGAACTCAAGTATGCCTTTGGGAAGAAGATAACTTGACAGAATCTTATAGTCAAATATTGATTGTTTATTCATGGCTGCAAAGTTAATACATCGCATGAACATTTAAACATTAAACAAGAAAACATATACCTATACTACAAATTTTAGCCACGGATATTTGCAACTGTGCCATTAAACTATTATTATAGCCTGACACAGTTTATTTTACACTCTCTGCTGCAAAAGTACAATCGTTCGTTTTTATACACAACATCTCCTTATGCGAAACGGCAAAAATGTGTTGCGAAGCAGCAATATATTCTATTAAAGCAATTATAGGTATTCCTCTTTTTATAATAATCCTCTCAACTCTTACGGATAAGTAACAAAGATGATGAAGTATATTTGTCACTATTCTCTGTTCTTTTATCGCACCAGCCCTTTTTCTTTCTTTTGTGGAATGCTCCCCTGCCCTACCTTTTGTGTTCCGTCCCAATTCGTAAGTTGGTCGGCACAGCCATTGGAGCCACCAAGCGAAACGTATGTATCTGCGCTACATGACATGTGGTCAACGAAAGCGAGAAAGTTGCCGATGGCATTATTTGTGTTTTTTACTATTCGGCAACTATCAAGAGTTTAAACACACTGCAGCGAGATCGGAGCATACCTTCTCCAACTGTTCCCTATACAAAAGGTCGTCTGTATATTCTTTTGATATAGCCTGATACCCATATTTAGCTCCAAGGATGGCACATGCCACTGCGGCATTCGTATCTGCATCTCCCCCTGCATTCACTACGGCAAGCAGCCCCTCCTCGAAAGAGGAAGTATGCCAATACGCCCATAGGGCCACAGATAATGTAACTAAAGTATACCCCATGTGGTCATAGTCTACCAAATCCTTAACATCAGGCGCAATCCAAGCTTTGTCCACATATTCACAAATTTCTGCATCATATGACTGTGCCAAACTTCTTATTTGAAATAATGTCGGCGGTTGCATACCATAAACCAATGCGTGTATAAGTTCAGACACTATTACGCACGAGCCGACACACCTTGGATCGTAATGGGTGAGCTGACAAATATACTCTGCACAAGTCCTTACTTCTTTTGGAAAAAGTCCGACTACTGATGTACGCATCAGCCCACCATTTGCAGCAGACTGATACTTGCTCATTTCCCACACCTTGTGGGACACCTCAAACGGATGCTCCACATAATCGCCAATCGTCAGCACCTTATAGGTGTTTTCTCCAATACCCATAGGAACACCATTGAGCCAGTCTTTGAAGTGTCGGGCGATGTTGTAAAAATCAACACCCTTGTCTTCAATGACCGCATCAGCAATGCATAGCATCATATCGGTATCATCCGTCCAGTCGCCAATCTTCCATCGTTTCCGATGTCTGTCTTGGTATATCTGCTTGTAGTGCTGTAGTCCATGAGGATATTTCCAAGCAATATCCTCATCTGTCATGAATTCCGTTCCCAATCCGAGTGCATCGCCAATGGCTTGACCATATATGCAACCTCTAAATCTATCTATCACCTCACGTTCCATTGATTTTGGAGTTTATAATTAACCTAATATCAGTGTTTAGTATTTATGCTATTATTCACAATCTTCAGTGCCACACCAACCAGACGATTATTTTCAAGTATGATGGTGGCATGCATGCGTTTGTACATACGTTCTTGTCTTAGGTATCGTTTGAACACGATGTCAATGCGGCATCGATTTTCATCAATCATAGTAGAGTCACCGTATGGCAAATAGATGTCAGGGCGATGCAGGTCTATCGTGCAGCCACTTTTACACATAGCCGTTATCTCATCTTCAGTCTTCACGTATGGGCAAAAGTAATATTTGTTGTTCATAAACCTATCTACAGTTACATGGAAGAAGCCTTCAAGAAACAGTAATATGCACCATCCGCCCACAACATTGTTGTTTATACATAGATGCTTGAAGAAGTCGTTATCTTTCCTTCCTGTCTCATCATACGCATACAATTTAAATATACCATCGTGAGGAAAATAGAAATTGTCGAGTTCATGCCAATTTTGATTGTGTCCTATAGAAAAATGCCAGCCATCTTCAATGTCTAACGCAGGAAACTCACTCAGCAATCCATATTCTGGGCGTTTGGCATTAGGAATCATATGCAATGGATAATCCGTTTTGTCATTGATGAATTTCAGATTCCAACTTATTTCTTTCAAAAAGTTATGGCGATATATATACGTACGGAAGTCGTACAGTTGCTTATACACATATAACTTGTGCATACTATCACCTAACAATTCTTTCTCTCGTCGATGAATCTTATTGAGCAATGCTATTGCGAATTTTATGTCTTTATTGAATGGATTATTTATCAAACTGTCTCCATAAAATGAGAGCACAGCCATATTCCACATGCGCACGAGAGATGCATGTTCTGTGTTACATTCCGCCAACATCTCCTCTGCTAACTTCTGTCTTTTATCATCAGGCTCATAAAGTATACCTATTTCTAAAGTATCATCGTAGGTCGTGAAAAACATCAACGGCCATGCATATAGTTCTGCACCAAAATATGATTCCTTGTTCTTTTGCGATCTTTTGAAGATGCGCTCCATATTATTTTTTTTCATATTATTGCTTATGATAAAGTTCCTTTTTCTTCACATAGTTTGTCAAAGGCTTCTGTACATGCGAAAGTAAGCAGTTTACCATCACTGAAGCAAGTTTTTCATCCTAGTTGTTTTTGTCTCAGATTTAAAATTCGAGTTTGAAGCCCTTCGCATAACGCCGACAATGCATAACGCAGTATGCGGTCGTGGTCGAATGCCAATTGTGGAATATCCTCGATGTCGAACCACTGCGCCTTTGCCGCATCGTCACCGCCCCTCACCTCCTGAATCTTGCACAGGGCATAATAGGGTTCTTCTATATTTCAACTTGTGTAAGTTTTACACCACGAAGATATATATTATTATTCATCCCCCCAAACAATAGGAGTTTTATTTTAAGAGTTGTGATCTTATTATCATTATCTTATAAATAGGCATATCTGAAAATCTTTGTGCTATAAAGAATTATACAGATCTTTACCATCAATCAAACTATTCAGGGATATTCAGCTTATTCCCACTTTATAAAACAAGCTGATGCCGTTCTATGACAGAATGATGCTACGCAAGAGTTACATTTTCGAAGCCATCAACGACATGCTGAAGAACACGGCACAGATTGTACAGTCACGCCATAGGTCTGTAAGCAACTTTATCATGAACATTATTTCTGTTTTGGGAGCATATTGCTTCTTCGACAACAAGCCAATGGCATTGCAGGGATACTGCATCGAAGACACTAAATAGCCGTCACTATTCTAATGGCAAAACAACTTCCTTCAGTCTTCTGTTATTACCCACTCCTAATGGCATGGGGAGGAGGCGTATTAACGCTGCTTTTATATTGTATAAGACACTCGGTTATCCCGAACTGGGATAAATAACATAAAACACTGACAAATAATTAGTTAGCTATTTACTGAACATCTCTAATTTAAGCCCTAATATGAGTGCTTACTAGCCATACAGCATTGGGGCGAGGCATAGTAGCATCAACGCTGCGAGAATATTATTGACTTGTTTCATTATCGACGATAGAATCTTTCTTGTTCCATTTCTTCTACTTCATCTTCCCATTCCTCTCCAAAGAGTTCTTTCATTTCCGACTCATATTCAACTTTGGCATCCTGCCAGTCATAGAACATAAAAACAGTGGGGAACGACAGCCACACAGCAATAATAACGCATATATACCAGCAAGTTGATTTAGACATAGCTTCGTCCCAATCAATTTTTGTCTTTTTGCAATAGATAAACGAGGATGCATGAAACACACACACTGGTATGGCATAAAAAAGTATGTGCAGGCCTGTTGGCAAGTAAGAAAGCCAATGACTTACGTAGAAATATGTTTCAAAACCTACATATACAGACACTATAAATGCTGCGGTTAGTAGCTTCGGTTTCGATTTCCACATTCCCACACCAATGATGATGCCCCAAATTACAGCATTAATCCAAAATGACATAGTAAAGAGTTGCTGATTATTAGTTATTCATTTCGCCATTTCATATAAGCATCAAAATCTGCTAATGGTATATCATGTTTAGAAGCATTGAGGTAATTCATTCCTTCACCAGCCCCTTCCATTTTCAGTATGTAGAACAAGGTGACGGTATTAATGCCAATTTCGTTTGATAAGCATAATTTATTCCAGTTATTTCCAAAATTCGCTCCTCCGTACATTCCAGATAGTATAGCTATTAGTATTCCCAAACCTATTGTGGAGTATGAATACACATTAAAGCCATTAATAGTTCCGAGTATAATTCCAGCCACAATAATGACAGGAGCAACAAAGCATCCCCAATTTCGTTTCACCTTGGTATACTCTAGCCACGTCGAACTAATATCGTATGTAATGGAAGAGTTGTATTCGGATGTGTACGTAGTTTTACTCGCAGATGAAATCATAAGACCTGTCAGTGGACATCGTCCATTATTCAACAAGCCGATCTCTTTAAGATAATCTACAGCTTTTTTATCTTTCATAGACAAAACAAATCCTCTGAAGAAATCTGATACAAAATTGCCGTTGACATCAGTGCAAACTTCATATTTCTTACCATTGTCCGTAAAACCATTAGTGGTTAACTCTTCTGCCATCAACAGAATGTAGTCTTTGTACATTATCCTTTCTATGTACTCTTTTGAATATTTCATAACATTATCACCTTTTTGGATATTTCCTCATTAGTTCACGATTAACTTTATTCCAAAAGTCCCCCAAATACTCACTAAACCGGATTAAGTTGTCATCTATTCCAAAAGGATCTGGGTGGTAGTAGTCAAAATCAATGTGTACAAATCTTGCATAAAGAGTTTCAGGAAAGAACATTTTCGTATGCGGGTAGTCACACTTCAACATTCCCATCATTTGTGATTTGTATTGGCAGACTCTAAACATAAATTGCTCCATGTCTGATTGATTGTATTGCCCCGTATTGCGAACAGCTTGGAAAATCGTTTCAAAGAATTCGTTTCTGTTAGAGTTTTTGCTCAGATAACCATAGTTCTTTCCATAATCAAGAGTTATCCAACCACAAAACATATAGATTTCTTCTTTGTCATACGTTGCGCCTCTTAATTTGGGTGCAGATTGAAGGAAATCAGTTGTCCATTTTGACGTTAACTGTATCATTTCCTCCGAAGAATATAGCGTACCACTATTACTTTTTGAGCCAAAAAGAAAATCAAACAATCCCATACTATCGGTTATTTTTAATAATCAACTTTTATTGAGAACCCAATCTCTGACAAACCTTAATTCCGCAACACTATTGTAAATTAAACCTTTTAAGTACCTGAGCAACAAAAAGTTCTTGGACAAGCCGAGCGGCCAAGGTTTTTGCCATATCGAAGAATTCACTGATCTTAGTGTTGCAAAAACAAACAAGAGAATCCAACGATAGGCATGGCAAAAATACAAATTAAATCTGAGAAACTCACTCCTTTTGGAGAAATATTTTTCGGTCATGGAGCAATTCGACTCCACATTATCATCTGTAATCGACTCAACCCTCGGTCTAAGGTGTAGATCGTTCGGTTATCAGTACAGCGAAATCATTCGTTCTCTCATGGGTATATACTTCTATGGTGGCTCATGTATTGAGGATGTCAAAGGTTCGGACTCAAGGCTATGAGTCGCATAAAAGCGTTTGTCTTCAGGTTTATCTCTGTACCAGCCAAGTGGATCAGGACATCAAGGCGGTATGTGCTGAATATCTATACCTGTAACTATGCTTACGCAGATGTATTCTATACTTATTTTGGATAACGCCTACAACTTATGGGTATGATACTGCGTATTATCTCAAGTCGCATTGTGGGGTAAGGGGATGTTGTAGGCAGAAGTGGGTGTTTCAGCCTCACTTTATCTGATAATTCAGTAATGAGAGGATGTGTACACGCAAGTAGGACGATGAAGGACTTAGTTGCGGATTTGAGGCATATTACAAATATATGCGGAATTATGTATAGGGTGTATGCGGAAAGCTGCTCTTTTAACATAGATTATACAATCGGGTTACACCCGAATTTTGAATTAGGAATTATTCTCGGCTTCGCCTGCGATTGCGAATTATTCAGTTTGAATTGGCAGTTTTGACAGAAAAACATGTTTTTTTGACAAGAAGACATGAGGACAGGTTTCATCCTATCAATTTAAAACTGAAGAACTCACAATGCGCCTTGGCGCACAATTCAAAATTCAAAACTCCTAATTCCTAATTCGGACAGCATCTGCTGGCCGCTTGCAAATATCGTCTAAACAGTAAAAACCTGTTACAAAATAAAAATCGGTTTTAGAGATTTTGCGAGCTGTTTTTCTGCTGTTTTGTTGCGTTTGTGACACCCTGATTTATCAATACAGCCACTTTTGCACTCCAATAGTAGCCCTATAAGAGTGCAATAGTGGCTCTTTTGCATGACAATAGCAGTTGTATTGGAGTGTAAAAGAGGCTCTATAGCAGTCCAATGATGCATGTTAAGCTCCGTCATTCATTGCACACTTCTCTTATCAGCAGTATAATCAACTGTGCATCAATAAACTATCGCTGCACGCTCAAAACTCAAGAATTTCGCACCAAAGATTTCTTCGTGCGCCGAACTCATAGTATTGAGCATTAGAAATGCAAATATTGTCTTCGGCGGAACCGCCGCCGAAGAATTAGGAGTTTTGAATTTTGAATTGTGCGCCAAGGCGCATTGTGAATTGTCCAGTTTTGAATTGATATTGTAGGAGTGGGACTCCCCTATTCTTCGTCCTGACTCCCCTGCTGCAACGATTCCTTCTTCCTGCCCTTCCTTCTTCTGAATTCTGTAGGCGAACAGCCGAGGTGTGCCCTTACGAATCTTCCGAAGAAGGAGAGGTTAGGGAATCCCAGATAATTTGAAATCTCCTTTATGCTCATGTCCGAATGCGACAAAAGACGGTTGACGTCTTCCACGGCATATTCAATGATCCATTCGTAGGCTGTCTTTCCGCTGTTCTCCTTACATATAGCTGTAAGGTACTTGCCGGTTATGCACAACTGGCTGCTGTAAAATTCCAGCTTTCTTGGCTTTACATCCAAGGAGGTGAGCAGTTCAATGAATTGCTTGAACAGCACACTACTCCTCGATATGTGAATGGCTCTACGCTCCGGTTCGGCCTGCTCTATGACGGTCATCAGGCAGAAAAGGAACGAGCTGACCATATATCCTACAATCTGCCTCTTGTACTTGGAGCTCTCCTTCAGCAACTGCTCGGACAACAAGGCATGATATTTCTCGAATGTGCTCATCGTCGGCTCGTCAATATGGATGATGGGCTTGTTCTTCAGGTAGAAAGACATGTCGAGCACATCGCTAATGTGCAGCATCTTACGCGCCACCTTAGCCGACAGACATACAGCCTTTGCCGTGAAGTCGAAGCTGAAGAGACAGTCGTTCAGAATGGTGTTCGGCTGGCAGATGATGATGTCGTTGCAGGAAGCCGTGGAGTCCACCTTGTTTGCCTTCATCGCCACGCGACCCGACTTCACCACTATAATAAGAAGAAAGTCGAGCTTTATGGTCTGCAACTTCGAGAAGTTGCGCAAGTCATCTATTATAACAACATCATTGTCTGCATAGTCGACAAATTCACTATTTGTCAACTGATTGATGTCCTTTGTGTCTATATTGTCGAATGTTGCCATATTGGGAATATTAATATTTATCGGCAAATTTAGCAATAAACTGTCGTATTTAGTAGCGAAACAGGCGAAATTAATGTCCTGTCAAGGAACAGGTTCTACGACGGAACATTTAGCATGCACATTTGGACACCTACAAGTGTTCAAATGGTAGTAATTTTGTCGTGCTAATAAAAAAGTAAGATAACACGATGAAGAAAAAAGTATTTATGCTTGGACTGCTGTCGCTTGCCTTTGTCAATGCACATGCCATCGGCAACTACTGGCCGCTCGACTCGTTGAGAGCCCGGGCTGTGAGCAACAACAAGACGCTTCTTATGGAAGAGCAGAACAAGGTGGCAGCACATTACACACACAAGTCTGCCACGACAAACTTCCTGCCCAAGATTTCTGCCACGGGGGCATATATGTATACCAGCCGTGAGCTGTCGCTGCTTAGCGATGAGCAGAAACACACATTATCCAATATAGGAACAGGTCTTTCGGCGTTGGTGCCCGACCTTGCCCCGATGAGTTCGCATCTCAATTCGGCTGGTCAAGGACTGGTGGACGCCTTACACACCGACACACGCAACGCCGGCGTGGTGGCGGTGACACTCACACAACCTTTATATATGGGAGGCAAGATACGTGCGTATAACAAGATAACCGAATATGCCGAGCAGGCTTCGGGCACAATGTATGACAAGACGCTGCAGGACATCATTGTGGAGGTGGACGATGCCTACTGGAACCTGGTGGCACTGCACAGCAAGAAGAAGCTTGCCGAAGGCTATAAAGCACTGGTGGAGAAGCTGGAGAGCGATGTGGAGAAACTCGTGGAGGAAGGCATGGCTACGAAGGCAGACTTGCTGAGCGTGAAGGTGAAGGTGAACGAAGCAGGCGTGACGCTCATTCAGGTGAACAACGGCATTGAGCTGTCAAGAATGAATCTCTGCCGTATATGCGGATTGGACATGGACGAGCCTATAGACGTGGAAGACGACATGGACGACAAGGCGCAGACGGACAAAGCGATAGGAAACGCCGAGCTTGCCAGCCAGGGCGCGGACAATCTGGTGGAGCAAGCCGAAAACAACCGCAAGGAACTTCAGGCTCTTGACCTTAAAAACAAGATATATGACGAGAAGATAAAGCTGGCGCGGGCGGAATATCTGCCCAAGCTGGCACTGATGGGAGGATATATGGCAAGCAACCCTTCGGTCTTCAACAGTTTCGAGCGTAAGATGAAAGGAATGTGGAACGTCGGCGTGACGCTTAACGTGCCGATACTTACGTGGGGAGACCGCTCTTACAAGGTGAAGGCGGCAAAGGCAGAAGCCTCGATGCACAGATATGAGACGGAAGAGGTGAGAGAGAAGATAGAGCTGCAAGTCAACCAGTGCAGGCAGAAGCTGCAGGAAAGCCTGGAGCGATATCAGACCACGGTACGCAGCGTGGACGAGGCGGAAGAAAACCTACGCTATGCCAATCATGGCATGAAGGAAGGAGTGGTGACGCTGAGCAACGTGATGGAGGCACAGACAGCATGGCTGAAGGCTAAGTCAGAATGGGTGAACGCCCAGGTGGACGTACGGCTTGCCAACCTGTATCTGAGAAAGGCCATCGGTGACATCAACACACAAATATAAAAGACACAATACCCTCACATATATAAGAATCGTTTAATAAGAAAACATACAGAAATGAAAAAGAACAAGATTTTCACCAACATACTGGCAATGGCTCTGGTGCTGATTGCCGTAATCGTAGTGGTCATCACTGTGGGACTGTTCCGCACCGGTCAGGAGGAAACGCTCGAAGGACAGGCAGAAACCACCGACTATCGTCTGTCGTCAAAAGTGCCGGCACGTGTGCTGGAGATAAGAGTGAAGGAAGGCGACTTCGTGCATAAAGGCGACACGCTCGTCGTGCTTGAGGCACCGGACGTGGAGGCAAAGCTGTCACAGGCCAATGCCGCATACGATGCCGCCAAAGCCATGGAAGAGAAAGCACATAACGGCGCACGTCAGGAAGACATACAGGCTGCCTACGAGATGTGGCAGAAGGCGAAGGCTGCCGTGGAGGTGACGGAGAAGACCTACAACCGTGTGGAGCGTCTCTTCGAAAGCGGAGTGATGGCAGAGCAGAAGCGCGACGAGGCAAAGGCACAGTATGACGCTGCCGTAGCCACAGAAAAGGCTGCCAAAGCCAAGTATGACATGGCTGTGAACGGAGCGCGAAAAGAAGACAAGAGCATGGCGCAGGCGCAGGCAGAACGCGCAAAGGGAGCCATCGCCGAAGTAAGCTCCTACATCAACGAGACCGTACTGACAGCCACTGCCGACGGACAGATAACAGAGATATTCCCCGAAGTGGGCGAGCTTGTCGGCACGGGCGCTCCCATCATGAACGTATCGGTGGTAAGCGACGTGTGGTTCACCTTCAACATTCGCGAGGACAAGCTGAAGGGATATGCCATCGGCACCCAGGCAGAGGTGTATGTGCCTGCCGTGGACAAGACCATCCCCGTGCGCATCACGCTGATGAAGGACGTGGGATCCTTTGCCGTATGGAAAGCCACAAAGGCTCTTGACGACCTCGACCTCAAGACCTTCGAGGTGCAGGCGCATCCGTTGAAGCCGACGGACGGCGTATTGTCAGGTATGTCGGCTGTACTGAGAATGCCCGAATCAGCCAAGAACACCAGCAAATAAAAACCAAGCATCATGAACATCACAAGCAAGACAATCAGAAGGCTCGCCATGATAGGCCGAAGGGAGCTGAAGATGTATTCGCATCGCCCGCTCTTCCTCTTCTGCATGATCATTGCGCCGCTGTTCTGTCTTATATACCTTACCTCTCTGATGGGCGAAGGCTTGCCTACGAAGCTGCCGGCGGCAATGGTGGACGAGGACAACACACACATCACGCACACCATCACCCGCATACTCGGGTCGATGGAGGAGGTGAAGCTCGTCCGTCACTACTCCAGCTTCGGCGAGGCAAGAAAGGCTATGCAGCGAGGCGAAATATACGGATTCTTCTATCTGCCGAAGAAAACCACCGAGAAGGCACTGGCAAGCCGCCAGCCGCGCATATCGTTCTATACCAACGAATGTTATTACGTGCCGGGCAACCTGCTGATGCGCGACATGCGCTACGCTTCCGAACTCACAGGACTGGCACTGACCCGTGAGAAGCTCTACGCCCACGGCATGACGGAACGACAGGCAATGGGCGTCATACAGCCCATCAAGGTGGAGACGCACCCGCTCAACAATCCATACCTCGACTATTCGGTGTATCTCAACAACATGCTCATCCCCGGCATCTTCATCCTGCTGGTGATGCTGTCAGCGGCTTACACCATTGGCATAGAATGGAAACGTGATACGCAGCTCGTGCTTTATCGCATTTCGGGCAAGTCGCCGTTTACGGCACTCGTGGGCAAGCTGCTGCCGCAGACGCTCGTGTTCTGGCTCATAGCCATCCTCTATGCCGTCTGCTTCTACCGCTACCTGCAGTTCCCCTGCAACAGCGGCATACTGCCGATGATACTCATCGGAATGCTTACGGTGCTGGGAGCGCAGGGGCTTGCCGCCTTCATCTTCGGCGTATGCGGACAGATGCGTCTGTCGATGTGTCTCTGCTCGCTTTGGGGCATATTGTCGTTCTCGCTCGCAGGCTTCACATTCCCCGTTACGGCAATGGACGGCATACTGCAGAAGCTGTCTGTGCTCTTCCCACTGCGCCATTACTATCTGCTATACGTCAATCAGGCTCTCAACGGATACAGCATCGTGTACGCTTGGCACAGCTTGCTGGCAATGGTGGTTTTCGCAATGTTGCCGCTGCTCACGCTCCGCCACTATCACAGTCTGTTCCTCAACCATAAATATGTACCATAATGAAAAGAACGCTCATTAACATTATTCAGATATGGATGACGGAGATGAAGGAAATCCTGCGCGACAAGGGCATAATGATTTTCATCATTTTCGTACCGCTATGCTACCCGCTGCTCTATTCGTATGTATATACCAACGAGGTGGTGCGCGACGTACCGTTTGCGGTGATTGACGACTGCAACAGTACGATGAGCCGTGAGTTTGTCCGTAAGATGGACGCCACACCCGACGCAAGGATCGTGGCACGATGCAATGACGTGGCAGAGGCGCAACAGCTGCTGAAGGAAAGCAAGATATACGGAGTGCTGCGCATTCCCAAGACATTCAGTCACGACATCTGGCGCGGCGAGCAGACCACCGTGGGACTATACTGCAGCATGAGCTCGCTGCTCTACTATAAGGCGCTGCTTCTGGCTGCCAACAACGTATCGCTGGACATGAACCGCGACATAAAAGTGGAGAAATACCTGCACCCTTCAACACGCGAAGACGAGGAAATATCGCGTATGCCTGTAGAGTATGACTACGTAAGCCTGTATAATCCGCAAAGCGGTTTCGCAGCATTCCTCATTCCGCCCGTACTGATGCTCATCATTCAGCAGACGCTGTTTCTGGGCATAGGCATGTCGATGGGCAACCAACGCGAGAAGTGTCTGGCACACATGCTGCCCAAACACAAGTGGTATAGGCGCCCGTTCGACATAGTCATGGGTAAGACCATATTCTACTTTGTGCTCTATCTGCTCATGGCAATATACATGTACACCGCCGTGACAAAATGGTTCGGACTGCCTGATCTCGGCGACTATTGGGTGTTCCTGCGGTTTATCATCCCGTACATCCTGGCATGCATATTCATGGCAATGGTGCTGTCGGTGCTGGTCTACAGAAGGGAGGACTGCATCATGCTGTTCGTCTTTCTCTCCGTGCCGCTGCTCTTCATGTCGGGCATCTCTTGGCCGAGATCAGAGATACCGGTGTTCTGGAAATACGTGTCATGGCTGTTCCCCTCCACGTTCGGCATGAACGGCTATCTGCGCATCATGGGCAACGGCGCTTCCATAGCGGACGTGCATCATGAGTATGTCGGTCTGTGGTGTCAGGTGGTGGTGTATGCCACACTGGCGTGCGTCATGTACGGCTTGCGACTGAAAGCCATCGTAAAGAGATTGTCATCTGCGGATACACGCATGAAAATCTATAAAGAGAGATAAATTTCAGTATTCATACCTTTTTACTTTTTTATTTACTTGGATGTGTTCCACCAGCCCTGATTTGTAATTCCAGCAATACAGAGGTTGGTGGAACTTTCTAATCAGTAAAAAAGGGCAACTTTTTATTCGCAAAAAATGTATCATTACGGAACGATTTGTTCGGTTTAACATTTATTTCGTACTTCAATCCAATTTCTATTGCTAACTTTACCGTCTGAATCGAAAACAAAAAATTATCCGGATGAAGATGACAAAGGAACATAGCGCTACACAAACCTCCCTGTCGCCCACCGGCCTCGTCCTTGAAGGAGGCGGCTTGAGAGCGATGTTCACAAGCGGCGTACTCGACGTATTCATGCAGAACGGCATCAGATTTGATGCCGCTGTCGGCGTTTCGGCTGGAGTGCTGTTCGGCTGCAACTACAAGTCGAACCAACCTGGCAGAGCCTTAAGATACAACATAAGATTCAAGGACAATCCGGAATATATGAGCTGGAAGTCGCTGTTCAGAACCGGCAACTACGTCAACGAGCGCTTCTCCTACCACCTGCTGCCGCACGTTTACGACCCGATGGACTTCGATGCATACAGAGAGAACCCTATGAGATTCTACGCCGTGTGTACGGACATAGAAGAAGGATGTCCGGTATATCATGAGATTGACGATGCTGACGGCATCGGACTGAGATGGATGCAGGCTTCGGCTTCCATGCCGGTGTTCGCAAAGCCGGTGGAGATAGACGGTCGGCATTATCTGGACGGAGGCATAACGGACAGCATTCCGTTGAAGTTCATTCAAGGAAAAGGCTACAGAAAGAATGTCGTCATCCTTACCCAGCCGTTAGACTTCAAGAAGAAAAAGGCGCATGTCGGGCTCGCCATGAAGATGTTTCTGAAGCAATATCCCAAGGTGGCGCAGCTGATGGCAAGGCGACATATTATGTATAACGACGAACTGGACTACATCCACTCTGAACTTCGGAAAGGCGACACCTTCCTCATCTGTCCCGACGAAAAGCTCAACATCGGCAGACTCAGCCTCAAGGAGGACAAGATGAAAAGGGTGTACGAAGCAGGAGTGGAAAAAGCCATGTCGCTCCTTCCGCAAATCAGAGAGTTTATAGAATGATTCCCAACGGCCGCTTCAAGCCGTACCACTCAATCTATATAACAAGTAGCAGTAGGCAAACATAGGAGGCTATGGCGTCTCGCCGTAGCCACGCACCCTCCCATAGCAGAAACGCCAATATGCGCCGTGTCCCGAGGGGACACGTATCCATCAGAAACCCACTGCAAGCTCCAAAGGAGCGCAGCTGTGGGATAAGCATCATCTCACACTCTCTTGGTTCCGCGAAGCGGGACCAGCAGCTCATACTCAATCTGCTTGCATTCGTGGGTGCGTGACTATGGCGAGACGCCATAGCCTCCTATATATGAAAAAAATCCGCAACTCCAAATTAATGGTGTTGCGGATTATTTTGTTTTATTTATTACCAGATGTTGGCACGCTTCTTCTTGTCGAGGAAGAGCTTGTCACCCTTCTTCACGTTGAAAGCCTTATACCAAGCATCAATCTGCGGGAGAGCTGCGTTAACGCGAGCCTCAGCAGGTGAGTGGGGGTCAGTCTTGATCTGACGGTCAATGAACTCGGGACGAGCGTTGCCTGCCCATACAGTAGCCCATGAGAGGAAGAAACGCTGCTCAGGTGTGAAACCGTCGATGGTCTTGTTGAGAGCAGGGTTAGCCTTGAGGTCGTTCTGGAGAGCGCGGAAAGCGATGTTCAGACCGCCGTTGTCACCGATGTTCTCACCGAGAGTGAGCTTGCCGTTGATCTTCTTGCCGGGGAGAGCCTCGATAGAAGAGAAGAAGTCGACGAGAACCTTTGTGCGAGCCTCGAAGTTCTTCTTGTCAGCAGCTGTCCACCAGTCGTTCTGGTTGCCGTACTTGTCGAACTGCGAGCCCTGGTCGTCGAAGCCGTGAGACATCTCATGACCGATTACGCCACCGATGCCACCGTAGTTGACAGCGTCGTCAGCATTGGGATCGAAGAACGGCGGCTGCAGGATGGCTGCCGGGAAGCAGATCTCGTTGGTGGTGGGGTTATAGTAAGCGTTGACAGTCTGCGGAGTCATCTGCCACTCTGCCTTGTCCACCGGCTTGTTTACCTTGCGGTTGATATAGTCGTGTGAGAGGAACTCAGCCACGTTGCACATGTTCTCGAAGAGAGAGAGCTTCTCGTCAATCTGCAGACCGCTGAAGTCGCGCCATGTGTCAGGATAGCCCACCTTTACGATGAAGTTAGAGAGCTTGTCCTTTGCCTGCTCCTTTGTTGCGGGAGACATCCATGTGGCCTCGTCGATGCGCTGAGCAAGAGCTGTCTGAAGGTTCTTTACGAGGCGAACCATGTGCTGCTTAGACGACTCGGGGAAGTACTTCTCTACGTAGAGCTTGCCGATGGGTTCGCCGAGCACGTTGCTCACGAGAGCTGTGGCACGCTTCCAGCGGGGACGGTCCTGCTGTGCACCAGAGAGAACGCTGCCGAACTGGAACTCTGCAGCGCGGAACTTGTCGTCGAGCTTGCCGGCAGCGCTGCTGACGGCGTGAGCCTCAGCGTATGCCTTGAGGTCGTCAAGCGACTCCTCTGCGAGAATCTTCTCAACCTCGTGGATTGGCTCAGGCTGACCAACGTCGATGTGTGAGAAGGGAGGGAAGCCCTGTGCGAGGAAGAGGTTGCCCCAGTCGATGCCGGGATAATCATTTACAAGCTGGTTGTATGTGATTTTATGATAGTTGGCCTGTACGTCACGGAGCTGCACCTGAGAGTAGCTTGACTTGGCGATGCGTGTCTCGATGCGCATTGTTGCCTCAGCCTTCTTCTGTGCTGTAGCAGCGTCGTTGCCTGCGAGTGTGAGGATGGTGGTGAGGAACTTCACGTAAGCGTCACGCACACCCTTCACCTGAGCGTCGTCAGAGAGATAGTAGTCGCGTTCGCCAAGACCAAGACCGCCCTGACCAATACCTACGAGGTTGTTGGCAGCGTCCTTCTGGTCAGCACCTACGCCCATGCCGAACATCATGCAAGAGATGCCGCGTGCGTCGAGCTGAGAGGTGACAAGCTGATAGTCGCGACGGTTCTGAATGTCGGCAATCTTCTTGAGGACGGGCTGTATAGGAGCAGCTCCCTCACGGTTGCGGCGTACGCTGTCCATAGCGAGGTTGTAGAGCGAACCGATCTTCTGACCCAGTGTGCCCTGTGCCTGAGGCTTGGACGAATACTCCTGGATGAGTTCGAGGATGCGCTTCTGGTTCATCTCATCGAGGTCGGTGAAAGAACCGTTGCGTGCATGCTCTGCATCAAGCGGATGGGCCTTGCGCCAGCCACCGATGGCATACTCGTAGAAGTCGTTACCCGGCTTAACGGATAAATTCATGTTGGCACGGTCGATGCCCGCTGTGCCTTGTGCGCTTGCTGACATAGTTGCTGTCAGAGAAAGCGCGAAAATAAGAGCTTTTACGTTCATATGATTACATTAATAAATTCTGATTCCTTACAAGTTGATAGATTCTCGGTCATTTGACTGCAAATATACTTATTTTACTATACACAATGGTACTTTATTTACAAATGTTAACCTTTAAAGCATCCGATTTAATAATACGTAAAAATATGGCACCTTGTTTGCACAATACTACCATATATGATAATTTTGTATTGGTAATAATTAAAACAACAAGACAACTATGAAACAAGAAAACTGGTATGACGTCGACACCGCCCGTGGTGGCGACTTCTCGCTCTCCAATGCCTTCCCCATTCTGATGCGTAAGGTGTTCGTATGGATGACATTGGCTCTCGCCATAACTGGCATTACTGCCTACGGCGTGGCTTCTTCGCCAGCTCTGGTGGGAATGATATTCTCCAGCAAAGTGATGTTCTGGGGACTCATCATCGCTGAATTCGGACTCGTAATGGCTATCAGCGGAGCCATCAACCGTCTCTCGCTTGCCACAGCCACCCTGCTATTCATTCTATATTCGGTAGTGAACGGTGCCACTCTGTCAGTGGTGTTCCTCGCTTACTCCACCACGGTAATAGCCAAGACGTTTTTTATTACGGCGGGCACGTTCGGTGCGATGGCACTCGTAGGATATACCACGAAGACTGACCTGACCTCAATCGGCAAGCTGCTATTTATGGCGCTCATCGGCATTATCATCGCCTCGGTGGTGAACATCTTCGTAGGAAGCTCTGGTCTTGACCTCATCATCAGCTACGTAGGCGTGCTGGTCTTCGTAGGTCTGACCGCTTACGACACGCAGAAGATTAAGGAGATGTGCCGTATGGCTCCGGATGCGGGCGAAAGCATGCAGAAGCTGGCGCTCCTCGGTTCGCTCTCGCTCTATCTCGACTTCGTCAACCTCTTCCTCTATCTGCTCCGCATCTTCGGAAACAATAAGGACTAAAATAGTTGAGAGTTGAGAATTTAGAGTTGAGAGTTATGATATGTTTTTTAGCTTTATCCCTTGATTAATTTTAATATAACATCAAAGGTAATCATAACTCTCAACTCTAAATTCTCAACTCTAAATTCTCAACTCTCAACTGTATCAACTCTCAACTTTTAACTGCCCCACATACTCATACAGCTTTTTATAGAACGGATGCGAGGTCATTGTCTCGGACGATCCTAAGATGATGAGCTTCATGCGGGCTCGTGTTATTGCCACGTTCATACGTCTTAGGTCGCGGAGGAATCCGATGTCTCCGCCGTCATTGCTGCGGACCAGCGAGATGAGGATGATGTCGCGCTCCTGACCTTGGAAGCCGTCCACGGTGTTGACGGTAAGCAGATGGCGGTAAGGACGGAAGAACTCGCGCTTGCGGAGTTCCTTACGCAACAGCTGCACCTGAGCACGATAAGGCGAAATGATTCCCACGTCTATCGATTCTTCCAGTATACGCTGCTTGCCTATTTTCTCAAGATACTGCTGCAAGGTCTGTAGTGTCAGTTCTGCTTCGGCGCGGTTGATGCGTCCGAAATTCTCACCCACAAATTCTTCCTTGCCGTCGCATTCGGCGGTATCAATCCACATCATCGGTGTGTCATAATCGAGGATGCCACGGTGACTGACCGTAGGCGCCGACTCCACCATGCCATGATAAAACCACTCGCTCGAGAACTTCATTATCTGCTCGTTCATGCGATACTGCATCTTCAGCAGCGTTACGGTCTCAGGCTTGTTCTCCACAATGCGCTCCATGAGCGTCTTGCCCAATCCTCCCTTCAAAGCCATAATGCTTTTCACGGTTGGCGGCAACTGACAATGGTCGCCGGCAAGTATCACGCGTCCTGCCTTGCGGATGGCTATCCAACATGCAGCCTCAAGTGCCTGTGCTGCCTCGTCAATGAAGAGTGTGGAATATTTCTCGCCTTCAAGCACACGGTTGGCAGCTCCAGTAAGCGTGGAGGCGATGACGCGTGCCTCACCGAAAAGGGACGAACGGATACGCAGTTCCAGCTCCGTAGCCCTACTCTTGAGGCGGTCCATCTTCTGATGCCATGAGTCGGCATGCTTGCGTTGCTGACGTAGCTCGCGGATGGCCTTGCGGATACTCCAGAGCTGGGGATAGTCGGGATGAGCCTCAAAGCGCCGTTCGTATGTGAAGGAGAGCATCTTGTCGTTCACACGGGTGGGATTGCCGATGCGGAGGACGTTTATGCCACGGTCGACAAGCTTCTCCGATATCCAGTCCACGGCCATATTGCTCTGTGCACATACCAGCACCTGACTCTCACGTCGCAGGGTCTCGAAGATGGCTTCCACGAGCGTGGTGGTCTTACCGGTTCCAGGAGGACCGTGCACCACGGCTACGTCCTTTGCCCACAGCACCTCATTGACGGCTTTCTCCTGAGAGGCGTTAAGCCAAGGAAAACGCATGGCGTCGAAGGTGTAGCGGGAGGCTGGTGCCTTGGTATAGAAGATGTCACGAAGGTCGGCAAGTCTGCCGCTGCGTGCTCGGATAACACGGTCGAGGGCTTCGAACATAAGACGATAGCTGGTCTCGTCGAAGAAGAGCTGAACGCCGAGAGCATCCTGACGCTGCAGGTCTACAATGCGTCCGCTGTCGGGCAGCGCCACCACCATACGGTCCTGCTCGGCATAACTGACAGTAGCGGTGAAGGAGAGATACTGGAGCTTGCTGCCAGCCTTCGTATTCTTCGCCCCTGCCGTCGACGTATCATTCTTAATGGTGAAGAAACACACGGGGCGACCAGCTTCGAAATTGTGCTCTATGTCCGAACCGGGTTGGCGCATCACCTCCACCACCATCTGGTTGAGCGAATTATAGTAGCTTTTGCCTATGCTTATCGGAAACCAAGCATCGCCGCGGCGCACCTTGCGCTCAACGCCCATTGTCTCCGTCTGCTTGCGAAATTCCTCCTTCTCATGATTGTATTCAATCTCGAGGAGCATGCGCTGGCGCTGAAGTAAGAGTGTCGGATTATCCATTGTATTATCTTTTATTTATTGAGCCTACATATAGTGGCTCAGCAATTATTATAAGAGAAAGGTGTGTCGGAAACGCAAGTCATAAATTATTGACTTCCGTTTCCGACACACCTATGTTGTTGTCATTCCTTAGAACCTTGTCGCCGATGCGATGGTCTTAAAGGATTTATATAAGCATTAGTAAGCTATACGCTTCACGAAGGTCTGCTTGCCGTTTGTGAGGCGAACGATGTAGATGCCGTGGGCGAGCGACTCGTTAGCGAGGCGCATACCGTTAACGGAGTAAACCTGAATGGTTCCGTCAAAGCCGTCTGCAACCACCTTACCGTTACGGATCTCCACGTCGGGAGCAGGCGAATCTGCCTTCAGGTCTCGGATGGCGCTCAGCGAACCGGTCTTAACGTAAGCCACCTCAGCAGCATTGTCGATACGTCCCGTTGATGTGTCGAGGAGGAGCACCACTACACGGAGATAGTCCTTGCTCTGCACATTGGCAGGAACGTCCAGCTTGGTGGCGTACGTAACCGTATGGAACTCATCCACATTGGCAGGAATACTGTTCTCAATGCCATTCAGCACACCGAAACCGGCACGTGCTACATGGTCAAGATTGATGGCTGCATGAGAAGGAAGCTTCTCGAAACCACCCATCTGCGCAGACGAACCATAGTAGTTGTTTGCCTGAGTATAGCCCTTGACGCTGTCCTCAAGGATGGCAAAGGCGAAACGGAACTGAGAGTTGCTGTAGCTTGAGAGGAACTGTGCCGTAGCACGAACGTCAATCTGCGATCCGTCACCGTCCTCAGGGAATACCGCCTCAAGGTCAACACCTGCCGAGCAACCTGCACCGAGCTGTGCCGAGACGTATGGAGGAGCCTTTGTAGGACCGGGATCGCACTGGTAGCGACGGTCGATGATGCACTTCGGGAAACCTCCACCGATGTTATAATTGTATGTGGATGCCTGTAGTTCGCTTGGCGTACCACTGTAACAATGCTTGGCAATGGCGATGAACTTGTCGCCGAAACGCTCATGACATGTACGGATGCCAACGATACCACGCGGACAATAACCACACTTGATGCCGGTGAACTCCTCCATTACCACACGCTTTACAGCTTCGGTATTGGGGAAGAGCACGTATGCAGACTGGCTGTTGTTTCCAGCAAAAGCGTCAGCCTCGCCGTTTACAGACACAAGGCGCATCGTGTAAGACACCGGCTCTGTGCCGACAATGGCGTCATGGTCGACTGTTATCTCCGCTTCGCTGCGCTCACCAATGGTCTGTTCGATGTCAGCAAACTTCTCTTCCTCGCCGTTAACGCTGTAGGCAACGCGCACCTTCGTTATCTTCTCTGCCGAGAGATTCAGAATGCGACCGGTCATCTGGAAGGAATTGCCTGAACGTACTGCCACGTTATTCACGCCAGTAAGGGCTGCGTCCATAGGAAGAACGTCACCTTCTACGCGCAAGGCAATGGCAAGAGCTTTATCAGGACTGACGGCATTGGTGGCATTGTTCACCCAACCGGATCCTAAGTCAGTCCAGTTGCCGTTGGTGTCATAGCTGTCGCCGACCGACATGGCAGCTGTCTCACCCTTAAACTCATATCCCACATAGAACGCCTCACCTGTGATCTCGTAGGGACTGTCAAACTTAACGGTGTTATTGCCGCTGCTGGCAAATTCGGCAGCCTTGGTAAGCAGGGGAGCCTCGTCAAGACTGCGTGTCAGGAACACGCTCAGCTCGTCAGTGTTGGCAGAAAGACCGACACGTACGCCCGTTACCTTCTTGCCGATATAGCACTTGGCAAACTCGGCTGGCACATAGATGGCACCCTTACCGGCTACCGCAGTGCCATATCCGTTCAACGTACCTCCGTAATATCTAAGGTATGTGAACTTGGCCTCGGCTGCTGATACAAACAGCAGCACGAGTACCAATAATGATAATATTCGCTTCATTCTTTCTATTTATGTTTGTATATCTGTCGTTAACGTAACGACTGTCCTAACCATAGAGATTACAGAGCGATGCGCTTCACGAAGGTCTGCTTGCCGTTGGAAGCCTTCACGATGTAGATGCCGCGACCTAAGTTCTGATTAGCAACCTGCTTGCCGTCTACAGTATAGACACGGATGTCGCCATCGAAGCCTGTGCAAACCACCTTGCCACCAGTAACGCCAATCTCAGGAACGAGCGAGTCGTCGATGTCAGCGATGGCTGTCTCAACGGAAGCCTCACCAACACGTGCCTGAGCAGCGTTCTCAATCAGACCGGTGCGGTTGTTGAAGAGCATTGCAATGACGTTGAGGTTCTTCACGTCGCGTACTGAAGAAGGAACAGTGAGAGTCTTTGTGAATGTCACGGGCTCTTCAGCCTTCACAGTTGTGGGAACGCTGTTCTCCAAGCCACGGAAGCCGAAGATTTCACGTGCCACGTGCTGCATGTCTACAGCAACTGCACTACCCTCTGTAGAGAAGGGACCAACCTCGTCATAAGGCATACCCTTACATCCGTTCGACTGATAGTAACCGCTTACATTGTCCTCTGTGAGAACGAAAGAGATGCTATAGTCTGCATTGTTGATGTCAGATACGAAGGTTGTAGTGGCTGTAGCGTTGATGGTGTTACTGTTCACCAGCTCAGACTTCACGTTCACCTCGCCAAGACGAAGGTCACCGCATGTAGCCTGATAAGCTGCCTCAAGGACAGCAGGAATCGGCGATACGTTCATACGCGGGTTGCGGTTAACGTAAGCTGAAGGATAGCTTGAGAATGTCAACGCATTGTAAGAAGAGCACTCAAGACCATAACGTCCGTAAGTGTCCTCATTTTTGTGTACGGCGATACCGACGAAGTTGTCAGGATATTTCTCCATCATCTTCTCGAAGCCCCAGATGCCGCGCGGACAATACTGACACCATGTGCCTGTACCCTTCTCCACAACCATGCGATAGAACGGGAAGCGTCCTACAATACCGATAGTTCCTGATGCTGTGTTGTTTGCCTCATACGGATCTTCTACGCCGTCAACAGTGAGAAGGCGGCATACAACGGTGTGGTTGCCACTCTCTGAGAGTCCCGGATGCTCAATCTCGAAGCTCTTCGATACACCAGTACCGATCTGCTTGTTTACTTCTGCGATTGTCTCCTCGCCACCGTCGATGCTATAGGCGATGCGGAACACACGGCCCAACTTCGGCGAACGGCTCATAAGCGTACCGCTGATAGTGAAAGGAGTGTCCTTCTTCTGCGCCAGGCTGTTCACGTCCAGCAAAGCGAAGTCCTTAGGAAGATTGTCACCCTTGATACGTGCGAAGATGCAGAGAGCAGACGACTTATAGGCAGGGTCTGCAGAATAGTTCTTCCATCCGTCTCCAAGGTCTGCCCAGCAGCCGTTCTCGTCATAGAGATCTGAAATGCCGATAGGCGAATCTGCAGTGGCGCTTGTGCAGCTATATCCCACATAGAAACCCTTTTCTGTGATGGTGTACGAACCAGTGGTGAAGGAGATATTCTTCATACCTCTAACGCAGTCCGTCGTGCTCTCTTCGATAATGGGCGAACCATTAAGGTCTTCGGTTACGAAAATCTTCACGTTGGTGGCATTGTTACCGAAACCTACACGCACACCAGTAACCTTTGCTCCCTCATAGATTTTAGCAATCTCAGCAGGAATATAGATGGCACCCTTTGCAGTGGTTGCTTCACCAAAGATATTGGTAACAGTGGATGCGTTACAGTAGCCCCATGATATAGTGTTTGTCTGGGCCTTTGCTGTCAGAACGGCACACAGCAGAACTGACAGGAGTAAATGGATTTTCTTCATATGTTAATGGTTCTTTGATTTTTCTATTAGTTTACTATAAATATATGTGATTACATCACCACGATTTTCTTGACGAATGTCTTCTCTGCGCCGGTGCCGCGTACCACGTAAACGCCACGCGAGAGATTCTCGTTGGCAATCTGCTTACCATCGATGGTGTAAACACAGAGCTTACCATCGAAGCCTTCTGCTACGACAGCGCCTCCTACTACGGCGATGTCAGGTGTCTGCGTAGCGTTGACATCAGCAATGGCTGTCTCGCCCTGCTCCGTTACATTCACCTGAACGGCATTCTCAATGCTGCCCTTCTTCTTGTTGATGATGAAAGCCACCACCTTGATGTTGTCACGGTTGATTACTGTAGAAGGAAGGTCAAGCACTGTAGAGTAGTTGATCGGGTTATACTCGTTCACACTCTGCGGAATACTGTTCTCAATGCCTTCCTTAACGCCATAGCCAGAACGTGCCACATGGTTGAGAGTGACACTGGCAGAGCTTCCTTTACTCTCAAAGCCACCCATCTCTCCGTTCTTGTTTCCTGCGTAAGCATTGTTCTGCTTGTAACCAGTGATGCCATCCTCTACAACTGCGAAAGCAAAACGGTAGTTGGCTTCATTGTCAGCAGCCGTAAACTGTGCTGTGGCGCTGACATTCACGCGGTTCGGATTCTCGGGTACGAAGGTCGCTACAGCATCAAGAGCTACAGAGGTGCCAAGCTCAAGGGCAGCACGAACATTAGCCAATGAATTAGCAGGAACGGGGTCGAATGTAAAGATGCGGTCAACTGTACAATAAGGCCATGTACCGGTAAGATCATAATCGTATGTGGGCGACTTTAATGCCTCAGGAGTCTCCTGATAATAATTATGCTTGGCAATGGCAATGAAGTTATCAGGATACTGCTCTACACACTGGTCGATGGAAACGATACCACGCGGACACCAACCACAGTTGATACCAGTGAATTCCTCCATAAGGACACGCTTCACAGCAGAAATGTTTGTAGAGAGCAAAGTGAGAATAGCCGAGTTGTTGCCATCATAAGCATCAGCCTCACCGTCTACAGTTACAAGGTGCACCTTTACAGAATGCTTGCCTTTGCCGGAAACACCATTATGGAGAATCTCAAAGCTTCCTTCACTGCGCTCATTGATGGTTGACTCAAAATCAGCAAACTCCTCTGCACCGCCATCAATTGAATAGCCGATGCGATAAGCGTAAACCTTTGAAGCACTCTGATTGAGCAGACGACCGGTAATCTTGAAAGGAGTATCCTCCTTTACAGCGATATCCTTAACGTCTACAAGGCTGAGTTCAACGGGAAGAGTGGAACCCTCAATACGGGCATAAATGTTTAGTGCTTTTGATGACACGCCGTTGTTCACCCAGCCATCACCGAAGTTTGTCCAGTTGCCATTGCCTGAAACGTTTGTCAGACTGGAGCAACCCAAAGCGTTCTCCATACCCTTATATTCATATCCGATATAAAAGCCCTCACCTGTAATAGTGTAAGGCGAATCGAATTTTACTGCACTGTTAAGTCCAGCAACAGCGATATCAGCCTCCTTAGTAGCAATGGGAGCACCATTCAAGTCTGTAGAGATAAAGACAGACATAGACTGTACATTGGCAGCAAGGCCAACACGCACACCAGTAACTGTCTTGCCGACATAGCACTGCGCCAACTCGGCAGGGATGTAGATAGCAGCCTTGCCTGCTGTAGCAGCACCATTCTGCGACGAAATGGTCTTGTCGCCATAACCCCAATAAGTAAACTTAGCCTGAGCCGCACTGACACAGAGCAGCAAAAGCATAATAAGGGAGTAGAATTTCTTCATATTCAATAAGATGTATTAATAGTAAATTTCAGTGTTTTGTCTAAACGTTAATAAGATATGTAGTATGCATCGGCAAATTTACAACTTATTTTTTGAAATATAACCAACTGATAGACAAAAAGAGAGGAGGCTATAATAAAAAAAATAAAAACCCAAGGAAAATACAAATCTTGTACTTCATGTCTTTCTGTCAAAAGATCATGTACTTTCATGTCAGGGCACAAAAAAAGGTCTCCAAAGTCGTTAGACTCTGAAGACCTAAAGTAAAAGAAGGCAGCCACCTACTCTCCCGCATTGCATTGCAGTACCATCGGCGCAAACGGGTTTAACTTCTCTGTTCGGAATGGGAAGAGGTGGGACACCGCCGCAATAACCGCCTAATGTTCGTTCGCTACGCTCACTCTAATTATTATTTATTATTTAGTAATTATTACTTGTGGCGTGCGTATAAGATAGACACGTTGATATAGCAAAAACTGTTGTTAAAGTTGTCAACAACTGAAAGCAC
>ERZ1026776.81-NODE-81-length-69241-cov-38.571474_pt1 | contig 69241 bp, 54 predicted proteins | sample MGYA00380125_ERZ1026776 | MGnify/ENA primary metagenome ERZ1026776 (study PRJEB33269, sample SAMEA4719761) | human gut metagenome | biome: human-associated habitat; feature: organic feature; material: feces | place: Cameroon | collected 2013-10 ...
AGTAACTGATAACCAGTAAACTTTCCTCATTCTTCTCTCAAACACTTTTTATATGCACTTTCTTAATAAGAAAGGTACAGATATGCCAAACCGTATCGATCTGCTATTCTCTCTAATTTACAAGAAACATATTCTGAGTGGATTGGATGAAAAAGAATGGAATGATCAATTAAGAAAAGCCGACAAGGATATTCAAGATACGAGAAAAGGTGCTATCTTTAGATTCTATTATGACAAGTTTGAAGGTAAACAGGGAGAAGAACTGCAACAAGAAGTAGCAGAAGCATGGAAAGAGGTTATGACCCTTTTCCGTACTTTAGATGATTGGTTCTGTACACCTGCCACATGCAATTATATCGGTTTACTAAGTCAATGTGGCGAAGATATCAGTCGCCTCATAATGCATTATGATAGAATGCCAGATGATTCTACTCAGACTGACTTTATATTATATCTCAAAGAAAGAATCAGATTCTATCTAAGAGGTGTTAAGAGAGACGATGATGGCAACATTACGACTTCCTACAAAGATAGAAAGAATATTTACAGACTATTACTTACATTAAATATTCATCTGCTAAATATTCAAAACGACAAGCTGGAGTCAGAATCAGATGTTTACAAATTTCCATTTGATGTGTTGAATGCACAAGATTGGGATATAGAACACATCGACTCATTTCATACTAATGCATTAAAGAAAGATGATTTGAAAAAAGAATGGATTACGACTGCCTTTGAGGATAGAAAAAATTATCTTTCAGAAGAAGAGAAAACAACGATTGAGTCAAAAATGGAGAATAAGGATTATGATTCGGTTATTGATCTTTTGAAAAAGAATGCAGGCGAAACTGAAGTCGATGAAGATATTAAAAATGGCATTGGCAATCTTACATTGCTAGATTCTGAAACTAATCGTTCATATGGCAATAGTCTTTTTTGTACTAAGCGTCGTATTATTATTGATAGAATTAAGCAAGGTGTATTTGTTCCAGTTGCAACCCAATATATATTCTCTAAATTTTATGATGAGAAAGGAACGAATCGTTCTGTTTGGGCAAAGGAAGACATGGAGGCATATCAGAAATATATCGTAAAGATGCTTTCAGAGTATTTACCAGAAAATAATTAAGAAAAATATGAATCATAGATATTCGTTTATTGATCTATTTTCAAAGAAGGTAGATTATGACAAGACAACTCAAGTGACAGTTTCAGATATTGTTATACCGCAGATACAACGTCCTTATGCACAAGGACGTACGGATGGCATATGTACATATGTTCGCAATACATTTCTAGATGAGATTTTTGACAGTCTTCAGAAAGATGACGATGAAATTTTTGATTTAAATTTTATCTACGGAATCATCAAAGCAAGTAACGATAATTATAAGATGGAGTTGCTTGATGGGCAGCAGCGTCTCACTACATTATTTTTGTTGTATTGGTATATTGCCAATGCAGAATTGGACGGCTCTGAAGATTTACAAGTAAGAGAATGTTTGAGTAAATTCGTATATGAAACTAGAAGTACATCAACTGTTTTTTGCCAAGAATTAGCTCAGTACAAGGTAGACTTTGGGGAAAAGATGCCTAAAGAGGTTATCAGAAATGCTAAATGGTATTTTAAATCTTTTGATAGAGATAGTACTATCACGGCTATGTTGACCATGCTTGACGCTATTCATGAGCGATATACTGAATCGAATAGACATAATTTATACAAAAGATTACAATATTTGCAATTCTATGTGAAATCGCTAGGGGTATTCAATTTATCAGAGGAACTTTACATTAAGATGAATGCTCGCGGTCTGCAATTAAGCCCGTTTGAAAATTTCAAGGCTGATTTAACCAACTTCGTCTCTAGCAACGATTATCAGGGGTATCAAGAGCAGGTGCCGTTGTACAAAAAGAACTCAAAGGAAATGGTTCCTTTCTCTTTTAATTTCTCGGTTAAACTTGATGCAAAATGGGTTGATATTTTTTGGAAAAATGGAGCAGATGACTTTGATGATGCATACATGAGCTTCTTTTCTCGATTCTTCGCTTGTAAATACATTATTTCAAGTAAAGAAGAAGTTAGTGATAAAGATATGCGTTCAGATAAAATAATTAAGTTCTTCTACACAAATGCAGAAGAGCAAATTGGAAGTAATGAATACTTTGGCTTCAAGTCTTTCGAATACTTATTGAAAAAACATCCGGAATACATCATCACGCTTGATAAGGTTCTGGACGTCATATATCATTATGACTATTCATCCGAAAGTAAAGTAATCTTTAGTAATATGCTTCCTGTGTGGGAAAAGAACGAGGATTTATCTGGAGACAATTTCTATTGCAACACCTCGTCTAAAATGAGTCAGGTAAAACTGATTGCTTTAGGAACTGCTATTGAGTTTATTGAGGCAATGCCAAACTTTGAGCCTGATATTTTTGCTAAATGGATGAGAATCGTATGGAATGTCATAGAGAACACTAACATCGACAGCTTAACACCAGTTTCTTCTTTAATAAGAAAGTTCTCTGCAGTTATTCATTTTATTGCAGACAAAAAATCAGAAGGGGTGTCATTTCATGCTGCTTTGAGTAAGTGGAGGGATGAAAATTCTTCAGAACGCGAAAATCGTGCTCTTTTGGAGGAAGTAGAAAAAGCTAGACGTATTGCTGAAAATCCAGATTGGGAGATGGTTTGGGTCAATGTAGAAAATCACGCCTATTTCAAAGGTATGGTTACATTTTTCTATTCGCCAGAAATGTCTATTGAAGAATATAAGAATAATGCGAGTCGTGCTAAGGCCATGTTTGATAAAAATGGAATTAGCGACATATATAAGAAAAAGCATATTCTTATCAGAGCTATTGTTTCCCAGTTTAATACATGGGAAGATATCAACGAATTATATATTACAGAAAGAGCTGAAAAGAACAAATATCTGAAGAACATTCTGGCTTCTGATGATAAAGTTCGTGAAATGCTGCACAAAGTGTTATACAAAAAAACAGTTGATGAAATCATAGATGCTCTTCAATATTATATAGACAATGCACTAGAAACAGATCCGTGGCAAAATGCAAATGACGATGACAAGTTGGCTTATAAAATGGCTATCAAGAGACTTCGTACAGATATAAAAATGTATGACTGGATTTCGATTAAGGAAGAAGAAGAAAAAGCCACATTTAGAGTATATTGGTATGCTGGCCATATTATGTTTGCAGTTCCAAGAAAACAGCATGCAAAAATCGCCTTGGATACAGAAAGGGCACGAATGGCACATAATCTGTGCGACTGCTATGGCTTCGTTTTCCATGATGAAAAGCAAGATTTGATGTATGAAGAATATAAAGACTGTTTTGGAAATGAAATTTGGCTTCGTCAGGACCACCCCAAGTGCACTATATGGTTAGTCTTTAAGCAATACCATAAGTTTGTTGTATATGTCTCATGTAAGACCAAAAAATATGCTAAAGAATTATTGAAAGCAACAGAAGGTGCTTCATTTATTGATGGAGATGAAACATGGATTCAGTTAGAAGAGTTAACTCATTATTCGTATCAGCGTTCTAATAAGCGTATTTGTGATGCTGTAAATGAATTGTTGGAAGTTATTCAGAAGCTATACGAATAGATCCATTTCCTAACTTTATCACTTTTTTTGCACAATTAGATAGCGCGTGTTGAGAATTAACGAGTTACGTAATTAAATTGGGTGACGCAAGCAAAAAATACTTAGTTTTGCCTCATGTTTGTACGAAAGAAAATCAATCGTTCGGGTACCATCAGCGTTGTTGTATGCAAAGTTCATGGTAAATTCACAGAAGTGAAGAAGTTTGGAGTGGCGAAATCAGCCGAAGAAGCTGAAGAACTATTCCAAAAGACTCAATATTGGCTTCTGACCCATGACGGACAGCAACAATTAGACTTTGATAATCGCTGTGGGAAAGAACTCGAGGAAACTATGCATGTAGTAGATAATATGGTCTCCGTGCTCATTAACGGCACCCAACTGCTACTTAATCAAGTTTATGATAGCATTGGTTTTAGTCAGATACCGATGATATTTTGCGCCGCCTCGTGATAGCTAGAGTGTCACAACCAAAGAGCAAGTTAGCTACAGTTGAATATCTGAAATCCTACTATGAAGAGGATGTAGACCTTAATCACATCTATCGTTACATGGACAAATTATACAATACCCAAATGGAACTTGCACAACAAATCAGTGTGGAACATACGCGTAAGATATTTGGTGGCGAAATCAGAGTGATGTTTTAACTACTTGTAAACCGAAGGCATCATGGACAGCTTTTATAATACGTGCAGAACGTGTTGAAAAGAATAAAGGCAAGCACCTGATTTTCAAGTGCTTGCCTAGTAATTTTCGGCATTCAAAGTTTATTCTTCTACTGCAGCCTGGGCCGCTGATTTCACCCTCTCATTATGAGGGACTTTTGAAGAATTTGTAAGCGTCTCTATCAAAAGAGGTGAATTAACTAATCTTATCGTGCTAATCTCATTTGTTTGTGCGACTCTGACTCCGGCATCACAATGCCGTCCTGAGCCGTTATTTTGCCCCTCTGACGAACTTTGCGTGTTCTGGTGAGGGGTTTTATTGTTTTGACGAAAACAGACGCTTAAAACGCCTTATTTGAGTTTCACCTCAACAAATAGGTCGTATAGTTCCACGGAGCGTTCGGTGGCGAAATACTCAGCCCATTCCCGGAACGTGTGCGGTATCTCCAGCACTCCATCGTCGTAGTCCATGCAATCCCACCAATCGGAAAGTTCCGCAAAGACCTCTGTAGGGTTGGTGCCCAATGCGTCCACTACTTCCGTCGGATACTGCTCAATGAGCATCAACTGCCAATCCCCGAAATCTGTACCGGGGTTTTCATGCAGGATATTCCATGCAGCCTCTTTCAGATCCGCGTAGAATTCATCTTCTGTACAGCCTCCATTCCAAAACTTAAAACCATTCATTGTTCTACTATCACTAAATTTGTCCACATGAAGAAAATACTTAAACACATACGCTTTTGGTATTACCGTAGATTGTACACGCGATTGGTCTTCGCTTATCTAAGGCACGAAAGCACAAGTTGTGGTGCATACAATTATGCAGAAGATGCCTTCACTGCGATTACTGGTCGCTCATATTCTGAGATTCGCGACGAGTAACACTCTTATGTCTTGCTCCGTCTTTTATCAGGACTTCCTCTTCGAGTGAAGATGCGTGAGGAAGCAGTACTGATATGGTAAACTTCATCCTTGACACATTCTGAAATTTTTCAGCAGTTTCCTCCTTACCATTTCCACCAATGTTGAAAACGCCTGCAACGGTTATTCCTCCTTTGATACCATTGGCTGTCCCCTCTGTTGTTTCGGTAGTAACAGCCACATCAAAATCAATGTTTGATATTTCGGCATATCCATGGGGAGTCTTAATGTGTGTAACCTTGTTGCCAGCCTCTGTGATAGGGGCAATGGTTGCAAATTCTTGAACACTCTCCTGTGTTTCTTTTACGGCTGTAACAATGTCAGTCAGTGCCGTCTTGATGAATTCTTTCAGTTCCATAGTCGTACTTATTCGTTTTGTTTAGACAAGATTTCTTTCACAGTTGTAATAATATCCCCGCCTATAGTCTTTGGTGTAAAATAGCGGCATGTGTCGGACAAATTTCGCAATCAATAATTCAGATGCTTTAAGGCTCTCCTAAAACCTTTTTTTGTCGCTTCTTCTACTGTCCATGCGTAAAACTCTCCAGGTTTTTCAATTTTCGTTCTCCAATACTGTTGATCAAACGGAAGATGGTATATCTTTTGGCCGTTGTTAATATTGCATTTTATCATTGGGAAGTCCCCCATTGGCTTTACATAAACCTTAACTCCTAAACGCTCAGCAAATATTTGTGCAGTTTGCGAGAGTCTTGTTGTTACACATAATACAGGAACTATTTCCTGATTCAGCGTTTTTTTGTTTTTGATTTCGTATTCCATAGTAGTGCCAAATATTTGACACACTACATTTTCGTGAATTTCTTTCGTTGTAGACCAATTCTTACATTGAATGATGTATGTCGTTTCCTTACCAAACGGATATTTTTTCTTTGCAATAATATCCCTACCTAAATCTTCAACTCCATTGATTATACCAAATTGAACGACATCGTATTGATCATGCAACAGATGTCCTATATACATTTCGTAAAGCATACCGACCGTCCAATTTGATTTAGGTCTTTTCTTGTATCTGTCAAGCGCAAGTTGGTTTCGTTCTATTACTGACAAAGACTTGTATTCCTCATCTGTAAGATAGTCTCGGCAACAATCCCTATTTTCTTTGAATTCATTATAATTGTCTACCTTACTTAAACTCAGCAATGCTTCCTCATCATCAACATATCGCTTCAATTCTGGAAACGTAGACAAAAGGAATTCATATTTATAGAGCATCGATTTATAATCTGCAATATATGCATGCGTTTTCTTTTTTAATTGAGAAACAATTTCAGCAGCAGTGTATGCCGGTCTGCTTTTATTTCTCAAGTACCTCTTTTCGTCTTCATACACCCAAACTTTCATGTCAGCTATTATTGAAGCAGAATACTGGAATGGTGTTGTAACATATAGCAGATATTGCAATCTTTGCTTTTGCTTCTTTATTATTTCCAACTTTTCAGAAAATTCAAGAGTAAGATTTTTTTCTTTCTTTATGAAAGCATTTTTTAATGTAGATATTTGTGTATCAAACTCTTTCTTAATATTTTCAATTTCTTCATTGTTTTTTTTATTTAGAATACGAATTTCACAATTAAGTCTATTATTCTTATTTTGTAATTCCTCCTTTATTCTATTCTTCAAATAGAATAAACGTATTGTCAAAATTATAAAGAATAAAGCAATACAAGGAATAATATATAAAAACAGCCATCCTCTCTTATAAGCATATGTAAATGCCATAACAAGCAACGAGGAAAGATAAATAAGCCACACTAATGCGGCACAACCATCAAACTGCCTTCCCACAATATTATACTATTTATCGTCCTTGCAACAAAACCTTAATCAACCTCTCCTTCTCAGCCAACAGAGCCTCCAACGACTTTATGCGTTCCTCCAACACGGCTGTATCTCCTGCATTGGTCGTAACGTTACCTACGGAGTTGTGGCTTCCAATGGCTACGTTGCCATCAGAATTGTCCCCGACTAAAACATTATTATGCATCTCGTCCTTCTCTCCAGTCAGTAGCCATCGTGCATCTACGTTCAAAGCAACCACAATTTTTGTAACCATATCCACAGATGGTTTGCTACGACGTGCGCTACCTATATAATTTGACAACGTAGCTCTTTCAGTACCTATAGCCTTTGCAAAAGCAGCCTTATTGCCATTAAAACGCTCATTTACAAGCATTTCCATGCGGTCGTTAATTGTTTCCATATACTATTATATAGTTAAATGTTATTAAATGACTACATTAAGTAGTCATTTTACTTGTTTGTATGTAGTTAACTGACTACTTTTGTACCATGAAGTTATAAATAAATATCGAAACAATGACAGAAACATCTAAAAATCAGCGAAAAAAATCGCTCTTGGGCCAGTTGAACGCCCTTGAAGTCGGCGAAGAGTTGACAGTATCGGTTAGCCGTTCAAGCTACCTCAAGTCAATCTGCACCAGCTTTGGATTGCAGTGGGACAAAACATTCTCCACAACAACCAATCGAGAACAAAGAACAATAACGGCTACACGTATCGCATGAAGATTAAGCACATCATCTTTACAGAGTCAGCCCAGCCATACCGCACATTTGTATTAACCGATAAGGGAATACGTGCAGCACGACCAGTCGAAACACTTAAAGCTTTGTGGACGCTACATCAAAATGGAAATTTAGGCATTCTACGCTTGCTTGCTATCTGCATCAAGAAATTAACAATATCTCTCTTCCGATCTTCACAACAGCAGTTGTTCACACCAACTGAAATAACGCCCGAACTCCTATCAACATTCAAACGTTGGGAAAAAGCAATGGAAGGTTCACACGACTTGCCACAATAAGGGCACACTTCGGCTGCTATAACCTTCTCAAGGTTACGCAACTCTGAAACTGAAATAAGATTAGTCATAAAATAAAAATTAAAAATTCGACACAACAAAGATAATCAACATAAGCGAACGCGCCAAACGACAAAAATTAAAAATTCGACACTTTTACATTTCAATCACAAGGTGCGTTCGCCATTTTACCCCCCAATCATCATGACAAAGAAAATCATCACACTCGCACTCATCCTTGCAAGCCTCATCAGCTGCAACACCTCAACACAATTGTCTAACGAAGAACTCGACCGCATCAGCTGGTCAGCCTTCTACAAGGACTTCGGCTATAACGAAAAGGCCGATGCCAACAACGAGAAAGCCATCAACGATTATCTCGACGCTTGGCGCGGATCCGTTGCAGAAGAAGAGGCGTTCAACAAGTTGGGCATAAACCTCTACAACTAATGTCTAACAAGTTCTGCACCTCCTGCAAGCGGTCCTACAATGCTCTCAACGGCTGCTACTGCATGTTTCTCAACCGTTACGTTGAGCACGCTAAAACCCCACCATGTGCAACCACTAATAACAACAAAAATGAATAAAGCATATTCTATCACCCGCGTTTGCATCCTACTTATCATCGGATGCGCAGGAACATTCTTCCTTTTCGGAGAGGAGCAAGACAACAGTTTCTTCGCGTACCTCTTCCACCTTATCCTCGACAAAACCCTCGGTTTCCTGCTGCTTGCTCTCACCATCGTGCTCTTCAACAAGTGGCGCAAGCATGACTGGTTGCTTCAATTCTTCGACAAGCTGTGCGATGAAGCCAACGAAACCCCAAACCCAATGAGCCGACAGGAGGGCGAACTATAATGGACTTCCTTAACTTCCCAGACAAGTGCGTACGCTACTCCACCTTCCTCAATGATGTGGCCGCAAAGGTGGCTCACATGATTAAGCAGGATGCCAACGACCCTGAGTTCATCAGCCAGAACAAAGCGTTTCAGATATTCGGTCGTGGCAATGTGGAGCGGTGGCGCAAGCAGGGCAAGATCCTTGCCTACAAACGTCCGGGCAAAGTCGAATACCGTACAGCCGACCTGCGGCTGTTGCAGAGGATACAACAAGACTACCTTGACAAGTAGCCTCAACTGCCGCAGATAGCACGTGCTAATCGGATAGGCACAACGAATGTAAAGTCTGAGACATTAGGTAGGTTCGACTCCACCCTGCGGTTCTCGCAAACGAATAATATTTTAATCACATTCAAAATTCAACAACTATGGGTAAAATAGGAATTAACGTTGAGCAACTCAACGAATTAAAGCCACTGGAAATCGTCCGCAACGACAAAGTGCGCGACAAGTTCATTCAGATTTATGAGGCCATGTGGACACCCTCTACTGGCGTATCGGGCGAAGCAGCCTACGAGAAAGAGTCTCGCAACTTCAACCGTCTGCTCTCCGAGAAAGAGGACATCCGCAAGAAGTGCAACCACTTCTCCATCTTCACATCATTCCTCGATGTGGCCATCTCTGGTCTCACCCTCGAACCCGGCACCAAGGCGCAAGCCTACCTCCTCTCACGTTCTATTGCCGTTGACTCCTACATTGACGAGCATGGACAGAAGAAGAACCGCTACGAGACACAATGCGTTCTCACCGTCTCTGGCTATGGCGAGCTGGTGCTTCGTGCACGCTGCGGCCAGATACGCCACGCCGACAACCCGGTTATCGTGTACGAAGAGGACAGCTTCGAGTTTGGCGAGCGCAACGGACAGAAGTTCGTCAATTACACCTGCCGTCTACCCCACCAGTCCGGCCGCATCGTGGCTTGCTTCATGAAGATAACACGCGCTGACGGTTCTGCCGACTATGCCGTGATGCTTCCCGAAGATTGGCAACGACTCTCCAACTACTCTGCTCGTCAAAACTCCAAGTATAACAACCAAACAAGACAATGGGTACAAGGTAAACCCAACGCCCTCTATACAGCACAAGGCGGACAGATCGACCCTGGTTTCCTCGTTGCCAAGTGCATCAAGCACGCCTTCAAAACCTACCCCAAAGCACGTGTCGGTCGTGCTACACAGTTGGAGTCACAGCAGGTTGACGAGACAGAAATCACTGACGACATCTACGGCGTTACCGGTGATGGCGAGAAGGTTGACACCGCCACTGGCGAGATTATCCAAGAGAAGCAGGACTTCACACCTCAGACCGACACGTCTGCAGGAGTAACCGTTGACCCTGCCGCCAACAACGACGACACATTCTAGCCCTATAATACTTACAACAATGAGCGAACAGACAACAGACCTCACCATCGTACGCAAAGAGAACGTACAGATGATAGCGCAATCCGCGCCACAGATTTACAAGGACAACACAACCTCGTCCAAGCGTTGCAGCGAGTATGGCCAGAAACTCCTTGCACAAATCAAGGCCAACGGCATGAACGATGAACTGGATATGCAGTGCGCCAACTACATCAACAAAGCACGCAACACGGTGAAGAAGATGAACACCAATCGCTCTGCCATCACCAAGATATTCGACCAGATACGTTCCGAGTTCACCGGCATGGAAAACTCTGTCGATCCTAACAAGACCGGTTCTATCCCTTATCAAATCCAGCAGGAGCGCAATGCCTATGCAGCACGAAAGCGTGAAGAGGAAGAACGCCGCCGCCGTGAAGAGATTATCCGTCAGCAGCGCGAACAGGCTCTCAGCCGCTACAAGCAGGACGTGGAGGACGACTTCAAGCGTCAGTTCAATGTATATACGACCAATGCCACAAACGAGCTGACAAAGCTCAACAGCGGTCTGACCCTCGAAAACTACGAAGCACAGTGCAAGACTATCCGTGAATATTCTGTCACTCTTCCGGCTGACTATGGAAACACACTGACCTCCACTGTCTTTATCCCGGCTGAAATTGCCGACATGAGAGACCAGCTGCCGGGCATTCGTTCTTCCATCCTTGCCAAGCTCATGCAACAGTTCCGTGAGCAGTTTCAGTTCGAGGTGGCCGAATATCGTGACTCCATCATCGACATGCTGCCATCAAAGAAAGCAGAACTGGAACGTATGCAGAAAGCCAACGAGGAAGAGAAGGCACGCATGGCTGCCGAACTGAAAGCACGTGAGCAAGCGGAAGCCGCACGTATCGAGACAGAGCGCAAGCGCAAGGAGGAAGAGGAAGCAGCCAAGAAGAAGATGCAAGCCGAGGCTTCCGAGATTGGCAACCTGTTCGGTCAGCAAGCGGTTGTTTCTCCGGCTGGCTATCAACCTAAGACCTCTGTCAAGAAGCGCATACACTTCCACGACGCACAGGGCGTTCTCGCTGCCGTATCTATGTGGTGGTCCAAGGAGGGACAGTTTATGTCGGTCGAAGACCTCGCCAAGATATTCAAGAAGCAGATCACATTCTGCGAGAAGGTGGCTAACGACAAGGACCACCCGGAGTTCATCAGTTCAACATCAGTTTCCTATGATGAGGAAGTAAAAGCTAAATAAACAGTTATGTACGAGAGTGGTTATTATCCTGCCGGTGCGGAGTACGACCCCGATGCACCTTGGAATGAACGAGAGCCTACAATGGTCGAGTGCGCTGCTTGTGGCGGCAAGGGCTATCATTGGCACGCCTACGACTTTGAGGCAGACTTTGAAATAGAATGTTCCGAAGAAGCATGGAATATGCTTCCCGAAACGGAAGAAGAGGCCATTGCCCAGCACAAGTACTTTATCAAGGGCGAAAAGGAAGTCTGCGAGGTGTGCGATGGTGAGGGCGAAGTTGAATATGAACCTGATTACGACGATTATGACGAAGATTAACAACCCGGACGAATACTATCAGCGCAGTGAGGTCAGCAACTCTGACCTCACCGAACTGAAAAACCTGCTGCACCCTCACATGCAGTTCGGCGACAAGGAGGCTGCTTTCCGCTTCGGTTCTATCGTCGATGCCATCATCACCGAACCCTCGCGTGTTGACTTCCTGCACATGACCATCGACGGCGAACAATGTTCTGAGGAGGAGTTCCTCCACGCTCGCGAAATGCAGCGTGCACTGCGTGCAGAAGCACGACGAGACCAATTCCTCGCTAAGGTTCTCGAACATGCCGATACACAACGCTTCATGGTCAACAAGCAGCAGGAGTTCAGCAATGGGGGATTTACCTTCCATCTGGACACACGCTGCAAATGGGACTGGTGGTTGCCAATGGCTGGCTTCGGCGGCGATCTGAAAACAACATTCGCCTCAACACAAGCGGAGTTCGACAATGCTGTAGATTTCTTCGACTGGGACCGTAGCAGGGCATGGTACATGGACATCGCCCATTCCGACCGCGACTTCATCTACGCAATCAGCAAAAAGAACTGCAACATTTTCAAGAAGTTCATCAACCGTGGCGACTACATCTACAATCGCGGACGCGAGAAGTACGAAGAACTTGCCTTCCAATATTGGGCTTTCAACCTCATATAAACAAAACAGAATATAGTTATGAGCAAGATATTATCACAAACCGCACAGGTCACTCTCCTTAAACGCCTCAGACGTATGTGTCCCTTTACCGTATGGGCAGGACAATATGGTTACACATGTGGCGGTATGAAGAATGGCGTGCGCTCATCCTCTGGCATGGGTGCCCATAGTAAAGAAGCTCGCCACTGCCATCTTAACTGTATCGACCTGCGCAAGCAAGCCTTTCGCCAAGGCTACGACATCACACTATCAACCCACAAACTCAATGCGTATGGCTGAAACACTCCAACATCACCTCCGTGTCGAACCCTACGACTACCAAAAGGAGGGCATTCTTGCCGGGCTGCGCTGGCATCGTTTCCTCATCGGTGACGAGCCGGGGCTTGGCAAGACGCTCCAAAGCATCGGTGTCGTGGATTGTGCCAACGCTTACCCCTGCTTGGTCATTTGTCCGTCCTCGCTCAAAATCAACTGGCAGCGTGAGTTCGAGAAGTTTACCGACAAGCACGCTCTTGTGCTCGACAACTCCGTGCTTACAACATGGCCGTACCTCCTCAAAATGGGTATGCAGCAGGTGACCATCGTCAATTACGAGTCCCTGCGCAAGTATTTCGTGTGGGACATCAAGGGCGGCTCGCGTGGCGGTTTCCGCTTGAAAGATGTTGTGTTTACTCCCGACATCAAGTTGTTCAAGTCTATCATCATTGACGAGAGTCACCGTGTCAAAGACCCGTCCGCACAGCAAACCATCTTCACACGTGGCATTGCTGAAGGCAAAGAGTATCGCATTTTGCTGTCGGGCACACCGGTTGTAAACCGTCCTGCCGACCTCATAGCACAGCTTTCCATCATGGGACGTTTGCCTGAGTTCGGTGGTCGCTCGAAGTTCCTTACCGAGTACGGCGGTGGCGAAATCTCCAAAGAGAGACGAGGGAATGATGAGGACGACGCACCGCGCAACCTCGACCGGCTCTCTGCCGAACTCTACTCGCGCTGCATGATCCGTCGCGAAAAGGCCAAAGTACTCACCCAACTGCCCGACAAGACGCGCACAGACCTCATTGTGGATATTTCCAACCGTGACGAGTATATGCTTGCCGAAGCCAACCTTGCCGAATACCTGCGCCAATACACCGAGTGCGACGACTTCGACATTCGTAGGAAAATGCGCATGGAGGCTCTTGTCAAGTTTATGACCCTGCGCTCGCTCTCTGCCAAAGGCAAGGTGAAGCAAGCCATCGACTTCACACGCACCTTCCTCGCCAACGGCAAGCCGCTCATACTGTTCTGCTCATTACATGAGATTGTGGACGAGATAAAAAAGGCGTTTCCAAAGGCTGTATCTGTCACCGGACGCGACTCCATGATGATGAAACAAGCTGCTGTCGATGCTTTTCAGTCAGGCAAGGCGCAACTCATTATCTGTTCCATAAAGGCAGCTGGCGTGGGTCTCACACTCACGGCCTCCTCCAACGTGGCTTTCGTGGAGTTCCCATGGACTTATGCCGACTGTTGCCAATGCGAAGACCGCGCACACCGTATCGGACAAAAGGACAACGTGACGTGCTACTACCTCCTTGGCCGTGGCACCATCGACCGCACCCTCTATGCCATCATCCACAAAAAGAAGTCCATCGCCAACCAAATAATGGCTACTGACGATGACATTCCACAGGATGAAATGTATTTCGATGAACTAACAAGCCTATTCCTAAATCCTCATGACGATGGCTGACCTCTGCAAAACCGACCTCCAAAAGGTCATCAAGTATCTCACCGATGCAGCAACACTCTACGATGCACAGCAAGGCTTGCGCTATTCCAGCCGTGCATGGTGCATCAGACAACTTATCGTTAAACTAAAGAAACGGCAAAATCAAATCACAACAATATGAAAACATCAATGACCACCACTCAGGCGTTCCGTCAGCTCATACGTTGTCATGCCATTATAGCAGTCAACGTCTGGAATTCCATCAACTTCTTCGTCACCCGGCGTTCCTGGTTCGCCCTTGCACTTGTTATACTCATAGGGTCTGCGGCAAGTGCCATGTGCATTATGTCTGCGCGTGCCGAGCGCGACCGTGCGCAACAGGCACAAGCCAAACTGCAACAGCAGGTGGAACAACTGAAAGTAGAAAATGAATTTATCGTAAAATAAATATTCACAAGTTAAACTCTATCAATCATGACAAAAAATCAATTAGCAAAAGAGGTTGCGGTTTCCGAGAAGCTCCACCTCTCTACAACTTTCCAAGCCATTGACGGTATCCTCCGTGTCATCAAGCAAACGCTTGCCAAGGGCGAGCCTGTAATCATCCGTGGCTTCGGCACGTTCCAGCCCATCGACTGCAAGGAGCGTACTGCACGCGATTTCAAGTCGGGCAAGTCTCTGGTTATCCCGGCACACAAGTCTGTCAAGTTCCGCACAAGCAAGGAACTGGTAAAGGCTATCAACGAAGGAAAGGAGGCTACATTATGATGCTATACAAATGTGGTGTCCGTTACGAACGGACGATGGAGAACGGCATGACTAAGAAAGTCACAGAGTTGTACCTTGTAGATGCGTGCTCATTTGCCGAGGCTGAGGGACGCATCACAAAGGAAATGAAACCGTACATTTCGGGTGACTTTGATGTGGTTTCTATCAAGCGCACCAACTACTCCGAGATTGTAGAGAATGGTGTTGACTCTGCCGACAAGTGGTTCAAGGCTAAGTTGATGTTAGTAACATTGGACGAGAAAACAGCCAAGGAGAAGAAACAAGCAGTTTACTTCATTGTAAAGGCTTCCGACATCAACAATGCCCACACGGTGGTTGTCGAGCACATGAAAACCTCAGTCGTTGACTACGAGATTGCCACGTTTGACGAAACTAAGATAATGAACTTGTTCCGCTACAAGGTTAATACAACAAGCAGTAATGGCTAAGTTTTCATCCTATGCCTTCCAAGGTCGGAATAAGTACGGCAACAAGCGCGTAGGCTCCCACGCATCCAAGAAGGAGCACTACCGGGCTGCCGAACTACGCATGATGCAGCGTGCCGGACTTATCTCCGACCTTCTGGAGCAGGTGTCATACGAGTTGATACCTGCACAGTATGGCGAGTGTGGCAAGAACTTCAGTGGTCGCACATCACGCGTTCTTCTCGAACGTTCTTGCCGCTACATTGCCGATTTCGTCTACACCGACTGCACAACCGGGCAGACCGTTGTAGAGGATACAAAAGGCGTTCGCACAAAAGAGTATATCATCAAGCGGAAACTCATGCTCCACGTTCATGGTATCCGCATAAAAGAGGTTTGATTATGGCACGAGACAGTTTTGTTTTCTATCGCAGTTTCTTTGAGGCTATCAGTCTGATGCCACCAGAGGTACAGGCTGAGGTCTACCCTGCACTCGTTGAGTATGCACTTAACGGCAAGGAACCAAAGGGACTCTCCGACATCGCCCAAGGAGTGTTTATTCTCGTCAAGCCTAACATTGACGCGAGCATCACACGCATAGAGAATGGCAAAAAGTTCGGCAAACTTGGCGGTCGTCCAACGAAGAAAGGCAATACTGCCTCGTCTGCCAAGCTCAAAGCCGACATTCCTACTCCTCCAACCACCTATACGCTTACACTCCAGCAGGAGATTGAGCAGATGAAAACCGACCACACATGGAATGAACCCGTGTGCATGCAGTTCCACATCAGTGCTGAAGAACTTGTCAAACGCCTTGACACGTTCCACAACCATTGCAAATGCGAGAATGATGGAAAAGCACACAGCAACATCAACGATGCAAAACGGCATTTCTGTTCATGGATGCGCAAGGCTTACACACAAGTCGAGCATAACAGCGATACCGAACTGCCACCTCCCTCGTATGAGTTCAATGGAGGCTTCGGTGGTCAGGACATTTAATTATTACGAGTTATGAACAACAAATCATACCCTAAATGCCTTATCGATGAACTTGCAAAGTACGGCAAACGGCCTACTGGCAATGTTGATTGGGACACTGCTGTCCTCTCCGTCCTTCGCAAAAACGAACGCGAGAAGGATGCGCCGTGGCTCAACCTGCACCAATGCGCACTCAACCTACGGCGAGAGACCGAAAAAGCGAGGGCACAGGCGTACAACCTTGCCGACCCTAACGTATATAGTGCACACTCCAGCTTCCTTGTTTATATCGCCAACTCCGTGGTACTTGCTCCTCAACGCCGCAAATTCATCGTTGACGACGACAACAAGCAGGTGCTGCGCTTCCTCTTGCTCTACTTCAACAACTGCCCTCTTGCTGAAGATGTATTCCCCGAACGTGGCTACAAGCTACACAAGAACCTACTTATACAGGGCGGCGTAGGTGTTGGCAAAACGCTCCTTATGCAGATATTCAGCGAGTATCTACGGCGCACAAACAACCCTCGTTTCTTTCACAACATGTCGGTCACACAGATGGTCAACTACTACACCATACACAACAACCTCGACCGCTTCACCTACTTCGAGGAGGAAAGCCGAGGTTTCCAGTGCAAGACCGAAAACGTGTGCCTCAACGACATCGGCATACAGGACCGCACGTTCTTCGGAATGGACACCGGGTTGCTCACTGACGAGTTCCTTCATGCTCGCAACGAGATATGGACGCAGTTCGGCAAGTTCGCCCACCTGACTACAAACCTTGACAATAAGGAACTTGAAAAGCGGTTCAAGCGCAACGACGGTTACGGCCGTCTCGTTGATCGCTTCAAAACTTACAACGTAATTCCATTAACAGGAAAAAGTAGAAGATAATGAACGTAAAATATGAAATACAGACATAGAAAGACTGGAGAAATAATCAATGTTCTCCGTCACAACGAGAGAGGCAATTTTGTAGAATGTATAGACTGCAAAGGAGAAGTTTATTGTTTGCAAGTAAACCTGTTCAGTGATTATGAATATGTCGTTGAAGACAATACCATTAACTGGGAACAACGCCGCTACGAGATAGCAAAGACCATGCTCCCTGCCATCTACACCGATGATGGCAATGCGGCAAGGGCTGATCACTCACCAATCAACGGCTTTGAATATAAGACTCTCGAAGGCTGCTGCCGTGAAGCTATACGCTTCGCAGATACACTTATCAAAGAACTAAAAAAGAGTGAACAATAATATGAAGAAGTATCCATAAAATCAACGAGGCTCTTGGACTCAAAAAAATAACAAAACAATATGAAATGAAGAATTGAAAAAAAATCGACAACTACAAGGTAATGCCTCAACGCCTTACCAACAAGGCCATGTACCTCTACCTTCGCATCCGCGAACACTGGAGCCTGTCAATAAGAGGCAAGAACTACAGCACCTGCTACGTCATGGACAACTGGGGACGTGTCCTCATCTACTCACGCTCCTATCCCGGAGGGCGCGTCGAATACGGATTCGGCTACGATGCGTGGCACGATGAATTCGGCAGGCTGTATCCAATCCGTAACCCTAAACGCAAAAGAACGGCAAGACGATGATAACAGCTATATGGACAACAGTCCTTCTCGTCGCTTCCTTTCTCCTACTCGCTTTGCAATTAGGCAAAGACAAAGGCAAAGAGCAGGGCTACTTCGAGGGTTACAAGAAAGGATTTAGCGATGCTAAGTTCTTATCAAAGATGGAACACAAAAGGCAGCATCAATTAGAAACGATGATCAACAAAAACACTTTCATCAAATGTGGAGTGTGTTTGAAACGTCATGGTAAAAATAAAACAACAAAACAATGAAAACTTACATCGGAACAAAACAGGTTAAGGCCGAACCTATGAACGAATTGGCCGCAGTAGAGAAAGGTTACGCTCGCAAGAACGAGGACAACCACGAATGGCGTGAAGGTTATCACGTGCAGTACACCAACCCGGACGGCAGCACCTACGACTCTTGGTCTCCTAAGTCCGTCTTTGAACAAGCCTACAAGTGTGCAGATAACGTTCTCAACCGCTTGCAGATAGAGATCTGTGAATTGGCAGAACGCCTTGACAGTCTTGACGAATCTCTTTCAAGAGGTTTTGACCATGTGGCAGAAAAGGTTGGTTACAAACAGGCAGCCATGCTTATCTCTCAACGCATGGCTATGAAAGCATACTTTGATGTGCTTGACACACGTATTGATGACTTGAAGCAGAGCAACAATGCGCCATCCCAAACGCAGGGCTAACATGCTCTACAAGCTACGTAGGAGAGGTATTCACTGCAACACCAAGGAGCGGTGCATATACCTCCCCTACAATGAGGATCCAAAGCACTACCCACAAATACCAAGGTTGTGCCGGGAGTTTCACTTCTACGTTCAATTCATCATCACATGATGGATTGAACGTCCCTCTAAACTTAAAACCATCTTTCATCAACAACCCTATATCTTTGCATTATGATTAAACTCTTGCAGCGAACACGCCGCCCCGACATAACATTCTCCCGTAATGGCCGCATTTTCATTACGGCAAGAGTCGTGCGGCTACTCTCGCTCCAGCCGGGCGACAGTATCAACGTAGCCTTCCATCTTGGCGAGTGCTACCTGCTTGCAGTCCGGCACCAAAATGCAATAGGACGGCATGTCGCACAGTGTCACCCAACAAAGAAAGGTTCCAACAACTACTGTGCGTCTTCCGTCCTACTCGCACGGCTCATGCTCGACAACTGCAACATCAAAGAGCAGCGAGCTTCCTTCATGGTCGGAGAAGCTGAACAGCGAGACGGCGAAACAATATTACCAATAATCTTTAAGCAACCGTTATGAACCAAGAAATAAAATACAGTGGCTTCTCCGCTGTGCCGTCCGACTATGAATGTTCCGACGGTTCTCTTGCAGCTTCCATCAACCTTGTACCAGAAGATGGCGCACTGAAGCCTGTGATGCCTCCCGCTGTCGAGTTTCATCTGTCAAAAGGGCAGAACGCCATCTATATACACAAGGGGAATAATTATATAAACTACATCATTTCTGGAAAAGTGGAAGGGAAAATCTGCCTGTCCTTATATGGCGGCGACATTTTTCTCACACTCCAAGCCGATGAGACGCTCACAGATATTTGTGCCGTCGGCAATATCCTTGTCGTGTCTACATCGCTCAATCTCTACTATATTTATTTCAAAGACTCTCAGTACAAGCTTCTTGGCAACGAACTCCCCAAGCCCGAGATGTCTTTCGCACTATCAGCACAACTTGTCTCAAAAGTTCACAATACACCTCTATCGTTCTCCGACTTTCAGTCGGCTGACAACACATGGAAGCAATTTGCCGTAGCATCGTTCGACACCGACATGAATGGTTCGGGGTCTACGCCCATCACGTCCACCATTGCCAAGGACATTAAGATAAATTTTGCCAAGGACCTTGAAGCCGCCACCGAATACAAACTACAAGCATCTGGTTCAGGCTTTACTGACATATATCTCTATGCCGCCGTAAGCGGCTCTTCGCAGTATGAACAGATTGCGCACTTTTTCAATGGGGGAACAACCAAAATTAAACCCACTAAGACATACACCTCATTCAAGGCCAATGTCGTTTCTGGCCATGGAGGTGTGCCCTCATGGCATGCCAGTGGAGACATAAAGGTGTTCAACGGATTCGACAGTGCCGTTACAGGTCGTGTCATCGAGTATAACGAGGCCAACTACAATGCTGTTGCCGCTTCCATCAACAAGTTCGTCGCTGACGAGGCTACAAACAAAAGCCTGTTCATCTACCCGTTCTTCGTGCGCTATGCGCTCCGGCTCTACGATGGGTCTTATGCGCGCATCTCCGAGCCTGTCTTGCTTGTCCCAAATTCCGGCTACGCGCCCATGGTAAGCTTCAAACAGGATACCAACAACCTCACGCTCTATTCTTTCGTGGCATCACTGCAGTACGCCTTTACCAACTCTATTGACGATAAATGGAAGGACATTATTGCAGGGGTGGATGTATTTGCCTCACAACAGGCATATCCTTATAATCAAGGCGAAAACTTTGATGCCAGCAAAAATCTTTTCAAGTATGCCTTCATCAATTCCGAGAGTGGCGAAGACCAGATTACAGGCACTGACTTCGGATATTGCGATTTACCAAACATATCCAGCCATGCACAGTATGGCTATTCCAAACACGACCTTGCAAACATTGCAAAAACAATCCTCGGATTTGGCGATACTGAAAAGCAAACTGACTGGCGCATCATCAAACTCGCGCCAGTTGACAATCAGACGGAGAAACTACAGCAAATGAGCAATTTCTATCTCATTTACTCCTTTGCCCTCGATGAAATCGTGGCAAACAATGTTGATCCCAATGATCCCTATGACATTGAGTATAAGAACATCAGCCTAAAGGACGGCACGCTTTCCTCACTTGTCACAAGACAAACACTCACCGATGATAGCTTTTCTAACTGCAGGTTTCTTGATGCCCATCTTACTGTCTACAACCAGCGACTGCACCTTTTTGATTTCCATTTTCAACACCCGGTTCCCAAAACACCTGCTCAGCTTTCCGGTCATATCTACCGGTACAGTTCCTATGGCAGGCTGTATAGTGTCAAAGTGTTCATCCGTACAACTAACGGTGAAAGGGTTGTGGAGCAGCTGAGCACAGATTCGAATGAATATTCCGCCTCTGTACCATGGTTTTTCTATCCACATAGCAAAGCATACAAGGCTGTGCTTGTCTACAAGAGCGATGACGGTAAGTATTATTCGGCTACGCTAAAACTCACACCGCACGAGTTCCTCTATGGAGCCTATTGGTTGGCCGACGCGCTTGATGGAACTTTAGTAATGTCTTCCGAGCCCGATAACAACTGGGATACCACTCCAGTGAACGATGTCTCATACTATGCCAACTCAGTATTGCAAAGTACAGTGTCATGTCCTTTTGCTTTTTCTGAGAGTCTACTTGTGACGCTTGGCGTGCAGCATATTAAGGCTATGGCTTCCGCTGCAAAGGCTCTCTCTCAAGGACAGTTCGGTCAGTTCCCTCTCTACGCTTTCACCACCGAGGGCGTTTGGGCGTTGGAAGTGTCAAGCACAGGTTCTTATTCTGCACGTCAGCCCATCACGCGCGACGTGTGCATCAATCCCGACGGCATCACGCAGCTCGACACAGCCGTTCTCTTCCAAACTGACCGGGGCATCATGCTCATCAGCGGCTCACAGACACAGTGCATATCCGAAGCCATCAACTCCGAATATCCGTTTGATGCGCTACGTCTTCCCGGATTTGAAAAGCTGCACGCCATGCTCGGACATGAACCTGCAACAGACAAGTGTCTGCCCACGCTGCCGTTCACCAAGTTCTTGAAGCAGTGCCGGATGCTGTACGACTATATTCATCAGCGCGTCATTGTCTATGCACCCGGTATCACCTACGCCTATGTGTTCTCGCTGAAGACAAATCAATGGGGCATGATGTTCTCTCGTCTCACATCGCACCTCAACTCTTATCCTGATGCGCTGGCAGTCAACGAAGATAACGCCGTGATCAACTTCTCGGCACCAATCAAGGATAACGTCAAGTGTCTCTACGTTACACGGCCACTCAAACTCGAAGCGGCTAACGTATTGAAGACTGTCGCCAGTGTCATACAGCGTGGATTTTTCCGCAAAGGTAACGTCTCAACAGTTCTCTACGGCTCGCGCAACTTGCAGAACTGGCACCTTGTATGGTCAAGTAAAGACCATTATCTACAGGGTTTCCGTGGCTCTCCTTACAAGTATTTCCGAATTGCCGGTGTAGCAACACTCTCACCAGATGAAAACATCTACGGCGCGTCAGTCGAGTTCACACCTCGACAAACCAACAAGCCGAGATAAAGAAGATATTATTAGGTTTAGTTATTTATTAAGGTTAGATTGTTTTATACCATAAAAGAGCCGGGACGCGTGATGCACCTCGGCTCTTGTCTTTATTATCCTAACCAATGTTGCCTGATACGCTTCCTTTCCATTCTCGAATGAATGGACGTGCGTATTTCCTGTTCTACCTCAGCAGCCTTGGCAAGCCACATCTCCGACTTCGACGGATTGGTTATGCTTAGCCAGTCGGACACACCACGACACACGAGGTATTCATGTATCAGCCTTTCAACATAGGTCAGCGTGGTTTGCGAAATCGTGTTGGGTACACTCATGTATACATGGTATTGCGCCCTCTCCTTTAGCTTGTCGTCAAACACAGTCTTGACGATTTCCTTCTTTGACCAAGGGTAAAGCATTTCCCGACACATCGAGATACCCAAATCCAGCACTCTTGTCACCCGGTCCACATTGCCCTCCTCGCCAACGTCTGCCACCATGTGCTTCGCGTGCTCGGTTTCCGGAGCCATCACATGGCTCTCCACATAGGCATTGTTCTTGATGTCATAAAGCAGCTGTTCCCGCTCAAAGGTAAGCGTCACCTTCAGCTTCCCTCCATCATTCTCTATGCAGCAGCTCATAAGTCATCATCAATTACTCCCTGTCGTACTATCGGTCGTACTATCGGACGTACTATCGGACGTACTATCGTTTGGACGCTGCGGGCGGCTGCGCTTGCTCACCGCCTGCTGTATGCTCACGAGGCTCTTCTGTGACAGTGCCACATACTGTTCAGCATCTGACTTGTTCGTCACCATGTACCACTCGGCTATGGCAGAGTTCTTCAGGTAGTCGTGGATAGCCTCGCCCACACCAGTAGTTGCAGCCTTGTTGAAGTTGCTCGGCATTGTAAGGCTAAGCGTCAGGTCTGTACTACCGTCATAGTGACTATTGTCTGTCGTCGTGCCGTCCTCGTTGAGGTAGTCCGACAATTCTATCTTCACCTCGGCAAAACCTTTCTTGATAGAGCGAAGTATCTTCTCGCGGTTTTCTTCATCCTCAGAGGCAAACATGCTCGCCACCTCCTTGTGGTTTTCCTTGTCCTGGATTGTGCGGCCACGCAAGAAGGTCTCGTTCATGATGTCGAAAAGAAGCCACGAAATTTTGATGGTTACCGTCACGTTAATTTTGGCACCTAATGTTTTTTGTTCTCCCATTTCAATAAAATATTAATTGTTAGTCACTCGGACGGGGCGGTCTCTTGCGGCTGTAAAGCAGACGTTCCGCACCGTCCATCATTTCCCCGGCTTGGTTGAAGTAGTCAGCGGCTTCGCCCTTGTTGGCCAGCTTGAACCACTGGGCGATGATTGAGACAATGAAAAAATTGCGAAGGGCCGACTGCACATTGTCCTTCAGTCCCTTGTCAAACGACTTGCTCACCTCCAGCACAGCTTCGTAGCCTGTCCGCGTCACTATCGGCTGAACCACGCTGCTCTGTGCCTCCACATCTTTAGGCTGCAGTATTGGTGGAATAGGAGGTGTCGTTACAAGTATCTGCTTCGTCGCTCCGCTCACGAGCATCTCTTTCAGCCTCTCATTAGTGGCAAGCACCGACTCCTCCCAAAACCTGCCGAGGTCTGAAAGGTCACTGTCCGTGGCGAGAATGCGGTCTCGTGCTCCCTCGTCGCCGTCTATCAGCTTCGCGCCTGTGTAGTCGGTAGCCTTGGCCACCTCTTCATACACATCGTCCTTGAATATCTGTACGGTGATTGTCTCCATGTCAGAATGATATTAGTGAATACGTTAGCCCGATGCCTATATATGGCTGCATACCTTGTTTGCCGAAACCGTAACCTGCCGTCACACCGACATGCCATTTCTTGGGAGGCTGCTTAATCTTGCGCGTAACATACTCATGCTTCGGATATACATAGATGCTGTCAAGCTGAACGTCATATCCGCTCACCCATGCCGTATAGTCACTGCTTTTATACATCTTCTGAATGATGGGGATAGTTACCTCAGCACTGTCACGCACATCTGCCACATTGTCTTGTATACAACTTTCTTCCTGTCGCGTGTCCGCACGGATAGATGGCTGCGTCTTGTTACTCTTGGGCAGGGGCAGGGTCACAGTCTTGTATGTCAACAACAAACTGTCCTTCGGCACCGGCTTGTAGTATGGTATGGTGTCAATCACCGTGTCACGCACCACTTCTGCAGGTTCATGACCTTTGCCGTAGCCTCCGCAAAGCACAATGTCAACCAAAACGACAATACCAACAATACCTGCAAGCACACATGATATTGCCCACAAAAGACCGAATTTCTTCTTATCCATAATAGTCCTTGATAAAATTCACAATAGCATTCACATGAGTGGCGGTCACTTTCTCCTTGCCTTCTTCGCTCAGCAGCAGCTCCACGTCTTCCTTGTTGTCTTGAAACAGGTTCTCCGTCAGCACTGCCGGACAAGCCGTGTCCCTGCAAATGGCAAGGTTCTGGGCAATGTATGGTGCCGCTGGCACACTGCGGTTGCCTTTCAGCCCCTGCTGTATGGCTTCGTTCCACAAATACTGAGCCAACATCTTGCTCTTGCTCGATGCGTTCAGCCCCACATGGGCGGAGAAACCTCGCGCCTCATGCCACTTGCCGTCGCCTCCTGCCGCATTGTTGTGTATGCTCACCAGTAGCACGTTCTTCGTGCCAACCTGCTTGCAGATGTCGTTCACGCGCTTGCAGCGTTCCGAGAGCGGCACGTCGGTCTCTTCTTCCACAATGCGCTGTGCGTCGTAGCCCTTGCACCGCAAACATTTCTCCACGAGCCTTGCTATCTCTCTAGCATAGGCGTATTCTCTCAGCCGCTTGTCGGGGCTGCACTTGCCGGGCGTGTTCTCACCGTGCCCGTTGTCAATCAGTACTTTTACCATCTTCTCCGTCTTTTAGACTGTCAAGGTTCACATTAAAGTGCCTTGCAGTCTTGTCTACCATTATCTGTTGCAGCAGCTTCCAGAAGCGGTGTTCTGCCTCGGGGCGGCAGCTGCTCTCGTTCTCCAGTATCGACCATGCTTGCTCAAAGCATATCACACCTGTCAGCACATACGACAGCGGCACCTGCATGTGCACGAACACCCAGTGCTCGGCCAAGTATGCCAGTATGATGAGCCAAAACCTTTTGGGTATGGTCTGCTTCACCACCTTGCCAAAGGCAAAACTTGTAAACTTGGCTTTCTCCCTGCTCGTCTTGTCAGGATATGACTCATGCACACGCTTGTCAAGCTTGAAAGCGGTCCATGCATCATATAGTATAAAGATGACGGCCACAACTATCAAGGGGAATGTTGGCCTGAACTCTGCCACCAGCCAACCTACCATGCCGCCCACGGCCATGGCGGCGAATTTCCAAAGTTTGAACACTACTGCCATACCGCTATTCTATTTAGTCGTCCTACACCTACCCCGGCATGGGCTGCGCAACAGGTGCTGTCCGCACCAAAGCCTATCACCATGCCGCCGGCAATATGCTTGCTCCTGTTGCTATCTCTGAGCCTCTTGATTATCTTCTTCATTGTCGTCAATTTTAGTTCACGGCAAATTTAGCCACTTGGCTATATCCGGGTCTTTTAACTGTTGTGCCACAAAAAAAGAGAGAAGCAGATTTTCTCTGCTCCTCTCTCGTTAGTCCTTTGTATGTTCTCTATTCTGTGTCAAATATGCCAGGGAACAACAGTCCTTTCCCTGACTTCAAGTTTGCTTTTTTCCCTGTCAGTCTGACTGGGAACGCAAGCACTAATGGGGGCGACGCGTCTCGCGTCGGGGCATTTTTCAGCAGCCCCGTCCCGCGCGATAGAGAAAGGAGAGAAATACGGACGCTACTAAATAATAACTGCATATTTTTCCCGCGTGTCCCGCGACGCCTCCATTAGAGGTTACGTTTGTACTTTTGGCCTTTCAAGCCGTACCCGGCTAAATCCGAACTTGAGTTAAACTTAGCCAAAGACGTTTCCATAAAAGAAAACGCACTCATGGATTGCCACAAGAATATCAGCCGACCGCAGCTGTTCGCATTCGAGTTGTTGCCAGACCGCAGAACACAGCAGCGCGTGGGATTTTCTTCCTTTTGCTCCGTGTTATACTATCGGACGTACAATATCCACTTTCAAACCGAGAGCGTCAATGATACGGAAAAACATTCCCACACCAGGCTCTATCACGCCTTTCTCTATGCGAGATATGTAGGTCTTGTCTGTCCCTACTTTCTTCGCGAGGTCTGATTGGGTCATGTGTTCCTGCTTTCGGGCATCATAGATAATCCGTCCTACGCAGTAGTTGGTGGCTTCCTTTCTGAATGCCTCTCGTTCTGCAGTTCCTACTGCTCCATACTTGGCATCAAGAATAGCATCGAAACTGGTAATGTCATTTCTTTCCTGCATAATATTCCTTCTTAAGTTCAAGCGCCTTTGCAATCTCCTTAGAGGGTGTCTTCTGGCTTTTCTTCTGAAAGCCGTTGAATAGCATCACAATGTTTCCCTCGTCGAAGATAAAGAACGCTCGGTATATATTACCATTGTGGGAGGCTCTTATTTCATAGATACCATCCTTTATGTATTTTACAAATTTCTCGCTCACTCTGTCCTGCATCTTCAGCACGTCAAGCACATAGTCTATTTTCTTCTGTGCTCCTGCTTCCAAGGCGCGGTAGAACTTGAGGAAGTAATCTTTGTAAACTAATATTCTCCGTTCTGAGTTCATAGTGCAAAGGTAGTGCAAATCGAGTGCAAAACATCAAGCTTGCTTGAATGTTTTGCCGAGATGCAGCCTACTTTATGAAAAGGTTGTGCAAATCGAGCACAAAACATCAAGCTTGCTTGAATGTCTTGCCGAGATGCAGCCTACCTTAGGCAAAGGTAATATAAAAAGTTGACATATCATACAACTTTCTCTTATTTTGCAGAACCGCAAAAAAATCTCGCTGACGCGAAAGAAACGGAGAGGGAGAACACTTCTGTCCTTATGTCCTTATGTCTTCCGCGTTAGCGGCTAACACAAACGTCATATCTTATGTTTTTATGCCCTTATTTTCTTATGTCTCCCGCGTTAGCGGCTACCAAGCCACCCCACGGCGTCAGCCCTTATGTCTCTTGAGGCCACCCGGACGTTAGTCCGTGGCCGTCAGCCGCGCAGCAGCCTTATGTGTTTCTTATGTAAACCTATGTGCTTATGTCCCCGCGGTAAGCGGCTAACACAAGTCTCCCGCATTAGCGGATAGCTACAAACTAAATTCACCATAGCCGTCACTGCAAACTAAGTCAATGCGTCACCCAATCAAATGACATATCTCATTGTTTTTCGACATGCGTCATTCACAATGGCACAAAAAGTGAGGAAGTCAGGAGCAAGAAAAAACGGAACGTACTACCAGGGAGTACTCCCCCACCCCAATATATTTCCGACCGGATTACACCGGTATTCATAAAATGCAAGAACGGAGTCCGGACACTATCCGAACCCCGTTCTACTCGTTTTAACACCTACTTATAACCCCAACTTCTGTTTTATTTGATTAAGAAGACGCTTTTCAGCAATGGTCATGATGCAAGGGGTATCATCTGAAGCTTCGGATATATATTCGCCAACAGCACCTTCGCGAACCGCATAGTATTTATCGTTGGTGTCGCATAAGTACTTGCCGACAAGAGTGTCAGCAGTACCATGCAACCAATAATCAAGACGATATCGCACAAACTTGGTTGCTTCGATGGGAAAGCCAAACCAAACACATTGTTTGTTTGGATTGTTTTCATCGTACCCAGCCGAAATATACACGCCAAAAGAAGCACCTGGGGTATAATCACGTTCTTCAGCATTCCGATAAATATCAGCAGCAATTTTGGTGGTACCAACAGCTCCTGGAACACTAATTACATTACTCTTGCCAACATAACCTTCCACGTCATTTGCCCGTTGTCGAGCATTGAAATCAGCAAACGCGCCCTGTAGCTGAGTCTTGTCTCCAGAACTCATGAAGCCATTTCTACTCTTCGTAGCCAAAGGCTTACACTGTTCCAAGTCATATATACGCTTAGCCTGTTCCGTAATACTGTTGCCAAAGGAATCCATCGAAGCCGCAATCACATCAAGCTGCGCTTTATCAGCAGCAGACATCAACCCGTCTTTTTCACTTGTTGCAGCATCATGCAAATCACTATATGAAGGAATAACACATTCTCGCGACACTATATATTTTGTAGACGTACCTATCTCCAACCCTCCACTACCTTGCTGAGGGGTATACACTTCCCCATTATCCAGACGGAACGCTACAGGAGTTCCATACACGTAAAACTCTGCCTCGGTTTGCCCTATAACTTGCTGACAACTATATCGCTCTATGTAGGTCGCACTTTTACGCAACCCGAACCATATCATATACTTCTTGCTGTCTACATCAGACTTAATGCCTTGCGTGCAAAATACTTCAAAAGGACTCCCTTTTGTGTACTCCGTTGGAGTCGAACTGTCATATAGAGTCTTATTAACAACGCCACCTAATGTACGATTATTTGTATCGAAGATATTATTAGGGCCAAATAGTTTTGTGCCTCCGGTGGCTTTGTACAAGGCTTTTGCAGCGCGTGCACCCTCGGCAGAAATATCACTTAATCCATCTAATTTACTCTTGTCGGCAGCTGTCATCACACCTGCCTTGGCCGTGGTGGCTTGTGATATACTTAGCTCTCTCGTGCCGCCTGTGGTAAAAATCGGGGTTACAATCTTTACCTCTGTGGCCGTTGAATTTTGCTCACGCAGTTCAAAAGCGTCAAGACGTCTGTATATGTCCCACCTCAGTAGCCCCGTGCCGCCTATCCACGCCTTTGGCAGCATCACCTGGCTGCATTGGCTCTCTGATGTGTCGTTGGTTGCCCCCCAATGCTTGAAACACAGAAACTGGTCATAGGCGCCATTCTGGCGTATCCACATTTTGCTGCCCAATACCGTACGAGTGTTATCGCTACCACCTTGCGAGTAAATGTATTTTTTCCCATCGCCTGCAGCACCACCTTGCAGCGTAGGCACCATTTCCTTAAACTGTTCATCAAGTGGGCAATACCATTTGCTTGCATGCAACTTTTCAAAATAGCTTGGGTCGCTCTCACCTGCATTTGAAAAGAACTTAAAACCAAGGTTTTTGCGATAGAACTTGGGGTAATCGTATGTGTGAGAATGTGTAGTTGCGTCTAGTGAACCATCGTCCTTGAGCTTTAAGTGCGTTAACAAGTTCAGCACAAGACAATGTTTCATGGTGTCACTATGCGTAAACAGCAAGCCCACACGATTGCCTTCATCGTCCACCACAACGTAAATGGGTTTAGCATTTTTACACTTTACCATGTCTACTACAACACCGCCTTTGTCATCTTCTTTCATAAAATAAGTGTCGAGTTGCGAAACATTGATACTTGCCGATATGCTGTCGCCAATAGAAGCCCATATCCCCCACTTGCCCTCCTGATAATAGCGCACGAGGGTGGTGTAGTGGCCGGGGGCGTTGATGGTGGCAAGTGCTGTGGCGGCGGTGTTGGTGGTAATGGAGCCGGTGATGGTCTGCATGAGCACCTTGTCGCCCACGTTGAGTACGGCCAGGGTGACGGCCAGGGGTATGCCCCAACAGCTGAGGTGGTGTGTGCCCTGTGCGGTGTCGGGGCCCATGGCGTCGAGGGCGGTGTTAAGGGCCTCGAGAGTGGTGAGGTTGTCGGGGTCGGGGTGCAGGTGTTTGCCCAGGCCGCTGAGCAGTGTCTTGTCGGAGGCCGTCATCACACCTGCCTTGGCCGAAGTTGCTTTCGTGAGCGTAAGCACTTTGTTGCCACTATCGTCAAAACGTGTGTAGTTCACTTTGACTGCGTCCAACGTACTCTGTCCTTCTGCCAAAGTATGATTATTCAATCGTGCATACACGTAAGGGTTCATTAGTCCCCATTTATCATTCGATACACAACCCATTAGCATCACTTGGCAATAGTCCTGCTGGGCAGTGTCATTATTAGCTCCCCACTTCTTGAACCGCAAAAACAAATTACCATCTGTATGCGTGTAAGTCCACATCTTGCCGCTCAATACCGTGCGAGTTTCATCTGATGCCGATGAGTACACATAGTTCTCACTTGTGCCTTGAACGCCATTTTGGGCTGTGGAACCACCAATTGCGACAAGTGTGCCATTACCCCAACGGTAGGTCTTATTCGTGCTCACGTCTATGAATACCTTGCCGCTGCGGGGCACACGGCCTTTCAGAGTGCCCTTGCCGTAAAAGTCACCGTCTATCCAGTTGTTGTAGTAGGTCACTTGCTTCACACCCCAGGCTGCATCGGTGGTCGTGGTGCAGGCTATCACAAAACATTCTGTGCTCTTGTTGTACACCACACTGCAGTCCTTGTCTGTCGAGGAGTTTTCGAGCGAATTTGATTGCACCGTGACACCACTTACCATACCGCCAAATTCCAACACATCGTCCACATAGTCGGGCAGATACTGCGAAGGTACCTGGTTCTGTTCGTCCAAAGGTGCAAGCCCGTTGGGCTGTCCTTTAGTGTTCTTGAACGATGTGAGGTCTTTCTGCACACCGCTGATGCTGCCAGCAAGTTCGGTCTTGTTGTCGCTGACCGTCTTCTTCAGAGTGCTGATGTCGCTCTGGGCCGTACCCATTTGGGTGTTGAGTGTGTTGATACTGTTGCCTTGCGTGCCCTGAGTAGAGCCAAGACTGCGTATATCTTCCTTGTTCTTGTTTACATCAACTCTCAAGGCGTCAATATACTTCGTACTGTCAACTACCGGGTTACCCCTCAGCAGCGGATTACCTTTGCTGTCAACCTGAGCCACCCACGCACCACCGTCAGCCACATAAAGCTGCCCAAGATGATCTGACGCCACACTGCCATCTATGGTCACCAATGCCCACCACCCATCATGCGGATTGGGGTATGCCTCGCGTAGCTGTGCCGCCGTCTTGAACAGGCCTTTGTTCGGACCTTTTATGTTCTTGGCATCGAGCCAGCCCTCAACGGTCAGGTTGTGGCCAACCTTCAACGAGCCGCGCACAGTGGCATTGCCGCCTACATTAGCGTCCCTGCCGATGGCCACATCGCCGTCTATCTGTTTCGTCGGTATTGAACTCATTATTCAAAAATGCTTTTTGCCAAGGTGTTCATTGCAGCTGCCTGCTCGCTTGCACCATAGGCGGTTAATACTAATGCTGCGGTCATGTAGACCACGGCGGTATAACAACGCTCCGAGATGTCTATGCCATCGTATTCGTCTATCTCCGGATAAGGTATGTACGAGGCGCGCTTGACATATGCGTCTTCGCTGTTGCACGAATAGAACTCCAACGCCTTGCCCTCTGCACGGTTCACTATGGCACATACAGGCTTCTGAACATTGCCGCGGATACCCTTGTATCTGGAAGATTGAAGATCATACAATGGGTCATCAGCAGATATAGCCATATAGCAGGTACGTTCCCAGTCGCTCATGCGAAAGGCAACAAGACGCATGAAATCATCGGGCAGCAGAGTCCAACCGCTGCCGTTACGCTCCCAGTAGATGGCATCGCCAAACACGTGACCCTCTTCCAAGTAGCGAACGGGAGCGGACGACTCTACACGCCGAACGGCTTCCACTATCTTTGAGCGGATGATGTCATTCAACGATAAGGTGTCAATGTCCTCATCGCTGATGAGCTGCTCGCTTGTCTTGTTCTCGTCAATGGCAATGCGCACGTCACGCTCCACGACTTCGATTTTGTACACCATACCGTCGCTGTGATTACTCGGTTACAAAAGTGATTTTAACGCCATGGTTTTCACCTACAGCTATAATTTCTGCACGAGTTCTCATCGTACCACTCTTCACACCAAACGTCTTTGTAAGATAGTCCTTGGCTTCTTGGTTGGTACTGAACTCAACTTCAGTAAGACCACGTTCGTCTTCTATAGGCTCGATGCCTGTCTCTGGTGTAGGCGTTTCTACTTCCACAGTCGGCTTCACTGTTTCAGTCTTTATTTCTTCAGACAAATGCTCATTCACCTGTTCGTCACTGTCAGGAATAGACTTGTGGGTAGCAATTCGCATGTGAGTACCGGGCAGTACTTGACGCATTACGAGTCTGATAAAACCACTCTTGTATTCCTTTGAGTTCTCAATTACAAACTGTGTAATTGGGTCTTTGGTCACCATGTATGCAGGTTGCGAACCAGTTGGAGAAGACGTGCCACCAACGAACGATAAGTTCGCCTCAATGGTGCCGGCCTTAACTTTACCGTGCCATTCCGTGAGACCATATACTCCGTATGTTTTAATTTCCATGTTATATTTTTTTTATTAAAAATGGGGACGGATTGACTTAAAGCGCATCCACCCCCATAATTAGCGTTGACTAAAAAGTTACTCAGCTGAAATAGGGCCGTAGAAACGAACCCACTTCTTCTCGTTCTCGCCTGTCGCATTGTACTTGAATGCGTCTCCTGCACTCACAGTAATAGTTGCTGTGCCAGACTTGATGTTCATGCCATAAGCGAACACGTAAATTACGCCATCTTCGAGATCAGCTTCGGTTGGAGCTGTGTCACTACTCCACAAGCGGAACTCGTCTGCTGTAGGAGCGGTGTCGTCATCGTCATCGTCGCCATCAACCCAGATGTGACAGTTGCCTTTCAAGCCAAGAGCGTCACTGACGAGAACACCATTGCGTGTTGCCTCTTCACCTTCAACGTCTTCAGTGTAGCTGCTCTCACCACGACGTACATAGTGAACCAAACGGTCTTCACCAACAATTAAACCGCTGTTCTCGTAGCCGCAATCATTGAACGTCTGTTCAATCTTAATCTGAAGCTCACCGAAGATGCAGTACAGGCGTGTCACCTTCCAGCCAAGTCTCTCATTTGTGTAAGGCTCCATCGTAACCTCTGGGTGCTTGCTCCAGTCAATGAGCTGCAAGCTCTGACCAAGATTGTTACCAACGAGGAAGAGACCGGACTTAGGCTTGTCTGCACCACCGTAGTATAGCTTGATGAGAGACATTACATCCTCAAATGTCCACTTGCCACGATGCTTCACCTCACGCTTCACCTGCCAACGAACACCATTGGTTGTATAGTCCCACTGGTCGTCACCCATGCTTGAACGTACAAGCATCTTGTTCTGCTGAGAAACGAGAAGCGTACGGTTGCCGGCAGCCTTGAACTCACGCAACTGAGCCTCTGCCTTGACAGCCTCATCGTAAGGTATCTCCATGTTCTGGTCGGCAAGATACTTTGATACGATGCTTGTCATACCTCGCTTCTGCAAGTACAAGTCGTCTGGAGAAGGAATGACAGTATTGGGGTCAACCCACTTCTGAGTCTCATACATGGCATTAGACAAACGTACTAACTTCGTACCTGCTGTTATGATATTGGTATTGCTTGCTGTTGGAGAGGTTGCTGTTGGAAGACTGCCATACTGGTCTGTCGCAGCCTGCTTAACACCGTTGGTTGCTATACAGGTGATTGTGTCGTCGTTGTTCACGCTCTTTACAAAGAGCTGGAGGGGACGACGGCTCATGACATTGGTACCACCGATAAAGTCGTAGCCTTTGACTCTCTTGACCATAAGGGTGTCGTATGCTCGAACTTTCTTCTGGTCGGCATTTACCAACGTGATAGTATTGCCATTAACAGATGCAACCGTAACGATTGGTGTGCCTTGGTCAATTGCATAGTGTTTTACTTCCATGCTATTAACGTTCACGGACTTTGCCATCAGCATAAGCTGCATCAAAGCGTTCTGATCACGTTCAAACATGAAAATTCGTTTGTCAACTTCGGGCATTACAAGTTCGCCCATACCTCCTGATGCGTTCTCTACTCCGCTGACGGTAGTAGGCGCACCCCCTAACTGTGTCTGAAGACCAGCGGAACCAGCACTTGGAGTAAGTTCAGGACTGGCTGGCGTGTTTGCACTGCCAGAGTTCTGTTGCTGAGTAGTTGTTACTTCTGCGCTCATTTTAATTTGTTTTTATTTGTTATTGTTATATTTCGTTCTAGCCGGTACCTTGACAATGCTTTTCTTCACAAAGCCTTCGTTATGTATAGCTTTGCTTGCTTCCATTAACGCACTTACAGTGGTACAGGCACCACCGATATGTGTCCGCAATCCTGCACTTCCTTGTGAGGGTTCACGTGGCTTTGTATTTGGAAATTCTACACTAATGCTCATGACGTATTATTTTGCAGCATTTGCAAAGTCGAAGATGTCCATGTTTCTCTTGTTCTTGGGCGCACCGCCATTCTTGCCGTTCAGTGGTGACGTACCGTCGCCCTTGTTCTGCTTGCGCAACCCCTCCACAATCTTGGCGTTGCGACCTGCCACACGACCCTCTTCGCTGGCATTGGCCACGTCGCTGTCGTGGTTGATGGCATTGACGAACATTTCCAAGGTCTCGCGCGAGAACTTGCCCATCACGCCGTCTTTCACCACGGTGAGCATGGCATCGGCCACGGCATCTATCTGTTCATCGCTCATGCCGCGCTCTTCTTGGAACTGGCGCAGGGTCGCAAGGCTCGCGTCCATATTCTTCTCGTATTCTTCGTCGAGCTGCTTCGATCTGGCCACACGCTCCACATATTCCCTGTTGGCTTCGGCTATCTTGTCCTGCATCTCGGGATTGTCGAGCACGTCCTTGATTTCGATGCCGAAGTTCTTCACAAGGCCGAGCACAGGGTCTTGCCCGTTGTGCATGTCGGCAAGGAACTGGGCGCTCCTCGGGTCGGCCGAAAACATGTCGCCCAAGGCTTTCTCACGGCCTCGGTAATCGTCCAAATCATGCTCGTATTGGTCGTAATCGTCGGAAATCTGACCGTAGATTTCCTCGTCGTCCTCGAATTTCTTGCCGGGGTATTTCTTTCTCAGCCGCTCCAGATGCTGGTCGCGTCTGCTCTTAACTTGGTTATTTTCAGCCATTTTCTTCTTTTAATTTAGAATGTGCCATATTCAGTGCAAAAATAAACATAGAAGACGTGCTTCCACTTTTAACTATTGTGAGTTGGCTTCGCTAACTTTGTATAGGAAAAAAATAACCCTTGGCGTAAATTCAAGTCAACCCGTTAACTTGTTTACTAATTACGCCAACGCGTTACAGTGATACTATGAAGTATTTTGGCAGCATACTAGATTTTACGAGGGCACGCAATATCGACCTCATGAGGGCTTACCGCGAAAAACTTGCCGAAGCAAGCATCATCGTCATGCCTGTCATCTTTGAGTTGGTGGCTGAGTCGCCTGCTTCTCGCTTCTGGGTGAGCGAGGAGAGGGCAGCTATTGTCATTTCAACTATGGCGGCGGGCAAGCCCATGCCGCGTATGAGGAGAAATAAGCGTGAGATGTTCGAGGAGATTTACCGACGCTTCATCATCATGAAGCAGGAGTTTCCTGACAAGTCGGTGTATGAACTGGTCACGAATATTGTCAACCAGCCTGCGCCCAAGTTCTACCTTACGCCGCGCACAGTCGGAGAGTTTATTTACCGCATAAAAAATGGGTGGTATGACAACCAATATGACAGATACAGAGATTGCCGCATTGCTGACGGAGAATGACCGACGCAATGAAATCATGTACGCCCACTTCGACCCCGTCACTGGCGAGGGGTCGGTGGGCGAACGTGTGCGTGTCTGTATCTCCGACTTCGCCATTCCAATTCAGTGGCTTCCTGTCGAGATGATGAACGTTACGTTTGTAAAAAAGTTGGTAAAGGCTGGCTCCATCTCTCGCTTTCTCTCTGACGTGCTTCATGTCGAGCCTGACAACACCGACTACATCAAGGTGTCACGCCAGTTCATTCGCCTGCGCTACAAGCACGACTTTCCTTTCTGGGCGGCTACGCTGGTGTATATCCACAACAAAAAGGCGGGAAAGGACGTGCTTTTCCGTCTTTACTATCCACAGCGCATCTTGGTATCGCGCTTCGAGGCAAGGCGCAAGGCCAAGGAACCGATCCGTCTTATCCTGCTGAAAGCGCGTCAGTGGGGCGGCTCTACCACCACGCAGCTCTACATGGCGTGGCTCCAGTTCTTCCACAAGAAAGGGCTCAACTCGCTCATCATCGCTCACCAAGGCACGGCTTCTGACGAAATCAAGGACATGTTCGACAACATGATTAAGAAGTACCCGGTGGAGTTCCTGCACAAGATGGGAGAAGCGTATTCACAGAATGAGCCTAAACTGGTGGGCGTGGGCAAGTCGGGGTCTACGTCGCGTGTGCCGCAGCGCAACTGCAAAATTAAGATTGGCACAGCCGAGCGGCCAGACGGTTGCCGTGGCGGAGCTTATTCGCTCGTTCACTTGTCGGAGGTAGGAATTTGGAAAAAAACGGACGGCAAGTCACCGGAGGACATCGTGCGCTCCGCATGTTCGGGTATCCTCGACGAGCCATACACCATGATTGTCATGGAGAGCACAGCAAATGGTACGGGCAATTTCTTCCACACCGAATACTCTGCTGCTGCCGACCCTCAGATACCATCGCAGTTCGAGGCCCTCTTCATCGCATGGTTTCAGATTGAGCACTATTCGCGACCGTTTGCATCAGCCGACGAGCAGCATGACTTTGCACAGCATCTGTGGCTCAACCGATTCAATGCGAATGTGCCGTCCAACCGTGAGGAGTCGGGACGCTATCTGTGGTCGCTATGGGAACGTGGAGCTTCCATGGAGGCTATCAACTGGTATATCCGTGAGCGTTCGGGAAAGAACGACTTCGCGGTCATGGCCTCGGAGTTCCCGTCTGACGACACGGAGGCGTTCGTCCATTCGGGCACAATGGTGTTCGACAAATATCTGGTCAAACGCTTTGAACCGTATTGCCGTCCGCCGCAGTTCATCGGCGAGGTCTATGCCGATGCCGACGAAGGGGAGGATGCCTTGAAGAACCTGCGCTTCTCTGAGGACAAGCAGGGCTTGCTCCACATTTGGGCGAAGCCCGAGGTGTTCGACGATGTAGAGGTGAGCGACCGCTATCTCACGGTCGTGGATATTGGCGGACGATCCAACAAGGCCGACTGGTCAGTCATCGTGGTGTTCGACCGTCTGAGCATGATTGACGGCAGCGAACCACCCTCGGTGGTGGCACAGTGGTACGGCCATTGCGACATCGACCGCCTTGCATGGCGTGCGGCTCAAATTGCGGCTTACTACAACGAGTCGCTTTTGGTCATCGAGAGCAACACCTTGGAGACACACGACAAAGAACGGCAGGTGGAGGGCGGCGACCAGTCGCAGTATATTCTCAACCAAATTTCCAACATCTACCCTAACCTGTATGCACGCCGCCAGTCGGAGGAGGAAATCCGAGAGGGGGCGCCACGCAAGTATGGATTCCACACAAATGTGGCTACCAAACCGATGATTATCTCTACTTTGATAAAGTGTGTGCGCGACCGCCTCTATATCGAGCGCGACAAGAGGTGTCTTGACGAATACGATACTTATGAACGGAAACAGAATGGGGCTTACGGCGCTATCGTGGGCAAACACGACGACTTGCTCATGACACGTGCCATCGGGCTGCACATCTGTTTCCGTGAAATGGAAATACCCGCTTTCGTGCCGAAAACGAACCGATTGCTTAAAAAAGACAGAAGCCCCGTTTCCGAGGCTTCCATCTAATGGGTGCTTGAGCACGTTCGCAGAATGGCATCATTAGGAGACACAAAACGCCCCCATTCGAGCGAAATGCTCTGGTACAACAGTTCTTTTCATGGCTTCAAATTCGCTTTTTAACCTGTCAATCTGATAGAAAACGCAAGCACTAATGGGGGCGACGCGTCTCGCGTCGGGGCATTTTTCAGCAGCCTCGTCCCGCGGAATAGAGAAAGGAGGGAAATACGAACGCTACTAAATAATAGCTGCATATTTTTCCCGCGCGTCCCGCGACGCCCCCATTAGAGTCTGATTTTGGTGCTTTTGCCATTTCAAGCCGTACCCCTCTAAATCCGGAACTTGAGTAATTATTGCTGCAACATCTGTTGCGCTTGGTTCACTGCGTCCATGTTGGCTCCCTGCTGAACCTGTTGGGCAAGTTCGGGCGAAATGCCGTCCGGGACTTGCCCTTGTTGCAGTTGCTCTCTTTGCGACTTGATGCTCTGCAGCAGCTCGTCGGCAAAGGGGAATTCGCCGTGTTCCAACAGTTGCTCCACGCTGATGGCCTTGTTCTGCCACAACTGCATGAGCATGTCGTTGGTCATGGCGCGGTAGGCTGGCGTGGCGGTACTCTCCACGATGCTGAGGTCAAACTCTACGTCGCGTATCTTCTTCGGGTCGTACTCCACGATGGTGGAGTTCTTTCCGGCAATGTTGAACACACGTGGTGTGTCATAGTACTGCTGAATGTTCTTCACGTCCTTGTACGCACCTTCCCTCACGAAAGAAGAGAACGTATCAAGCAGGTCAAGCAGCGAGGTGGTGGCGTTCTGAGCCTGTTGGTTATACAGGCTGGCCGACATTCCCGAATAACCGGGCTTGCCCTGCAAGGCCCCGTTCACGCCCGATATGTCCTCGAAGAATTTCAGCTGCATGTTCAGCAGTTCCGATATGCCTATCTGCGTGCAGTTGTTGGCTATCTGCTGCGGCAGGGCCTGTCCTGTCTTGGGCTGGCGTATCATGATGATGCCATTGAACCTTGCCCACTCGTCGGCTACGTCTTCCATCGACATGCCCTTGGGCAGACATTCTTCCGGGAACAGCAGCACACCTTTTGCCGATGCACGCATAATCCAGTCGTACATCGTTATCAGCCGGTTGGTGTATCGCTGCTGGTCTATCACATTGCTGACAAACGAATGTATCTCACCATCAATAAACGGATAAGCCTTGAACACATACGGGTGGCTCTTGTGCTCATAAGGGGTCTCGCCTTCTTCCAGTATGTCACCAAATGGCGTGAGCATATAATAATACCAGTAGCTATCCATAAACCACTCATAGCGGATAAGCGGCACGTCGCTCTCGTCCATACCAAGCTCACGGGCCTCTTGCAGACGCTTGTCATTTTCGTCCGCTACAAGCGCCTGGAAATCCTCGATGTCCACCTTGAACACGTCACCATTGTTCACGTCATGGCAGCGCACCCTCGCTTTGCTCTCCTTCCTCCAAACCTCTATCACACGACATCTTGATGCGTCATAGGGCACAAGGAAGTCATAATAACCTTGCAGAGGATATCCAAAGTTGTCAAACGTGGCACTGAGGTACGACTTGTCCTTGGCAAACTTGTATATCTCGGCCAGTCTGTTGTAGTCGTTACCGTCCTTGGCAAAACGTCCGCACAGTTCCTCAAACGATATGTCATGCACCTCACCCACACAACTGCAGTCCCAACCTCTGAAGTCCCTCATATTGTTGTCTATGAAAAAGTTGTTGGGCTGCACATAGTCGGTCCAGCAGTCCAGCTTGCTTTCCCGCCAGCCATACCACTTGCGCTGCACCACAAAACCCGATATAAGGAACTCTTCCATACATCGAGCGTTTATTTCTGTCATGCGGTTCAGCTGCATGTTACATTGCAACACGGTACTCATCGTCTCGCCATAACGCTGCTCGTCCCTGTCTCTTGCCGTGCAGGTGGGCTCCTTGGCTTGGCTGCGGTACACACCGAGCACAGCTTGCACCATGCGACGAATGAGGTTGTTCTTCAAGGGTACATTACCTTGCTTCTTGATGAGTTCCTCTTCGCGTATTTTCCGACCATTCACACAAACGTAGTCATCCCACTGCCGTCCGTAGGTGTAGTTCTTGTTACGTTCACGGTCTCTGCGGAACGTATCCATAGCAAGCCAATACTGCTGGGCTTGCCACAATACCTCAAATGCACGGTTACTGCCCAACGTGTGCTTGGCTGTAGCTACGCTGTCCATTCCTTCATGAGGCATGACAGCACTCGCCTTATGTAATTTTCTTCTTGCCATATTTTTATAATTTGGGACGGTGCAAAGGTAATTCCTTGCACCGTCCTTTGTTGTTTAACTATTGTTGCTTCATTCTGCCGATGTCTTCAAGCATCTTCGCACGTGTACTGAACATCGTGCTGACAATCGAGTCTCGTTCCCCTGCGCTCTTGCAGCGTAGATACTTCGACGTGAGTTCATTCATGTCATGCTTGTATCGCTTCAAGCGCATGTGCTGGCGCATGTCGTTCGACTGGCGTAGCTGCTTCATTCCCTCGCGGTAGGCTGCACGATCCGTCTTCTTTATCTTCGACAATGCGGTCTTTTGCTTGGCAACAGCATCGTAATCACTCAGCAACTGTTTGGTTTCCTCGGTCTCCATTCTGCTGTTCAACTTCTCCTTGGCAATAGTGAACACCTTATTCTGCTTCTTTGCTGAAATGGAATCACTTTTTTCCGCAGAGCGCATCCAGCCGGTAAGCGGAGCTTCACGCATCATCTTGTATCGGGCATATCGCTCGGCAACCTCCGCAGGGGTCATACCTTTCGCTTCGGCTGCTGTCATATCCAACTCTTCCAAATACACCTTGTCAAGTTGGCTCTGAGGACAGTTAAGAAGACGAGCTGCAAGCAACGCACATTCGCGCGAAGTCTTTGCGTCATCACCGCAGAAATCCATAATGGCAACCGCCCAGTCCGTGAAAGTTTGAGGATTAACACCTGTAGTCATGCCTCCAAGGATATTCAGCACATCGTTGGTTGCCTGTACCCAGTCATAGTCAAGCTCATTCAGCATTTGCTTCATATCGCTTATCATCGGGTTCTCCCTACCTTGCTGACTCCAACTTTGTTCTGTATAGCCAAGCACCTTGTTTATGCCACCCTCAAACACATCACCATAGGTCAGACCTTCCATTGGAGCAAAGACGGATTGTTTTGTAGCGTCTATCAACTGCTTCGCCCTTTCTTCATTGTCTCCCGTCAATGCCAACAAGACAGACGTGCCGCCAATACGCCATAACCACGGCAATATCCAACCGAACATTACAAGGTTCACGCCATTTTTGACCTTTGCAGAACGTATCTCGCGCTTGGCTTCTGCCCTTGCTTTTGCCCATTCCGCATCGCTCCAATAATCTTCTGCATTCGGGTGAATGGTGCGGAGAATCTGCTTGGCAACATAATCCTCGCTAACCTCACCGCTGAATATTCGTTTGAGGTTTCGTGCCGAATTGTGTGTCTCGCGAGTGTAAGCGGTTGAGGAGTTGCGGAACAACATGGCACTTGTCGCATAGAAAGTGTGGTCAATCTGGATAGGAGCCATATATGCGCCCTCGCTTGACTGCTGTGACTTGTTGAAACACATCTCCGCATCCTGCACGGCTCTGCGCTCCGCACGTTCCTCTTCCATGCCCCAACGCAGATATTTCCTTTTCTGTGCCTTATACACACAATGGCTGCCAACTGCAATAGTCCATGCGTCAACTCCGATATTCGGCAACATACCATAGGAGGCTGCTTTCATTATCTTGCTGTCATATTCGGTTTCTCGCAGACGGTAATCACCGGTAGTACGGCTCAGAATACGTTTACGGAAGTTTGGCATATTGTTCCATGACCACTTCAACGCAGGTATACCGCAAGTTGCCAATGCCTCTGCCATGTCAACAGCATTCACTTCTCCGAAGAACGCAGGGAGTGAAAGGGTCTGCTTTAGTGCCGTAAATGGACGGAATGCTATCTTGCCCATCGTTACACCCTTTGCGCCTTGAACCATCAGTCGGTCAAACTTGGCACGTTGTGGTTCATAGCAATCCGTGGCTATTGCAGCGCACTGCTCAAAACGTTTCCAAAGTTCCTTGCCCGAGCCATAGACACTACTCATATTCATAACCTGCTGTTTAAAGCGGTTGTACGAAAGCAGTGTGCCTATGTCACGGTTGAGTTCCGCAAAGCTCTGCCAGTGACTCATTTCACCAACATGCTTTGCAAGTACGTCTAAGAAACTCATATCTTTCAAGTTCCAAAGTGCAACGCTGGCAACACGTTTCTTTATAGCTCCAGTCTGCACACTGATGCGGTCATTGTCGGAGTTACTTTGTCCATTCTCTACATCACGCTTGAGAGCGTCCTTGTCTCTCACGAATGGGAAATAGTTTTCAATGGAGTCCATGTGCGTGCCGAACATTCTTGTATAAACAACGTCACTCTCCATACCGATTGATGGCAAGAAGTCCTCCTGCACCCAATCAGCAAACTCTTTTAGCTTCGGATCAAGCGCATCGGTTATCTTTTCCATCGTCTCGTCCGTGATACCCATTCTTCGGTTTGTAGCCTTACCCATCGGCATTTTCTCAACAGCGTAGAGATAGAGCAGTCCGTCTTGCGCTATCTCGTACTCGCGCATATCCGCACCGTCATAGTATTTCACAGTTGCCGACTTCTGCGTCTGGACATAACCATACAGGTCGAGGTACTTGTACTTCTTGCCGAAGATTTCAGCAACCTTGTCGTCCATCTGCTTTTGATAACGTTCTTTCAAGAGCTGCTCGTTGTCTGTGGAGTCAATCCAATGACGCATGAAGTAATCTTGCATATAGCCCTCGCCATTTGGGTTCTTGCTGCCGAACATCTTCAACATTTGGTCAAAAGTTGAAAGCGGTTCAAATGCAAATCTTGCTACCCAACTATTAGCAAGCCATTGAACCTTCGTGTCTGGTCTGTGTCCTTTAAGTTCACGTCCCTGCATATCGGAGTTGGCAAGATGGTGTATTTTGTTCACACGCTCTTTCTCCGCCTCTTTCCATTGCTTTGCACGTTCTACACTTTCATCAAGTACACCGCCAAGGCTGTCAGTCAAATTGTTGTATGCCTCAATTCTGTCAATCTTCAACTGCTTGATTGTTTCATCAATAGCATCCTTGAACTGCTTGAAGGCTTCTTCTGTCATCTGCCCAGCATTCATTTCCTCTTCGGCTTTTTTGACTTCGTCCTTGAACTGAGCCACGGCTTTCTTGCTTTCGCTCACTCCGTCTACATACTGCTTGGCGAGTAGTAATCCTGTATGTTCAAGGGCGGCATTGGCGGCTATCTGTTCATTGGTGTTCGACATTCTGTCGGTTGCTTCAAGTATCTTTTTGTCCAATTCTTCAACAGAGAGGGGCTTGGCCGACAGGAACGCTTTCATTATGGCCTGTCCGTCAGCATCAAGCTGTCCTTGCACATCTATGCCTTTTGCATCAACTTTACTTGCTCTAATCCTCTCCAATCTGCCCAATCGAGTTTCACCTGCACGCAGCTGGTTGCCTACCATAACATCCATAACCTTGTCAACATACTTGCTGATGTCTTTTTTTCCATGAACATTTTTTACCGCAGAAAGGATTCTGTTGTATTCGTGTTTGCTCATGTCATCAAGCAATCCATTGTCAAGAAGGATTTGGGCAAGATCTGTCACGCTTTTCACCGTCCAAAGGTCATACGCTCTCTGACGTGCCATTGCCTGACGCAACTTGTTAAGATTGCCACCGATGGCTCTCATTGCATCCTGCTTGGCTTGCCAGTTGTCTGCGTTGGCCTGGCTTGCCTCAACTTTCATCTTAGTGATGGTTTCTTCAAGACCCATATCACCATCACGGAACAATAACCCCTCATTTTCAGCAACATTTTCGTCTGGTATTTCGTTAATCTCAGATAATGTTGCTACCTTTGCATCCGAAGATGTACCGGGAGCGACAGCCGTGCTCCCATAAGTGCCATCAGCGGGAGCCTTGGTGTTGGCAGGCGCATCTTTATTGTAAGCCGTCAGAACCCAGTTCTTGTCGGCTATTTTTATGCCCTTATCTCTAATGTTACGGCGTATCGTTACCACATATCCGTCTTTCTTTAGCACTATCTTATCTCCATTAGAGAAATCTACCGCACCATTGTTGACAATATCTTCAATACGAGAAACCAACTCCTTGACGGTTGGGAAGTCTTTGTCATTGATATGCTTGTTAAGAATATGGCACAAACCGCCGCCTTCATCTCCCCAAACCATGTCAATGTCTCCAACTCCATTCCTATGGAATACACCAAGTAAATCACCGCTTCCATGTTTGGTCAGGAACTTGACGGCTTGCATGACCTTACCCTTGAACTGGTTGTAAACATTTCCGAAGAAACCATGTCCAATTGGTTTCGGCTCTTGGGCTTTCTTTTTGTTGCCGTCATTATACATTATTCCTTCATCATACCCTGTCTTTCTGCGCATCACCTCAGTATCTGCGGCATCGAACACAGTAGGCTTACCACCATTCTTCTTACGCTTATAGGCCTCATGCAGAACAAACGCCCAGTCCTTATCACCCCACTTTCTCTTGCCGGAGATTTTTAATCCGTCCAACAATTTTTGTAGAGCCTTCTGGAGCATGGCTTTCAGCTTGCCCCAGAACGTCAGTTCCTCGGCACTCATCTTCTCGAAGCCTTTCTCACCGATACGTCCGGCAAGGTCAGCTCCATACTCCTCTGTGGCATCACGCTTGAACTGCTCGCGCTTCCTGCTTGCCTCCGCATGGGCTTCTGCCATATCGGCATAGTAACTGGCGTTGGAATCCTCGCCATTGGCTTCATGCTCCTTGCGCTTCTTCTCGCGCAAGCGGTCCACCTCCGCATCATACATCTTCTGCGCCATGCGGTCAATGGTGCCGCGTATCTCGTCCTTAGACACACGATAGAGTTCATCAAGGGCATTGTTCAGCTTAGCCTCATCAGGGAACAGCACGCGCAAACCATCATGCCCCACAACCTCATGCACAAACGTATTCTCAATGTCTGCCATGTTAGCATTGTTGGGAACAACAATAGTCACCTCGCCGGTCATAGGATTGAAGCTACCCTTCATTCTGCGCTGGCGCGCACTCGGCAAAGCTGCCACCTCTTCCTCAGTACGGATGATGCGCACAGGAGTGTGAAGGCGTTCTGACAACTCAGTCACTCGATCCACCATCGCGTTAGAATCATTCTCCATTACGTTAGGTGCATCATCATCAAGCATACGGTGTTTACTGCTGTCTTCACCCTCATCGTCAATGACAACATCTGAAGCAGCTTCTACACTTGCGTCCATTTCGGCATACTTCTTCTCCTTTTCTGCCATTTCTACCTTCATGGCCTCGGAATATTCCTCAAACTGACGCTTGGTTTCTTCGAGTTCCTTTCCAAACTCAAACGGCTTACCTTCACGCTGCTTTAGTTGTTCTAACTCTGATTTGCCGTGCTGTACCATACGTGTAGCAATGTCGAACCGTTCGGCAAAATCCTTGCCAGTAATAACGTTCTCCGTAATGTCCTCAACGGCATTGCGCAAGAGCGACTGCTTTACGGGTACATCATTCAGCCCAAGTTCGGGGCATGAGTAGCTCATTTTGCGATGTATCTCGGCAAACAGCAGTCCACCATTATTCACAGTCTCTCGCGACATCTCTGTCTTGACAACGAAGTCATAACCTCCCAATGACAAGGTAAGAGTATGAGTCTGCGCTTTATTGCCAGGGTTCTCTTTCATCGCCTTTACAGCATCAAGGATTTTCTTGTTGTGATCCTTGATGAAGTCTGTCATCGCATCAACCGAAGCAAATTTAAGTTTGCCTGCGGTTATCTCCGTGAACTTACCATTTGGGAATGCCTTTTGCACTGCAAGCAGATGGGTGTTAGCCTCCTCCGCTCGTTGCTCTGCGGCTTTTATCTGCCCCTCCAACTTAGGCTTGGCATTGTGAATGTAGGTCTGGTCGGCTTCCCACTGCTTCCTGCGGCTCTCGTACTTGCGCACATTCTTCTCTGCATTGTTTTTCAGCAGGGCATATTCGCTACCCGAGAGTTGGGCAACAGTGTCGCCGAACACATCTTCTTCCTCTTCAAGCACGCGGTTATTCATGCTGTCCTGCATCAATCGGTCACTCTCCATAACGCTATCAGCAATCGCGCCTTTGGTCTTCAATCGCTGATATGCAGTTACGTCAAGACTATCCTCCACACCGAAACGAAGCACACGGACTGGTTTACCCCATTCCTTGTGCAAGTTGCCCTGTCGCAAGATGCGACCATTGCGCTGCGTGTAATCCATCGGACGGTTTGGCGCATCAAGGTGTATAAGGGTATGCAGACGTTCCTGTATGTTTACACCAGTACCAAGGGTTGCAGTGCTACCGAGAATAACACGCACCTCGCCTCGGTTCACCTTGTCGAAGATTTCCAATTTCTGTTTTATCTTCATGCCCGACTTCATCACTACAATCTCGCTTTCGGGAACACCCTGCTGGATGAGTTTCTTCTTGATGTCCTCATACAGATTAAAACCACTGTGCTTGTTCTGGTAGTGGTCGGCAAAGATGGCTACAGTACCCTTGTAGTCGTCAGTCTCTTTCAACGAACGCAAGGTTTGGCGTACGGCCTCGTTAGTTTTACTCCTCGGATCATCCTCTGCGTGCATTTCCACAAGTCGGGCATCAACAGCGGCTCCTTGAGCAATACCATACATAGTGAGAGGTATGCTGCTGTTTTTCTTTTTCTCCTTGCCGCTCATCTGGTCAAAGCGTTCAAGTTCTTCACGCACATATTTCATCACGCTGCGCAATGCACGGGTCTGTGGCAAATAGATGTCCTGCGCCTTACCGCCCTCCATTTCTGGTATCTTCTTAACAAGCTCCGTCTGGTCTTTGGTTAATGCAGTGTCTGCCACTCCCGACCATATACGAACCAACTCCGGCAAGTTTACATATCCTGCAAAGCGGTTCACTTCTTGGAACTTGCCGTTTGTTTTGAATTCCATCATCTGCTGCAAATTGCCGAAGTTGCGTACGAAGTCGTCAAAGTAGTAAATGCCGTATTCCTTCATGGTGTCCTTGGGCATGAGGTAGCGCATGAAAGTCCATATCTCTGCGGCTGTGTTGCTGATAGGTGTACCTGTGGCGAAGATGACGTTTCTTCCGTTGTTCTTCTCCAACACGGCTTGCGTCTTTAGATATACGCCCTGCGACTTCTTGCTGTATGAGGGGTCAATGCCTTTCACTCCGCGCTGCATGGCCGTGGCAAAGCCGAGGTGCTTGTATTCGTGTGCTTCGTCAATGAGCAAGGCATCAATGCCCATATCATCAAAGTTCTCCACATCATCCGTGCAACGGTCGAGCATTTCCTCAGCCTTGACAGCTGCGTTCTGCTTGGCAACGGCTTTCTTCTTTTCATCGTTGGCTGTGCGCTTCTTTGAAATACCTTCTGTCAATGCTGCCATTTCTGCTTGCAAGTCGGCAAGTTCCTTTTCTGCACGCCTTGTTATAGGATCTCTGCCGCTGGAGTCTGCCTCACGCATCTGTTCAAGCACAAGCATCTTCTCGTCTATCTTGTCCTGTTTGAACTGCATCTGACGCTCGTCGCTGTCGGGAATTTTGTCCAACGTACTCTGAGGGATAATTACCATATCCCAATCATTATACTTGATTTTGGCATAGAAATTCTTTCGACCCTCTGCATCACGGTCGTTATCGTCCAGCACAAGCACCTTGGCATTCGGATAGAGTTCCTTAGCTGAGGCTGCAAATTGTCCTACTGTGGCATTCTGCACCACAATCATAGGCTTGCGTGCCGTGCCGAGTCTGCGCATCTCCATAGCAGTGGAGATAAGAGTGAATGTCTTCCCGGTGCCAACCTCATGGGCAAGCAGCAATGGCTGCATCGTACCTCGTACAATGGCTTTACCCTGGTGTGAGCGCATCTTGAACTTGTGTGTTGCGCCGCCGAAGTATTCAGGTACAAAGTCATTAGGTATGCTCATAGGAACATAGTTGTTGAAGCGGTCGTTATACGCTTGCTCCATGCGTGCTGACAAGTCCGCGTCACGCTGCATCTTTCCGCGCACCCAGTCCTTGAAGTCCTGACGTATCTCGTCTATCTTGGCTGCACATGCTGCCGTAGCCTCACGGTCTGTAACGGTTCCCGTTGTGCCGTCAAAATGCTTTTCAGTACGTGACACGACGACGCTCTTGTTCTGAATGGCGGCTCCGATGAGTTCATGTCCCATGATGGTCTTTTTAAGCTTTTCGCTCACAATACCCATTGCACGGTTCTTCTCAACGTTTACACCATAGGTCGGGGCTTTCATGAACCATGTACCACCAGCAGCTGTGAAATGCACGTCTATGTCGGTACGCTCCTTAACATACGCGTCATAGAGTTTTGGGTCAAGCCATGACGAACCGAGTGTAAAGTTTATCAAGTGTGCAGGAATGTTCATTGGAACAACTTCCTGCAATGCCTTGATGTTCTTGCTGTACTCACCATTCTCATTGTTGGCCTCAGCTTGTTTCAGCTTCTCTCTCACGTTACCGCTCAAATACTGGTATGACACTTCCATCTGTCGTGTCGCAGGGTCTTCAAAGCCAAGTCCGCAGTCAATGATTTCACGCTTCACTTCTGCCTCACTCTTTCCAAGCTGGCTTGCAATGTAAGGAACATCTATGCGTCCGTTCTTGAACATGCTCACCACAACGCCATCATTGACATTTTCGGGGTGAGGTTCGCTTTCCTTCTCCACTACTCGGCCTTTCATCACATCGGCCTTATCGTAGGTCTTGACAACACCACCCTTGCCGTCTCCTTGCTCCTTATATGTCTCCAATGAGAACACATTAGGATAGTCCACGTCATTGCGCAACCATGCTAATTGGTTGTTCTTATTGAAATGACCGTAAGTACTGACAAAGGCATCGTAGGCCTTGTTGAGTTTGGCAATCAATGGCTTCAGTCCTTCATCACCTTCATTCTCTGTCTGGTACTGCATGACTTCGGCCAATGCGTCTTTGATGGCAGCATAAGCAGTGAAGCACTCCTGCTTGGTGTGTCCTTTTATCTTCTTGTCGTTCACTTCAAGCGGATAGTAACCGCCAAATCCTGCGGTGACGAGCTTACCGTCTTTCAAGTACATCTCGCCAAGTTTCTTGCCGTCTGCCGATGCATCGTTCACATAAACAGGCTTGTCGCTTTCTGTGGTCTCTGCGCTGCCGCGCTCTTCCTCCATGAACGATTTAACGAAGTCGGCCAGCATCTTGCCTTGGTCTTTGCCGCTTACCGGGTAAAGTCCCTTGCTTGTGGGTCTGAACGTGTCGCCCTCTTCAAAGGCAAAGCGCATTTCTCCTGCCATGTGGTCGGGGTGTTCGATGAAATACTTGTTGTAGTCCATGGAGAGCTGCTTGGCCTTGCGTGCGCCCGGCTCCTCATATTCGGCTGTGCGCTCACCGCTGATGTTGCTCACGTCAATGGCTTGTGCCGACTTCTGACCGTTCATGCGCTTGCGGATTACGATGATGTCTGATGTTACGGTCGTGCCGCCAAAGGTCTTGTTGTTCATGCGGAATGCTCCGATGAAGTCACTGCCGCCCTCGTTCACCACCCAGTCACGTAGTGCCTTGCTGTTGTCGAGTGTGCCATTTGACGATATGAAGATACCCAGACCGCCCTCACGCAGTTTGCGCACATTCTTGGCTATGCAGAAGTCATGGATATTGTGGAACTTCTTAGACAGGTCACTGTCGCCTGTGGTGTCGTTCACGCGCAACCCGGTAACGAATGGCACATTGGTGATGGCCAAGTCCACGCTGCCGTTGGGTATGCGTGTCTGCTCAAAGCCTTGTATGTCCACCTTGGCATCGGGGTAGAGCAACGAGAGTATGCCGCCCGATGTGCCGTCTATCTCTATTGCGTGAATGTCGCTGCGCTCGCTCACGGCTGTTGGCATCTGACCGAGGATATTGCCGATACCTGCCGAACCCTCCAAGATTTTGCCACCCTTGAAACCGAGTTGTCCTGCTATGTCCCAAAGGGTATCAACAACGTAGGCAGGGGTGTAGTAGGCACTATTGGCACTCATCACGGCTTGCTCGTAGGCTTCCTCGCCCAGCAACTCGCGCATCTTCTTGTTGCGCTCACGCTGTTTCCAGTCGTAGCCTCCATCACTGAAAGCGGCTCCAAGTCCGCCCCAACCGCTGAATTGTCTGAGCACACGCATCTGCTCGGGAGTGGCTGTCTCACCGCTCTCAAGCAACTCATGCGCCAACTCAATGGCCTTGATGTTGGCCTCTATTCTGCCGTTTACCGAGGTCGGGGCATGGTCTGCGCCTCGCTCCGAATGGTTGTTGCGTGTGTTTTTCGGCTCTGTCAGTCCATGAAGTCCAGCGGACTCAGCCCGATTTGTGCCAGTGCCTTGTCCTCCTCGTCCTCTGTCAGGTCTTCCACTTTCTTGTGCAGCTGCTTTGCGAGTTGTGCTTTCGCCTCCTCGAAGTCCTTGCTGTTGTCCACGATTGTCGGTCGGCACTGCTTCGGTGCGTACCGCATCATCATTTCGTTGTAATTCATTTTCTTCTTTCGGTTCATCGAACAGCCCGGCAAACAAATTGCCCACCTGCTGCTCTGGTTTAACTTTCTTCTTCGATGCCTTTTTCTTGGCCACACGATGGCGAGCCTCGGATAATGCCATATTGTCGGTCATGCTTGCGCTACCATGGAGTGCCTTGATTGCTTTATTCTTGGCAGGTTCTGGCAGGTCAGTAGCCATGATGTCAGTTTCCTCTTCCGCTTTTTTCTCACGCTCCGCCTTGGCCTCACTTGCAATGCGCTCCGCCTTTTGGAAGATGTCCTCTACTTTAGGTTCGGCTACCTCTTGGGGCTTGTGTCGCAACTGGTCGGGGTGTGCATTTACCCACATGGCAGGAGCAAGACCAGTATCAATGCGTATGCCGCCCATATCGTTAGGCTCGGCAACAACCGCATCACGCCATGTCTTACCATCGGTTGAATACTGCACTTTGTCGCCTACCTTGTATTCGCCCTCATTGGCATCGCTGCGCTCTGGGATATACTTGTACACGGCACGTTTCACATGACTCAGCAAGTCGTTGTAGGTTACATCTTCCGTGAACCACATATTCTGTCCGTAGCGGTCAGCACCTGTTCCGTTAGGGTTCTCTACACGAGACATGATACCTGTCACTTCAAGATTGTCGCCACCTCGATTGATGCCTTTCCCTGCTGACGGTTCAAGTTGGATATTCACATACAACTCTCTGCCCTCGGCCAACGGCAAGTGCATGGTTACATCTCCTCCTGCCGGGGCAATGTTGGCCACTGCAAGCGGCTTTGTCTTGCGCTTGCCTTTCTTGTCTGCCTCTCCGTGGGTAGCCTCGTAGCGGTCAAGTCCAAGGTCGTCTATCAGTTGACTTGCAAGGTTGGCAACGTCCTTGACGGCTTTCTTCTCGGCATTGCGCATATAGCCGTATGCCTCGTTGAAGTCCTTTTCCACTTGGTCGGCCTCGTAATAGCCAAGCAGGGCGAGCTGGTCGTTCACCTTGTCGAGGGTTTCATCTACTCGTTCGGCTGCTCCGTTAAGGGCTTGTTCATCGCTTGAAGTTTCTGCGAGACTTTCTGTTTCGCTTGCAACAGTCTCTGCTTCTGCTGCAAGAGCTGCAGTATCTGCTTCTGTTTGCTTGTCAGTTTCTTTTCGTTGCTCATTTCTTATTGCTTTGAGTTCATTATTCGCTTTGTCGGCTGCGGCCTGTGCCTTGCTCTCCTCAACAATCATGTCGGCTTGGGCAAGCACGTCCTTGTGCGGCTTGTCGAAGTTCTCCACGTCAAAGGCTTTCACCTCTTCGTAGGGAGTGAGGACGTACTTGTCGTAACCGGGTACATACTCCAGTCCGCCATAGAATGCCTTTAGCCACGGACGCACCTTGTCACCAAGTGCCTTGACCATCATGGAGGCGTAGTCTCCAAACGACTCATTGCCGCGCTCCACCATAGCCATTGCCAGACGCTGGCCTACCGACATGAGTTTCTGACGCTGTTCTGCGGTCAGTTCATCGGGATCACGGAACTTTAACCCTGCATCGCCCTCGTCAGCACCAATGCCGAGAATGTCGCGAATGTCGTTCATCAGTCCGTTCATCTCCTCGTCACTGACCTCATACTGCGGCTTTTCTTCCTTGGCAGGTTTTGCAGCTTTGGTTGGCTCTGATGGTTTCGTCTCCGCAACATCGGCTACATCAACCTTGTTGGCAGGTTTCTTTGCTGCGGTTTTCTTCCGTGTTGCAGGTTTCTTCGGCTCTACGGCATCGCGCATCTCCTGTGCAGTCAGCGGCTGATTGTCTGCCACGGCATCATCATTGCCCACCATTTCAGCGGCCTTGCGTGCATCTTCCTCGCTGCGGAACATCCAGCCTCCGCTCTCACGGTCTTTCCAACCTCTTGCAGGGGCAAAGCGTCCCTCGCCAAGTCGCTCCTTGGCAAACTCCTTGACGGCTCGCTCTTGGTTGGCTGTCAGTTCGCCATTGAACATAAGCAGCGACACATCGCTCGTCTTACCTTTCTTATTAGTATAGGTTGCAGGAGTGATGGTGTAGGCTGCATTGTCGGTGGGTGCTGCCGTTGCATTCTTTTCATTCCATTTCTTGGCAGCATCAAGAATTTGTTTTGCTCTTTCGGGAGTATTGTCAAGTTCAAGACGCATCAAAGTTTGGCTTTCACCATGTACGCCAAGAGTGAATGCCGCGTTTTCTATCTCTTCATCAGTGATATTGTCATTGTTGTCGGTTTGTGCTGCCGCCTCTTCCTTTGCAGGGACATTGGCCACGGTCTCTTTCTTAACCCCTGCATACTCTGCAAACGGCTTGGCCTTGCGGTGGCTACTGTCTATCCACTTCTCGAAATCTTCGAGGTTCGTGGCGGACACGACAATCCTGCGCCCATCTTCCCAACCTTTCTCATAGTTGGCGAGATAGTCGCTCTTTGCCTCGTCCATGTCGTTGAAACCAAGCATCACCTTATGCTCGTCAAAGCTGCCATCGGGGTTGTACTGGTCCACCACATACACCTTGCGTCCATTCCAACCATCAATGTCGTTGGAGAGGAACACGTCTATGTGGTCTCCGTCCACACCCTCCGTGCCTCGGAAGTAGCCGTAGGTGTTGTGCATCTTGCTTTCCCATTGCTTGCCGTTGGCATCCGTGCCTTTGCGCACACTGCCCTCTGGCTGCTCGATGGTAATATCGAACGTGCCGACCTGCACATGGCCTTTCTTGTAGTTACCAGCCTCTTTTTGTGCCTCGGTGGGTTCGGTATTCACATCGGCAGATGCGGTCTTTATCTTGGCTGACAACGGCTGTTCCGCTCCATCAAGGTGCTTGGCCACCTCTTGCAGGTCGCCAAACTGCTTGCCGTCCACCTCATAGTAAGTGCCGGGATAGTTCTTGCTATCGTCTGGAGCGTCCACTTTGATTACTTCCTTGCCGTCAATGAGGAGTTTCTGCTTGTAGATGTCGCCATTTGCGCTTGGCTCTGTCCACTCCTCATCGGTTTCGGTGATGCGCTTGCGCAATGCCTCTTCCTCTGCCTCGGCAAGTGTGTCAGAATTTGGTTCTTCTGCCTGTGGAGTATTATCCTGCTTGGCAGGTTCGGTCTCGGCTACTGCTGGCTGTTGAGGCTCTGCACTGCGTTGTACAGCATCCTCAGTTTGTTCAGTTACCTTGTTTCCTCCACGCTGTCCTGCCTCGGTTTCTGCGATGCGCTTGCGTTCTGCAATGGCTGCATCGACGAGGGCTTGTTGTTCTCTTGGTGTTGCATTTCTGAATAATTCATTTACGTCATTAAGTATTTGTTCCTTGGAACGTACATCGCCAGTAAACATATCCAACTGACCACCAGCTGGAGCTACTGCGGCACTATTATAGGTAGAGAGTACTTTGCGCAGGTCGCTTGGCTTACCGCTGTTCAGTATGTCGGCAAGCATCAATACCGTGCCGTCCGTCACTCGGCTGTCTCCGTATTCATCATCAAACAGACCTTGCTCCCTGCCGAATGGCGACACAGGCATTCCGTCCTTGAAGATGTCTGGGTGTGCGCTCTTGGCTCTTGCCACGAGGTCAACTGCTGCACCCAACTCATTGCTTAGGTCGTAGCCACTCTTGGCAAGTGTTCGGTTGTGGGCTATCTCGTTCAAGCCCATAATGACCGACTGGCGCAATGTGGGCGTGCTGATGATGTGGCGCACGGCATCGGGCGAAGTCTGAAAGACCTTACCTATAAGCGTGTTCTCGATAAGTTCCTTTCCTGCTGCCGACAACGAATTGCCTGTGCGCATTTCGGGCAGCTGCATCTCGTTGATGACTCCTGCACCGAGCAACTGACTGATAGCCGAAGATACTGCCTTGTCGTCTGCGTAGTAGTCTGAAAGGCGGTCAAAGCGGCTTATGTCATTGGTGATGCTCGTGAAAACATTGTCGGGGACGATCTTGCCGAGTTTCACCGCGTGCTCTGGCTTGCTCTGTTTCTTCTGCTGTTCAGCGTTGAAACGTGCGAATGTGGTTGCATCGTAGGGCAGTTGCTCGTCTGGGACGAACACCACACGCGGATGTTTCATGCCGTCTATCTGTTCGGGGGTGAAACCATACATCTGTCCGAACTCGCGCAGGTGGTCAATATACGCCTTGTCTGTTCCCTGCTGGGCTGCAATGTCGCCCGACATGGTGCGGTTGTTGCCCGAAAGCACTACACCGTCCTTGCTGACAATGACAGGCGACTGCAAGGCGCGGCTGTCGTAGCTGTTGGCAATGTCCCTCACTATCCGCTGTGCGTCCGTGTCGCGCTTGTAGTCGCGGTCGTTCACGCTCTCTCCGTTCTCGTCAATGGGGAAACCCTCGGTCGGCTCAAAGGCGTTGTTCACATCGTGGCTTGCTGACGCGGCTCCTGCCTCGGTGAGGACGTAATGCCCACGAATGGTAGAACCGTCCGCAAGGGTGAGTGCGTTGGGATTGCCCTCCACCTTGGCGGCTCCGTCCCACTTGGCCTTTATCTTCGGGTTCACAGCATGGGTGCCTACCTCGGCTTGCTCGGCAGCTTTCTGTGCCGCAATGCGTTTCTGCTCCTCAACCTGCGCCACGGCTGCATCGTGCATCTGCTTGTCGCGCTCACGCTGCTCTGCCTCCTGCTGTTCACGGATTGCACGCTTGCGCTCGTTCATAAGGGTGTAAATCCTCGACCATGCGCCCAGTGTCTCCTCCGCATTCGCCACTTGTGCGTTGTACTGCTCCATGGCGACATTGTAGTTGTCATCGGCCTCCTTCTGTGCCTTGACCATCGCCATAGGCGAACCTTTGAGGGACGGCGCTTTCTTGGTCGGCTGTTTCTTCTTCAGCGCATCGAGTGTCTTTTGCGCTTGCTCCACCTGCGCATTGACAATGGCGGTGGTGTTGGCCTCGTTGCCGCCTGTAACCTCGTTGAGTGCGTCAAGGGCAGTCTCCTTGTCGGCCTTCTCAAACATGGGTTCGCCAGTCTCCTCATTAAGAGGAACACGCTCCAGTGCAGTCGGCTGGCGGTTGGTCTCTTCCTCCCTGCGCTGTTGATCCTGCTCCAACATCTGTTGGTTATGCTGTTGCATCTGCTCAACCTGCTCCTGTGGAAGTGTAACGCCACCATCGCCTTGCGTGGCCTCGTTGAAAGCACCTTGGGCGTACTGCTGCAACTGCTCGTCTGTCATTGGCTGCTGCACGTTCTCGCCCTCGTTCTGTACGTTTTCGGGAGTTTCATGTACGCTTTCTCCCGATTTTGGTACGCTTTCACCATTTTCCATACCACCAAGCACAGCCTCATGCTCAGCTTGAATGTTGGCATAAGCCTCGTCAAGTTCGGCTTGTGGGTCAATGGCATCACCGAGATTGAAAATTTGGTCGGGACTGGTAAACATGTATTCACCTGTCTCGGCATCGCATATCACAATGCTCTGGTCTGACTTGGCAGCGTCTATGCCCGAACCGTCGGGGTACACCGCCACTTTGCCCTTGACAACATACACAGGCTTGTCGTCCACCTTCATGGTAGCTGGCAGCACCATGCCGCTGTCCTTGTGAGTGTGACGCTCCACATTGGCGGCCACCTCCTTGCGCTTGTTGTCCATGGCATCGTTCGATGCGTCCTGCACACCGTCCATTGCAGCCTTGGCATTGATGTAGTAAAGCACTGCGTCTTGCTGGTCTTCCGTTAACTCAGAATTTTTCACCATCGCCCACGGGTCCTCCTTCATCTCTGCCATGCGCCACTCGGCATCAGTTCCGAAAGCGTCCTCACAGAGCTCGTAGGCCTCCTGCATACGCATAACGATGGCGTCCACATCGGCTTTGGCTTCGGCATCGCCTTGCTCCACCTTGTCCCAAAGCAAGCGCGACTGGTCGTAAATGGCGGACGCTCCTGCCTCTTCTTCCAACATGGGCCGTTCTGCTACTGCCTCAGAACCTTTCTCTACCGGATAAAGTCGCTTGATGTAGTCCTCCACGGCAGCTTGCTCCTGCTCGTTGCACTTGCCAGGACCTTTCTTGATGGCATCGTCCACGTCCACGCCTGTCTCTTCCTTGATGGCAGCACGAATGGCTTCGGGGCGTTCAGCGTCTGCCATTGTCTTGTTGGCCTCAATGGCTTTGTCAATATCCCTTACCATTCCGCCATAGTTGCGCACAGCATCGGCATCACCTTCTTTCACAGCCTTGTAGTTGCGCATCACGGTCCCGAAGTCGGCACCGGGTGCCACCTGCTCCACTGCAGCCTGCACCACCTTGATGTTGGCCGCAGTCTCCTTGTATCGCTCGCCAACGTCCACAGAGTTCAGTTCTGCCTGTCGCAAAATATTGTTTTCTTCCTGCTTGGCTGACGATTCGTCGGCAAAACGTTTGTTTGTCACCACCTCACCATTGGCAGTCACTGCCTTTACGTAAATGTTGCCGTGCTCGTCTTTATCCTTCGTATACCCGGTAACGGTTCCCATAGGCAACTGTCGCCCGGTGAGGATATAGTAAGCCTTGGCTCTCGTGCTCTGGCTCACGGTAGGGTCTTGCATGAGGGCCTCCATTGCCGAATATCCGTCAAACTCCGGATTGGTCACGCGCTCGGCATTGACTTCCTCCACGCCATTGTGCTTCACAATGTCAAACGTCATGGTCTTGCCGTCCGTCATCTTCGGCTTAGCCTCGCTTTGTGGTTTGGCAGGCTTCTGCTTGGGCGTGTACCTGAACAAGTCGGCAAGCTCCCCATAGCCCTGCTTGCGCAGTTCCTCACGCTCTTCTTGTGTCAAGTCAAGGTCGCGCGGACTGGAATCCAGCTGTTTGCGCAACCCTTCCATGAAGCTCATGCGGTTGTGGTTGCGCTCCTCCATGGTCTTAGGCTCAGCAACAGGGCGCATTCCAGCAATAACCCGCGGTGCACTCTTTATGCCATGGCTTGCCTTGAAACCCAGCATCATGGCCAAGTTGTCCGTCCAAATGTCCATGGCACTGCGCTTGTTGGGGTTATCATCTGCCAACTGTGCGTTCTCCACCCATTCTGGCGCAGCAAAGATGGTACCCTCAGCAATGGTAGAAGTGGCAAGCTCTCCTGCACGAATACCAACCTTGCCGGCAGTGTTCGATGTGGCTTTCACCCACTTGTCAGCCACATTCCCTATGACAGGGGACAATGCACCTGTTACAGCACCAAGCACAACTCCATGTAGAGTTGATTTCAGCACCTCAGAACCACTAAACTCTCGTTCACCGGTTGCCGGGTCAAGTGCGCCACCAAGCCGCATTTGCTGTTCGATGTTCGTCAAAGTGTTGTAGGTGGCAAAATTGCCGACACCACCAGCAGCACCGCCAAGCAATCGTCCAGCCATGGTTCTTCCTGCATATCGCCCGGCAACTTCCTTGCCCGCACCTTTAAGCATGGCCTTGCCGGTGTACTGCATGGCTTTCTTCGCTGCTGCACCACCTACACCACCAGAAATATAGGTAACAGGGTCAAAAGCCATATTAGCCACAGTGCCAACAATGTCGAGCGTACGGTGCTCTTGTCCATACCGTCCCATGGCATCTGCCTCGGCCTGGCTCATGCCATACGAGCCAGTGAGGGCTGAAGCTGCCATGTCGGTTGCCATTGACTGCGACAGAAATGGCTGGTCGGCTATCTTGCGCATCAAGAACTCTGTCTTGCTCTTCGGCATGTGCGCTTGCACGGCTCTGTCGTAGGTGGCACGGTACACCTCTCCCTGCAAGGCTTCCTTGGCGGCTTGCGCCACGCTCCTGCCTTTCAACTCTTCCGGGTGCTTGCGGAAATAGTCGGAGTAGTGCAATATCTGACTGTCACGGTACGACTGCGGCATTTTCTGATATACCGCCTGCGCCAATGTCTCAAGATTGAAAGTCTGCTTCCTTTGCATGGCCCGTCCGAGGTCACGCTGATAGTCTGCCGAACTCTGCATGGGCAGTCCATTAGGGTCTGTTGGCGTAAGCAGCGCATCTTTCAGTCTGTCAAAGAAACCGCCATGCTTGGCTCTCTCATAATCCTTTCTGTACTGCTCATCGGCAGCTCTGTCCTCAGCCTCGGCACGCTGCCATTCTGCCTCCAATGCCTTGCGCAGAGGTGCTTCATAGTCAAGCTGCGCTTGTCTCTGCACATCTTCCGGCTTGTTAGGGTCAAGACCATTCTCCTTCATGCGGTCTTGAAATTGGTGGGCAAGACGCGTCTTTCTTGCCGCATATTCAGCATGATTGGCCTCTGTGAGTGATGTGGTGAGCGTGCCGTCAGGAAGCAGCCACTGCGTCTTGGGCTTCCCATTCTCGTACACCACACCGTATGGCAGTGGTGATTGCTCGCTCTCCACAGGCTTCTGACCCTGCTGCTGGCCACCGCCCTTACCTTGCGACGGCTGCTGCGGGGGCGCAAAACCAACAACCCTCGTCGGAGTTCCTGCCAACTGGGCTGCAAACCTGCCCGCGCTGAGTTTCTTGCGCCCCTCCTTGGTTACAGGCATCATAATGCGACCAATCTTTGCGTTGGTGTTGGCAATGCCCTGCTGCACCTGCTGCCTCATCTGCCCCAGATTGTAACTCATCTGTATTTTCTGCTGCTCCGTGGGCTGCCAGCCTTTCTTTTGCGGGGCTGGTGCTGCTGTTGCCGCAGGCCTCTGCTGAGCAGGTGCTGCCGATGTCGTTACTTGTGGCTTCGCATGCGGTGCAGCAGGGCGTTGCGCCTGTGCCTGTGGCTTGGGTGCCTGCATCTTCTGCATGAACTCCTCATACGAGGAACCAATCTGAGCACCGTTAGCCGAAAGCAGGTCATAAACTTGCTTTCGGTTTGCATAATGGTCGTTGCCAGTGAAGCCCTTGACAAAGGTATCGTAGTCTTGCTCATACCCACCCTTCTGCAAGGTGGCGTACAATTGCTTCAATTTGCTGTTATCTATTGGCATATCTGTAAGTTGTTACGTAAATTTTAGCCCGGAAGCCCATTTCCCGCCTTGCTTGCCGCCACTCGGCTTTGCGGCAGGTTTAGCCTGTGGCTTTGCGGCAGGTTTAGCCTGTGGCTTTGCGGGGTAGCCACTTCTCTTCTTGTAGGTAGTAGTGGACTTGCCGTTGGTCTCGCTGTAAGTCGTGCTTGTAGAGGTAACATCAGTTTCCTCAAACGTACCATGTTGCTTGGCAAATGCCTCCGCAGCTGCTGCCGTTCTGAACTTGTGCTCACGTCCATTCTCGTCCCATGCGCTGAATTCATTGCGGTTGCCACGGTCATGCTCTCGCGCCGAAGCTTCCGAGTTGGTGGCTGATGCGCGGCTGGCTACTGCTGATGCTCTTGCAGCCTCGCCTCGTGCCTTCTCTGTGTCCACCTTAGCCTTGTATAACTCAGGTGCGTTCTTGGCTTCCTCGGTGGCGGTAATGCCCTCCTGCTCGGCCTTGGTGGCTTTTCCAGCCTGTTCTCGCACTTTGTCGGGCTGCAGGGCTGCAAGCCATCCGTGCGCCTCCTGCTCGCGCTGCGCCTTCTCCCTTGCCAACCTCATGCGCTCCTGCTGCTCCTCCAACTCACGCAAAGTCTTCGCACGGTCATTCTGCAAGTCACCAACCTTGAGCGAATACTGAAGGTATTTATCTGCGTTGGCTTGTCGTTCGGCTTTCAACTTTTCCAGTTTCTCCTGTAACGGCGTGAGCTGGCTCGCCTCCTGGTGGTCATACATGTTAGGAGCACCACGAGTCGTGAAAAAAAGGTTGCTCAACGCCTGCAGACCATCACTCACAGCTGCCACAATCCTCTTCGACCTCTCACTGCGTTCTCTCTTCTTGCGTTCCTCCTCAGTTTCCGGCTTCAACCTGCTGGCAGCTTCGTTCAAGGCTGCAATCTGCCGGTCGTAGCCCATCACGTCATTGGCATTGTTTCCGCTGGCGGCCGTTTCATTGTGTGCCGGCACTCCTGCCGGGTCTTCAGCTTCCTGTGCAGTACCGGTGGCAGGGGCAGGCTTGCCCTCCCCGTTCCCGGCATTCTGCTCCGTCCACTCCTGCGTTCCCTTGGCAGGGGCAGGTTGTGGCGGTGTCTGCTCTGCCCATTCCAACGTCCCCTTGGGTGCTGGCTCGGGCTGTGCAGGTTGCTCGGCCCAGCCAAGCGAACCTTTAGGTGGTGTATATCCACCATCATTGCCCTGCCCGTATTGTTCCTGCTGTTCTTCTATCCAATTACTCATGTTGACTGTTTTTAGAAGGCTCCAGCAATCCCTGCACCTGCTTTGGCAACACCCTGCACGGCCTGACTGATGGCTTGTGCCTTGTTAATTTCCATATTGTTCAGCGCACCGTTAATCTGCGAGTCGCGCTGCTGATAGGTCTGTTCTATCTGGTCCTTGCGGTTATCCGCACCAGCAGCTATCTGCGACGTTGCATCGGCCAATGCTTGTGCGTTCGCGGCCTTGGCTGCTGCTGTGCTCTCGTCAGTACCGCCCATCACGGCTTGTACACCTGCCGCCTGTCGGTTGCGGTTCTTTATGCTCTCCTCGGTCTGGGCGAGTATGCGCTGAGCGTCCGCCCGCTGCGTCGCGTCCTCGTTATAACGACGGTCATACCAGTTCTGGTTGGCCTGTTTCTGCGCTTGCAGCTGCTCCTTCACACGTCTCATCGCCTTGCTTGCGCTGATGCCGCCAAATATGCTTGCAGCTGCTCCGAGCGCACCTCCTGCTATGCTACCAAATAATCCCATATCATTTCACGTTTTATTGTTCTGTAATTCAACACTTATAAATCGTGCGCTAAGTTAATGCGCTATCTTTGCCCCACACTTTTAACTATTGTATCACACCACTATATAATAAGGAGAATAACACATGAAAGGAATGAAAACAGGAGGGCGAAAGAAAGGCACACCCAACAAGGAAAACCCTCTCAAGGGCTTCATCAAATCACATTCCTTGGCATACTTCGAACCCAAGGAAGTAAAGTGTGACGACGGCAACAAACGTACACTCTCACATTTCGACCTTGACATTCAGGCTCTCGCGCCAGACGACCGCGTGAACGCCGAGTTGCGCCTACTGGAGTTCCACACACCAAAGATGAAAGCCATCGACATGGACGTAAATGCCAACGTCAACGTCCTCACCATCGAGGACAAACTTCGCGCCCTTTGTGGCAAAGACGAAGAAAATGACAACGACGACGACGAATAACCCCCGTCTCTACTTCATCTACTTTTAGACCGACTCATTTTGTTTACTCATAGTTTTTTAGGCTCGACCTGTCCGCGAGGATAGGTCGTTTTTTTTCCCCCATACTTCAATTTTCAAAAGGCAAACAAAAGGCTACCTTTTATGTATTCATAACCCAAACAAAAGGCAAACAAAAGGGTAGTGTTATAAAAAACAGCATAAAAAGTAACCCTAATTGGTAATGAAAGCCATTGCCTTTTTTAGAAAACTCATTGAATACTATGTGTTTTAGCTTGCTTAAATGCATTGACAAACATAAGAAATGCGCATTTTCAATACTCGTTGAAATATAAGCAGTTACAACGAATAAAAAAGGCTACCCTTTCTATTTTCAAAAGGGTAGCCTTTCCAAAATTATAGAAAACTCAAAAGGCTACCGTTCGTCTCTCACGCGCGCGCGTAGATATAAACGATAGTTTATATAAGAATAGGAATAAGGAATATATATATTATACTCCTTACGTCGTATAATATAGGCGACGACAACAAAAAAAAAACTTCACATTTTGATTTTCTTTTTGAAAAAAATGAAGAAACGTTTATAGAAAAATCAAGCCCGACTTTTTGAAGAACAAAGCCGGGCGAATTTCAAAAGTTAAAAACAGGTTCAAAGGATGAAGATTTACCTTTGCAAGCGATATTTCGAAAACACATCACGATGGAAATAAATTACCAAAACGTTGCCGCACTTATCCTAAGCGGTGCGTCTGTGAAAATCCAAGCAGACAAATTCTCGGTGGCAAATCTCCGACTTCTTGCGCAGATGGCGGTCAAACACGACGTGCAGCTGCACTTGGTTGTCAGCCCAGAAAGCGTCCTCATGACAAACCTCAACCTCATTGCATAGGACGGCTGCAAGCATCTGACAATTGAGCTTGCCTAAAATCCCTTTCCCTTTGTGCGTTCATACACCGCCTCGCGTTCCGTGTCCACGTTCTTGATGCGGAATTGCACGGCACATCTATCTGGAATACTCTCCGGCAGCTTCGCCGCCAGCCGTGATATAATCTCGTCAATGTTGCTGAAGCCGATGTCGCTCACCTCGGCCAGAACCTCACCACGGAAGTAGGCCCGGGCATATATCATGTACTTCGGTGCTATGCGGAACAAAGCGTCCTTCCGTTCGTCAACGTCTCGCGCCATTCCCTGCTTGCTCCTGCGTGTGCTGAAGAAGATGAAGTCAATCACTTTAGCGTTGAGTTCCCACGCCGGTGTGAAGTCCAACTTGATATAACCTCGTGTGATGGTGCGCCCATGAGAGTGGTTCATGGCAAATGCAACCTCGTCAATGGATGCTTTACAGTCGTTCTGCGCCACTGTTCCCCATGTGTGCCGGAACGTGTACGCCTTGTACTGCTTCGCTTTCGGGATGCCCATACTTTCACAAACCATCTTGATGCCTTTGTTCACACAAGCACAGAAAGAGTCGCTGTCACAGAACCTTTCATGGAAGTTGAAGAAGTACTTGCCGTTTGGATCGTGTGATTTGTACTTCTCCACCAATGACTGGATAACCGGCTCCACGCGCATTTCGATATACGCATCATCCGTGCGTACCTTCTTCGTCTTCGCCCTGTTGTAGCACAATATTCCGTTGTGATAGCCGTCCCTTGGCATTTCGAACAGGTCAACCGTGTTGATACCTGCAAGGCAAAGTATCATCTTGGCCACGTCACGCCCAATCTCTGGCACCGGGTCAATGAACTTCGTTTCCGGCAATGGAGCGGCAAAGAACAGTCGGCATTCCTCCGGGCTGATGGCAATCTTTGTAGAGCGGTCCGCCTGTGGTATCTTCACCTTGCCCCAAGGGTTCGTCCTGATACGGATGATGCCGTTGTCATAGTCGTTGTATTCCTTGATGGCAGCTCTGAACACTTGCCTTATGCACACAGGGTACATTTCCTTTGCCCTGTGCGTCTGCTCCAACGTAGCTATCCATCGGTTCACGAATGTCGATGTCAGCTGTCCGAACATAAGCCTGTTGGTACCTGCAAACCTCTCCATGTGCTGCAACGCCAGTTTGTAGTTCTTGGCGTTCCGCACCTGTCCATTGTCAATCATACGGTCTATGTGAAGTGCAGCATAGTCAGAGAAGCACAAGTCCTCGTCCTCCTTGGTCACATACTCGATGATCTGCCTGACCGTCCACCTTGTACAGTCCACCCTGTTAAGCAGTTCCGTAAACCTCAATATGCGCCTTGCACAATACTCGTTCACGAAAGGGTCTGTTATGTTACCGTCCTTGTCAACGTGCTTTTTGGTTACAACCTTGTCCGTCTTAATGTATCCAGGCTTGCGGTTCTGCATAACCCGAATGTAAACTTGGTAGAAGCCGTCCTTCCGTGGCGTTCTTACCGTTGCCTTGAATAGAGCCATAATTCCAATTCTATTTTGTTGTTTATCAAAATTCGTTTGTAAGCACTTGTAAGCACGACCACCAAATTTTGTGTAAGTTTTTGTAAGCAACCCATACACATTCTGCATGATTATCGTGCAGAATGTGCAGACCGCTTAAAAACAATTTAGGCGGCAAGCCTCTTTATTATCAGAGACTTACCGCCTAACTCGTTAGTTACGAGGGCTTATCTTATTATTCCTCTACAGCAGCCTGAGCAGCTGCCAAGCGAGCTATAGGAACTCGGAACGGCGAACAACTAACATAGTTCAAACCTACCTTGTGACAGAACTTAACCGAAGAAGGCTCACCGCCATGCTCGCCACAGATACCGCATTTAAGATCCGGACGTACCATGCGACCCTTATCGACTGCCATTTCGACAAGTTGTCCTACACCATTTTGATCGAGGACCTGGAACGGGTCAACCTTCAGTATTTTCTTGTCTAAATATACAGGCAAGAAACTGGCAATGTCATCGCGTGAATAGCCAAACGTCATCTGAGTCAAGTCGTTCGTACCGAAACTGAAGTACTCTGCACGTGAAGCTATTTTGTCAGCGGTAAGAGCAGCACGCGGAATTTCAATCATTGTGCCAACCTTAAACGGAATTTCCATACCCTCCTCCTTGAACAGAGCGGCGGCTTCATCGCGAATAACCTTCTCTTGCGCCTCGAACTCATACAATATACCAGTCAAGGGAACCATGATTTCGGGGTGAGGATCCAAGCCTTCACGTTTCAGATCAATAGCTGCAGAAAGGATAGCTCTGGTCTGCATCTGAGTGATTTCGGGATAGGTATTACCAAGTCGGCAGCCACGATGTCCCAACATGGGATTATGTTCACACAGGCTGTCAACACGCTGTCGGATATACTCAACTGTCACGCCCATGGCCTTAGCCATTTCTTCCTGTCCCTTGGTATCATGCGGTACAAATTCGTGAAGAGGTGGGTCAAGAAGGCGTACATTTACAGGATATCCGTCCATTGCCCGGAATATGCCCTTAAAATCTTCCTTCTGATATGGTAGAAGTTTGGCAAGCGCCTTTTTGCGACCTTCAACATCTTCAGCCAAAATCATTTCACGCATAGCAACGATTTTCTCGTTGTCGAAGAACATGTGTTCTGTACGACAAAGACCAATACCTACAGCACCAAATTTGCGCGCCACCTCCGCATCGTGCGGTGTGTCAGCATTGGTACGAACCTGCAATCGAGTATATTTAGCACACAGATCCATCAACGCTGCAAAATCACCTGAAAGTTCGGCAGCTTGTGTTTTGATTTCACCCTGATACACACGTCCATTTGTACCATTTAACGAGATATAATCACCTTCGTGGAGCACAACGCCATCTATTTCGACAGTACGAGCCTTGTAGTCAACATTGATGGCACCCGCACCACTCACACAGCATTTGCCCATGCCACGTGCTACAACGGCAGCGTGAGAAGTCATACCACCGCGAGCCGTAAGAATACCCTCTGCCACAGCCATACCTGCGAGGTCCTCTGGCGATGTTTCAATACGAACCATTACCACTTTATGGCCATCTTCGTGCCATTTGGCTGCATCATCAGCGAAGAAAACAATCTGTCCGCACGCAGCACCAGGGCTTGCAGGCAAACCACGAGTCAGTTCCTTAGCCTTAGCAAGTGCCTCCTTTGAGAATACTGGATGTAAAAGTTCGTCCAACTTCTGCGGTTCGCAACGTTCTATGGCTGTTTTTTCGTCAATCATACCCTGACGTAACAAGTCCATGGCGATTTTAACCATTGCAGCGCCCGTACGCTTTCCGTTACGTGTTTGGAGGAACCAGAGTTTACCTTCCTGTACAGTAAACTCCATGTCCTGCATGTCGTGATAATGCTCTTCAAGCTTTGTTTGGATAGCATCAAGTTGATGATAAATCTCAGGCATAGCCTCCTCCATCGAAGGATATTCGGCCTTACGCTTTTCTTCGCTTATGCCCTGCAGTTCTGCCCAACGGCGTGATCCTTCGAGCGTAATTTGTTGTGGTGTACGTATACCGGCTACAACATCTTCGCCTTGTGCATTAACCAACCATTCCCCATTAAAGAGGTCCTCGCCAGTTGCAGCATCACGACTGAAGCAAACGCCAGTGGCCGATGTATTGCCCATGTTGCCAAACACCATAGCCATTACTGTTACCGCTGTACCCCATTCTGCAGGTATACCCTCCATTTTGCGATACAGAATGGCACGTTCGTTCATCCACGAATCAAACACAGCACAGATCGCACCCCACAGTTGCTCCATAGGGTCTGTTGGGAATTCCTTGCCAGTCTGCTCAACGATGGCAACCTTGAAACGCTTTACAAGTTCCTTCAGGTCATCTACCTCAAGTTCATTGTCAAGCTGAACGCCCTTGGTCTTCTTTACATCGTCGATAATAGCCTCAAACGGATCCACGTCATCTTTATTTACTGGTTTCATACCCAGTACAACGTCGCCATACATTTGTACGAAACGACGATATGCATCATAAGCAAAACGGGGATTGCCAGTCTTTTTTGACAGACCTTCAACGACCTCGTCATTCAAACCCAAGTTCAAGATAGTGTCCATCATGCCGGGCATCGAGGCTCGTGCCCCTGAGCGCACTGAGAGCAACAAGGGATTTGCCACATCACCGAACTTGCTATTCATGAGTTGTTCCGTTTGGTGCAAGCTCTTTTCAACATCTTCCTTCAACAATGCTACAACCTGATCCTTACCTATTTTGTAGTATTCGTTGCAAACGTCTGTAGTAATTGTAAACCCTGGAGGCACTGGCACACCTATCAAGTTCATTTCGGCAAGGTTTGCCCCCTTACCTCCCAATTCGTTACGCATGTCAGCGCGGCCCTCGGCCTTGCCATTACCAAAAGTGTAGACTCTTTTAATGTTATTCATGGTGTTTTACAATTGATTATCCATTTGTAAATTGTATGTTCTTTAATGGTACATCACATTCCATGCAACGTCTCCATAACTGACGCAAATATAATAGTATGTTTTTACACAGACAAGTATTACACGATATTTTTGCAACTTGACATTGAAAAATGAGGGTATTAGTGTTAATTTACTCAACACTCATAGGACTTTTTAGCAATGCAATATACTTTTAAGCATATATAATAATGTATCACGTAAAGGACATAATGAAGCAACTATTCACACTATGCCTTGAGCCATCATGGCGTATGCCACCTTCATAAAGCCAGCAATATTGGCCCCTTTCACATAATTAGTGTGTCCATCTGGTTCCTTGCCATACTTTATACACTGTTGGTGTATCGCATGCATGATGTGTTGCAACCGCGTGTCAACCTCATCAGCCGACCATGACAGATGCATGGCGTTTTGAGTCATTTCGAGTCCAGAAGTTGCTACGCCCCCAGCATTTACAGCCTTGCCTGGCGCAAAAGGCATTCCGTGGGCAGTAAAATAATCAACAGCCTGACTTGTACACCCCATATTGCTCACCTCGGCCACCATTTTTGCACCGTTAAGGCAAATCATTTCAGCATCGCGTTCGTTTAATTCATTCTGTGTGGCACATGTCATCACGATGTCAACCTCTTGTTCCCAGGGTTTGCGTCCCTCGTAAAAGGTTGCCTCAGGATATTTTTCGGCATAGGGTGCAATTATATCATTGCCCGAAGAACGTAGTTCCAGCATGTAGGCGATTTTATCACCCACCACACCTTGTGGATCATACACATACCCGTCCGGACCACTAAGTGTTACTACACTCGCACCCATCTCCGCTGCCTTCTTTGCCACCCCCCAAGCTACATTACCAAAGCCCGATATGGCAATTCTTTTACCAGCAATATTTTCTCCCAAATCCGCCAACATTTGACGCACAAAGTACATTGCTCCATAGCCAGTTGCTTCGGGACGTAACAAAGAGCCACCAAATTCTATTCCCTTTCCGGTAAATGCACCGGTATGCTGAAGGCATAACCTTTTATACATACCATACATGTAGCCCACCTCACGAGCGCCAACGCCTATATCACCCGCAGGCACATCTTGTTCTGCCCCTATATTGTGCCAAAGCCCCAACATATAAGCCTGGCAAAATCGCATAATTTCGGCATCACTCATACCACGGGGTGAGAAGTCTGCCCCACCCTTGGCTCCGCCCATTGGCAGTGTGGTAAGTGCATTTTTGAAGGTCTGTTCAAAACCAAGAAATTTCAGAATACTCAGATTTACCGAGGGGTGAAACCGAATGCCCCCCTTATATGGGCCTATTGCATTATTAAATTGCACACGATGCCCAATATTCACATGTACTTCGCCTTCATCGTCAACCCAAGGAACTCTAAAAGTTATTATTCTATCGGGTTCTACCAGGCGTTCTATCAGTTTAACACGCTCAAATTCTGGGTGCTGATTATACACATGCTCGATTGAGCGCAAAACTTCTCGCACTGCTTGCAAATACTCTAATTGGTCTGGATATTTCTTCGTGAGCAATTGCATTACGCTTTCTGTTTTCATGACTTTATGTTTTAAGGATTAAGATTTGTGGGCTATACACGGCCCTTGTTTTTACAAATGTACAGATAAAATACGATGACAACCGCAACAAAGGCACAGAAAAGCCTCGCTTTATGTTATATAACACCTAATTCATAACAAAATGTCATAGCAAACAATTCAGCACACACTTCATTTTCAAGAAAACGACTATTAGATGTCATACTCAGACGAATAGGTGTGACCGCACTTGCCCGACACACGCAACGTCTGGCCAACCAAGTGACAGGCTTGCAATATAGAGATGCAACGCTATCTTGCACTAATTTTAATGCCACACACGTAAAAGCCCCTTTGAAGCATGGTAATACTATTTTTTAACGCGAGTTCGGGATAAGGATTGCGTAAAAAATTAGGGTAAAACGAGCCAAAATAGTTCGCTTTACCCTTTGCTAATTCATTG
>ERZ1026776.85-NODE-85-length-67829-cov-45.445569_pt1 | contig 67829 bp, 49 predicted proteins | sample MGYA00380125_ERZ1026776 | MGnify/ENA primary metagenome ERZ1026776 (study PRJEB33269, sample SAMEA4719761) | human gut metagenome | biome: human-associated habitat; feature: organic feature; material: feces | place: Cameroon | collected 2013-10 ...
GCATGAAGAAGAAGTTGATGGACTTGATGCCAGAGACACCATTTGAAGGAGAGCCAATGGCTGTGATTCGTGAGCCAAACGACATGGAGAAATCACTCCTGTAAATTATCAATTACAACAATAATGAAACAGAAACAATGAGACTCTGCATCTCATAAACTTGCAGATGCAACAGAAGTGTTCGCTAACTCTCTGAACAAGATTGACACAAAATTAAAATATAGCATGATTGTCAATGCTATTTTATTTGTAATTTTGGGAGTCGTTATCTTTCTGACTGCACGATAATTGCACATTAGAAAGCCTGTTGACAATAATCAAGTATAATAGCGAATCATTAAGGTGTAGAAAATAATATGACAGATAACAATAACCCTCATTTCGTCATCTCCAAAAATTTTCATGGAGATAACGAATACATAGAATGGCTGCGAGAGATTAAAAGTCGCTATCAAGCGGTTCGCAGTCGTGTGGCATTACAAGCCAATTATGGAGCTTTGGAGTTCAATTGGCTCTTGGGGCGCGACATTGTACAAAAGCAAGCAGAGGCAAGATGGGGTTCGGGGGTTGTCAATCAACTTAGCCTTGACCTTAGAGAAGCATATCCTGATGTGAAAGGTTTCTCGGCTCGTAACCTTTATTATATGAAAGGGTGGTATGAGTTTTATATGGCTGATAATAATCATAAGGAAATTTTGCACCAACTAGGTGCAAAATTACAAATGACTGAAAATCAGAACCCTATAAAATTGCACCAACTAGGTGCAGAATTTGTTTCTCTGGATAGAATCTCCTCTATTGTTGATGAAGGAGGCATGCTCCCAATCTTTGGGATCGTTCCTTGGAAGCATCACCTGCTGCTTACGTCAAAATGCAAATCCGTAGAAGAAGCGTTCTACTATATGGCACGCATAATAGATGAGGGGCTTAGCAAACGTGAATTGGAAGATGTTATAGACAATGGTGATTTTGGCAAGCAAGGAAAAGCCATAACAAACTTTACTTCTCAACTGCCCACATATCAAAGCCAACTTGCAGCAAGTGTATTGAAAGACCCATACAGGCTTGACTTTCTTATGTTGGAGAGAGGATACAATGAACGAGATTTGGAGAATGCCATAGCAAAAGACATAACTCGCTTTTTGCTTGAACTGGGTAATGGATTTACCTATGTCGGCAGACAGCCCGAACTTGTAGTTGGCAATGAAGGATATTTCCCAGATTTGCTTTTTTATCATATTCGTCTTCGTTGCTATGTTGTTATTGAATTGAAAGTGGTAGATTTCAAGCCTGAATTTGCAGGTAAGCTGAACTTTTATGTAGCAGCATGCAATAAGTTGCTTCGCCAACCAGAAGATAACCCTACCATTGGCCTTCTGCTTTGTAAGTCAAAAGATCAAACTAAAGTTGAATGGGCTTTTGATAGCATACAGAATCCTATGGGTGTGGCTACTTACGAAGGAATTAAAATAAAAGACAAACTTCCTTCTGTAGAAGATCTGAAAAAACGCCTTGACATGGTGGAGCAGGAGCTCAGAGAATATAAAGAGAATGAGGAGGCTTCTGCAAAGGACGGAAATTACACATCCAATCAAGAAACAAAATAGCTGTATTATCTTGTATTTCTATGCTTTAGATAATTCATATTTGTACCAATATGATATAAATAGCTGATTATCAATATAGTTTATTTTCGAGGAGGTTAAGTAACGATACGCAGTATTCCTCATTCAATAAGGAGTAGATACATAAAAAGGGTGCATTGCTATTCACATAATGATTAGCAGTGCACCTTTTTGTGTAACTTTATATATCCTAAACTATTGCCGTCCGGTAAAAACGTGGAAGCGCAAACGCCCAATGATTGCTGAAGATGATAGCATCTGCGGTAACAGGAGGACTTGGAAGAAGATTTTGCAGACTGACTTTGACACTGAGGCAAAGCATTTGTATTTGGAGAAGCTATAGACGAGTCCCTCGGAGATTAAAAGTTTAGATAAACAAGCCCCAAAAGAAGCAAAGGCTATGAAAAAGAAATTACAAGATAAGATAAGGTTGAATGACATACATGAACTATGTCGTATGACACAAGGCAAGGACAACAACCATCGGAAAGAAGAGCTATACCAAATTACTTTTGATGAAGATGACCGTGTGGCGTTCAATGCCTTACATGCCATGTCGCATTTCGACTTAGCCAACAATGAGTGGCTTTACTGCAAACACGACAACTTAATAGATCGAGTGATGAAAGAAAAGCATGTTGGCAAATGCCGTTTGATGCTCAACCTTCTTCTTCGTCAACCATTCGAGAAAGACTTACTCCGTCCTGACTTCATCGATTTCTGCATAGCCAAGATTTCGGCTTGTGCCCAACCCTGTGCTATCCGAGCCTATTGCATAAAACTTGCCTATGAACAAATGAAATATTATCCAGAGCTCCTTGAAGAGTTAAAGATGGCACTGGATATGCTGAACCAAGAGGCTGTGTCTCCTGGACTGTTATCAGCAAAAAGGCAGATTATGGAGAAAATCAGAAGGGAACTTGGGGATCGCACGTTGAATAAGCAGGCTAAAGAGTCAACAAGCAACTTCATACGCCGAGGGGATCTTTGACATAGGTAGATTTCTTCTTTTGATAGCAAAATCTCCTTACCCTCGAAAGTTGCGAATTTGAGGTTAAGCGTACCAAGAAAAACAGCCACAAGAATGTGGCTGTTTGGATATTTTGCGTTGTCTATAACTTATTTGAGGTGTTATAATTTGATATAAACTAAGATTCCATCTACATTTGCATAATAGCTACATCCATATCCCCAAGGGTCTTTTCCCTTGGTTAATTCGAAAGCATTCCAATAATGAATTCTATCTGACTTCTCACCACTTACATATAGTTTTCCATCACGTGGATATTTGTAGATGTAACAAGCTGTGGATTCAACATACCCGTTTGTCATGGTATGAGCTGTGGCATTAGCAAAATGCACCAAATACGGGTCGCAGATGTCCCAACAATACGTTGGTTCTTGGTCTGTGATTTCGTATAGCCCACTTGTATATTGTTTGAAGAAATCCCACTTTATAGTTCCATGAGAATTTGATATGGTGTAAGTATTTTGCAAGTCGTGGTAGACATCGGGGATATTTATGTGCAGATGCCAAAGATTGCGTTTTTTTGTGTCTTTGTACAGTTTCCAGTCGTATGCCCATTCCTCAGATTTTGATATTCTGGGTTGTTCGTCGGTCTTTATTAACACACACCATACCCCATATTCATGAGTACATTTTGTTAAGGTGGTGGTAATGTGCGTAGCTGAAACGCGGTTGTATTGGCATTCTCCATTCTCTTCGGCAAATGCAAGGCCCGAAAAATTCTTTTGATTGTCATCGTCACTGCTGCAGCAAGGGAAAATGATTATACTTGCTATCAAAAGGAAGAAAGTACTTATTGTCTTTTTCATAACTTTACCTTGATTGATTAATTATTCCATTTGTTATCTATAATGCCTATACCATAGCATGTAGGACAGACACCTGAACCTACGCAGTCTGTACATTTTCCTGTCCAGTCGCATATATTGCAATATTGTTCGGTTACTATAGTCCAAATCATTTCTTGCCATCTACCTCTTCCTTTGCAATATTTGCATTCTCCAGAACCTGGAGTTGAATAACAAGATTGGCAAAGAGCTGAACCATTACATGAGCTACAAGTGTTACCTGTGGTCACATCTTCTGGATCTGAAGCAACGATGGTGTTAGTGGCGGCTTGGTCTGTATGGAAATCGCAAGCGCTGTTTGTTACTTCTGTTGTCATATGCGCCCACCCGTATTCAACATTATCATTTGTATTTTGGTTTAATTTTACCTTTATTGTTTTGTTGTCATTATGAAGGGAAAGTATCGCGTGCCGTTGTATGTTTTCGGCGTTCTCTGGTACAGATATCAAGCAGTGCCATTCGTCCTTTCTATTTGGAGATTTGAAGATATCGCATTTCACTCCCCAAGCTTTTGAAATTGTCGTTGTGGGCTGTTTGTTGCTGATGATGGTTACACACGCACTTGAACCATGTCCGTCTATTCCCTTTAGCAAATGGGGTGCAGTAGAGTAATCTGCAAACATTAATACGGCTTTGTTTTCAACTATTGGATCTTCAGGAATTTCATAGATTGCGTCATCAGATTCCTTTCCGCAAGATACAAGTAATGACATTCCTAAAATAGGAATTATCTGCAATAAAAGTTTGATTCTTTGTTTTATCATAATTGTTAATATCAAATGTTAGACAATCGGTTTTTACATACGCAGCACGGCTTTAGCGAGCCTATGCAAGTCTTAAGGATATTGCAAAGTAAATCAAATAATCATAATTTGCAAAATGCGTTTTGGCGGATTGAGGAATGAGCGGCTTGGATATGTGAGTATGTGGCATAAAATCATGTTTAAGTGGTCTAATTATTTTCTGCCAAATAAGTCGCGACCTTTTGATATGTAGTTATTTACTTTTCTTTAATCTATACCGAAAGGTCGTAAAACCACATAATTAGCAAAAAGCGTGCAGCTCAATGAGCTGCACGCTTTTTGCTTGTCAAGTGTTATAGAAGCGGAGTGTTCGCTAAAATGATAATATATAGATGATGATATATTCTCCACCTATTTCTCTGCATTTCTTATCCCGAACAACTCGTGTGTCAATTTACTTCACCACCACTTTCATGCTTTTACCTCCTGCTTGTACTACATAACAATGGGCGGGCAACATGAGCGATAACGTTGTTACTTGATTGTTATAAACAATACGCCCGTCAGTGGTGAACACACTTACTAATTGCGGCTGCGGACTTTGCACACAGAGTTTCCCATTCTCAGCCCATACCTTCAACGACGATTGCTGAACGGGCACTATTGATGCTGCAACGGCATCATCAGCAAACATTTGCCAGGTCGTGCCACTTGCTACCAACTGGTAACCATCGGGCGCGGTGGTAGGGGCTGCAGTGCCAATGCGTGTTATGAGTTGACCTTTATGACCAATGGCATGACTTTCATAGTAGGTGCCGCGCTGCGTTACCGTCACATCGCTTTCGGAGTGCAAACCTACGGCACGACGCACGGCTATCATGCGATTTATAGCATCGTGGTCAGTTCCCACCCAATGGGGCCAAAACACACATGGTATGCCCGGCGATGAAAGGAGAAAAGCATAAGCTGCCTGAATGTTACCCATGTACTTATTGCCGTCACGATAAGTGTCATGATTATCGACAAAGGTTATTGCATAACGATTGTAATTGTGGTGATGTATCATTCCCGCCGGGCGCCAGGTGGTTTTGTTCTCTATCCACGACATGTTGGTATAGTTGTTTTTGGCCAGGCCATTGTTGAGTGCAGCATACTTTGACGGGAAATCAAAAGCCATGCTTTGACGCCCTGTGGCTTCAATCCAAGCTGCTACGGGGTCATAACCTCCGTCCCAATACTCGCCTACCGACAAATAAGGCTGCGTGGCGGCATTGTATATGCCTACATATTTGCCGTCATAGCCCTTGCAATAGTCGTAGCGCCAACCATCATAGCCAAATTCGCCATGCAACCAGTTAAGGTAAGCCTCAACATCTTGTTGCACGTAGGGTGATGTGTGGTCCAAGTCGCGTGCGCCGTCCCAATTCTCGCCCGTATCATTAGCTCCCTTAGCCTTACCATACCATGCTCCTGCACTTTTATCTGTATTGATTTCATCGTTGGCACATATGTGGTCGGTGGTAAGTTGGTAGGTGCCATAAGTTCCGAAATCGTCCTTCGTAAAGTTTCCCCAGCCAGTGTCACCTGCCCTATGATTAATAACGATGTCGGCTATAACCTTTACGCCCTTGGCGTGCATGGCACTGATGAGGGTTCTTAAATCGGACGCTGTACCCCAACATGAGTTTTGATTATTCCACTGACGCGGGTGGTAACCTACATTACTACCCCCCACTGCGTCGCCACCCTCAGCACTGGCTGAAGGGGGCAACCATACGAGATTGAAGTTCTGACTTATTTCGTCAACCCGTTGGGTCAACTGTGTCCACCCCGTTTGCTTTTGCGAGTTCCAGTAAAAGCCTTGTAACATCACATCCTCACTTTCGGCTGGAGCCTGAGCAAATAAGGACAGAGGCAGCCACGATGCTATTAAGAGTATACACTTTTTCATTGACATACGCACTTAATGCAAAGAACTCCACCCTTGCAAGGGATGGAGTTCTTGCTTGTTCTTACTAATGAATCATTTATAATTTGCCGTGATGCTATAGTTCATTTCATAAAGGTCAACCTTTATGGTGAACGAAGTAGCGCCTTCGGGTTCAACAAGGTGCCAAGAATATTTGTTACCGCCAATTACAAACTTGCCTTCAGTGGCTTCACAGTCATTGGTTGGAGCGCAAAGGCAATTACTTTCATTGGCCCAGTCAAAGTTGCCATCAGCACCAAAGCCAGATTCGGGAGCTATTTTGAACCAATGCCATTCACCTTTAGCTGGAACCGTTACGCTATACACGCCATCAGCCTCCTTGGTCATGGGGCGACTCTTGTCTATGCCCAACACACCTATGTAATAATAGGCCGATTCAATCACTGGGGCTACAGGCTTTACCTTTACCTCAATGTTCTTGCTTTTGCTCACGCGGTCTGTTTTATCAGCTGACGTCCATGCATAGACAGTGGCTTTAATGGTGAGTGTGCGCAGCTCCGGACGGCGGCCAAACTCTTGGGTTACGATGTTGGCTACATCAGCTGTAGCGACCTTGCCTTCATCGTTTACGTCAAGCGGTGTCAAACTGCCATCGTTGCCTACCACGTCAAGGGCAAATGAGTCGGTTACGAAGCCCTCGGGTTGCTCTATTGTATACTGTGCCAGTTCTATGCTGTCGGCTGTTACTACGCTCATATCTATGTCGGCACAAGGGGTAATGTTGAGCATAATATTCTGTGCCTCCTCCTGCGGATTGCCTTGCGGAGCTTTCCAGTCAGTATAATCTTCGTCGCAGGCTGTCAAGCACATGAGTGCCATCAAGCCAAATATGATTTTCTTGAACATAATCTTTCTGTTTTAAGACTGAGGAGTGGAATGAACTATAAGGAGAGCTACCCCACCCCTCAAACCGTTGTTTACTCCTTAATAAAGCGGAAGGCTCCTGTTATATCATTTACTACAACCAAGTAATTGGCCTCGCTCTTGATGCTGATATTTGTACCACCGCTCTTGACTCCAACGCCATAGTAGCCAGACTTGCAACTGGGCGTTTCGTCATATTTACTACCTATTTCCATCGCCCAACCGTCGGCTTGGAACTTCACTACACTCGCTGCGGGCAAATGAACGTGGGCATACCAGTCGTGGTTATTGGCGCCTAACACAGTGTGAACGGGAGTCAATGCTATACCGTCGCCCCAGTTATTGAAGCTGCCATTCAAGTAAAGCTGGCCATATGCAGGCACATCGTCTATTTTAGTAATGCTAATGCCATTGGCATCGCCATTAGCCACTGCCTTGGTGTCGATCGTAAGGTTGTAAATACCATTCTTGATAGGTGAAATGTTGGCCGAACCGCCATCATTAATCGTAAAGCTACCAAATTTAGCACCCTGGCCTATTTGTGTAAGCCAATTATCAGTGAGCGAGCCACGCAGCTTAAATGTGCTACCTGCTGGCAAGTAACCTGTCCACGACACTGTGCCGTAACCAGTATCCTCGTCATAGCTATCGCCCGTGAGGTAAAGTGGCATAGTGGCTGTAATGAGCGCATCGCCCCAAGAGCCATCACCAAAGCAACTGCCCAAGAGATACCATGTTACGGGTTCGGCCACCTCCATGCGCTGGTAGTAAGGCAAGTAGGTCACTTTTACAATGTTAGAGTATACCTTGGAGGTTGAAGTTGTTTGTGCGCTCAATCGATAGTAAACGTTTACCGACGATGGCACGGCATCAGCTCGTTTCACGCCCAACTCACGCAACAATAGCAAGTCAACATCGGCAGGAGCCAGTTTATATTCGCATTTTGTTTTGCCTTCATCGTACTCCTTTACTTCCACATTGTCGGCAAACTTCAACTTGCCGTCGGCATCAGTCACCACCTCAGAGCCATCTTTGCCCACCACGTACTGCAGTTTGTAGTTAGTCACAAGCGGCATACCGCCATAGTCAGGCTGACTCCATGTAAAGGCTATCGAGTCGGTTGTATTTTTTAAGTCATAAGCATTACCCGCCAAAGCTGGTGTGTTGAGTGTAAAGCTATCGGGCATATGCAACACAGGGTTAGAGCCGTTATCGTCGGCACACGAGGCAAAGGCAAGGCCCAAGCTCAAGCCCAATGCTGCTGTTGACAATATCTTATATAGTTTCATGATATGCTGATTTTTGTTTGAAGTGAAAATGCTTTCAGTTGTTTAAGGTGAAGCTTGGAGGTTACTCACAAAGGCAACCTCCAAGCCTCCATAGGCTTTAGCGTTCCTTGTTTATCTGTTTATTGTAGTTTCCTACCCACAGTTATCAGAACCTACGTTATAACCTCTAAACTCAAAACTTAATTATATCCTTCATTCTGCTTCAAGTTGGGGTTATTGCTCAAGTCGGTTTGTGGAATAGCAAACACCTTGCGGAATGACGGGAACGATGTGCCATTTGCGTCGCCTCCCATAAACTCCCACTTGTAGTCAGACTGTCCTGCAAACTTGTTAAAGCGGATAAGATCCATACGTCTGCGTCCCTCGAACCAGAACTCGCGTGCCCACTCAGCACAAATATCGTCAAGTGTAGCATTATTCAATGGGGCAGCATGTGCTCTATCGCGCAAAAACTTGAGTTTGCTATCAGCATCAGAGTTCGGGCCAAGTTTACGAACCGAGGCCTCTGCATAAGTGAGGTAAGCCTCCGCCATACGCATCAAAGGCAGGTCTGTGTCAACATAGTCAATGGCCGACGTCCGTGCACCATCTGAACGCACATTGCGGAACTTTACGCTCGTGAAGCCATAAGCTATATCACCCACCTTAGTTATATGCTGTTCGTAGCCCTTTGAGTAGAACAATGCACGATCGTCATTGGCAGCTCCTGTCATGGTGGCTATGCTGCCCGTTTCGGGAGCTGCAGCACCATTAAAGAACTGATCTACGAGTTTACTCTTAATTTGTAAACACTTGCCCCAGCTGTGATTCGTGCCTGACGGCACATCAGTGTCCATATCGTTTTTATCGTCATATGAGGCTTGAATCAACATTTGAGTACCGCCATCAGTTTTGGTAATAATGCCGTCTTGCAACACGGGCAGAATGTCCTCATACTGTGCACCATTGCTATTATTGTCGGCCAAGAATAGCATTTGGTAAGCACTATACTTTTCGCCCGTTGTCGGATTGGTAGCACCATTGAGGTTCAAGTGGTAGTAACCATTCTCCAGCACCTTATTAGCATAAGTCATGGCATCATCGTTGCGTTCATGCCCCGTGTACACCTCAGCGTTCAAATAAAGGCGTGAGAGCAGCAACCACACAGCCACCTTGTCGGCACGGCCGTAAGTGTTGCGTCCGGGGTCGGCCATTTTGTCCTCAATGTCGAGCAGTTCCGACTCTACAAAGTCAAAGAGTTGCTGACGGTTGTAGTAGACGGCATTGTCTGATGACACCTTAGTACAGAAGGGACCTGCGCCAAAAATATCGAGCACAGAGGCATAGTTATAAGCCCTGATAAATCGAGCCTCAGCCAATCGCAGAGGATCCTTGCCTATGTCATTGATGTAAGAGTTGCAAAGCGTAATGTTAAAGTAAAGGCGATAGTAAAGGCCCAAGGCAAACGCATTGCTGGCAGTGTAGTTGTTATACATCAACTCCTGCACACCACCATCGTTGGCCGCATAAACCCATGCGGCCTCGTCGCTGGTAAACTCATTTAAGTACCATTGCATACGATAATACTGCGTCATGCCCTCATTGTCCATTACATTTGAGGGGATATCAGGTTTTCCGGCATTGCCTTGTTGACCTGTCAGGCTGAAGGTGGCATAAAGCTTGTTGAACAAGGCATCATCGTTAGCCACCTGTGTTTGCTGCGGGTTGATAGGCGTTACATCAAGGTCGCCCGTACATGAAGTGATGGTCAGGCCACAGGCGCAAGCCATCAGCGCGGCATATTTTCTTATATTGAGTTTCATTGTAGTAGCGGTTTTAGAAGTTAAGGCTTACGCCCACAATGCAAGTGAAGGGACGCGGATAAACGTTGCTATCATAGCCACCATCAATTTCGGGGTCAAGTCCCTTGTACTTGGTAATGGTGAACACATTCTGTGCCGTAGCATAAACGCGGCCACTGATGCTGCTCTTACCAATGCGGTCGAATGAGTATCCCAAGGTGATGTTGTCAAGTTTCAAGAATGAAGCATTCTGAATAAAGTAGTCTGAACATGAAGCGTTGGCACTTGAGCTGGTCCAGTCCTTGGCCAATTCATACTTAAAGGTGTTGTGCCAAGTGTTACCAGCATAAAGGCGACTCATACCAGTGTTCACGTTATCACCAGCCTCTACACTATTGTACACGTAATTGTTCAAGCTGGCACGGAAACCTAAGCCCAAATCCCAGTGCTTATAAGTAAGTTTGGTGCTAAGGCCCATGGTTACGTCAGGATCAGACTTTTTGTAGAAGTAGCGGTCTCTATAGTCAATCACACCATCAGCATTGCGGTCAACAAACTCACCAAAGCGGGGTTGTCCGTTCTCGTCATATACCTGCTGGAACACATAGAAAGCACTGGCGGCCTCGCCTGCCTTCCAAGCCTTAATCATGTTGTCGGCTGTGGCTTTACCACCCGAGCAATAAGCGTTAGGTATGTAATAGTCGGGACCCTGTGAGGCTACGAGCTCGTCAATCTCATTCTTGTTCCAACCTATGTTGTACGATACCTCCCAACCCCAATCGCGGGTTTGAACAGGACGTACGGTCAACATGGCTTCAACACCTGTGTTATGCAGCGAACCAATGTTGCTGAGCACGCTACTGCTAAAGTTTGAACCTACTGCCACAAAGCCCGTGTTCAGCAAATTGGTTGTTTTGCGGTAATACCAATCGAGGTTGGCTATTACACGGTTATTCCAGAAACCGAGGTCAAGGCCTACGTTGTAAGTAGTCGTCTTTTCCCAAGTCAAATCCTTATTATAAGCTTCCGGACGATAAGTTGTGCCATCGCCTACAATAGGATAGAAAGCTCCGGCCACATTCTGTGAGTAGTTAGTCATGTAAACATAGTCGCCATAGCCATGCTCTTGCTGCCCAGTGACACCCCAGCCCAGACGAAGCTTCAAGTCGGTCACGGCCTTTACGTCCTTCAAGAAGTTCTCCTCCTTTACTTTCCAAGCAAAGGCGGCTGCAGGGAATAGGCCCCAACGCTGATCCTTTGAGAAGCGTGATGAACCATCGTCACGCAGCGTGAAGGTAATGAGGTAGCGATTCAACAAGCTATAGTTGAAACGGCCAAAGAAGCTAACCAAATAGTATTCGGTCTTGAACAAGCTGTTCTTCTCAGCAAAGTAGTTAGGATTGGTCAGTTCACCAGGGTGTGTCAAGTGAGTTGACGGGTAGTAAACAGGATAGCTAAAGTCCGATTTGCGGTGGAAGTGTTGCCACTCATAACCCAACATGGCATCAAAATGATGTGCCTCAGTAAAGTTCTTAGAATACTGTGCATACATATTGAGCGAGAGGTTATACTTGTCAGCCTCATTCCACCCCTTGCTGCCATAGTACAGATGTCCATAGTCGGTGGGCAAACAAGTTTTATCGCTACGGCCATGGGCCACTTCCATGCCACCATTCACGTGCAAGCGCAAGTCTTCAAAGCCATGCACCTTGTAGTCTAACTCAAGGTTACCCTGCAATGAGCGGCTCTTGCCAATGTTCTCTTGCTGCAACAAAGTTGCTACGGGGTTGCCGATAGCCTGGCTATTGCTGGTGTGTGTCCATTCGCTGTCGCCAAAGTCTGCCGTAGCAGGCCATTGCCAGAAGCCACCATACTCCTTTGCCTCAGCGCGATCATCATAAATGGGTTTGGTAGGATCCATGCCCAATGCCTGGCCAATGGCATCGGTGTTAGCATATGATGAGCGTGAATACATGAACTTACCATTGAGGTTAACCGACAAGTGATCATGCAAGAAGGTGGGCGAAAGATTAAAGCTACCCGTGTAACGGCTATAGTCTGACGTCTTGAGCGTACCCTTTTGGTTGGTATAACCAAAGCTTACGCGGTAGGGCATATTCTTGATGCCACCGCTCAAAGTGAGGTTATGGTCAGTTGATACAGCGGTACGGTATATTTCCTTTTGCCAATCGGTGTCGGCAAAGAGGTGTTCGCCTGCTGCATTCCAATAGCCCAATGAGTTATAATACTCTGAAGCTTGCCAAGCAGCATCATCGGTCAGCCCCGTGCGACGACGCACCAAGTCTATAAACTCTTGTGCATTGAGCACGTCCAGATACTTGCTATTGGTGCTTACTGACACATTACCATTGTACGACACATGCGGACGGGTATTTTTGCGTCCCTTCTTTGTTGTGATGATGATAACGCCATTCGAGGCACGTGAACCATAGATGGCGGTAGCCGATGCGTCCTTCAACACCGTGAAGGATTCAATATCGTTAGGATTTACCAGTGTGAGTGCATTTGGTGAACCTTCAAGGCCATCGTTATCCAGGGCAAGACCATCAATTACAATCAATGGGTCATTCTTAGCATTCAGCGAAGAGCCACCACGAATACGAATCGTTGCGGCACCACCAGGAGCACCACTACTGCTCACCACATTAACACCTGCCACCTTGCCCTGAATCATATCCTGGGCCGAAGTTTGCAGACCATGGTTCTTATCATCGGGCTTGATAGCTGTTACCGAACCCGTCAGGTCATTTTTCTTAGCTGTGCCATAACCAATAACCACAGCTTCATTCAGCATTGAGTTATCCTCAAGCGTAATTACCACTGTGCCATCAGCTTTTACGGTAGCCGTTTTGTAACCAATATAGGTTACACGAAGGGTTGCGCCGGGCTTTACGTTAAGTTTGAAATTGCCATTCGCATCGGTCAGCGTCATCGTTTTCGACCCAGGCACAGTTACAGTAGCATAGGCTACCGACTCGCCCGTAGTGTCTTGCACATGTCCGCTCACCGTGAGGCCCTGTGCCAAAGCACCGAGCGGAAGGCTTGCTCCTGCCAGCATCAGCGACAAAAGCTTGGAGTTGAGCATCTTCTTGTTCATGATATTAAGAAGTATTAGTGAATTGCGTGAAAGAATCTTTGAGCTTTGAGTTCTAAGGTTATAAGTTTTAAGGTTATAAAGTCACCTCTGCGTGTAGGACTCTCAAAGGTTACTTTATAACCTCATAACCTTAAAACTTAAAACTAACCTTATAACCTCATAACCTTAAAACTTAAAACTTATAACGCCTCCTACTGCGCTACAATGCTAATAGCAAAACCGCCACCACTTGCAGCATGCAGTTTCAAGTTCGTTTTGTTGGTTACCACCTTGCGGGTAATGGTATAAGCTTTAGGGTTTTTATCCCACGAAGCATCTTTGGCATCAGCATAAATGGTGGCCAAATATTTTTTACCAGGAGTAAGGAAGTCGAGTTTGAGTTGTGAAGTATGGCCATTCTCGTCAGCAGAACAACCTACAAACCAATTTTCAGAGTGCTTATCCTTACGGGCTATCGTTACATAGTCACCAGGTTCAGCCTCCAGGTAAATACTCTTTTGCCAATCAACAGGCACATCTTTGATAAATTGGAATGCGTCCATGTGCTCCTTATAATGCTCTGGCACATCGGCTGCCATTTGCAAGGGGCTGTACATGGTTACATACAAAGCTAATTGGCGAGCAATGGTTGTGCGCACACGACTGGTGTTTGAAGGATTCATTTTTGAACAATCTGTTTCGAATATACCCGGAGTGTAGTCCATCGGGCCACCAATCAAACGTGTAAAGGGCAATATCGTGGTGTGGTCCACCGAGTTGCCACCAAAGCTCTCATACTCTGTGCCACGTGCGCTCTCGTTGCCAATCAAGTTGGGATAGGTGCGGCATATACCTGTAGGGCGGGTAGCCTCATGCGCATTAACCATTATTTTATAGTCGGCGGCCTTGGTTACGCAATACAGGTAGTGATTATTCATCCACTGACCATAGTGATGTTCACCGCGTGGAACAATGTTGCCCACATAGCCACTCTTAACTGCGGGGTAACCATTGTCAACCATAAACTGGTAAGCCTGGTCAAGATGGCGCTCATAGTTACGAGCCGAACCCGATGTTTCATGGTGCATAATCATTTTCACACCTTTCGAAGCTGCATATTCATGAATAGCCTTGACATCAAAATCAGGGTAAGGCGTGACAAAGTCAAACACATAGTCCTTTTCATGTCCGAACCAATCTTCCCAACCAATGTTCCAGCCCTCAACAAGCACCGCGTCAAAACCATTTTCTGCAGCAAAGTCAATGTAGCGCTTCACATTTTCGGTATTAGCGGAGTGTGTCCCGTTAGGTTTGGCATGCGTATAGTCGGTTTCGCCCAATTTTACGGTAGTGAAGTCATTGGTGTAAGCCCAAGTTCCCTTGTTGGTAATCATGTCCCACCAAACGCCAATATACTTAGTAGGCTTTATCCACGAAGTATCTTTAATTTTGCAAGGCTCGTTCAAGTTGAGCGTCATGCGCGATGCCAATATGTCAGCACCATGTTCACCGGCTATGACAGTACGCCAGGGCGATGTGCATGGAGCTTGCAAGTAACCCTTGTCGCCGCGTGCATCTGGGGTGAGCCAGCTTTCAAAGGTCATTGTCTTGTCATCATAGTTAAGGTGCATGGTTGAATAGTCTATGCAAGCAGCTTCATGCAAGTTTATGTAGAGTCCGTCCTGACTCTTCATCATAAGGGCTGTTTGCACCCCACCCTGCCATATTGGGGTTTGCGATGAGTTCTGCGTCACTGCGCTCTTCATCAGTCCACGAATTTCACTAAGCTTGCTGGTAACGGTTTCATACTCCTGCGTGTCATAGTCGCCAGGTATCCACCATGCGGTGTGGTCGCCTGCCATAGCAAACTGTGTGTGTTCCTCTTTTATGGTAAAGTAGGTAAGATTCTTCTGTGCCGGGAATTCGTACCTGAAGCCAAGTCCGTCGTCAAACATACGGAAACGTATCTTTATTTCACGTTCATTCTTTGGCTGCGACAGCGTAACACACAATTCATTATAATGGTTGCGAATGCTACTTTCCTCGCCCCACACTGGTTGCCACGTTTCATCAAAAGTAGCCGTAGTATGGCCAGTTTCAACAAAGCCTGTCATGAGATCAGCCTTTTGGGCCAATTTCGAAGCATCGGCACGTGTCTTAAATTCAAAGTCTTGTGCCTTGTTGGGGTCTTCCTGTTTGAGTTCCAGTCCAAGGTGCGAGGGTTTAATAATATCCCGCCCTTTATATTTCAAGTAATATGTAGGACGACCTTGTGCGTCGAGCGAGAAATTCATTTTGAAATTTCCGTTAGGCGACTGTAAGTCTTGCGCCGCTGCTGTCATTGATATACAAGCAAGCGATAGGGTAAACCATAAATTCTTCATAATGTTTTGCCTATGTTGTGACTGCTATGTGTTATTACTTCGTATGATTTTGCTTTGCGAGAGTTTTGCTCAATTCGCGTTGCAAAACTACTATTAAGAATTTGCGAATAAAAGGGGATACAACTAAAATATAAACTTTTCAAAAAGCATTGTCGCTGATATTCAATCACTTACAATGATTCTCACACCCATAATTTATAAACCAAATATAAGGGGGCCGCCCTCATAACTTGCTGTTTTGCCACGTCCACAATACATGATTATATGTTATAAAGCACGTTTTATGACGTCCGTTAACAATATACACAGTTCTTATCACAACAAGTTGGCCCGTAATCGATTCAGAATATTGATGTATGGTAAAACGCCAAAACGCGCATTTAATGCTTTTGCCCTTTCAGGCAGGGTGTTCAAAAGCGGCATCAAAAGCGCGACCGTTTTTGTTGCATTTTAAGTTGCCCGAAACGCGTTGCAAAAAAACGCAAGCACTAATGGGGGCGACGCGTCTCGCGTCGGGATAATGAAAAGGAAAGATACAAACCATACTAAATAATAGCTGCATCTTTTCCCGACGCGAGACGCGTCGCCCCCATTAGTGCTTGCGTCTGGTGCTTGAGTCCGTTCGCATGTTTACTTTTCACCTAACAGCCATAACGACGAATAGAAATCCCTAAAACTATCTCATTTTTGATACCAATTTTGAGCACCTTTCCTTATACTTTCAGGGCGCAACTGCTCCAACACGCTTACCCACAAACAAGAGCCCCCCTTCATCACGAAGGAGGGCTTCCTTATACCATTTTACATGGTAAAACATCAAATCCTAAACACATTGCAAAATAGGGGCGCTCAAACCGTAACATGAAAGAAACCTGGCGCACCTACTCGCCATAACACCTAATTACCTAAACCTAACCTATAAATCAAAATATTACTATCTGCGAAATCTTTTTCCGTATTCTGCCTGCATCTTGCACTTTGTCTCGTAATTTACTGATAATCAGCACAATGCAGTGTGTAGGTAAGGTGAAATTTTACCTACACTGTCACCTACACTCATGGCAGACGGCGGGGTGCTTTTCCTGCATCGGCAGAGCGTTTGTCGGGCATAGGGAGGGCGGAAATCCGATTGCTCCGACAAGTTTAACGCCCTCCCTATACCGCAAAACCCTGCTGGCACAACGCGTGTTACGCCTGTGCATGTGAGTTTGTGCAGACAGTGCAGGCAGTGTAGATAAAGAGTGCAGTGTGTAGGCTGTAGTGCATACAAAAAGCAATCTTACCTACACGCCGTAACTCATTGAAAATCAGCACGAGTGCAGGCAAAAGTGCAAGATGCAAGCAATTTGTCCCAAAAGTGCTGTGAGGGGTGTGCCAGCTTAAAAACTTGGCAAACTTACCTGTTAACCCGTCAAGTTGTCAACTTGTTAACCTATTCCGTCAACGCGCAGACCTATTTGGCAAAGTCGAGCACCACCACCCCACGCACGTCTAATTGCAGGGTTCCTTGGTCAAGACGGAGGGTGCGTCCACTTACCACATCACGTGCTGTGCTTGCTGGCAAAGCCTCAGCATAACGTGCCAAACTTACACATGCGGGGGCATCTGTACCATTGAGCATTATCGTTACGGTGTGGCCTTTATGCTCGCGGGAGTAAACATACACGCCATCTGCCACCGTAAACTGACGCAAGCTGCCATATTTTACAGCATCGCATTGCTTGCGCCATTGCAGCAATCGACGGGTAAAGTCATGCGTTTGCTGCATAAGTGGAGTCATGTGGCTACCCGTAAAGGCATTTATGCTATCGCCCGCAAAGCCACCTGGAAAGTTCTGACGCAATGCACCATCGCCCTTACCTTTGTTAGCTGCCATGGCCAGTTCATCGCCATAATATAGCTGAGGAATGCCGCGCAGGGTAAGCAACAAAGTGAGTGCCTGCCGGTAACGCCACAACTGCATGGCCTGGGCTTGTACACGCGCAAAGCGATCGGTGTCGTGATTGCTCATAAATGTCAGCAAGTGAGCAGGGTCAGCATACACATTGTCTTGACTCAAATAGTCATAAATGCGTGCCAAACCTTTATCCCACTCATTAGTGCGCTCATCAAGTGCCGAATTAAGCAATCCCATTAGTGGAAAATCCATTACCGTGGGCAACTGACTGTTACACAAGCCCCGGGCCACCGGACTGTCCTTTTGCCAAGCACTCACCCCCACATTGTTGTTCAACCAGGTTTCACCCACTATGTTAAGGTGTGGATATTGTGCCTTCAGTTCTTCACACCAACGCGCCATGGCATGGCGGTCGGCATAGGGGTAAGTGTCCTGACGTATGCCGTCTATACCAGCATACTCTATCCACCACACAGCGTTTTGTATAAGGTAGCGCATCACGTGCGGATTACGCTGATTAAAGTCGGGCATGGAGGCTACAAACCACCCATCTTGTGCATTCTGCGCATCTGCGCTGCTGGCATGTGGGTCGGTCACGGCTGCTATTTTGTAGCTGGTCTGCACATAATGGCTATGATTGTTAAACCATGTGCTGTCGGGCCTGTCAACAAACAAAGGGTTCATGCTGCCACAATGGTTGAACACCATGTCTTGCACCACTTTCATGCCGCGCTTATGGGCTTGTGACACAAAATCGCGATAATCGGCATTTGTACCAAAACGAGGGTCTACCTCATAGTAATTAGTAATGGCATAGCCATGATACGAACCTGCAGGCATATCGTTTAGCAGTAGTGGTGTAGGCCATATTGTGGTCACGCCCAAGCTATCCAAGTAGTCAAGATGACGGGTCATACCTGCCAGGTCGCCCCCATGACGTGCATCAGGGGCCTGACTTGCTGTACACTCGCGCAAGCCTTTCACCACATCGTTGCGCACATCTCCATTGGCAAACCTGTCGGGCATGAGCAAGTAAAGCACATCAGCGGCATCAAAGCCTTGTGCTTTAGGGGCTGCATCGCGTGCCTTGAGTTCATAAGCTATGCGCCGGCGTGTGCGCCCCGATTGCAACTGCAAGCTGAAGCGCTGAGCACGTGCCCTGCCGATGTTGAGATAAACTAACAAATAGTTGTTGTTAACCGGGCGCACAATGCTGTCTATGCTAATGTCAGTAGCAGTGAGCGTTACCTGGCTATGTCCTATATTGTGTCCGTGCAACACCAACTGCAAGGTGGGATTAACCATACCGCTCCACCAAAAGGCGGGCTGCACTTGCACCGACGACTGTGTACCGCCCTTTGCACTTAAGGGCAGCAGGGTGAACAATACGAATAGGAGGGTATATAGCTTGCTCATTTTTATAATGGGGTTAATAGCGTTACATTTAAGGAATTGCATGAATAGGCCCAGCCTTTGGCATAGCCAGCCTTTGGCAATTTGATGGTATTAAGGTTTCGGACTTTGAAGATGTAAGGGCACCATTCACATTGTTGCCCTTATCACCTTCAGCCTCCGAGCGTATGTAAAAATGTTTTTGTGTGTTTGCCGTTTTTTTACTTGGGCAAAATTACAATCACATTGCTCTGCCTGCAAGAGCTTATAATTAAAATATAAACGTTTGAAAAGCGTTATTCATTGAATGTCAACCACTTAACGAGTACAAGCAACGATAAAAATATAAATAGTTTTTTATTTTTCTTACACCGCATAAGCCCTATTTTCGAAAAAGAAATTAACTTTGACGCAACAATACCCCCCGTTTTGCACTTTTACAGACGCATTATCATGAAGCATTTCTTGCTGATTACCCTACTCTTGGGTCTCTTCACATCAATATCAATATCCACCTCAGCGCAAAGCAAGCCTCTGGTGCTGAATGAACCTACACAAAAGTTGCTGCTCACGCTTGACGACATGGTGAAGAACAAAGCACAATACCATGCCCGGCACTACGAGCGAATACGTCAACTCAAAGCACAGGCTCGCAAGGCAAAGGGATACAACAAATATAACTTGTACAGGGATATTTTTAACCTCTACGCACACTATCAAACGGACTCTGCACAGGTGTACATTGATGCCATGACCCGTTTGCCCGAATACAAGCGTGATGTTGTGATGCAAGCCACGCTCCACATTGCTCAAGCTGAAATCTTTGCGGTTTCGGCCTTATACACTGAAGCTATCAGCGAACTTGAAAAGGTGCCACACTCCCTCATCAACCATGAGCATGCCGACTTGCAACTTTACTATTTTCGCACCAAACGTATGCTCTATGGGTGGATGAGCGACTACACCAAAATTCCTACACAACACTATCTTTGGGCCGAAAAGACTATGAATTACCGCGACTCACTGCTCTCGATTAAAGCGACACAGGGAGTGGACAGAGCCATTATACAGGCCGACAAATACAATGCTCTTGGCCAGCCTCAGAAGGCCATTGCATGGTTGCGGCCTTATGTGAATAAGATGAGCGAGAGCCACCCCGTGCCCTATATATGCTTTACCATGGCACATGCCTGCTTGCTGGCAAACGACTCCACACAAGCTGCCTATTACCTCACACTCACCGCCATTGCCGACTTGCGTAAAGGCACTTGCGAATATCAAGCTTTGCCCATATTGGCACAAGTGCTGTTCCGCACAGGCGATGTGAAACGTGCCTACTCCTATTTGCTCTGCTCTATGGAGGACGCCAACTTTTGCAAGGCTGGACTGCGAGCCATTGAGGTGTCCAACATTTTCCCTATCATTGACAAGCAATATAAGCAGCAAGAGAAGGCGCAGCGCCAGCGCGACCGGCTGCTCATATACTTGCTCATTGCCTTACTTGTTGCTTTGAGTGGCACGGTGGTGTACCTGCGCAAGCAAATGATAAAGCTGAGAGTGATGCGTCGCAAGCAAACGTTGTCTAACAAGCAACTGGCAGAGGCCAATGAGCAAATGAAAGTGGCCAACCTTAAGTTGCAAGAAGCCCTCGATGAAGTGGGACGAACCAACGAGGAGTTGCAACGCACCTACAGCCAACTGCGCATGACCGACAAGATGAAAGAGGAGTATATAGCGCGCTACCTGAATCGCTGCCGCATGTATTTAGACCAACTCTCTGAGTTCCGAAGCACTACTCTGCGTCTTATCAAGAACCGCCGCTATGACGACATTGCACAATCGCTGCAAAAGGCTCTGAATGCTAAAACTGAGCAGGCTCAATTCTATGCCGACTTTGATGCTGCGTTTCTCACACTCTTCCCCAACTTTGTTGAGGCATTCAATGCGTTGCTTCAACCAGACCACAACATTCAAGTGAAAAAGCATGGTCAACTCAACACTGAACTACGCATTTACGCGCTCATTCGCTTGGGCATTCACGACACATCACGCATTGCACACTTCCTTGACTACTCCACTGCCACCGTTTACAACTACCGGTCAAAAATACGCAACAAGGCACTCTGCGCTCCCGAACTATTTGAACAACAAGTAGCCACATTATAACGCGAGTTCGGGGTAAGGGACACAGAGAAACTGATGGAGAGTTAATAGGGTAAACGAACAAGGAAAGTTCGTTTACCCTTTACTGATTCTTTGATTATTAGCAACTAAAGTTTCCCACCCCCAATAAAGAGGGTGGGAAACTTTAGTTAGTTAGAAAGTTTGCTTCATCATAAACAAATGGCATATATTTATTCGGATAGACAATTTTTGGCTTAGAAAAATCCTCCTAATGTATTAGAACCTAAGCAGCCATTTCCATAAAGGAACGAGTTCTATATGGTATCCATCTTTTTCAACGGAACTTTCTTCCTCCATGGTAACAACTATCATTTTGCTGATTGATTGAACAGAAACAAGTTTTATCAGGGCATCTGTTTCTCGTTTGAACGTGTCTGTATCTGCCATAGAATAGGACACCTGCACAGCCAATTCCTCTTCAGGAACGACAAAATCCACTTCTGCATTTTTGCTATTCCAAAAATAGCTTCCATCACCATATTTGCGTCTGAGAGTTATCGCTACAATATTTTCAAGCAGGGAAGTATTGGCGTCAACAAGGAACAGATGCAGTAAGCCGTTATCCGTGAAATAGTATTTGCGATTCGATTCCTTATCCTGCAACTTTCCATATAGATTCTCGTAGGGCTGTATGAGCCAAGTTTCAGTCATATATTCTACATAGTCTATCGCTGCGTCTGTACTTAATTTTTTGCCTGTGCTACTGACGATGCTTGCAATCCTGTTATATGAAAGAGGTTGCTTTACACTCTCAGCCATTTTGCGTATCATCACCCGCAATGCATAATCGTTGCGTATCCTGTATCTTGCAACTAGGTCGCCAAAGAATATTTTACTAAACAGATTGCTCATCCATGAACGAGGTTCTTTCATACCCACCGTTTCAGGCAAACCACCATGTTGAAAATAAGTGTTTGCCAACTTTACAATCTGTTTGCCGAATGTAAATAGTGCGTTTTTTTCATATATATCAATACCACTGGCATTCAAATACTCTCGCAAGGAATAAGGATACACTTCATGTATCATATATCTGCCGCCAAGCGTAGTCGCAATCTCACTACTCAGCATTTTGGCATTGCTGCCTGTAATATATACTTGATATTTTTGGTCTGCTAACCTACGGGCAAACTTTTCCCATCTATCAACCAATTGTATCTCGTCCAGGAAAAATATCGGACGAGTATCATACATCTCTTCATAGCACGTTTTTATCAAGTCAAGGTCTTTGGCATCTAAAGAATCTATTCGGTCATCCTCAAAATTGAAATATAATATTTCCTCTCTCTTATGCCCTTGCTCTATCAATTGTGCTATGCGTTGGAACATCAAGTAAGATTTGCCGGCATGCCTCAATCCAACAAACACATAATTAAGGCCGTCCACTAGTTCCACATTACGAGGAATGAGTTCTACTTGTGATACGTATGCTTGATATTCAGAGATAAGCAATTTTATTAAATCTTTTGTCATATCCTTTTCGTGATAATACTAAAAACTATTGCAAAGATACTTTTTTATCGTTTATGAAAGATACAATCGATATAAGATTATCGTCCATAAAAGATAAAATGCAAAAAAGGCTTTTATTGGGAGCATTGCTATTCACATAATGATTAGCAATGCACCCTCTTTTTTAGTAACACGAGGTGGGGAGAATATGTCACTTCCAACGATTTCGGTTGAGAACCCGCTTGAATACGGCAGGTGCTCCTTCCAATGAGGCAAACAACAACATACATGAGCGGAATTTTATGACATCAGCTCCAAATATTTCATAAGGGCTTTTGTCACTATCAAGAACAGCCTGTGTTATTTCGCAGAGATTCTTTCCTAAGATGGGATGTTCAAGAAATAATTTTGCTTGTTTCCTGTTAAGGATACCATAGAACCGCGACCGTTCTGACTTACCCAAACCTTTCATTTGTGGAAATATCCACCACATCCAATGTGTCTTTTTCTTACCATTCTTTACCTCCTGAAGTGCTTGGGCATACGTTTGCTTGTGCGGCACGACATACCTGCTAACATAGTTATATTCCCATATTTGCATCTCCTCTTCGGTTAAATGATCCAAGATAAGATCCGCTAATGGTATATGTCCAATATACCCGTATGTCAACCAGTATTCGGGATCGAGAGAGCTGTCAGGCAACATCCTAAGGTCTTTAATACAATCTTCTACTATTTGCTTCTTACGTTCTTCTGATTGTAAAACCATCATTACATTCTTATTATTAAGCAAACTGTAGAGGTCGTCACGGAGTTCTTGCTCTAATTCTTTTGAAATTGTTTTCATAGCTTGTAATATTTACTTTATGCCAACGTGAAAGATGGCGTTTAACGTTTTTCGCTGTTTACCTTGTCCTTGCTGTTTTTTTGACGCGGCAAAGATATGAACGTTTTACTTGATTAAAAAAGCCAATACTGCGGCTTGTATAAAACACCACAGTTAATGTACGAAATACACGTTAGCAACCTATATATACCTTAAGCAGCCCTTCAAACTCTTCAAAATATAGTTTATATAATCATTTTCAGCATCTGTCCATACGCTTAGTCTGATTTTCTGATTGCAAGATGCGATGAGAGATATTGAATGACAGTAGCCACCAGACTTACCAAACGGTAAAGGGTACAAATATTCCACCCGAAGCCCTCATAAATTGGGCTTTGACCGGAATATTTGTACCCTTTGATTATTACAGCGGACAGCAATAAATATTTTACCACCCTATACCTACCCTATTTACGCCATTTACGCCAAGCGTTCTGAATAGACATAGAGCTATGCTGTTACAACCTTACCATGCCGAACCCACCGAAATGTTACATACCTTGTTGTTTACATCTGCTTCAAACTGCACCTTGCCATAAACTGCGGCATAGGTATCGTCTTTTTTCACGCCATTGGCTTTCAGCACGTCGTTAACAGGCGCCCCAACCTCGAAGGTGGCATTCCCTATTTTAACACCTACGCCAGGTGCTTGCACTGCGACATAACAAACCTTATTAGCCTCATCAGCCATGGCTGTCATCACCTCTTTACCCTTTAAGGTGAAGGTAGCCGTTGTAGTTGTTTCGTCCTCCATCGCGTTATACTCAGACTTCACAACCACCTTGTCGTACAACCCCTCAACACTTTTGGGCAGTTTGTTGATGTCAGCACCCAACGTTATTTTATCCACGCCTTTATCCGTCATCACAAATTTGCTGGCAGACTGTGCTTCTACCTTTTTGGTAGCACCATTTGCGGCTGCAGGCACCACGCCAGCGTTGTATTCGTCCTTAGTTACAACCATTATTTTGGTAATAGTGGCGATCTTCTTCCAACTTTCAACAGGCGTAGTTTTGCGCATGCCCTTAACAGCCATGCGCAATGTCACATCAACCATGCCATCGCTCTTTCTGTAGTTACCCACTGTTTTAAGCACAAGGTTGTTATTAGCGTCTAAAAAATAAGCATAAACCGGATTTACCTCAGCAGAGGGTTTGGCTCTGAAATTCACCTGCAACACCCTATCAGCTTTAACATTAGCTATCACCCCATCGGCGAAGGTTATGCCCAAGCCTTCAGAGCTCTCAAACTTTATCGGTTTGCCCTCATAAGTGGCGCCCAACTCTTTAGCCTTTTTTTCGTATTCTTGCAGTTTAGTCTGATACTTCTGGAACCCATCGCTCGATATATCATTCTTGGCGTATTTTTCCTCCAGATCTAATTCCAACTTTGCCATGTCCACATACACGTCCACCAAGTCGGCCAACACACCTTTATCATCAGCCACAGTTTCAGAAGCATCTTGTGTTTTTGAGCCATTACCGCCACCACAAGACACAAAACTCACACTACACAGGGCCAATAACCCCATTGCTAAAAAAGTCTTCTTCATAATATGTTCTTTATAGTTCAAGAAATACCCATTCCTCGTTTTAACAGAAGAATGGAACAACGTTGCAAATATAATCAATTACACACAATAATCTGTTACTAACAGGAGCTTTTCTGCTAAATCAGTGCAACATTTATAAATGCCTTTTCTCTGGCATTGATTTGCTTTTCTCTCCCGTACCAAACGCTTCTGTCGCACTTTACAGCCTCCCCCACCCTCTTTCAGACTTCGTTAATGCGTCCCCAATAAAATGACGTAACTCACAGATTTTCAGTATGCGCCGTGTATGGACATGGTATTTTTCAGCAGCCCCGCCCCGCGGGGAATTAAGGCAAAGGCTCACAGACCGGCGTGTAAATAGCGCTATCTGTGAGCCTTTATTTGGTGTATGGACATGGCGTTTTGCCCGACGCGGAGCGCGTCGCCCGGTAATAGTTATTTCTTATAACTCTTGTTCAGACCGGCAATCACATCTTCGGTAATGTCTACCGAGGGGTCTGAATACAACACATTATCGCCGCTCTTGCTGATGATAACCTTAAATCTGCCGTCTGAATTGTATGATTTCAAGAAAGTGTTCAAGTCCTCGCGCAACTTTTTCTGATAGTTCTGCGTGGCTTGAGCCATTTCGTTTTCTATCTTTTCTTGGAAAGCCTGCAAAGCCTGCTGCTGCTTTTGCAACTGGGCTTGTGCGCTTTCGGCCTGCTGCTGCGAGGTGAATGCGCCGCTCTGCATCTTCTTCTGGAAACTGGCTATTGCGTTTTGCAAAGCCTGTCCCTTGCTGTTCAGCTGTTCGCGATATTTCTTTTGCTTGTTCTCAAGTTCCTTTTGTCCGTCCTTGCAATATTCGCTTTTTGCTGCAAGCGTGTCAATATCTACCACTGCCACCGACGATGCCGCACCAGCATTGGTTGCAGCAGCCTTGGGCAGGCCATTAGGTTTTACTTGTGAGTCTTTTTTGTTGCATGCCACTAACGACAAGCCTGCTGCCACGAGCAGCATTGCGGCATTTGCTTTAATAACCATTCTGCACATTTTCTTTTACTCTTTTTCTGTTTTCTATTCTTGCAGCTGCATCTTGCGATTGCACACACCCAATGCCTCGTTGCCGCATGGCCTTGCTTTGGTCGACATGTGTCTTGACAAAGCCCTTGCCAAAGAAAAGGCGCACTGATAGTAATGCCATGCAAATAGCAACAATTAGCAATGTAATGATGAAATAATTCATATCTTTTTCTTACTTTTGCTTTGCGCTGTGCGCCAACTGCGCGCATGAGCGCGGGGCAAAGTTAGCACAAGCCCGCTGAAAGGCAAAATAAATTGGGCGCAAAAGTAGCTTTTTGTTATTGTCTGCACCCGTCCACGAGGAGGGCAGCCAAGTGCAACAGCCTCTACAACAGATTTATATCTACGTAAAATCACATAGTGAAATGAGCGAAAAATTGCAATTACAGCCAAGCATCGTATTCGACTGCTTTGCTGAGGTGAACAAAGTTCCACGTCCTTCTAAAAAGGAGGATAAGATGATAGCCTTCTTAAAGTCGTTTGGCGAGGGCCTCGGATTGGAAACTAAGGTAGATGAGACGGGCAACGTTTGCATTAGCAAGCCTGCCACACCTGGATATGAGGACCGCAAGACTATCATTTTGCAAAGCCACATGGACATGGTGTGCGAAAAGAATAAGGACGTGACATTCGACTTCGAAAACGATGCCATACAAACCTACGTTGACGGCGAATGGCTCAAAGCCAAAGGCACAACGCTTGGTGCCGACGATGGCATTGGCGTGGCCATGGAAATGGCCATACTGAAATCGAACAACATTGAGCACGGACCTATCGAGTGCGTATTTACGCGAGATGAGGAAACTGGCCTGACGGGTGCTGTAGGCATGAAGAGCGATTTTATGCATGGCGACTACCTTATCAACCTCGACTCTGAGGACGAGGGACAGCTGTACGTGAGCTGTGCTGGTGGTGTAAGAACCACTGCCACATACGATTTCCCCACCTCGGAGGTGCCAGCGGACTATTTCACTTTCCAAATAACCATCAAGGGTTTGACCGGCGGTCACTCGGGTGACGACATCAACAAGAAGAGGGCCAATGCCAACAAACTGCTTGTGCGCTTTTTGGTGAACGAAATGCAGAAGTTCGACTTGCGGCTGATTGACATTCAGAGCGGTGGTTTGCACAATGCCATTCCACGCGAGGGGCACGCTGTGTGTGCTGTTCCGGCTGCTGAAAAGCAAACACTCGAAGCCGACCTGAAAACCTTTGAGGCTGCCGTGAAGGACGAATTTGCCACAACGGAGAAGAACGTGCACATTGCCATTGCCGAGCAACCCAGTCAGAAGATGGGCATGGAGCCTGCTGCCATGCGCCGCATGCTGTTGTCGCTCCACGCTGTGCACAACGGTGTCTATGCAATGAGCCAGGACATTGACTGGCTGGTCGAGACCTCGTCGAACCTGGCAAGCATACGCAAGGAAGGCGACAAAGTGGTTGTTACAACAAGCCAGCGCAGCAGTGTGGCAAGTGCCTGTCAGAACATGGCAAGCATCATACGTGCGGCCTTTGAACTGGGCGGAGCCGATGTGCTGACCAATGAGGGTTATCCTGGCTGGAAATTGAACCCCAACAGCGACATTGTACGCATTGCCAAGGAAAGCTACGAGCGTCTGTTTGGCAAGGAACCCAAAATATTGGCTATTCACGCCGGCTTGGAGTGTGGTCTGTTCTCTGAAAAGTACCCCAAACTCGACATGGTAAGCTTTGGCCCGACGCTCCGCGGAGTGCACTCGCCTGACGAGCGCTTGCTTATTCCTACCGTACAAATGGTGTGGGACCACTTGCTTGACATACTGAAGCATGCGTAACCCGTCATTTCGACGAATTCAGATGGCGGCGGGTTAGCAGGTGCTGACAGGTTGCGCGGGCAGATGTGCCATATACTTGGCTCCGTGTGCTAATGATTACTACACATGGCCAAGGGCGTTATGGCTATTCCCCGTTTTGCTATGTCACCCCGCTAACCCGCCAGTCTGTTAGCTTATATGCCGTTGTGCGAGGTATAAATTTGAATAATCAACACCCGTTTGTGGAATTTGGATTTACTTGTTAACTCGTCAGCCAACTCCACCAACACGTAACCAATAGTCTGTTTTATGCAAAAAGTGGTATTGCTGCTCATGTCCTTGTTGTTGGTCACATCATGCTTGAAAGATGATGATTACACCACCTCGACCAACGACAAGCTCACATTCAGCCGCGACACAGTGGCGGTTGACACCATTATTAGCGGCACACCGTCAAAGACTTATTCGTTGACCATTTACAATCAAGCCGACAAAGCCATACGTATACCCCAAATCATGCTTGGCAAGGGTGGCAGTTCGCCGTTCTATGTCAATGCCGATGGCACACAGTTAGTCAATGGCGTGGCCAACGACTTTGAAATAGCCCGCAAGGACAGCATGATTGTTTACGTAATGGCCAACATTCCCTCATCTGATGCCGATGACGCGGTGGCGGTTGAGGACAAATTGTGCTTTCAAACGGAGTCGGGCCTCATGCAGGAGGTTGTACTTACAGCTCAAGGGCAGAATGTCATAACGTTGAGCGGTATGCGCATCAGCCAGAACACCACGTTGGACGCCACCAAGCCTTACCGCGTTATGGACAGTCTGGTGGTGGAGAGGGGTGCAGAACTGACCTTGGCGGCAGGCACACGCTTTTTGTTCCACAACAAGGCGGCCCTTATTGTGCATGGCACACTGCACATTGACGGTTCGAGGGAGAAGCCCGTAACACTACGTGGCGACAGACTTGACTTGATGTTCAAAAACCAGCCCTACGACCGCACACCGGGCTTGTGGGACGGCATTGTGCTGAAATCGCAATCGTATGGCAACACCATCAACTATGCCGACATACACAGCAGCACCAATGGCCTTTGTGCCGACTCGTCGGACATAAGCCGCTCAAAACTTAAGATGGAGAACAGCATCATTCACAACACGACCAACCATGCACTCAATCTGCGCATGGCGAATGTGTTTGTGGGCAACAGCCAGATAACGAATGCCGGCGGCGACTGTGTGCATGTGCGCGGTGGCGACGTGTCATTGGTGCATTGCACGGTAGGCCGCTTCTACGTGTTTACGGGAGGCTATGGCCACGCCTTGGATTTTGCCAACTTTGATGGCGATGTTCGCCTGCCGCTGCACAACTTGTATGTGGCTAACAGCATCGTTACCGGTTACCAAGATGATGAGATAATAGGCGGGCAAAACACCGATTTCGAGAACGACGCTTTTAATTATAACTTTGCTTACAGTCTGCTTGACACGCCGCAGCCCGAAAAGCCCGACGACAGAATTGAGAGTTGCCTGTGGGACACACGGTCGACAGACCAAACCGAAGCTGACAGCATCGTGCACGACAAAAACTTTACGCCTGCCTTTAATGTAGACCACTTGCTGTTCTACTTCACACTTTCGCCTTACTCGCCTGCCGTAGGCCAGGCCTCGCCAAGCATCTCACAACAGTATTACCCATACGACAGAACAGGGGCACCAAGAACCGCACGCCCCGACATGGGCTGCTATAACCATGCCGAAACTACTGAGACGCCGAAGCTGACAACAACAGCAGCCCCGCACGTGTCTTCCACCCATTGTGTACAATCCCTTAAGCCAAAGCGTAAAGAATAAAGCATATGGCAACAAACGAAAAGACAAGCGGCAACCGCCGCCCTACATATAAGAAGAAAACCTCACCACAGACCGATGACTTCGGGCATCTGCAACCTCAGGCCGTTGAGCTTGAACAAGCTGTGCTCGGTGCCTTGATGATTGAAAAGGACGCCTACTTTCAAGTAAGTGAAATACTGCGCCCTGAGAGTTTCTACGACAACCGTCACCGCATTATTTATGAGGCCATACAGCGGCTTAACCTTGAGGAGAAGCCTGTCGACATTCTCACCGTTACCGAGGCGCTGCGCAGCACCAACCAGCTTGAAGAGGTGGGTGGCCCCTTTTACATCACCCAACTTAGCGGTTTGGTGGCCTCGTCGGCCCACATCGAATACCATGCACGCATCATAGCCCAAAAGGCTACGGCACGGGCGCTCATATCATACACGAGCAACATTCAGACCAAGGCTTTTGACGCCACACAGGACATTGATGTGCTCATGCAAGAGGCCGAAGGCAAACTCTTTGAGCTGTCGCAGACCAACATGAAGAAGGACTATACGCAAATAGACCCCGTCATTAAGGAGGCATACGAAATGCTGCAAAAGGCTGCAGCTCGAACCGATGGTATGAGCGGTATTCCGTCGGGATTTCATGCACTCGACAAAATCACTTCGGGTTGGCAGAACTCCGACTTGGTTATTCTTGCAGCACGTCCGGCCATGGGTAAGACGGCCTTTGCACTGAGCATGGCCAAGAACATTGCTGTGGACCAACAGGTGCCCGTGGCGTTGTTCTCTCTTGAAATGGCTAACGTGCAGTTGGTTAACCGTTTGATTGTAAACGTTTGCGAGATTAAAGGTGAAACCTTAAAGAGCGGACAACTGAAACCGTATGAATGGAACCAGCTCGACTTCCGCATCAAGCAGCTGATGGGTGCCCCACTCTATGTGGACGATACGCCATCGCTCTCGGTGTTTGAATTGCGAACAAAGGCACGACGCTTGGTAAGAGAGCACGGGGTTAAAGTGCTGATGATTGACTACTTGCAGCTGATGAATGCCTCGGGCATGGGCTTTGGCAGCCGCCAGGAGGAGGTGTCAACCATATCGCGCTCGCTTAAGGGATTGGCCAAGGAACTTAACATACCAATACTTGCCCTGTCGCAGTTGAACCGTGGTGTTGAAAACCGTGAGGGGGGCGACAAGCGTCCGCAACTGTCCGACTTGCGTGAATCGGGAGCCATTGAGCAAGATGCCGATATGGTGTTGTTCATTCACCGACCCGAGTACTACAAGATTTACCAAGACGAGGCCGGACGCGACTTGCGTGGCAAGGCCGAAATCATTATAGCCAAGCACCGTAATGGTGCTGTTGGCAGCGTGCTGCTCAAGTTCCGCGGCGAATATGCCAGATTTCAAAATCCCGAGGAGGACGAAGTGGCTACAATGGATTCGGCCGCAACGGGCAGCAACGACCAACCTGGCACCGATGCTCTTGCTGCTACCCAGCCACCCGTCGACAACAATCCCTTCCCTCCCGAACCAGCGGGATTTCCACCATTGCCCGATTCATTTCCGCCTGCGCCTAACGATGCGCCACCATTCTAAGCACGAACACCGGCATTGGCATAAGGGGGGGCTAAAATTAGCTGCCACTATTTACAGACCATTCGCCTGCTAACAAGCAACTATCAATCATATATCATGAACAGAATAACAAAACTTATGCGCCAAGCCCAAACTCTGGTCGTTGGATTGCTGACTGCCGTATGTATGTTAGCTGCGTGCTCGCCAAAGCCACCTACCCCCGAAGAGTTGTATAAAGACGAAGCCTCGGGCGTGGTGATGGTGCTCAACAAATTCTACTACAACGCTTCCATGCCGAATGGCGAGCATCTGTACTTTACGGGCATTGCCGAGGACGGCTCGCTCGAAGGGCTGACGGACGATGTGAACGAAGTGCGCCGCAACTGCGGGTACCTGACGGGCACTGCCTTTTTTATTGACGACAAAGGCACCTTGCTCACCAACCGTCATGTGGCATCGCCCACCATTGACGAGGCACAAGTAAAGCAGTGCTTGATGAACATGATTGAATATGTCAAGGCACTGTACGAAGCCCGCATGAGTGAACTCACCTCACAATATAATGCGCTCGAAGCACAAAAGTCTGACTGCGTCACAACCGACTATTGGGGCTACACGCAAATAGACCAAATGCGGGTCAGCCAAATAGAGAGCCAACAGAATGCGCTGCAACAGCAATTCAGCGAGCTTGCGCAGGAGCGCAGCAACCTTGACGCACAACTTGATGTGTCGAGCATCAGCATTCACCCCATCTGCCAATTGGGCATAGCTTACAACGACTCGTATGTTACAACCGAGGCCGACTTTCTGCAAAACAACCCTTGCAACACTTTGCGCATAGCGCAAGACAAGGATACTGACCTGGCTCTCATACAACTGCGCAGCGGACTGACGCCTAAAAAGTGCCACATATTTGCTGTTGATGGCAGCAACACAAATGGCGGCTTTTGGAGCCAGCTTTTTGGCAAAGACAAGGCGGCCTCGCCCACCAATCTTAAAATTGACCAACCGCTATACATGATTGGCTTTAATGCCGGCATTGTGTTGGCCAATACACGCAAGGGCATCAAAGTGCAAATGACGAGCGGACGCATTACCCAAATGCCTGATGGCAACCGGCTGCTCTACAGCATTCCTACCATGCAAGGCTCAAGCGGCAGCCCTGTTGTGAACGAGTGGGGCGACCTTGTGGGTGTGAACTTTGCCAAGCTTAACGGCTCGGACAACTTCAACTTTGGCATTCCACTGCAAAAGGTGCGCAACTTTGTGGGAGAGTAAGCAAGGACATTCAAGCACTAAACGCAAGCACTAAACGCTACCACTAAACGCTACCACTAATGGGGGCGACGCGTCTCGCGTCGGGAAAAATGCAATACTTATACACTTAACAAAGGCTCACAGACAGCACTAATTACATAGCTGTCTGTGAGCCTTTGCCTTAAAGCCCGACGCGGGACGCGTCGCCCCCATTAGTGCTTGCGTTTAGTGGTAGCGTTTTGTGCTAGCGTTTTGTGCTTAGTGTTTGCGTTTGCTGCTTGAGTCCCTACGCATATTTACGTTATACCGGACAGCAATAAAACAAAAGCGAGCAGGCCAACTGAGGCATTACATATTCCTCAGTTGGCCTGCTCGCTTTTATGAATCGGCTTACAAATAGAGTGTCTAAGCGCGTGTATACCCGGCTCATAACGCGCCTAAGCATACAATGTGCGCGGCGCACGCGTCACACTTACTTGCCAATGCTCTGCACATTACGACGCACATTCTTGTTAATTTCGACAAACAGATAGTTGGGCTTGTTAGCCTGCACCTTATCCTTCACACGCATATACTCGCGAAGGGCATACTCTTTCGATTTTTCAAACGTCAGACGCGACATTTCGCCCTGCGACTTTGTGGTGCGTGTAGAGTCAAGTTTCTCGTCGGGGAAATAGTCGTCAAGGTCTACATCACCAATCATTGTTGTTTCAAGGAATGTGAGGTTCTTCTTGGCAGAGTCGGTATAATATCCCACAAACATGTGGCCGGGCATTTGCACCAGCACCGGCGTTATGTTGATGGCACGCAGCAATGAGGCAAATAGCACACTGCCGTCCACACAGTTTATTTGCGACGAGTTCAACGCGTCTTCAAACGTGCGCACACGCTGTGCGTATACCACATTGCTCGACAGACTTGAGTACGACACCGAACTATACTTGAAATTGCGCTTTTGCAGTACATACCACAGGGCATACACTTGCTTATCCACCATTTCGGGCGTACTCTGATAGCCCAAAAAGCGGCGTACGATGCGGGTGTTGAGCGCCTCACGCAGCACTTTGTCAATAAGCGGGTTTTCCTCATTAACGTAGGCTGCATAAAACAAACGTGTGCTCACATAACGCGTGCGGCCGTCGGGCAACTGCTTGTTAAACCCTAACAGGCACTCGTTGATGCTGCGCACCGAAAACGTGCGCACCTTCTGCCCCAGGTCCTTGCCATCTACCTCCACATTGGCCACCACACTGATAGGTTCGGCCTGCTCGTTGTCGCGCAAAGCGTTGTAACGCCACAATATGTCGGGATAGATGATGTATTCGGTACGCTCCTTTGGCAAGACAAATGTCGACACCGAGCGGGCGTAGAACGGTGTCTCGGCCAGTTCGATGCGCACCACCGTGTTGGCGCGTCCGCTCTTCAGCTTAATGGCCACACACGATTTGGGATTGCCCACATACTCTCCGCTCATGGGCGGAATAACCTGGGTGTTGGTTGTAGCTACCGACAATATGGCAGACGGAAAGAGGTTGCCTCCAAGCTGGTCTACCAATTCGTAGTCGTCGGCAAACGGGCGCTTCATCACCACATAAGTTATGCCACCCACCAGCATGGTCAAGCTGAGCACTACTGCCGTTATGCGCCACAGCAATTTGCGTCTTTGTATTCTAATTTCCAAAGCTGTCATAGCACAACACAATTATACTTACCTAAAAGGCTTGTACCGAATACAAGTAGAGCACCGCAGCCGGAATGGCTAACAACGCGGAGTCGAAACGGTCGAGCATGCCGCCATGCCCTGGCAGCACATGGCCACTGTCCTTTATGCCGAGCTGGCGCTTGAACAAACTCTCTACCAGGTCGCCCCAGGTGCCAAACACACAGACTACTGCACCAAGACCCAGCCATTGCGGCAAGGTGAGCAACGTGGGGTTGAAGTGCCACAGCACAGCGGCCACCACCAAGCACAGCACGCCGCCGCCAATGCTGCCCACCCACGACTTGTTGGGCGATATGCGCTCAAACAATTTGGCCGGGAAATATTTGTGCAGCAACGAACCGCAGCAATAGGCCCCCGTGTCACTCGTCCACAAAAACAGGAACACGCTCAGCGGGTAAATTGGTTCAAAGGCAGTCTTGTTGGTCATGGGATCGTACTGGAAGGCGAGCACATTGAGCAAGCTGAAAGCCAAGGCCACATAAATTTGCGACGCAAAAGCATAGGCCCAATTCTTGAGCGGGTCGGCCTTCTGCAAGTAGAGTTCGCTCACCAGCATATAAATGATTGACACTAAATAAGGGATAAACGCACGCGAAGGCACGAGGTCGGCACAAAAGCCGCCGAAGGCTACGAACAAATACACCGCAGCTACCGTATTTATCAACTTGTTGACCGAGGCCCCCGCATAGCTGTTCACATTATGCGAAAACTCCCAAGTGGTCAATCCCGTCACCACTGCAAACAGCAGCGTGAACGTCATAGGCGAAAAAAGCGTGCCGCCCACAAGCACGGCCACAAAGACCGCACCTGTGAGTGCACGCACAATCAGGTTATTCATTGTTGTTATTGTCAGATGAAGTTTTATCTGTATCTTGCTGTTTACCCAAGCCGGCAGGCACAGGTGGCGGCACACAACCAGCGGCTGCCGGTTCGTTGTCACATTCCTTTTCAGCAGTCGGTGCTTCCTCGCCGGCAGCAGCCTGCTTGTCAGCCTCCAACTTCTTGCCACGCTCTTCGGCCAGTTTGAGTGCCTCTTCTTCCATCAACACATCGGCGCGGCTCTTCCACGGGCGCGGGCCGAATATGTGTTCAACGTCCTCAGTAAATATCACCTCTCGCTCAACCAGCAAGTCGGCCAGTTGGTTGTGCTTGTTAGCATTTTCGACCAACAGTTTTTTGGCACGTTCATACTGTTCGGCAATCAGGCGCTGCACCTCGGCATCAATCAGTTCGGAGGTACGCTCAGAGTAGGGCTTTGTAAAGTTGTACTCATTCTGCGCATTATAGTAGCACACATTCGACAGCTTGTCGCTCATGCCCAAATAGGCCACCATGCCATATATGCGTTTGGTCACACGTTCAAGGTCGTTAAGCGCACCGCTCGATATATGGCCTACAAACAGCTCCTCGGCAGCACGTCCGCCAAGCAGCGAGCACACCTCGTCAAGCATTTGCTCGCGTGTGGTGATAGTGCGCTCCTCAGGCAGATACCATGCGGCACCAAGAGCCTGTCCGCGCGGCACAATCGTTACCTTTACCAGCGGGTTGGCATATTGCAGCAACCACGACACCGAAGCATGACCAGCCTCGTGTATGGCTATTGAGCGTTTCTCGTCCTCGGTCATCACCTTCGACGTCTTTTCCAAACCACCGATTATGCGGTCAACAGCATCAAGGAAATCCTGCTTACCCACCTCCTTGCGGTTGTGGCGTGCAGCTATCAAGGCCGCCTCGTTGCACACATTGGCAATGTCAGCGCCCGAAAATCCTGGAGTCTGACGTGCAAGCATCTCAATATCCACCGTATCGTCAAGTTTGAGAGGCTTCATGTGCACCTTGAATATGGCCACACGTTCAGAGAGTTCTGGCAAATCTACATGTATTTGACGGTCAAAACGTCCGGCACGCAGCAGCGCAGAGTCGAGTATTTCCACGCGGTTGGTGGCAGCCAGCACAATCACGCCCGTATTGGTGCCAAAGCCGTCCATTTCGGTGAGCAACTGGTTCAGAGTGTTTTCGCGCTCATCATTACCACCCATCGTAGGATTTTTGCCACGGGCACGACCTATGGCATCAATCTCATCGATAAATATGATGCAAGGAGCCTTTTCCTTGGCCTGCTGAAACAAGTCGCGCACACGACTGGCGCCCACGCCCACAAACATCTCAACAAAGTCGGAGCCAGCCATCGAGAAGAAAGGCACCTCTGCCTCACCGGCCACAGCCTTTGCCAACAGCGTTTTACCTGTGCCCGGAGGGCCAACGAGCAATGCGCCCTTGGGTATCTTGCCACCAAGTTCGGTGTATTTCTTCGGGTTCTTCAAGAAGTCCACAATCTCGCGAATTTCCTGCTTGGCACCTTCTTGTCCGGCCACATCCTTAAATGTGATGTTCGTCGTGTTCTTGCCATTCTTCTCAAACAAGCGTGCCTTGCTCTTGCCCACGGTGAAGATGCTGCCCATGCCGGCACCACCGCCACCCATGCGGCGCATCAAAAAGAAATAGAGGAACACCAGCAGCAATAAGGGGAATATGCTGCTGAACAAGTTTGAAAAGAAATTGCTACTCTCCTCATAGCGCACCCCACCCTTGTAGTTATTGTCCAGGAAGGTGCCCACTGCATCGACATTAGGATATTTGGCCGACACGGTAGGGGCCGTGCCCGTCTTGTCGCTGCCCATGTTGAACACATCGCGTATGTGTTCGGGGCGCACCACAAAGCGCACGTTGCCATCGGTCTTGTTCACCACCACCTCGCGCGCATAGCCTTGTTTTACATACGTGCGGAAGGCCGTGTAGTCCACTTCCTTGTCTACACCGCCAGCCTGACTGTTGCCACTGTTAGTGTACAGCATTATGCCCAACGATATGATGGCAAGGACGTAGAACCATGTTAGCGTAACAAATGGTCGCCGACGCCTGCCCGGCTTTTTGCCTCCGGGTTGCGGCGATGGCGTACTTGGTATTTGAGCCATTTTGTTTTCTGTTGTAATTTAAGTATAACGTGTTATGAGAGTCAGTCCAAATCTGCCACTTGTGTCAGTTCGGCATCGTCCCAAAGATTTTCCAAATCATAGTGTTCGCGTGCCTCGGGCAGGAATATATGCACCATCACCGTGCCATAGTCCATAGCCACCCACTCACCATTTTCGCGTCCGGCAATAGCCGCAGGCTTCTCGCGCAGATGTTTGCCTGTAAATTCCTCCACCGAGTCGGTTATGGCGTCCACCTGTTGTGGCGAGCCGGCAGTACATATAACAAAGTAGCTGCAAGGTGCTGTAATAATGTTACTCAAATTGGCTGTTACAATGCTGCGGCCTTTTTTCTCCTGAATGCCGTCAATGATTGTATTTACTAACTGTTGTGTTTCTTCCATGCGTTATTTATCTGTTTGTTTTTGGTGCAAAGATAGTGCAAGGTGAGAGCAAAGATGCAAGTTTACTTGCAATATTTGCCGAACCGCAGCCTATCTTCTGCAAAGATAGTGCAAACTGAGCGCAGAAAGTCAAGCTTGCTTGAACTTTATGCCGAGGTGCAGCCTATCTTCTGCAAAGATAGTGTAAACTGAGCGAATAAAGTCAAGTTCACTTACAATCTTTGCCGAACCGCAGCCTATCTTCTAACAAAGATAGTGCAAGGTGAGCGCAGAGATGCAAGTTCACTTGCAATCTTTGCCGAACCGCAGCCTATCTTCTAACAAAGATTATGCCAAAAGCGTTTGCCACCACAAAGGCACGACCGATTTCAGCACATTATTCCTCATATATAAGGATTGTGTACCTGACACATGCCACGTAACTTTGCACCCATAAAACAATACAACACAAGCAACTATGCTATTTTTACCACTTTTGCTATCGGCAGCACCCGTTTGTGCCGACACCACCAAGCATTTTGACATCGAAGAGGCCGTAGTAGTAGCCTCGCCCAAAGAAACCCACCAACTGCGCCAGCAGCCGCTCAGCGTCAGTCTGTTCGACGCAGGCACGCTCAACAACCGCCAGGCCGGTGCGCTGAAAAACCTCTCGGCCTATGCGCCCAACTTCTACATGCCACAATACGGTAGCCGCATCACTTCGGCCTGCTACATTCGTGGCATTGGCAGCCGCATCAACACCCCCGCAGTAGGGCTGTATGTTGACAACGTGCCCTACGTCGACAAGTCGAGCTACGATTTCTCATTTCAAGGTATCGAACGTGTCGACATCATGCGCGGCCCGCAAGGCACACTCTATGGCCGCAACACCATGGGCGGACTGGTGCGCGTGTTTACAGCCGACCCCATCACCCACCACGGCACCGACGTGTCGGCCGGCATTGGCACGGGGTGGCAGCAGCGTGCCATGCAGCGCCATGCAGCCTTCACCACCTATCTGCACCCTGCCAACCGCATGGGCCTCAGCATAGGCGGCTATTACGAGGGCGAAGACGGCTACTTCAAAAATCAGGCTACTGGCAAAAAGCAAGATGCAAGCGAGGCCGGCGGTGCACGTCTGCGCTGGTCGTGGCGCCCTACCGATGTGGTAAAGATTGACTGGACCGCCTCATACGAGCACAGCAACGAAAAGGCTTGCCCCTACTATCTGTTAGGCAACACAAGCGACTTTGCCCAAGGCTACAACACCGCTGCCAATGGCGCCGCAACCGGCACACTCGAGCAGAACCGCCCAAGCACCTACCGCCGCGGCGTGTTCAACACCGGTATCGGTGTGGAGCACCGTCTGCCAAAGTTCACTTTGAGCAGCATCACAGCCTACCAGCGGCTCGACGACCGCCTGTTTATGGACCAAGACTTTACACGTCAAGACATCTTCTCGCTTTGTCAAAAGCAGCACGCCAACACCGTGTCGGAGGAGATTGCACTGAAAAGTCCCGCCAGCAATAGCCGTTGGACATGGACCACGGGCGCATTTGGCATGTACCAGTCATTGCGCACAGACTGCCCCGTCACTTTCTACGGCGAGGGCGTTGACTACCTCAACACGCAAATTGGTGCCAACCTGCCCACACGACCGGCCATCAGCATAGCCTTTACAGGCAACGGCATACCATTTGCCGCACGGCTCAAAACGCCCTCGGTCAATGCGGCTTTGTTCCACCAGAGCACAGTCAAGCTGGTTGGCGGATTGAGCATGACGCTTGGTTTGCGCCTTGACTACGACTACCGCAAACTCGACATGACGTCGGGCACCGAGGGCAACGGCACCATTCCCTACCACTTTGGCATGAGCATGGGGCCCACCATGCAGTTTGGCACCGACCTCGAGGCCGACGCCTCACTTAACAGTTCGCTGAGCCACCACAGCTGGCAGGTGTTGCCCAAGGGCGCACTCAACTATGCACTGCCGCGCGGACTTGGCAACATCTACGTGAGTGTGGCCAAAGGCTACCGCGCCGGAGGCTACAACATACAGTCATACTCCGACCTGTCGCAACAGTTGTTGCACCGCCAGATGATGCTGGGTGTGCGCCAATACAGCGAGCAGGCCATACGCCATATTCCGGGTATGCCTGATGCTGTAAAGGACAAGGCCATTGCGGGCATGACGGGGGTGCTCGACCGCGTCACACCACAAGCTCCCGATGCCAGCACGCTCTACTACAAGCCTGAGTACACCTGGAGCTACGAAGCAGGCATTCACCACAACCTGGCCGACAAAATGCTGCAACTCGACCTGGCCGTGTTCTGCATGAAAACGCACGACCAGCAAATAGCCCGCTTTGCCCAAAGCGGCATGGGGCGCGTCATGGTCAACGCCGGACGCAGCCGCAGCACAGGCGTTGAGGTGGGATTGCGCTCACAACTGGCCCACGACCGCCTCACGCTCACGGCTAACTATGGCTACACACACGCCAAGTTCACCCGTTACGACCTTGGCACCTCGGCCAGCGGTACAAGGGTTGACTACACGGGCAACCGCGTGCCCTTTGTGCCCCAGCACACCTTCAGTGCATCGGCCGATGCCGAACTGCCCGTGTCGCCCGACAACTTTGTACGCACATTTGCCTTTGGCGCCGATGTCAAGGGGGCTGGCAGCATCATGTGGGACGAGGCCAACACCTTCGGACAAAAGTTTTATGCCACACTCGGCGCACACGTCGGCGCCACGCTGGCTGGCAATGTGCAGCTTAACCTTTGGGCACGCAACCTTACCGGCACACGCTATGCCACCTTTGCCTTCGACAGCATGGGCCACCGCTTTGCCCAATATACCGCACCACGCTCATTTGGGCTGGACGTAAAGTGGCACTTCTAAAACGCGTTGGTGGGGGGCTTGGTTAACGGGGTAACCCGTCAACATGCCCCTCCCACCATCTGCTGCAACTGCAACATTGCAAGTATCATGCGCCATGCCAAGCCTCAAGCATATAAAATGTTTGAGGCTTGGCTTTTTTGTACACACAATTTGACTATATTTGCACTCATAAACAGATAACGACCCTTTACACACATCAACTATGAAAAGATTACTGAGCATCATGATGCTTGCAGCCGCCACCACCTTGACGGCACAAGCCGACAAAGAAATTAAACGCCCCGACAGCTACAACTACAGCCGGGGGGTCGAAGCATACGACAACGATAACACCAGCGAGGCCATCGACTACTTTAACCGCGAAATAGCGGACAACAGCAAAAATGGCTATGCTTATATGTATTTGTCCGACATTTACCGCCAACAAGAAGAACCCGGCAAAGCCATCGATGCCGCCAACCTGGCCATAAAGTACATGCCTGCCAAAGACAAGAAATTCACCACCGTGAGCTACACCATCAGAGCACAAATTCAATGTCTGCTCAAAGACACTGTAGCAGCCCTGTCCGATTACGCATCGGCCATCAAGGCCTCACCCGATGAACAGCGCCCCTACGAGGAACGCGCGCAACTTTACTATGAGATGGAACGCTACGGCGAGGCCGATGCCGACTACCGCAAAATCATCAAAATTGCATCAGGCGATGCCACAGGCTACATGGGTTTGGGGCGCAACCTAAGTGCGCAAAAGCAATGGACCGAGGCCATCAAGCAGTTCACCTACGCCGCCAGTTTGGGCTCAGACAACGCTTATCCCTACGCATTTCGTGCTGAGGCTTACAAGGAACTTGGCGAATGGGACAAATCTGCTGACGACATCATCACCGCTTTGAGCATTGAGTTCAACAACAAAGCCGTATCGTTGCTCAGCGACATAAAGGACCCCATGCTCTCTATCTTATTGGCAAAAATGAAAATACAAATGGCCAAGTCGCCAAACAGCATAGACTGGCCTTTCTACTTAGCCGCCACCTACGAGCAAAGCGAGCAGTACGCCAAGGCCATCAGCTACTACAAAATTTTACAAGACAAGGACGCTTCGCTCAACCTTGGCCAAGCCATTGCACGCTGCTACCAAAAGATGGGCGACTATCAAAATGCGCTCATTGCCATCAATAAGGCCTGCGACACCGACTCAGTAGATACCGATGTGCTCGGAATGCGGGCCGACATATTGTACAACCTCAACCGTCCGCAAGAGTCCATACAGCAGTATGACGAAATAATTAAGATGGAGCCCGACAACATGGGGTATTACTTCGCACGTGCATGGACCAAACTTGTGTTACGCGACTTTGAAGGAGCTATCGAAGATGCTACCATGTGCATGGCCGCAGGTGGCAACGAGCTTGCTCCTGCCTACAACCTGCGCGGATTGTGCTATAAGGCACTTAACAACAACGACAAGGCGCGCCCCGACCTTGAAAAGGCCATCGCACTCGAACCCACACCGGCCGACTACAGTTGCAGCCAATATGCCTACCTGGCACTCGGACAAAAAGACAAGGCCATGGAGGTGATGGACACCATTCTGAACCGCGACAACAGCAGCGGCAACAACTACGATGCGGCTTGTCTGTATTCTCTCATGAACAACACGGACAAGGCTTTGAACTACTTCAAAACGGCACTCGAAAAGGGCTATGTCAACTTTGCACACATCGGTCTTGACCACGACCTTGACAACATACGCCAACTGCCCCAATTCAAGTCGCTTGTCAGCACCTACAAGCAAAAGCTTGAGCAGTCGCTCACACCGGCCGACACCGTGGTGGCTGTACACCCCGGTGCAGGCAACACGGTAACTACCGAGGTGCCATTTACCAAGGAGTATGGCGTATGCACCATCAAATGCAAAATCAACAACCTGCCGCTCTCGTTCGTATTCGACACCGGAGCTGCCACGGTATCACTGTCAATGGTTGAGGCCACCTTTATGATGAAGAACGGCTACCTGAGCAAAAGCGACGTGGTGGGCAGCCAATACTTTCAAGATGCCAACGGCAACATCAACGAGGGTACCATCATCAATCTGCGCCACGTAGATTTTGGCGGTCTTAAACTCGAAAACGTGCGTGCTTCGGTGGTGCGCAACCAGCGTGCCCCGCTCCTCCTCGGTCAGTCGGTGCTCGGTCGCCTTGGCAAAATCGAAATTGACAACTCCCGCAAAGTGCTGACTATTACAAGCAAACAATAAGCGCTCGCAGGAATTACAACTAAACATTTCAATAACGCTACCACTAAACGCAAGCTCTAATGGGGGCGACGCGTCCCGCGTCGGTTTTTTCAGCAGCCTCGTCCCACGGGAATTAAAGCAAAGGCTCACAGACAAACGTGTAATTAGCGCTGTCTGTGAGCCTTTATTTAGTGTATGAGCATTGCATTTTCCCCGACGCGGGACGCGTCGCCCCCATTAGTGCTTGCGTTTGGTGGTAGCGTTTGGTGCTTGAATTTGTTCGCATGGTTGCGTTTCACCGAAAAGCAATAATTTACAAAAGGTCCACGATGAAAAAGTGGTACTTGGGACCTTTTACCATACTACAATAACTTACACACCGAGTATCTTGCATCTTACACTAATACATTACAACTCATTGATTATTAGTACTTTACGCAGTGTAAGATGTTGCCATTTTTACCTACACGTAACCTACACGCCCCACGTGCTGCCACACGGCACAAGCACGGGAGGAAGATATTACGGTATAGGGGAACAGAAAAGTCTGTTGCTCCGACAGATTTCTCTACGTCCCTATGGCGTATTATCTACTGCATACGTCCATGTTGACTGCGAGGCAGCGGGGTGAGGTGTGTAAGATGTGTGCAGGGGGGGGTGTAAGATACTTTGAAATCATCTTACACTCTTGAAACATTTGAATATCAACTTGTTATATACATAAAGTGTAAGATGGCAGTAAAAACACTCGTACTCATTTACATGTAGGCAGACGGGGAATGGGCAAATATTTGTGTACAAATTGGTTAGCCGCTTAGCGCGGAAAACATAAGCAACATAAGTTTACATAAGATACATATAAGGCCGCTGCGCGGCTGACGGCCACGGACTAACGTCCGGGTGGCCTCAAGAGACATAAGGGCTGACGCCGTAGCGTGCCTTGGCAGCCGCTAACGCGGTAAACATAAGAACAGAAGAACATAAGGACATAAGGGCTGACGCCGTAGTATTACATATAGTAACGCTACGGCGTCAGCCCTTATGTTTCTTGAGGCCACCCGGACGTTAGTCCGTGGCCGTCAGCCGCGCAGCGGCCTTATGTATCTTATGTGAACTTATGTTCTTATGTTCCCGCGGTAAGCGGCTAACACAAACGTCATATCTTATGTTCTTATGTCCTTCTGTTCTTCTGTTTTCCGCGTTAGCGGCAGATCTCATAACTCACAAACTATGAAGCACCATAATCTAATCTCCGGACTTCATCACTTTTCTGCGCCATCACATAGCGCATATTGATAAACGATGAGTTGCGTCATTTGATTGGGTGACGCATTGGTGAAGTCAGGAAATAAATGCACTGCAATATGTCGTAAAAGCGCACTGCATGCACCATAAAAATACACTGCCGCCTGCAACACGAGTGCAGACGGCAGTGTATATAAATTTCGGGGTTGTCTACACGCTTTTAGCAGTTGATTATCAACGCGTTGACATACTAAAGTGCAGAGTGTAGGCAAAACGCTAAAAAATGATTTATAGGTAGGTGTGCAGGCATAGCTTGCACACAAACTAAGGCGTCAGCTGTGGCGCAAAAGCAGTTCGTGCTCCACCTCGTCGAGGGTCACACCCATTTGTTCGAGCATTACAAGATAGTGATACATCAGGTCGCCAGCCTCGTAGATGAAGCGCTCGCGATTGCCATCAACGGCCTCGATGATGCTCTCGGTACACTCCTCACCCACCTTTTTGGTAATGGCCTTTATGCCCTTGATGAACAAACGGGTGGTGTAGGAGCCTTCGGGCATCTCGGCATGGCGGCGACGCACAAGAGCCGAAAGCGAACGTATGAAACCCTCGGCAGCGGGGGTGTCAAAACAAGCTGTGGTGCCACGGTGGCAGGTGGGGCCTATGGGATTGGCCTTGATGAGCAAGGTGTCGGCATCGCAGTCGATGTACATGCTGTCAACCATGAGGTAGTGGCCCGAGGTTTCGCCCTTTGTCCACAACTGCTGGCGGGTGCGGCTAAAAAAGGTGACACGCCCCTCGCGCAGCGTCTTTTCAAACGCCTCGCGGTTCATGTAGCCCAACATCAGCACACGCAGTGTGACAGCGTCCTGCACCACCACGGGCAGCAGGCCGTCAGCGCATTTGTCAAGTTTTATGTTGTCCCAACTTAATTGTTCCATATTTACAGTCTTACGGGTATGCCCTCGTGGCTGAGGGCCTGTTTGAGTTCGGGTATGGTTATTTCGCCATAGTGGAATATGCTGGCGGCCAAGGCCGCATCGGCATGTCCTTGGGCCAGCACCTCGGCAATGTCGTGCGCCGAACCGGCGCCACCCGATGCTATGACGGGAATGCGCAAGCCTGCGGTGAGGCGGGCATAAGTGGTGCACGGGTAACCATGCTTGGTGCCGTCGTGGTTCATCGAGGTGAAGAGAATTTCGCCCGCGCCACGCTCCTGCGCCTCGTGTGCCCACGAGTAGAGTTCGCGGTCGGTGGGCTGTGTGCCGCCGTGGGTGCACACCGTCCAAAGGGCATCGGCCTCAGCCTGGGTGGGTGCGAGCGGCTGGTGACGGGCATCGATGGCCACCACCACAAACTGCGACCCGTAGCGTGCGGCTATTTGGTCGATGAGTTCGGGAGTGCGCAGGGCAGCACTGTTGATGCTCACCTTGTCGGCACCGGCATCGAGCAGGCGTGCAGCATCGTCGATGGTGCTAATGCCGCCGCCCACGGTGAAGGGTATGTTTATGCCGTCGGCAATGCGGCTGACGAGCTGCGTAAAGGTGTGGCGCCCCTCGCGTGTGGCACTGATGTCGAGGTAGACCAGCTCGTCGGCGCCGGTGCGGGCATAATGCTGCCCAAGGGCCACGGCATCGCCCACGTCCTGCAAGTCCTCAAAGTGCACACCCTTTACAGTGCGTCCCTCTTTCACATCGAGGCATGGTATAATTCGTTTGCTCAACATAATTGGTCAAGTGTTATACGTCCTTCGTAAATGGCCTTTCCCACAATCACCTTTCGCAGGCCGAGCTGGCGCAGTTGCTCAATGTCGTTCATGCCCGATATGCCGCCCGACACGGTAATGTCTACAGCAGGATACTTTTGCTGCAAACGCACATAGAGGTCGGTGTCGGGGCCTTGCAGCATGCCGTCGCGCGATATTTCGGTGCAAATTACCTGTGTCAAGCCGTGTGGCACAAAACGGTCGATAAGGCTGTCGATGGTTTGGTCTACACTGTCGAGCCAACCATTCACAGCCACGAGTCCGTTTTTAACATCGGCACCGAGCACCATGCGCTCAGCCCCAAACTGGTGGAGCCATGCCTCAAAGAGTTCGGGTTTGGTGGCAGCCACACTGCCCACCACAGCATAGCGCGCCCCGGCCTCGAACACCTGTGTGAGCGCCTCGGCACTTTTTATGCCACCGCCCCACTCTATTTCGGCCCCCGGCACGGCCGCCAGCTGGCGCAGTGTGTCGAGGTTTTGGGGAGTGGAGGCTTTGGCACCATCGAGGTCGACCACATGAACGCGGTGCAACCCATGCGCCACATATTGGCGTACCATGTCGACGGGGCTGGCGTCATATTGTTTTTTCTGCGCATAATTGCCTTGCGACAGACGCACACAGCGGCCGTCTATCAAGTCTATTGCGGGAAGTATGGTCATAAGCTGATAAAGTTTTTAAGTATGCGCTCGCCCACATCGCCACTCTTTTCGGGGTGGAACTGTGTGGCATAGAATTGCTCGTACTTTAGTGCGGCACTGAACATCAGACCGTGGCGTGTGGTGGCTATGGTGTCGGGACACAAGGTGGGGTAATAAGAGTGTACATAGTACACGCTGTCGCCACTGTGTATGCCGTCGAAGAGTTTCTTTTCAAGATTGCCAAGGGTGTTCCAGCCCATGTGTGGCACCTTGAACTCGGCACTGTCGGGGAAACGGCGTACATGGGCGTCGAATATGTTCATGCAGGTGGTCAGCTGGCCATTGGCAGCGCCCTCCTCAGAGTCGCGGCACATCACCTGCAGCCCCACACAGATGCCCAGCACAGGCTGGCGCAACTGCTTGATGACGGGTATGAGTCCGCTCTCGCGCAAGTTGTGCATGGCCTCGGCACAATTTCCCACCCCGGGCAGCAACACGTGGTCGGCACGGCGTATGGTGTCGGCATCGGCCGTCACCTCGAATGTGGCGCCCAAACGCGACAGGGCATTCTGCACCGAACGCAAATTGCCCATTTTGTAATCGATGATTGCTATCATAATGTACCTTTACTGCTTGGAAGTTCGTAACTGAACACATTGCGGTGAATGGCCTGGCGCAAGGCGCGCGCAAAGGCTTTGAACACCCCCTCGACAAGGTGGTGATTGTTTTCGCCACGCGCCTTGATGTGCAAATTGCACTGCATGGCGGCGCACAACGACTGGAACACGTGTTTGAACATTTCGGTGGGTGTGTCGCCCACATACTCGCGCGTAAATGGCACGTCCCACTGAAAGTCGATACGTCCGCCAAAGTCGAGTGTGACCATGGCATCGCATTCGTCCATGGGCAGTACAAAGCCATAGCGGTCGATGCCGCGCTTGCTGCCAAGAGCTGTGCGCAGGGCTTCGCCAAGGGCTATGGCCACATCTTCCATGGTGTGGTGCTCGTCCACCTCGAGGTCGCCCTTGCACACACAGTAGAGCGATATGCCGGCATGGTGTGGCAACTGGCTGAGCATGTGGTCGAAAAAGTGCAGTCCGGTGTTGACCAATGTGTCGCCCCCACCATCGAGGTCGACTATCACGTGTATGTCGGTTTCGGCAGTGGCACGCTTTACTTCGGCACGGCGCTCTGTGCGACGCAGAAATTCGGCTATGTCGGCCCAGTCGTCGGTGGCAAGAGCCAGCACGTGCTGCTGCACCGTGTTGAGTATGGTGGCAGCCACTTCGGGCTTTTGCAACAATATGGCACGGCACCCCATGTTGACGGCCAGTTGCACATCGGTGGCACGGTCGCCTATTACATAAGAGTGTTTCAGGTCGTAGTCGTCCGTCATATACTCGGTGAGCATGGCCGTGCCAGGCTTGCGTGTGGGCGCATTGTCGGCGGGGAATGTGCGGTCTATATATTCGCGGGCAAAGGTTACGCCCTCGCCCTTGAGTGTTTGCAACATTTTGTTGTGAGCGGGCCAGAAGGTGTATTCGGGAAAACTCTCGGTGCCGAGGCCGTCCTGGTTGCTTACCAACAATGGCAGGTAGTCGGTCTGCATCACCGAGCGCAGTCCGCTGATGGCACCTGGCACAAACTCGAGTTTCTCAAGCGAGTCAATCTGCTCGTCGGCCGGTTCTTTTATAATAGTACCATCTCGGTCAATAAATAATACTTTCTTCATACATATTGCTTTAAGGCATCTATTACGTTCGCATTCTCGGCAGGTGTGCCAATGGTAATGCGCAGGCAGCCTTCGCAGCCTTTCACCCGATTGCGGTTGCGCACGATGATGCCATTAGTCACAAGGTGGTCGTAAATGGCATCTGCATCGGTCACTTTGACCAGCAAGAAATTGGCATCGCTGTGATACACCTTCAGCACACAAGGCATTTTGGCCAGTTCGGTGGCAAGCCACTGGCGCTGGCTGCACACCTCGGACACATGAGCATCGTGTGGCTCGGCATGCAAGCGCTTGGCCACTTCGACCTGGGTGGGCGCATTTACGTTGTAGGGATATTTTACGCGGGCAAAGATGTCGGCTATCATGGGACTTGCAAAGGCCAATCCAAGACGCAGTCCTGCCATACCCCACGCCTTTGAGAGCGTTTGCAGCACCACCACGTTGGGGCGTTTGCTGAGCACGGTGAGCATGGAGGGGTGCGACGAGAAATCGATGTAAGCCTCATCAACCACCAACACACCGCCGAAGTTGTCGGCCAAAGCCTCTAACTGCTGCAAGCTGAAAGCATTGCCCGTAGGATTGTTGGGCGAGCACACCCACATGAGTCTGGTGTGGGCATCGGCTGCAGCCAGCATAGCCGGCACATTGAGCGCATAGGTTTCGGCCTCGAGCGGCACCTCGCGCACGGCCACATTGTTGATGGCCGCCGCCACCGCATACATACCGTAAGTGGGGGCTATGGCTACCACATTGTCGACACCCGGCTCGCAAAATATGCGGAAACAGAGGTCGATGGCCTCGTCGCTGCCGTTGCCCACGAACACCTGTTCGGGCGTGACGCCCTTGAGTTGTGCTATCTCACCCTTCAACGCCTTTTGGTGTGGGTCGGGGTAGCGGTTGACGCCATTGTTGTAAGGGCTTTCGTTGGCATCGAGCCATACTGATATGTCGCCGCCCTTGTAGTCGTCGCGCGCTGTGGAATAGGGCAAGAGTTCCTTTATATTATTGCGTATGTACATGGCTATCGGTCGTTAATTCGCACGGTCGTTAATTCGCACATTGACAGCCTGGGCGTGTGCATGCAGGCCTTCGGCTTCGGCCATGGTGACTATGGTGCCGGCCAATAACTGCAAGCCCTGTTGTGTGAGCGTCTGGAATGTTATTTTGCGCATAAAGCTGTCGATGTTCACGCCACTGTATGAGCGCGCCCAGCCGCTTGTGGGCAGGGTGTGGTTGGTGCCCGAGGCATAGTCGCCGGCCGACTCGGGCGAATAATTGCCCACAAACACGCTGCCGGCCGCAGTCACATTGGCCGCTATGTCCCATGGGGTGTCCATCGATATGATAAGATGTTCGGGCGCATAGGCATTGCTGAAGTCGAGCATGGTGTCGCGCTGGGCAAACACCAGTATGCGGCTGTGGCTGAGCGACTGCTCAACAAGTTCCCTGCGCGGCAGCAGTGCGGTTTGGCGCTCCACCTCGGCGGCTACTTCGTGGGCAAAGTCCTCGCTCTGGCACACCAGTATGGCCTGGCTGTCGGGGCCATGCTCGGCCTGCGACAGCATGTCGGCGGCCACATAGCTGGCCTTGGCGGTGTGGTCGGCCATGACAAGCACCTCGGAGGGGCCGGCTGGCATGTCGATGGCCGTGTCGGTGCTCACAAGCTGCTTGGCATGGGTAACGAAACGGTTGCCGGGGCCAAATATCTTGTCCACACGGGCTATGCTCTCTGTGCCATACGCCATGGCGGCAATGGCTTGTGCACCGCCCACGCGGTAGATGTGGTCAACACCACAAGCATTGGCCGCATATATTATTTCGGGGGCGATGCGTCCGTCGGCACCCTGGGGCGTGCAAAGCACCACATGTTTGCAACCGGCTATGCGGGCCGGGGCGGCCAGCATGAGCACGGTGCTGAAGAGCGGGGCGCGGCCGCCAGGTATGTAAAGTCCCACACGCTGAATGGGTACCGCCTTTTGCAGGCAGTGCACACCGGGTTGGGTTTCGACCTCGACAGGCTCGGGCATCTGTGCTTTGTGAAAGGCACTGATGTTGACAAGGGCTGCGTCGATGGCCTGTCGCACTTGGGGTGTGACCTTGGCTGCCAGCTGCTTGCGCTCCTCGGCCGACAATTCGATGTCGGTTATGTCGGCATGGTCAAAGTCGTGTGCAAAACGGCGCAGGGCTTCATCGCCACTGTGGCGCACCTCGGCCACAATGCTGCGCACGCTTTCTATCACCTTGTCGTCACTCGGGGCGTTGCGCTCGCACATTTTGTCCCATACGGACTTATCTGGATTGATGATTATTTGCATGTTGAGTGAGTGTTTTTCGGCAAACGTTTTTTAAGGTATCATATTTTCGAGATTGAGCACGAGTATGCCCTCTGCACCGAGTTCCTTGAGGCGTTCAACCTTTTCCCACAACACGTCCTCGGCTATGACCACGTGCATGGAGCACCACCCCTCGGCTGCCAAAGGCAATATGGTGGGCGAACGCATGGCGGGCACTATCTGCACTGCCTGGTCCACCAGCGCGGTGGGTATGTTCATCAGCACATATTTGTAGCCGCGGCTGTTGACTATGGAGTTGAAACGGAACTTGAGTTTTTCTATATCGGCCAGCTTGTCATCGTCAAGTCCTTGACGGGCTATGAGGGCGGCTTCGCTATAAAACACCTCCTCTACCTCGCGCAAACCATTCTGCACCAGGGTGCCGCCCGACGACACAATGTCGAATATGGCATCGGCCATGCCTACTGCGGGGGCTATTTCTACCGAACCGGCTATTTCGTGAATGTCGGCATGTATGCCCTTGTCTGCAAAGAACTGGCGCAGCACATGGGGGTACGATGTGGCCACTGTGCGACCTTCGAACCATTGCAAACCGGGATAGTCCACCTCACGCGGAACGGCCAGTGATATGCGGCAAGCGCCAAAGCCGAGGCGCATCACCTCATCAACCGCCATGCCACGCTCGGCCACCTCGTTAAGGCCTACAATGCCCACATCGGCCACACCCATGTGTACGGCCTGGGGTATGTCGTCGTCGCGCAAATAAAGTACTTCGATGGGGAAGCCCTTGGCACGTGCTATCAACTTGCGTTTGCTTTGTGCCACATCAATGCCGGCATCGGCCAGCAGGGCCATTGTGTCTTCGTTAAGCCGTCCTTTGGCTTGTATTGCTATACGTAGCATAGGCTGTTTAGTATTTTCGGTTTTGTATTAAGGGTGGTTCTAAAAATTCTGTTTTTAGAGTTCTGCTATTCTGAAATGTGATTTGCACGCTCTCGAAAGTGTCTTTTTGAAAGTTTGTTCGGTCACATAGCCCGCTATGCTCCCTCACAAACTTTCAAAAATACACTTCCGATAGCGCACAAATCCCTATTTCAGAATTATTAGAACCACCCTTAGCTGGTGCTTGAAAAGGTTGTGTCTGTAATAAATTGACTGCAATATTCGGCATTTTAATTGATATATGCAAGCATTTGCACGTTTTTCTAAGACACGATGCAATATTATGCAGCATTTTTACAACATTCAGTTCTGGCGCCACACATAAAGGGCTATGCCTTTGCCGCGTGGCGGCACTTGGCATGACGGCGAGGCATTTTGCCACCTTTCTCATCACGTTTGCCGAAAAAAGTGAGACTTTTAACACACTTTTACCCCCCCGATTGCATTATTTACATTTAGTGCCTATATTTGCGGCATAATATAACATTATACGCAGTAACTTAGGTTAAGAGAAACACAATTCTATTACACATTTCAAACCATAACACGAATTCCTATGAAAAAAACTCTACTCGGAACAGCCCTGCTGCTTGCATTGGCACAGGCTCTGCCAATGGACGCTCAAAAGCAAGTGCGCCTCACATTCAACCGCGCTGGTGGCACGGCTGTGAGCAACGTAACTGTCAACGTGACGGACGAAAGTGGCAATGCCATCAACGGTGTGACGGCTACACTGCAAAGTATTAAACAAGGTACTGGCACTGACGCCGGTGCAACCGCAACCGATGTGGCTCTACTATCGGGCATGGAACTTAACACGCACACTGAAATACTTTGCGCAAACTACAAGAACGAGAAAAACAGCTTTGCCGAATTCACCTTTAAGATTTCAGGGCTCAACAACTTCAGCCTCAACCACAGCGATTTGCAGATTTCGGCCATGAATCTAAATGGCAGATTTCAAAATAGCAAAGATCAACGCTATTGCGACGTACGCGTTTGGGGCAACGAGAATAAAAGCACACTCATCGCAAGCGCAAATGGCATCCTTGCAGACAAATTGGGTGGTAAATATGAGGTAGACAACACCATTGATTGGGAAATAAAGGGCAATACTACAACTCAAGCCACAACCGACCAATACATCGTAGTGCGTATGGCAAAAAGCGACGGAAGTCAAGGTTGCTACTTTGGTCTCAAACAAATCACGCTTTACAACGGCTACCGCTTTGCCACAACTGCCACTTCAAACATTGACTATGTGGCTACTTTCAGCGCCAACGCCCCTGTTACTTTCAGCAGCGACGCTACTGCCTACATTGCCATCAACAGCAACAATAAGCAAGTAACGCTTTCGCCACTCAACGGCGCACTGGCTGCTAAGCAAGGTGCCATTGTTAGCAAGGCTACAACCGGCGACATCTATGCCTATGTGAGTACCGAGGCTACCGACAGCCGCAACAACCAGCTCGTGGGCGGCGGCGACTACGCCATGGACCTCACCGATGGCAACTACTACATTTTCAACAAGCAAGGCGAAGATGCCGTATTCTCGCCACTCAACAGTACCAACACCAAGCTTGCTGCCAACAAGGCGGCTCTCAAAACTGCTACACCAGGCGGTCAGGCTCTGACTTTGGACTTTGGCAGTGTGACGGGCATCAACACCACCACAACCGCCATGCCTGCCACCAACGCTACCTTCGACTTGTCGGGACGCAAGGTGAGCGGCAAACTGCCCGCCGGCCTGTACATCAAGAATGGCAAGAAGCTTCTCATCAAATAACACTACAAACCACTCAATACACGCAAGCACATGAAAAAGCAATATAACAAGCCCACAGCCTCTACCATCGACCTTTATGCTGAGGAGGCATTGCTCACAGGCAGCCGCACTATCAATATTTCTGACACCGGCACCGGTGTAGGTGCCGACGCCTCACTCTCAAACAAGCAGGCTTGGAACAGCTCTGCATGGGACAATGCACAGGACGACGGCGAATAAATTGCTCTCACGCATACGGCACAGCTATACGTCTTGACCGATAGCATGCCAACATGTATATAACACACTATAACCCGCAATTATGCCGTCGGTAACGGCTGCGTTGCGGGTTATTTTATGTTTTAGAACACCTCAACCGGCCATACGCCACCTACAACGCTTGGTCAATCAGACTAAATGCGATATATTTGCATTACTAAGTAGGTGGAGCAGAGTTATTTTACACTGAAAACACACACCTACTTACATACCACCCACACAACATTTTGACAATTATGAAACTGAAAAAGACACTGCTGCTGACAGCCGCAATGGTTTTCACTTGCTCAACAACTACCCTTGCAGATGATGGGCACACTTTTCCCGAAAAAGGAAAGGTGTATGTGATACACCGCAACAACGACAACAATTCGTACATCTACGAGAATGGCAGCGCACTCAACACTGCCCCCAAAACCAATACGAACAAACAATATTGGCAATTCGTTCCCACCGAAAAGGCTAACTGCTACTACATACAGAACGTGGCATCGAAGCGTTATGTACAAAGTTCGAAAACACCAGGTGAAAGCCAACAAATCAAGGTAGGCAACACCCCCGTTGAGTTTGAAATAAAACCAAACACCAACGATGGGGCTGGCGCATTAAAGGGTTTCTATTACCTGTGCAGCACCGACCAGACTATTGACAACACGAAGGACGGCACACTCGGCCTCAACTATGCTGGCGGACAAGGCCAGGTGGTGGCATTCCACATTCGCTACAACCGCGGCAACTCGTATTGGGACATTCAAGAGTCTGCATACGACTACGAGGCACCGGCACCCATCGAACGCTCTGAATACTGCAAGAGCCTGGGCATCTACGTACTGCCCTGCGGCGACAAAGGTGCGGCGTACCTCAAGAGCTTGAGCATTACCGGCGAGAATGGCAATGTGACCAACGCCCTCAACTACACAGCCAGCGCACAGCCCAGCAACTATTACAACATGGTGCGCACCGACTCTGCCGAGGTAATAAAGGGCAAGACCTTCAACCTTAAATACGAGGCTGAGGGCATGACATCGGACTACACCGTAACAGCATACTTTGACTGGGACAAGGACGGTGTGTTTGAATCTAAACAGGAGTTCCTTAGCGACAAGAGCGGCTCTGCCGAAATTACCGTGCCTGCCGAGGCCGCCGAGGGCAAATCGCGCATGCGCATTCGCGTCAACGATAACGGCCTTGATGGTGCCGATGACGATGTGAACGGTGCAACCTACGATTTCCAGATATTTGTAACAAACGACCCTACCGTCACCAAGGTGAACGACATCGTGGCCAACAACGGCACCGGCGCAACGGCAAGCAGCGCGGCCTACGGCATTGACGGCCGCCGTGTCAACCCCAAAACACACAAGGGGGCTTACGTTCAAAACCGACAGAAAAAGATTAAGTAACAACACCACTCCTATTATTACATACATATATTACAACATACTATGAGTTATACCAAGCAACTACTTCTGGGCAGTGCCGCCATGCTGGGCATGGGTATGCACGCACAGCAGGCAAGCAAGCCTAACATCATATTTATTCTTTGCGACGACATGGGTTATGGCGACTTGGCCTGCTACGGCCAGCCCTACATCTCGACTCCCAACATCGACCGCATGGCCAGCGAGGGTATGCGCTTTACACAAGCCTACGCCGGCAGTCCGGTGAGTGCCCCATCGCGCGCCACACTTATGACTGGCCAGCACACAGGACACACCCATGTGCGTGGCAACAAAGAGTATTGGAAAGGACGCCCCCAAACGACCTACGGCGTAACCTCAGAGCCCGACCGCGTAGGTCAGGAGCCTTACGACACGGCACACGTCATACTGCCCGAAATAATGAAGGCAAACGGCTACACCACCGGTATGTTTGGCAAATGGGCCGGCGGCTACGAAGGCTCGGTGTCTACCCCAAAGACACGTGGCATTGACGAGTACTATGGCTACATCTGCCAGTACATGGCGCACCGCTACTACCCCAACTTTCTGAACCGTTACAGTCCACGTCGCGGCGATACCGACGTGGTGCGCATCACCATGGACCAGAATGTGAAGTACAGCGACGGCTGCACCAACCCCGACTATGCCAAGCGCACGCAGTACTCGGGCGACATGATACATCAGGAGGCACTTGAATGGATTGACCAGCAATCGGCCGACAAACCTTTCTATGGTTTGTTTACCTACACACTGCCCCACGCCGAGCTGTACCAGCCCAACGACTCGATACTGCAAGCCTACTACGGCAAGTTCTGCAACGACAAGACCTTTGCCGGTGTCGACCGCTACCATGCCACCGTCAACACGCACGCCCAGTTTGCGGCCATGATTACACGCCTCGACGCCTATGTAGGCGAAATTCTCGACAAGCTCAAAGCCAAAGGGCTTGACAAGAACACCATTGTCATATTCTCATCAGACAATGGCCCGCACGAGGAGGGTGGCGGCGACCCCGACTTCTTTGGACGCGACGGCAAGTTGCAAGGCAAAAAGCGCTCATGCCACGAGGGCGGCATTCGCATTCCGTTCATTGTGCGCTGGCCCGGCCATGTGCCTGCTGGCAAGGTGAACGACCACATAATGGCCTTTTACGACATCATGCCTACCTTCTGCGACCTCATCGGTCAAGACAACTACACCGAGCGTTTTGGTAACAAGCGCGTTGCCAACGACTACTTCGACGGCATTTCGTTTGCCCCCACCCTGTTAGGCGACGACGCCAAGCAGCAGGAGCACGACTTCCTGTATTGGGAGTTCCACGAAACCAACCAAATGGCTGTGCGCAAGGGCGACTGGAAACTCTATGTGGAGCGCGGCAACTGCAAGTTGTTCAACCTTGCCACCGATGTGCACGAGGATCACGACGTGTCTGCCCAACACCCCGACATCGTGAAAGAACTGGTACAAATCATCAAGGAACAGCACACCACCCCCGATGTGAGTGAGTTTAACACTGTGACGCTGCCTAAATAAGCCGCTTACATACATTTAATTAGCAAAAAGCACTGAAAAGAATGTTGCTTCTCTTCAGTGCTTTTGCTTTGAAATTATTTCTGTCCGGCAAAACGTAAACATGCGAGCGAACTCAAGCAGCAAACGCAAGCAGCAAACGCTACCACTAAACGCTACCTCTAATGGGGGCGACGCGTCCCGCGTTATATATTCAATAGGACTTTGTAAATTTGCAAAAATTATCAATATCTTGAGTGGAAGAAGACCGATCCCGCGTTTGTCATAAAGACCGTGCCCGATGTTTAGTCCCCACTCATTTTTACATTAAAAACTGGATAGTTCAATGGGCATTGACCCCGCATTTATAATGGAAGTTCATGATGTAAAGATGTTGATTAAATAGTTACTACATGAAATATATAGGTATCGATGTAAGCAAAGCGACATTCGTTGTTGCTTATTCCTCGGAGAAAAGTAGCAAAACATGTGTTTTTGCAAACACTACGGTTGGTATAAAGAAGTTTATGAAAACTATCGACCCGTCAGTGCATCATTGTGTGATGGAAGCCACTGGTAATTACAGTATGCTCCTGGTCTATTTACTCTCTAAAGCAGGTTACGTAGTGAGTATGGAAAATCCACTCAAAGTCAAGAACTTTGCACGTACAGTGCTTTCAGTCATTAAGACTGATGAAGTAGATGCACGGCTGATAGCTATGTATGGCGAAAGGATGCAGCCTGCTCCATACAAGATTAAAGATGATGCCTTGCTTAAACTTAAACAAAAGCGTACCATCTTAAGACAGCTAAAGAAGCAATTGTCTGCTAACAAGAATATTCTGGAATCCTTTGATGTATTGCCTGTAAAGGATCGATCTTGTGAGAGGGCTCTAAAGAGAACCATTGAATTCCTTGAGAAGCAGATTAAAGCTATGACAACTGAGCTTGAGGCTTTTTCTAATGAAAAGTTCAAAGAGCAATTGGATTTACTTACTTCAATCAAAGGTGTTGGAGTGACTATTGCAACAGCCCTGATTGTTGCAACTGGTGCCTTTACTTACTTCAATAGTGCAAAGCAATTGACAAGGTATTTAGGATTATCTCCAACCTATCAGCAATCAGGAACCTCTGTGAAGTTCCGAGGACACATTAATCGCAATGGTGACCCTTATTTGCGAAGCAATCTATATTTAGCAGCATGTTCCTCCTTACGCTGCAATAAGGAATGTATGGCCTTTTACAATAGAATGAAAGCTAAAGGGAAACCTGCAAAACTGGCAGTAGTAGCAGTAGCTAACAAACTTGTCCGGCAGGCTTTTGCCGTGGTTACAAACAACACCCCTTATGAGGATGGCTTTATCTCGAGAAACAATAAAAGCTCCTGCTGAGGGAGCGCCATGCGGCAAGGGACTGAGCAGTCAGCCCCGACGAGCCCTGTTAAGCTTGGACTACAAACATTAATAAAATTCAAATAGAATCACTTATATTACTATAGTTCATCGGGCATTAAGGAAAAGGCTCACAGACAGGCGTGTAATTAGTGCTGTCTGCGAGCCTTTGTTTAGTATATGAGCCTTTGCTTTAATGCCCGACGCGGGACGCGTCGCCCCCATTAGTGCTTGAGTTTAGTGCTTGAGTTTTGTGATAGCGTTTAGTGTTAGCGTTTAGTGCTTGCGTTTAGTGCTTGCGGAACCTTTACCATACTACAATAACTTTACATACCGAGTATCTTACATCTTACACTAACGCATCGCAACTCATTGACTATCAACACTTTAATTAGTGTAAGATGCTACAAATTCCACTTACACGCAACCTACACACCCCACACGCTGCCACACGGTACAAGCACGGGAAAACAGTATCACGGCATAGGGGTACAGAAAAGTCTGTTGCTCCGACAGATTGTTCTACGTCCCTACCCTATGCCGTATTATCTACTGCATACGTCCAAATCGGCTGTGCGACAGCGGAATGAGGTGTGTAAGATGTATGCAGGGGAGTGTAAGATACTTTGAAATCATCTTACACTCTTGAAACACATGAATATCAATTTGTTACACACAAAAAGTGTAAGATGGCAGTAAAAGCACACACACTCTTTTACATGTAGGCAGACGGGGAGGGCGCAAATATTACACTCATGTCTGTAAGCCTATGACTTAATTTTCCGCGAGACGTACGCTACCACTAAACACAAGCACTAAACGCAAGCATCAAACGCTACCACCAAACGCAAGCACTAATGGGGGCGACGCGTCCCGCGTCGGGCATTAAGGAAAAGGCTCACAGACAGGCGTGTAATTAGTGCTGTCTGTGAGCCTTTGTTTAGTAGTATATGAGTCTTTGCTTTAATGCCCGACGCGGGACGCGTCGCCCCCATTAGTGGTAGCGTTTGGTGCTTGAGTTTTGTGGTAGCATTTGGTGCTTGAGTTTTGTGCTTGAGTTTTGTGATAGCGTTTGATGCTTGCGTTTGTTGCTTGCGTCCGTTCGCATGATCACGTTTTAGCGGACTGCAATATTTTGAAAATCCGCGTACGCTGCATCACCGCACAACCTACTTATTCTGCAATTCGTCAATATTTACGATTTTATTAACGATGGCATAAATGGTGAGCCCCGCCACAGAGTGAATATTGAGCTTGCGCGCAATGTTTTTGCGGTGCGTCAGCACCGTGTTGAGCGAAATAAAGAGTTGCTCGGCAATCTGTTTGTTTGACAGGCCGCACACCACACAATGCACAATTTCGCGTTCACGCTCAGACAGCGTATCCTCTGGGCGCTTTTCCTCTTCCTCGGCAAGTACATCGTTTTGCTGCACGCCGACCTTCTCCTCCAATATCTCTACCGCTGGCACAAATATGTCGTCCTCCACCTGGCAGTGTATGCGCAAGTCCGTTTCGCAGGTAAAGATGTCGAATAGCACGTTGTTGAGCAATTCGGCCTGTTCGGTAGGCGCATAATACTTGATGATGATATTCTTGAGTTCCTGCAATTTCACATCAATGCTGTTGTGCCCACGCGCAAACTGCGATATGGAGTAGTCGCCCATGCGACGCCCCTGCAGCAGTTGCTCAACGTAGCCAAACACCTTGCGGTTCTCGTGCTGCATGTGCTTGCGCACCTCGCTCATATAATCGTCATAAAACTTGAGTATGAGGTACGACACCTCGCCCGGCTGCGAGCAGTCGAGTGCTTCGAGCAGTTTGCGGCGAATGGCCGGCAACTGAAAGTCGAGGAAATAAGAGTGGGCTTGTTTAAGATAACTGGTCAAGCAGGCCACCGACACATTCTCTATGCTGTCGGCCGCACCACGCGCACCACGGCGTATAAAGTTGGCCACAGACAGGAAGGTTAGCGTGTCAACGCCATGTGCCTCGCACACCTGCCGCACAGTTTGGTCGCCCACACCAAGCGGAATGCCAAAACGCGATATCATTTGCAGCAATGATGGCTCATCGCAAATCACATCGCACATGTGATCGGTTTCCTTATATCGATAGGAGTTATTGTATACCATCTTTTTTATTGTTAATGCTTGTTGTCACAAGCGGGGCAGCATCACCAAGCAATGCCATGCCCACGCCCCATTCATTACACGCCTGCAAATTTACACATAACGCTGCGTACTGAAGTACCCACATTTGGGTATTTTGACGCTGCTATGGGTTAGAATAGTGTAAGGAGGCTTAACCATAGGGTACCTATTTTTGCTATATCGGGGTGATTGTACCCACTTTCAGCACACCGTAACTTTGCACTCGAAAAATTAAACAACAAATGTAATGAAACATTTACAAGAGAAACTGCTCCTCGGCGCACTGCTCTTGACATTGGCTGGCGCAGCCCCATTGGCTGCCGGCACAGGCCGCACGGTCAGCCAACCAGTCGACGGCATAACCTGCGCCACACCGCCCGCCCAACCGGTCAAAAAGAAAGAGAAGACCAAGAAGCAGAAAAAGGGCAAGAGCAAAAAGAATAAAAACAACAAGCAGAACGGCCAAACTGCCACAAGCAAGCAGAAGGCCGCCTGACTCCCCCCATAACAGGCCCGCGGGCAACGCATCGATGTGGACACAGCGCACAGTCTGGCATGACATGGCGTTATCACACACAACACCTTGACCAACTCATCACGCACACTACGACTGGAGATTGGGAAATACAAGGCTACACACCAAAGCCAGCTGCCAGGTGATCACACTTTGCACCCATTCATTCTTTATTCACACTTTCACCCAGTTGCCCGCGCCTGTTTCTTTTTGAAACATACACATTCATAGAGGTTGCTGAGAAATGCCCCGACGCGAGACGCGTCGCCCCCATTAGAGCGCAATTCCCTGACATAACAGTTCTTCCCATGGCTTCGATTAACAGGTTAACAAGTAAGTGTGCCATACACCACTTATTATGTTAATGTCAACAAGGCAAAGAGCTGAACAGACTGGGCAAACATACCCGTCAACCATTTTCACCAACGCATAATATAACACAATAGAATAAAGAATGAAAACTAAATTAGCCATGCTCACCCTTGCTGCCCTGGCAGCAGCCAACGCCCAGGCCGACAACGAGGTTGCTCCCGTCAAGGCCGACAGCGTGATGATGGTGAGCCAATCACAAACCAAGACCAAGAAACTCAAGGCCGTCAGTGCCGACGACTACCAAAAGCTGCGCTTTGGCGGCTACGGCGAAATGGTGGCTGCCTTCAAGGACTACGGCATCAACCGTTTCCGCGGCAGCAGCACTGGTAACAAAAAGGACCACCGCAACACCATAGCCATTCCGCGTTTTGTGTTTGCACTCGACTACAAGTTCTCGCCCCGCTGGACCCTCGGCACCGAGATAGAGTTTGAATCGGGCGGTGTGGGCACAGCCTACGAACTTGAAAACTCTGAGAATGGCGAATACGAAACCGAGGTGGAAAAAGGTGGCGAGGTAGCCCTCGAGCAGTTCCACATCACCTACAAAGCCTTCGACTGGTTGCACGTGCGTGCGGGTCACCTCATTCTGCCCATTGGCCTGACCAACGAGCACCATGAGCCCATCAACTTTTTCGGCACCACACGCCCCGAGGGCGAAACAACCCTCATACCCTCAACCTGGCACGAGAATGGTCTTGAGCTCTTCGGCTCATTTGGCCAAGGCTATGCCAACTTCGACTACCAGGCCATTGTGTCGGCCGGCCTCAACGCTTGCGGTTTCGACCGCAACAACTGGGTGCAGGGCGGCAAGCAAGGCATATTTGAGGAAGACAACTTTACCTCACCCGCCTACACCCTCCGCCTCAACTACAATGGTGTGCCGGGCCTGCGCGTGGGCGCATCGTTTTACTACTGCGCCAACACGACTGCCAACTCCGACAAACTGGTAGAATACAGTTTCCGTGCCCCGCTGCGCATCTACACCGTCGATGCACAATACAAAAACAGCGTGGTCACAGCGCGTGCCAACTTTATGTGGGGCAGCCTTACCAACTCCGACCGCGTGAGCTCTGTCAACACCAAACTGTCCAACCAGTCGCCCTACACCCGCGTGGTGCCCGTGGCACACAAGGCTGTGAGCTATGGTGCTGAGGTAGGACTCAACCTGGCAGGCATCTTCCGCGGTGCCAACGTGCCGGCCATCTACCCCTTTGCACGCTACGACTACTACAACCCGCAGAAACAATGCGAGGGCTTGTACATTGAGGACCACCGCTGCGAGGTGAGCAAATGGACTGCCGGTGTCAACTGGTATGCACTGCCCAACCTCGTAATAAAAGCCGACTACTCTACCCGCCAGATTGGCACCAGCAAGATGTTTGGCAAGGGCAAGTATAACAGCGAGAACGAGTTCTCTATCGGTGTGGCCTACGTGGGCTGGTTCACCAAGCGATAAATGCTGGTTAACGGGTTTACAAGTTGAAAGGTTAACAAGTAAGCTGGTTAACAGGGTAACCGCTTAACGGGTTTACTAATTCCGCGTAACACAAACAAAACACAATATACTACTACACACACAATGAAAAAGACAATTCTTTTCGGCTCATTGTTAGCCGTAGCCGCTTGCGGCATCACATCATGCAGCAACGATGACCCCGACCCCTTCGGAGGCGAAGCTGTCAAACTCGAGTACAACGCAGGCAACGCCAGACAGTGGGGCAACTACATGGCACACACAGCACTGCTGCTGAAGAATGATGCCGAAACACTCTACAACCAATGGGCCAAACAGTACACCAAGCACGAGAATGGCCAAGACGTGGCACAAGGCGGTCCGTACGCCACCTTCTTCAAAAACCACGATGCACGCACTGGTTATCGCGATGTAGACAACTGCATTCAGGAGATGGTTGAAAAGATGGGTGAAATAGCCAACGAGGTTGGCTCGGCCAAGATTGGCGACCCCTACCAAAAGTGGAAGGATGGCGACGAGGCCAATGCCGTGTTGGCCGTTGAGTCGTGGTACAGCTGGCACTCACGCGATGACTATACCAACAACATCAACTCTGTGCGCAACGCCTACTATGGCACACGCGACGTGTACACTGCCGACTCGGTAGCCCCCAACTCACTGGCTCACGCCATGTCGGTGGCCAACCCCGCCCTCGACCGCAAGGTGCGCGACTGCATCTGGAAGGCTAAAGACGCCATTCAGGCCATTGTGCAGCCCTTCCGCAGCCACATCGGTTCTGACCAGACGGTTGTAGCCATGGACGCTTGCGAGAAGTTGCAGAAAATTCTTGGCGAAATCGAAACTGACGAGGAACAGAAGAAAGGCGAGGCCACTAACCTGAAGGAAGAGGCTATCAAGCTTGACGATGCCACAAAGCAGGCTATCATCAACAACTTTGTCGACAACATCGTAGTGCCCACCTACCGCGAATTGGCTGAAAAGAATGCCGCCCTCTACAACACCGTGCTCGCATTCCAGGCCAACCCCAGCAACGACGGATTTGAGGCTTGCGCCCAGGCTTGGCTGGCTGCCCGCCAACCGTGGGAAACAAGCGAGGCTTTCCTCTTTGGCCCGGTTGACGAACTCGGTCTCGACCCCAACATGGACTCATGGCCGCTCGATGCTGAAGGTATCAAGAATATCCTGAAGTCTGAAAAGTGGGCCGACATCACCCAGACGGGCAAGGACGGCAATGTAACTGAGTCTGCACAAAACGTGCGCGGTTTCCACACACTCGAGTTCCTCATCTTCAAAGATGGTAAGGCACGCACCGTGAAATAAACAACGCGCAACGCGCGCAATACGCATTACACACAGGAGTAAAGGTTTGGTAAAAAGCCTTTACTCCTTCTGTGCACTATAAACAAATCGGTTTATCATGACAAAAAATATCATAGGTTTCTCGTTGATAATGAGCGGATTGCTGTCGCTATCGGCCTGCACCGACGACGATGGCATTGATGTGGCCGACATCAAGGTGCCCGAAGGGTATGCCTTGTCGGCCGACATATCAACGATATTCAAAAACTCGTCTACCGCCTACGACATTGAGGCCGACTGGGTGGCTGGCAAATACATGTCGCGCTTCAACGCTGGCAACACGCTCTACGACAACGCCATACCGAGCGGCAAGGACAACGCCGCCGGCGGCCTCGGCCCGCTGTATGCCGGATTTTCGTGCCGCAGCTGCCACATGACCACCGGCCGCACCGCACCATCAACTTGGACCAACTACGATGTGTCGAAAGCCGACGCCGATGGCTTTGTACAGGTGTCGGGCGGCACTGGTTTCACCTCTGGCTTGATATACATCACGCGCAAAAACGGCTCCTTCTTCCCCGACTACGGACGTGTGCTGCACGACCAATGTGTGCAAGGCACCTACACCGACAAGGACGGCAAGAAAATTGAGATGAAGGCCGAGGGCAAGCTCAAGGTGAAATGGCACATGCAGCAGTTTGCCTTTCCCGATGGCGAAACATACGAACTGGCTTACCCCGAATACCGCATCAGCGAATGGTACACCAACGGCATGAAAAACTATGGCCAGCCCATAGCCGATGCCGTCAAGCCCGAGGACCTCATCATCTCGGTGCGCCAGCCGCTGCGCCATGTGGGCATGGGCCCCATGATGGCGCTTGACCCAGTGGAGATTGAAGCGCTTGCTGCCAAGAGCAACTATCCCGAATACGGCATCAGCGGACGCTGCAACTATATAACCGAAAAGGGCGTGACGGGCGTTGGCCTGTCGGGCAATAAGGCGCAGCACCTCGACCTCACAGTAGAGCTCGGCTTTTCGAGCGACATGGGTGCTACCAACAGCCGCTTCCCCGAGGAGGTGTGCGAAGGACAAATGCAGCAAATTTACGGCAGCATGATGGGCCTGTGCTACTCTAACCGCCTCGATGTGACGACTGAGGCTATGGAGAATGTCGACCTGTACATGCAGTGCCTCGGTGTACCGGCACGACGCCTGGGCAGCACCACACAGATGGTGCAGTACGGCGACAAGATGATTACCGAGCGCGAGATGGTGAGCATTGGCGAGCAAAACTTCTACAAGGCCAAATGCCACTTGTGCCACGTGACCACGCTGCACACCAAAAAGACGGGTTCGACGCTGCTCAACGGCACCCACATACCATGGCTCGGCGGACTGACCATTCACCCCTACTCCGACTATCTGCTGCACGACATGGGCTCTGAAATAATGGGCGTGGGCCTCAACGACAACTATTGCAGCGGACTGGCCCGCGGCAACGAGTGGCGCACCACACCACTCTGGGGCATTGGCTTGCAACGCAAGGTGGACGGCCACACTTACTTTATGCACGACGGCCGCGCACGCAACTTTGTCGAGGCCATCATGTGGCACGGCGGCGAGGGCGAAGCGTCAAAGAACCTGTTTAAGAAAATGCAAAAGAAGGACCGCGACGCGCTCGTCAAATTCCTCGAATCATTATAAAACCAAACACTGCTATTCACTCATGAAACATTACATACTCAGCCTCGCTGCCATGGCAGCCGGCACACTTACAGCATCTGCTAACAACACTACCCCTGCAAACACCGACTCGGTGGCAGTGAGCACCGAACAAACCACCAACGAACACCACGATGGGCCACGCATGAAGTATGCGCCCATCGACCTCGACACCGACAATGGCGTGGTGTCACTGGCTGGCAGCAAGGGCTTTACCATACAAACCAAAAAGGGCGACTTCGTGTTCAAGCCCTACATGTTGGTACAAACCAGTGGCAACTTTAACTGGTACGACGATGAGGGACTTGACAAGGCTTACAACCAGGACAATGTTGAGAACTCGGGCTTTGCCATTCCCAATGCCATATTGGGCTTTACGGGCCGTGCTTTCAACAAAATATCGTTCAACCTCTCGCTCAACGCTGCCAAGTCGGGCGGCAACCTGCTGCAGCAGGCATGGTTCGACGTGAAATTCAACACACCGCTGCAACTGCGCGTGGGTAAATTCAAGACACCTTTCTCACACGCCTACCTCACTACGCTTGGCGAGACGCTCTTTCCGCAGCTCCCCACATCGCTCACCACTGCCACCATCATGCCCCACGTGCTTAACGCCGTTACGCCGAGCATGAGCACGGGCTTCGACCTCGGTGTCGAACTGCACGGTGTGGTCAACAACAAGTTTGGATACGAGGTGGGACTGTTCAACGGCACGGGATCGGCTGTGAACACGGCTAACAAAACCATCAGCGATGATTGGCACATTCCCTCACTGCTCTATGCCGGACGCCTCACCTACATGCCTTGGGGCGTGATGCCTTCAACCCAGGGTAACCCAAACCTGCTCAACGACCGCAAAATGCTCATCGGACTGTCGGGCTCAATGAATGTGGAGAGTGAGAACGAGAGCACCAACGATGCACGCATGGGATTGGAGTTTGCCTTGCTCTACAACCGCTGGTACTTTGCAGGTGAGGCTTACTGGATGAATGTGGGCTTTACCAAACGTCAGAAAATCAACGAGCACTACAACTACCTTGGCGGTTATGTGCAGGGCGGCTACTTTGTGGCACCGCGCTTGCAGGTGGCTGCACGCTACGACTTTATGAACCGCAACAGCACGGGCAAGGACGGTTTCCTCAACATGCCGGCCGTGGGACTTAACTACTTCTTCAAGGGTTGCAACCTCAAACTGCAGGCCATGTACCAGTACACTGGTCGCAAAGGACACGACACGCAGCTCGACCGCGACAACGACAACCTGGGTCTGGCCACTCACTCGGCCACCGTACAGTTGCAGTACTACTTCTAAAAAATGCTACACTACCAATGAAACGTATTATATATATAATGTGTATGGCGCTGTCGGCCCTGACGCTTTGCACCGCGTGCGACGACGGACGCATACCCGAAAAGGTGCGCGACATAACCGAAAAGGGACGTGTGGCCACTCTCGATGCCGACATTGCCGGCACTGGTTCATGGGCCAAAGGCTACACCGTGGCCCTGGCGGGATTTACCGACGATGGCACGTATGCCGAAATATCGAAGGACATCAAGCCCGATGCCAATGGTCATGTCAACCTGACTCTGCCGGGCATACCCGACGAGGTGACCAAACTCGAGGTGTGTGTGATTAACAGCATTCGCAAACGCGTGGTGACGCTTTACACCACCGCTGCCGCCGACAACGGCGACACCATTCGCATCAAGCCCGATGCGGCCATCAATGCCGGCATGCTGGCTGCCATTCAGGCCAACTTGTTCGACAAGCAGTGCGCCCACTGCCACTCGGGCAGCACTTGGGCGGCATCGCTCAACCTGAACGATGGCAAGAGTTATGCGCAGCTGGTTAATGTGGCTTCGGCCAAGGTACAGGGCAAAATGCGTGTGCAGCCGGGCCAAGCCGACGCCAGTGTGCTCTACGAGGCGCTTGCCACCAAAATAAGCAGTCCCGACGAGGGTCACTGGAAACACGACCACTCCAACATCATGGCCACCGACCGCACCGGTTTGCAACTGCTGAAGGACTGGATTGACAGCGGTGCCAAGGAGTAAAGCCCGCGGGCAGCAATGCCTCCTGTGCTGACAAGTGCAGACACAGTACAAAAAGTGCAGATGTGCAGACAAATACGCCACGTTTTATGTGGCTATTTGTCTGCACTCTGCACTTTTTGTATGCACCGCGCTGATATGCAGCCAATGATACTATGAAAAAGCGCAAGCAATAATGGGGGCACGCGTCTCGCGGGGAAATATACTGCTATTATTTAGTAGAGTCTGTATTCTTTTCTTTCATTATCCCGACGCGAGACGCGTCGCCCCCATTAGAGTTTGCGTTTGGTGGTAGCGTTTAGTGGTAGTGTTTGATTGTAGCTCTTGATGCTTGAAGAAACGCAAGCACTAATGGGAGCGACGCGTCTCGCGTCGGGGAAATATACTGCTATTATTTAGTAGAGTCTGTATCCTTTTCTTTCATTATCCCGACGCGAGACGCGTCGCCCCCATTAGAGCTTGCGTTT